>WNEZ01006506.1_pt1 | contig 10245 bp, 7 predicted proteins | sample 5400521 | NCBI WGS metagenome assembly WNEZ01 (sample SAMN13153339, study PRJNA577476) | soil metagenome | isolation source: 120 cm saprolite under Douglas fir tree site 2 hole 1 replicate 1 | place: USA:California | collected 2015-04-18
TGGCGCAGTGCCGCGATGACGCCGAGGACCAGCCCGCGGCCGACCGTGACCAGCAGGGCAAAGAAACCGACGGTGGCGCTGACACTCGTCTCACGTATCAGCAGCGGAGTGATTGCCACCCCGCGGTTGACCAGCGACTCGCCCAGGTCGCCGTGGATCACGCCCTGCACCCAGTTGGCATATTGCTGCGGGAGAGGAAGGTCGAGCCCGTAGTGGTGGAGGGCGGCCGCCACCGCTTCAGGACTGTTGCGGGTCTCGTTCAGGAAGGCGTTGCCGGGGATCTGATGCAGCAGCAAGAAGACGGTCGAGGAAACCAACACGGTAGTGATCGCGATGAGGACGAGCCGCTGCCCGATGTAGGTTGCGGTGCCTCGCGTCATCTTCCCTTTCCCTTGCTTGTGTCCCTCACGTCCGAGCGATAAGGGGGCCCACCATCTCGGTGGACCCCCCTATTTTGTGCCTTACGGCCGTGCTTAGGAGTGCTGCAGAATGCGCGCGTCGCTCCAGTAGAAGTCATACAGAGCGTTGCCATCAACGCCCTTGACGTACGGGTGAACGATGTTGGCGTGAATGTAGTAGACGAGTGGGCCTGTAATGACCTGGTCGACGAGGATCTGGTTGGCCTGCTTGTACTGAGCCAGGCCGTCGGTCAGAGACTTCTGGTTGGCTGACTGGACTTGCGAGTCGAGCGCTGGGTTCGAGTAGCAGGAGCCACCCGATCCGGCGTTGGTCACGAACAGGAAGTCAAACCAGTCCTGTGGGTTGTCGTAGTCGGCTCCCCAGCTGTGCCGGAAGATCGGGAAGCTGCACTTGGTTCGCGCGTTGAAGAAGGACGCACGGTCCTGACCTGTGCACTGAACGGTCACGCCCAGGTTCTGCTTCCACTGCGACGCGAGGTTGTCGCAGACAGCTTTGTTGAACGCATTGGTGTTGTACGTGTAGACGAGGCCTTTGACCTTGGAGCCGGTCGGGTCCCAGGCCTGGTACTCCGCTTTGGCTGCGGCGGCATCGAACTTGACGTTGGGGTCGGCGCCGTCGCCCAGGTATCCCTGCAGGCCCTTCGTGATGACGCCACCCGTGGCGGCACTGCAGGCGGTTCCCTTCGAGCAGGCGATGTCGATGAGCTGCGAACGGTCGATGGCGGTGCTGAACGCGTGACGACCGGCCTTTCCTGCGTCGATGCCCGCGAACGGCCCGGTCTTCAAGTTGAAGCCGATCCAGTCAGTGCGAGCCAACGGCTTTAGCGTCAGCTGAGTCTTCAGCGTTGGATCGGTGTTGTACCGAATCAGATCTTCCGGGGTGACGCTCTGGCCGGCGTAGCCGATCATGCTGTAGTTCCCGGATTCGTACTTGGTGAGCTGCGCCTTCTGGTCGGCGACGACCTCGATATGAACCTTCGTCAAGGGTCCGGTCGATCCGCCATACCAGTTGGGGACCGGCGCGAAGTCGATCGACTGCTTAGGGGTGCGTGCCGTCACCTTGAACGGACCCGTACCGATGAGGTTGGCCGGGTTGGAAAACCACTTGTCCTCGCCGTTTGCGGTCACAACCTTCTGGTCCACGACATAGGCCGTCCACAGGGCGACTTCCGTGTACCAGTACCCGGCAGGGGCGCTCAACGTGGCGGAGAACGAATAGTCGTCGATCTTCTTGAGGCCGGTCATGGTCTGGGCTTTGCCGGCGGCCACGGGGTCGTAGCCGGAGACAGGCTGGAAGACAGATGCGTAGTCACCCTGCGCCCGAGCTGCAAGGTTCCAGCTGTATATGAAGTCGTCGGCCTTGACCGGGTCGCCGTTCGAGAACTTGACGTCGTGGCGCATTTTGAACGTGTAGGTCAGGCCGTCAGACGAGATGGTCGGTGGGCCTGAGGCGATGTCGGGGACCTGTTGCAGAGTGTCGGTGAATTTGTACAGGCCCGAGTAGACGTTGCGGAAAATATCGATGTCTACGCCGGCCGACATGTGGGCCGGGTCGACATTGCCGACGTCATCCACGATTGGGAAGCTGAACGTCTGGTCGGAGGCGAGCGCCTCGCCCGTCGTGCCTCCACCGCCGCCACAGGCGCCTAGCGCGAGGGTGGCCACGCCGCCCACACAGAGGGCCTTCGCGAAACGCAACGAAGTTGGAGTCATAGCTTTCTCCTAGATCGAAAAGCTCGAGGCAGAGCCTCTCCCCTCGCCTTCTTCCCGGTGTCCTCTTCGCGGTACCGGGGCGAGAGCGCGCCGACGAGGGGTGGCGGACCACGATGGACCGCCGCTTACTCCACCTCACATTGTGGCTGGGAGCGCCCCGAAAGTCCATCGGACGCGGAATTCCCGGCCATGACCCAATGCCCCGGCTCTGCGATGATCGAGCCGTGAGCGTGGTGGGGCGGGGCACGCGACGGCTGGAGGGGGCCGGAAAGGTGGCCGGAACGACCCGGTTCACCGCCGATCTCGAGATGGCGGGCCTGCTCCACGTCCAACTGGTCTTGAGCCACCTGCCCGCCGCCCGGATCAAGGGCATCGAGACGAGCGCCGCAGCCGCGGCTCCAGGCGTGTTCGCTGTATTCACGGGGGCGGATCTGACTGAGTCCACCGCCGCCGGACCGGACAGGCCATTGGCGGTTGACCGAGTTTTCTATACCGGCCAGCCGGTGGCGGCGGTTGTAGCCTCGACCGAGGCGGAGGCTCTCGACGCGGCGTCACTCATCGAGGTCGACTTCGAGTCGCTTCCCGCAAGTACCAACGCCGAGTCCGCGATGACAGAAGGCACGGCTGCCGTGCTCGTTCACGTCGAGGAGACCTCCGAGGAGGATGCCGCGATTCACGGGGCGGCGAGCAAGGCCGAGTCAGAGCCCGCGCAGCGGCCGCCCAACGTCACGGGGGTTGCGAATTTCAAGCGCGGCAATGCCGCGTCGGCAATCGCCGGTGCCGACGTGGTTGTGAAAGAGACATACCGGCTGGCCGGCGTGCACCACTCGCCGATGGAGCCGCATGTTGCGATTGTTCGCCCTGAGCCTGATGGCGGGGTGACCATTTGGGCGCCGACGCAGGGACCATTTCAGGTTCGCGCCGACATCTCCGCAGTCCTCGATGTCCCGCCGCACAAGGTCCGCGTCGTACCGATGCCCGTGGGTGGCGGATTCGGAGGCAAGGTGATCTTGCTCGAGACGCTGCTGGCCTTTCTTGCGCGCCGCACCGGCCATCCACTGCGCCTCGCGCTCACCCGACAGCAGGAGTTCGTGGTCGGACATCCTGCGCCGGCAGCCTTCTTCGACATCGAGCTCGGCGCCAAGCGCGATGGAAAGCTGGTGGCGCTTCGTGCCCGATACCACTTCGACAACGGCGCGACCAGCGGCTGGCACGCCGGCATCACTGGGTCTTTTCTCGGTGGGACTTACCGCATCCCCCACTTCGAGCTCACCGGATACGAAGTTTCGACCAACAAGACACCGGTCGACGCGTATCGAGCTCCCGGCGCACCGCAGGCTTACTTCGCGCTCGAATCGGCGATGGACGAGCTGGCGATCAAGCTTGGCATCGACCCGATCGAGCTCCGCCTGCGCAACGCGTCGAAGGAAGGCGATCCGGACGCTGAGGAGAACCCGTGGCCTCGAATCGCGATGGTCGAGTGCCTGGAGGAAGCGCAACGCCACCCGATGTACACGGCGCCATGCGAACCGGGCGAGGGCGTCGGGGTTGCGATTGGATCGTGGGGCGGCGCGCGTACTCCCTCCGCGGCGGGATGCCGCGTTGAGCCGGACGGCACCCTGTCGATCCTCATCGGGACGCCGGACGTGAGCGGAGCCACCACCGGGCTCGCGATGATCGCGGCTGAAACTTTCGGTGTGTCGATCGACAAGGTCAGGATCGAGACCGGCGACACGGGCGTCGCACCTTACGGACCCATCGCCGCCGGCAGCCAGACCACGTACAGCATCGGAGGCGCGGTGCAGGAGGCTGCGCTCGAGGCACGGCGCCAGCTGCTCGAGATCGCGACCGAGGAGCTCGAGGCGGCGCCGGAGGACCTCGACATTGTCGACGGGCGTGTCGCGGTGCGCGGCGTGCCTGATCGGTTCGTCGAGATAACGAAGCTGGTGAGCCTGAGCACCGATTTCATGGGCCGGTACAAGCCGGTCCAGGCCAGCGGGCGGTCGGCTGTGAAGGGCGCATCGCCGCAGTTCACAGTCCAGATCGCGCGCGTCAAGACAGATCCGGAGACCGGCGCCTTCCAGCTCACGGGCTACGCCGCCATCCAGGATGTGGGCCGCGCGATCAACCCTGCGGAGGTCGAGGGGCAGATCCACGGTGGGGCCGCGCAAGCGCTCGGCCGCGCCTTGGGTGAGCAGCTCGCCTACGACGGCGATGGACAGCTGCGCACGGGCAGCTTCCTCGATTACGAATTGCCAACTGCGGACCAGCTGCCTGATATCGATGTGCGGCTGATCGAGGTCCCCTCTCCTATGGGTCCTCTCGGGGCCAAGGGCGTGGGCGAACCGCCGGCGATCCCCGGCCCGGCCGCGCTTGCCAACGCCCTGGCTCGGGCCACGGGCACGCGAGTTCGCGAGGTGCCGATCGACCGCTCGCTTCTCGTACTTGGAGCCGGGTAGGCGCAGGCTTTCATACGTTTACAGCGTTGAGCGGACTAAAGCCGCTGCAATACGTTGTCGCCCGCCGGCATCGAGTAAGCCATGGCCCCACGCCGGGATCGGAGGGCAGCCCATGAGCATCGCCGACACCGAACGGCCCGTCATCACCTCGACTTTGAGGATCGCTCCCGCATCCTCGCTCCGCAGTTATGTATCGCGCACTCTCCCTGATTGCTCACCTATCGTCGTCAGCAATCGCGCTCCGCACGAGCCTCGGCCCGAGGGCGGCTTCAGGCGCGGCGCGGGCGGAGTCATCACCGGTCTGCTCACACTGGCCGATGCGATGGGCGCGGACTGGGTTGCATGCGCGCGCACGGACGCCGAGCGCAAGCTCGCCGACGAGACTCGCGGCCCCGTAATGGTGCCGCTGCTGCAATCAAAGAGCAACCTGCATTTCGTCGCACCGACGCGGGAGCAGTACGAGATGTACTACGCGGTGTTCGCCAACCCCGTGCTGTGGTTCATCCACCACTACCTGTGGGACCTCGCGAACGAGCCTGTGATCGACGAACGCATCCACCAAGCGTGGCGCGAGGGATATGTCGAGGTCAACCGCCAGATGGCGGCGCGGGTGGTCGAGGTCGGCCGTGCGGCGCCGAGACGGCCGCTGGTCCTCGTCCACGACTACCAGCTCTACCTCGTGCCGCGGTTGGTCCGGCAGGCGCTGCCGTCGGCGATGATCCAGCACTTCGTGCACGTACCGTGGCCGACGCCGCAGTACTGGAAGATCCTGCCCAAACCGATGCGCGACGCAATCCTCGAAGGACTGCTCGGGTGCGACATCGTGGGCTTCCAATCGAGCCTTGACGTCCGCAACTTCCTGCTGACGTGCGAGGAGAACGCGGGCCTGCAGGTCGACGAGGTCGAACGCGCGGTCTTGTTCGGCGGGCGGGTCGTGTACGCGCGGCACTATCCGATTTCGATCGACGTCTCGGCCACGTCACGCCTGGCAGCGTCACGCGGCGTGAAACGGATCGAGCGCGAGATCGCCACGTGGCGCCCTCCGAAGCTCATCGTCCGCATCGACCGCACCGACCCGTCGAAGAACATCGTTCGCGGATTCATCGCCTACGACAAGCTGCTCCGATACCATCCGGAGCTTCGCGGCCAGGTCCAGTTCTGGGCCTTTCTGCAGCCGTCGCGACAGGACGTGGCCGTATACAGTCGCTACCTGCGCCAGATCCGGCAGAGCGTCGGCCGGATCAACAGCGAGTTCGGCAGCGACGAGTGGTTGCCGATCCGCCTCGAGATCGGTGAGAGCGAGCGCAAGGCGATGGCCGCGCTACGTAACTTCGACGTGCTGCTCGTCAATCCCGTTTACGACGGGCTCAACCTCGTCGTCAAGGAGGGCGCGCTCGTCAACCAGACCGACGGTGTGATCGTGCTCTCAGAGAATGCTGGCGCGCACGAAGAGCTGCATTCACACGTGCTCTCCATCAACCCGTTCGACGTCGAGGCGACGGCGGCGCAGATGCACGCCGGACTCACGATGGGCGCTGCGGAGCGCATGCAGCTCAATGACGCCGCGCGGGAGGTGGTGCGCACGAACGACATCGCGCGGTGGATCAGCCGGCAGGTGCAGGACCTTCGCGACCTGGTGGCGACTGCGAGGATGCCCTCTCCGTAGCCCATTCCGCAAGCATTTGCAAGAATGCCGCCGCCTGTTCGGGACCGTCTAGCACCACGTCGCAACGCTCGAAGAGGGTGGGCGACACCTCGGGCGAGTTGATTCCGATGCACATGTGTGGGAGAGTGCTGCGACTGACGACCTCGAAAGCCGAGCGGTCGTTTTCGTCGTCGCCCATGGAGATGACGCCCCCGGGTTCGACCTCATCGATCAGCTTGGTCAGCGACATGCCTTTGCCGCCAAAACGCGTGTGAACCTCGATCACCTTGCGCCCCTGCGCACCGTAAAGGCCCATCGCTTTGATCAGCGGGCGCAGCAGCGCCATCGCCTCTTCAGGGGTGGTCTGCGCGTTGCGCAGGTGGACGGTCGTGCTCGCCGGCTTGATCTCGATCCACGCACCTGGGATCGAACCCAGAAGTTTCGCGGAATCGGTGTTGAAGAGCTCGAGCGCTCGCTGCTCGGCGGGAGTGGGCGGATCGAGCCCGCTGTCTCCGATCAGCCGAACCCCTTTGACCGGAACCAAGCGCTCTAGGTCGGTGCTGGTGCGGCTGCTGAGGACGACGACCTGTTTCAGCAAGCGCGAGAGGCGACGCAGCGCCTCGAGCGCGCCCGGCATGGCCACCGAACGGGTTGGGTCCGGACCAATGTCCGCCAGGGTTCCGTCGAAATCGGTCACGAGCATGAGGTCTTTTGGCTGAACGGCCGAGACCGGCGAGCGCCTCCAGACCTCCGCGATCTCCTTGAGCTCGACCCCCACCACCCTATCTAACGGGAAACCGGGCGCTCGCCGCGCTTTCCGTTCGTCATCGTGCTCAATGCCCCTCTCCCTAACCCTCTCCCCTGCGGGGAGAGGGAACTATGTATGCGGCCGGTGACGCTCGACGATGGCGGAGAGCTGCCGGCTCGGCGGCAGCGTGCCGAACGATCGGCCGCCGTTGGAGTCGAGGCGCGATGCGCAGAAGGCCTCGGCGACCTTGGGGTCGCCATAACGAAGCAACAGCGATGCCTCCAGAGCACGGGCCATGAGCTCGACCACGCTCCGCGCGCGAGCCTCGGCGTCTGCGCCGTCCGACAGCTGTCGCTTGAGCTCGTCGACCGAATCGTCCAACCTCGGATCCAAGCCGCGAGCCTCGTCGACCTCATCGACGAAGGCATCCACCGACTCGGGCTCGCGAGACATCGCGCGCAGCACGTCGAGCGCGTTCACGTTTCCCGAACCTTCCCAGATCGAGTTGAGCGGCGCCTCGCGATAGAGGCGCGGCATGATCGATTCCTCAACGTATCCGTTACCGCCGTGACACTCGAGCGCTTCGGCCACCACAGCGATGGCACGCTTGCACGTCCAGTATTTGGCGACCGCAAGGGCGAAGCGCTTGAAGGCGGCCTCGCGCGGATCGGAGACGCGGTCGAATGCGCCCGCCAGACGCATCATCAACACCGTCGTCGCCTCCGACTCGACGGCGATGTCGGCGAGGACGTTGACCATCAATGGCTGCTCGCTCAGCAGCCGGCCAAACGCGCTGCGGTGGGCTGCATGATGCGTCGCCTGCGCCACCGCCTGGCGCATGAGCGACGCCGAGCCGACGACGCAATCGAGGCGCGTGTGGTTGACCATGTCGATGATCGTCCGCACCCCTCTCCCCTCCTCGCCGACCATCAGCGCCCACGCGCCGTCGAGCAAGATCTCGGCTGACGCGTTGGAGCGGTTGCCGAGCTTGTCCTTCAGGCGCTGGATGTGGAAGCGATTGCGCTCACCGTCGTCGAGGGTGCGCGGCAACATGAAGCACGACAGCCCGCCCGGAGCCTGCGCGAGGACCAGGAATGCGTCGCACATCGGCGCGGAGCAAAACCATTTGTGGCCGGTGAGGAAGTACTCGCCGCCTGGACCGCCGGCGTCGACGGCATCTGCTCGTGTCGTGTTGGCGCGCACATCGGACCCGCCCTGGCTTTCTGTCATCGCCATCCCGAAGAGCACGCCCCGCTTGTCCGAGGGCGGTCGCAAGCCTGGGTCATATTCAAGCGATGTCATGAGCGGCTCCCATCGCGCCGCAAGCTCGGGTTGATTGCGCAAGGCCGGCAGCGCGGCGTACGTCATCGACACCGGGCAGCCATGCCCGCCCTCCACCTGCGACCAGACATAGAAGGCCGCCGCGCGTGCCGCATGCGCGCCTGGCCGTGGCTCGCGCCAGGGCAGGGCGTGAAGCCCGTGGCCGATGGCGACTTCCATCAGCCAGTGCCATGCGGGGTGGAACTCGACTTCGTCGATTCGGTTGCCGAAGCGGTCGTGCGTATGGAGCTCGGGCGGGTTGGCGTTGGCCAAGAAGCCCCGGTGGATCGCCTCTTCGGTGCCGGCCAGATGCCCGAGCTCACGCACCATGTCTTGCGCCCACGAGCCGCCTTCGCGCTCGAGGGACTCGCGCAATGGCAGGTCGGCGTCGAAGAGGTTGTAGTCGACAAGAGGAGGCGGCTGGTTCGTGACCTCGGGCACTAACCGACCTCTTCGGCGATTTCGGCCACCACGCGCAGCTGGCGCATCCGCTCTTCGGCGTCGAACGCCATCGGCGAGACGATCAGGGTCTCGACCCCCGCATCGCGATAGGCGCGCAGCCGCTCACGGGCATGATCTTTGGGCCCGGCGATGCTTGTCATGTCGATGAGCTCAGTGGGGAGCGCCTCCATCGCGGCCGCCCGCTTGCCGTCGAGATATAGGTCCTGCACCTCGCGCGCGGCGGCTTCGAATCCGTACGAAGACACGAGGCGGTTGTAGAAGTTCTGCTCGCGCGAGCCCATGCCGCCGACGTACAGCGCGAGCACCGGACGCATGGCGTCGCGGGCGGTCGTGAGGTCGTCGCTGATCATCACGTTGACGGTGGGGCAGATGCGGAAATCATCGAGTGTGCGGCCTGCGCGCGCGGCGCCTTCCTCGAGCGGAACCCGGAGCTTGGACACGTTCTCAGGCGAGAAGAAGACTGGCAGCCAGCCGTCCGCGATCTCGCCGGCGAGCGCCACGTTCTTTGGGCCGAGCACCGCCAGGTAGATCGGGATGTTTTCCTGCACGGGCCGGATCGTCAGCTTGAGGACCTTGCCCGGTCCGTCTGGCAGCGGCAGATCGAGAGTCGCTCCGTGGTACTCCACCTTCTTGTGGGCGAGCGCCATGCGCACCACCGCGATGTAGTCGCGCGTGCGCTCGACCTGCTTTGGAAATCGCACGCCGTGCCAGCCCTCCGAGACCTGCGGACCTGACGTGCCAAGGCCGAGCAGCATGCGTCCATTGGAAAGCTGGTCGATGGTCGCCGCTGTCATCGCGGTCATCGCGGCGCTCCGGCCCGGGATCTGGAAGATGCCGGCGCCGAGCTTGATTCGGTTGGTGCCGGCGGCGAGCCAGGCCAGGACTGATGCGGCGTCAGAGCCGTACGCCTCAGCCGCCCAGATGGAGTCGTAGCCGAGGTCTTCAGCCGTGCGGGCGATCTGAAGCTGCTCTGCGGCGGTGAGCCCCAGGCCCCAGTAACCGACGGTGACCCCCAGCTTCACGACCTGCCTCCTTTTTCCGCGAACCTCATCTGGTTTGACGAGTGTATTGTCGTTTTGGGGTCGATCCTCGGCCCGGGAGGTTTGCGGATGGTCGAACAACCTGGTTTAGGGTTTCACTTCCTCTGGATGCTGCCGATCCTCTTCTTGATCTTCGTGGCCGGTGTTACCGGATTGGTGATCTGGGCGGTTCGGTCGCCGAGCAGACCCGCCTACCCGGTCGGTCCTCCGCCAATGCCGATGGGAGCGCAGCCGCAAGCGCCGCGAGAAACCCCGCTCGAGATCCTCGCCCGCCGTTTCGCCTCGGGTGAGATCACCGCAGAGGAGTACGAACGCGGAAGGGATCTACTTGGAGGCGGCGGGAAGACCTAAGCCCCGAGCCGCCGAGCGTTCACTTCCCGGTCAGAAGCAGGAATAGCAGGAACGCGTTGAGGCTCAATATCACGCCGATCACGAGGGT
>WNEZ01006507.1_pt1 | contig 10244 bp, 7 predicted proteins | sample 5400521 | NCBI WGS metagenome assembly WNEZ01 (sample SAMN13153339, study PRJNA577476) | soil metagenome | isolation source: 120 cm saprolite under Douglas fir tree site 2 hole 1 replicate 1 | place: USA:California | collected 2015-04-18
GCGTCGCCACTTACCCGGACGACGCGCGCGATCTCGAGGGACTCCTCGCGCTCGGGGACCAGGCCCTGTTCGAGGGCAAGCGAAGCGGCAGGGACGGGATCGCCGTGGCCGGCGAGCGGGAGCGGGCGAGCACCAACTCCTGAGGGGCAGCGGCGGAACGCGAACGGGCGCGCGACCGAACCGCAACTCGACCCCGCGGGGCACCCGAGTTCCCCTACGCGTCCCGCAGCGCCTCGAGTACCTGCTCGGGATGCTTCGCCGCATCGCCCCCCCGCGCTCAGTGCCGGCGCACCTTGCCGTCCGGCCCGATCAGACCGTCGAGCGGATGACACCCCGTAGGCCCCGTCACTAAAGGCAGCCTGTACTTGGCGATGAACTTCTGGTGCGAGGCCTCGCCGTCGGCGGAGACGCCGAGCACCGTCGCGTTGAGCTTCCCGATCTCCTTCCAGGCGTCGCGGAAGCCGCACGCTTCCTTGGTGCAGCCGGGCGTATCGTCCCTGGGGTAGAAGTAGAGGATGACGTGCTTGGCGCGTAGGAAACTCAAAGGCCCGAGTTGACGGAACTCCCCCTCATCGGACCCCTCGCTGTAGGCCCAAAGGGTCGAGCTCGAGCTACCGACCTTCTCGGCGACGGCCGAGATGGCGGGAATCTCCCGCGTGATGGGCGGCTATCACATCCAGGCGGACAACGTGGCGGGACTGGAGCTCGGCCGCAGGATCGCGCAGTACAGCTGGCCGAAGTACCAGGCCTACTTCAACGGGACGGCGCCCGCCGGTGGGAACTAGGCTCGGCCCGTCGTAGAGGTTCCCCGTCCGGAGCGCCTCCCGGAACCTAACCCGTGACCTCGGCCACGGCCCGCGCCGCCGCCGGCCACAGCACCCGCACCGTCGTCCCTCGACCGACCGCGCTCGTGATCCCCAGCTCGCCCCCGTGCGCCTGCACGATGTGCTTCACGATCGCGAGTCCGAGCCCGGTGCCGCCGAGCGCACGCGAGCGCCCCTTGTCGACGCGGAAGAAGCGCTCGGTCAGACGCGGCAGGTCGTGCGCCGGGATGCCGACGCCGGTGTCCTCGATCGCGACCTCGACCATGCCGTCCGCGGCCGCCGCGGCGCGCACCACCACGCGCCCGCCCTCCGGCGTGTACTTGACCGCGTTGTCGACCAAGTTGATGAGCACCTGCCGGAAGCGATCCGCGTCGGCCTCGAGCGGCGGGGTGGCCGGATCGACCTGCGCGTCCAGATCGACGCTGCCGCGCGCCGCCGCTTCGGAGAGGATCTGGACCACGTCCTCGACCGCCGGGGCGACCGCGACCGTGCCCAGGCGGAGCGGGCTCCGCCCGAGCTCCAGGTCCGAGAGGGTGAGCAGGTCGTCGATCAGGCGCCCCAGGCGCTCGGAGTGCCGGTCGATGACGGAGAGGAAGCGCCGCCGCGTCTCGCGCTCGTCGCCGGCGGGGCCGAGGAGCGTCTCGGCGTAGCCCTTGATCGCCGTCAGCGGCGTGCGCAGCTCGTGCGACACGTTGGCGACGAAGTCGCGGCGCACGACCTCGAGCCGGCGGAGCTCGGTCACGTCGTGCAGCACGAGGACGTAGCCGAAGGGCTCGCCGTCCGCGCCGCAGAGACGCGCGCCGTTCACCTGCAAGGTCGCGCGCTCGGCGCCGTCGAGGGTCACGTCGCGCGACAGCGTCGCCGTCCCGGCGGCGAGCTCGCGCAGCATCTCCCCCACCTGCGGCTGGCGCGTCACCTCCACCAGCGAGCGCCCCGCGCCGTCGTGCCCCTTCGGAAGCCCGAGCAGCTCGCGCGCGCGCTCGTTCATGAGCGCCACGGTGCCGCGGAGGTCCGTGACCAGCACGCCCTCCACCATGCCACGCAGGATGGCCTCCAGACGCTCTCGCTCGACGCGCAGCGCGGCGATGGTGGCCGCCACCTCGCGCGCCATCTCGGCGAGCTGCGCCTCGAGGATGCCGAGGTCGTCGCGACGCTCGGGGGCGAGGTAGGGTGCGGGCCCCCCGCCCGCCATCGTGCGCGCGAAGGCCACCAGGCGCTGGATGCGCTGCAGCAGCCGGCGCGAGAGGACGAGGGCGCTCCCGAGCCCGAGGAGCGTCGCGGCGAGGAGCCCGAGCAGCAGGAGCCGGCGCACGTGCGCCACGCTCGCCTCCACGGCGGTGAGCGGCAGCGCCGTGCGCACGATCCGCACCGCGTCGCCCTGTGTTTGACGCCAGGCCGCGTACAGCAAGCGCATGCCGACCGTCGCGCTGTGCCGGACGGCCCGGCCGCTGCCGCTCGCCAGCGCGGCGCGGACCTCCGGCCGGTCGGCGTGGTTCTCCAGCGACTCGGAGGAGCGCGTCGACTCGCCGAGCACGCGCCCGTCGGCGGCGATCACCGTCAGCCGGACGCCGAGCTCGGTTCCCAGGCGCGCGCAGTCCTCATCGAGGGGCGCGCCGGTCGTCCACGGCAGCGCCGCGCTCGCCATCCGCGCCTCGGCGAGCAGGCGCTCGCCCAGCGTCTCCACCTGGTGGCTCTCGAGCGTCACCGCGACGTAGGGCAGCGCCGCGACCAGCGCCGCAGCGAGCGCCGCCAGCGTGGGCAGCAGGAACTGGAGGACCAGCCGGCGGCTAGAGCGCGTCGGGGTTGAACTTGTAGCCGACGCCGCGGACGGTGAGGATGAGCTCGGGGTTGGCGTCATCGCGCTCGATGCGCCGGCGCAGCCGGCGGACGTGGACGTCCACGGTGCGCGGCTCGACGTGCGTCTCGGGGCCCCATACGAGGTCCAGCAGCTGCAGCCGATCGTACACCCGATTGGGGTGGCGGACGAAGAACTTGAGCAGCTCGAACTCGCGCAGCGAAAGGGCGAGCCGCTCCGCGTCGATGAAGGCCTCGTAGGTGTCGAAGTCGAGCCGCAGGCGGCCACGCTCGAAGATCTCGTGCGGGGGCGGGGTGTCCTCGCCGTGCGTGCGCCGCAGCACCGCCCGCACCCGCGCCACCAGCTCGCGCGGGCTGAAGGGCTTGGTCACGTAGTCGTCGGCCCCGAACTCGAGGCCGAGGACGCGGTCCACCTCGGCCGCCTTGGCGGTCAGCATGATGACCGGGAGCGCGCGCGTCGCCTCGGCGGCTCGCAGGCGCCGGCAGACCTCGAGCCCGTCCATGGCGGGGAGCATCAGGTCGAGCACCACCAGCGCGGGGCGCTCCGCCGCCACCACCGTGAGGGCGCTCTCGCCCGTCTCCGCCTCGCGGACCGCGTAGCCCTCCTGCTCGAGGTGGAAGCGGACGAGCTCCCGGATGTCCTTCTCGTCCTCGACCACGAGGATCGTGCGCTTCACTGCCACGAGATCGGCCCCAGCCTACCACGGCCAGTATGACAGTGGCGTAACGCCCGTGTGAACACTGAACCCACCCCGGACCACCCGCTCCTTGACTGGCAAGGGCCGCTCGGGGAAAGAGGGTTCCCATGGTGCGTCGAGGTGGGGACGCGGACGCCTCGGGCGAGGGCACCTCGTGGCTGGTACTCCGGCACGTGCAGGCCGAGGGCCTCGGGCTCCTCACCAACGTGCTCCGCGACCGCGGCATCCATCACCGCTACCTGGACCTGCCGCGCGGCGAGGCGCCGCCGCGTGATCTCCAGAACGTGGGCGGGCTCATCGTGCTGGGCGGCCCCATGGCGGTCTACGAGGCGGAGCGCCATCCCTTCCTCAAGACCGAGAGCGGCCTGGTGGAGCACGCCCTCACCGCCGGCCGCCCCGTGCTCGGCATCTGCCTCGGCGCGCAGCTCATCGCCAGCGTGCTCGGGGCGCGCGTCTACGCCGGCGAGCGGCGCGAGGTCGGCTGGGCGCCGGTCGAGCTCACCGATGACGGGCGCGAGGACGGCGTCTTCGGCGTCCTGGATGCGGAGCTGACCGTCTTCCACATGCACGGCGACACCTACGAGCTGCCGGCCGACGCGAAGAACCTGGCCCGCTCGGTGCTCTACGAGCAGCAGGCCTTCCGCTGGGGCGACGTCGTCTACGGGCTCCAGTTCCACCTCGAGTTCACGGACACGATGATCCAGAAGCTGGCGACGGAAGCCGACTCGCGCGCCTACATCACGGGCGCGGGTGCCGACCCGCAGTCGCTGGTGCGCGACGCCACGAACCACGTGCGCCGCCTCGGTCCGGTGGTGGAGAAGGTGTTCGCCGAGTTCTTCACTCAGTGCGGGCTGTGAGCCAGCACGGCGGCGATCGGATGCCCGGCGCTGTCCGGCGGCACCGGACGGCCGTCGACTAGCCGCGGCGCGCGCAGCCCGAGGAGCGCGGCGATGGTCGGCGCGACGTCGACTGCGACGGGCGCGGGCATGTCGCGCGGCGCCGAACGCAGCCCCGGCCAGCCCCCGGTGACGACGAGCGGCACGGTGAGATCCTGCGGGCCGCCGTGGTTGCCGCGCAGGGCCGCGTCGACCGGGTCGAAGGGGTCGACGAACTCGAAGCCCGGGGCCGCCACCAGAAGCAGCTCGCCGGTGCGCGGGTGATCGAGGCGCCAGCCGGGATGTCGCTCCGCGATCGCCGCACGCGAGAGAACCTCCGCGACGCCGGGCGTGGCGGCGGCAAGCTGCGCGACGCGGGCAAGTGCCGGCTCCCGCGGGTCGATCGCGGCCGCGTACGCGTGCTCGACCCCGCCGTCTGCCACCAGCACGACGCCCCGGATGCCGGCCTCGCCGAGCGCTGCCGTGAGCGAGATGACCGCGCGCGGCCGCTCGCGCGTCTGGTCGAGCCCCGTCATGCCGTGGTCCGCGGTCACGATCACGACCGAGCGGCCCCATCGCCCGCGTGCGCGCAGGTCGTCGACCAGGCGCGCGATCGCCGCGTCGGCGCCCGTGATGGCGTGCCCGTACTCGTCGCTCTCCGGCCCGCGCGCGTGGCCGGTGCGATCGACGTCGGAGAGGTTCATGAGGGCCAGGTCGGGCTCGCTGGCGGCCATCGCCGCGAGGGCGGCCGCCATGGTCTCCGCGTCCGGGCTGTAGCCGGTGACCGCGTCGCGGCGCTCCGCAGGCAGCCGCTCGGGCGACCAGAGCACGTCGGGCGCCCGCTGCCGGCCGGGGACGGCGGCGAAGAGGCGCGCGAGCTTCGGCTTCCCGACCACGGCCAGCGTCACCATGGACGGCGTCGTCGTCTCCGCCACCGTGAAGAGCGTCTCGACCTCGATCAGCGCCGCGTCGTCGAGCTTCTCGGGCGGCGCCCCCGGCACGCGGCTCCAGTACGCGTTTCCGGTGATGCCATGCGCGTCGGCGTAGGCGCCGGTCACGAGCGTCACGTGGTTCGGGTTCGTGCGCGCGGGCATCACGGCGTGCGCGGCGGGGAAGAAGGAGCTGTGCTCGCCCTCCCGCTCGAGCAGCGCGAAGAGCCGCGGCATGTGCTTCGCGTCGGCGAAGCGCGCGTCGAGCCCGTCGACGATCACCAGGTAGACGTGCGGGCCTGGCGGCGCGCCCGCAGGGGTGCGCGCGCAGGAGGCGAGCAGGCAGGCGAGCGCGAGGAGAACCCGCATCGGGCGGCGTGTAGACCGCCCCGGGGCGAAAAGCTAGAAGCCCGACGTGCCACCGAGCGCGCGCCTGACGGTCGTTCCGGGCGACGCTCCGCTCGTCCTGGTGGCGCCGCACGGCGGGCGCCGGGACGCGGAGCGGCGGCCCTGGGCGGGCGGCCACCTGCGCATGAACGACCTGCACACCGCCGCGCTCACCGCCGAGCTGGCGGCGCGAACCGGTGCCGCCGCGCTCATCAACGAGGCGCAGGATCGGAACGACGTCGACCTGAACCGCGTGAGCGATGCAAACCAGCACGCGCCGGGGTTCCTCGAGCGCCTCGCCGAGCTGGTCGACGGGGCCGTCCGCCGCCACGGGCATGCGACGCTCCTCGCGCTGCACGGCTGGAACGTCGTGCAGCCGGTCGTCGACCTGGGCCTCGGCTGCCTGCCGGGCGGGAACCAGCGCTCCGCCGCCGTGAGCCCCGCCTTCGCGGCGCGCGCGCTGCCCTGCCTGCTCGAGCAGTATGCCGCGCGCGGCATCGGGGCCACCGTGGGCGCGCGCTACCCGGCGCGCCACCGCGAGAACCTGCTCCAGCTCTTCACGCCGCGCTACGCCGGGGACAGCCGCCCGCTGGTGCGCGCGCTCGCCGCCCGGGCACCGCTGGTCGACGCGGTGCAGCTCGAGCTGGGCATCGCGCTCCGCTGGCCCGGGGCGTGGCGCAGCCGGTTCCTCGACGCCTGCGCCGCGGCGCTGCCCGCGCTCGCCGCGGCGCCGGAGCCCGCGAGCGTGCCGCCCGAGCGCACGCCCGCCGCCGAGCCGCCGCCACCGGTCCCGCGCCGGCTCGAGTTCGCCGGGGCGGAGCTCTCGGGCCTGCTCGGACTCGACGCCGGGCGCACCGGGCGGCTGCTCCTCTTCCCGAACGACGGCGGCCTCGTCCTCTTCACCGGGGAACGCCTCGGGCTCGAGCCGCCCGGCGCGGCGGGAAGGCTCTCCCTCGAACCATCGGCGGGCGGCGGCCTCGCCGTGCGCTACGACGGGCCGCTGCTCCGCTTCCCGGACACGACGCCGTTCCTCGACCTGGAGACCGGCCTCGCACGCGCGCATCTCGTCCAGGGTGAGGTCGACCTCCGCTTCACGGCCGCGCACGCGCAGCAGGCGGGCGGCGAGTTCGGCGCGGTCACGGGGAGCGTCGCGCTCGACGGCGTCCGCCAGTCGGTCGTCGCGCACGCCTTCGCCGAGGAGGGCACGCCCGCGGGACCGTGGCCGCGGCTCCGCGCGGCGCTCGACCTGGGCGGCGGCGCGAGCCTCGCGCTCACGCTCGGCCTTCCCGGCGGCCAGGCGAGCGGCTTCGTCTGTCGCGACGGACGGCACGTCGCGGTGGCGGCGGCACGGGCCACGCTCGGTCCGGCCGACGCACCGCTCACCCACGTCACCCTGGACGTCGACCTGGCCGGCGCCGGGCGGCTCCGGGTCGTGGCGCGCGCGCTCCACTGTCTGCCCGTGATCCGCGCGGGCGGACGCACGCCGGTGCGCATCGAGTTCGCCGTTTGCCCTGAGGGGTGGCTCGAGGTGGGCGGGCTGTAGCGGGTCACCGGCCTCCAGTCAGAGGCCCGTGCGGGCCTGCGCCAGTCGTGCATCGGTGCAGGGTCGGTGGTGGCTCGGCAGGACCCGCGCCGCGGCGCGCCGTGGCACCACCATTGCTCCCTCGCAGGTGCGGACGTTCCCCGAGATGGCGCCTCCTTCTTCTCGCCTGCCCTCGACGCTCGCCCTGCTGGGCGCGGCGCTGCTCGCGCTCCTGCCCGCGCCGGCCGCGGCGACCTCGAAGGCCACGGTGGCTGCCATCGGGGACGGCGCCCCCGGCGGGGGCGTGTTCGCCGGACCGGGTTTCACCGGCTGGCCCACGGCCGCGGGCAACGGATGGATCGCTTTCCGCGGCCAGGTGACGGGCGGAAACTCGACCGAGACCATCGTGGCCGCGCACCTGACGCCGCCGGTCTCGCGTGCGCAGGTGGCGAGCATCGGGCAGGGGGCGCCGGCCGGCAACGGGCACCCGGCGTGCGGCGGCAAGCTGAAGCAGTTCGTCGGCCACCCGGTGGTGAACGCCAACGGGGAGGTGGCGTTCCTCGCCCTCATCGAGCCCCCGCGAGCCAAGAACCAGTCGAGCGCAACCTCCACCGGCCCCACACCCGCCGGCATCTTCGCGCTGCGTGGCGGGCAGCTCGCGGCGATCGCGTGCTCCGGCGAGCAGGTGGCCGGCCGCACCCTCGACCTGACCGCCGTCCTCGACCTCTTCTCCGACCCGAGCAGCGAGGTCGCCGACCGCTCGCCGGCGATGAACGACGCGGGCGACGTCGCCTTCCTGACCGGCTACGTCGACAACGTGAGCGGCTTCCCCGACGGCGGCGCCATCCTCTTCGCGCCGCGCGCGGGCGGCATGACGCAGCTGGTGCGCATCGACGACCCGTTCGCGGGCGGCAAGTTCCAGGTCCTCGGGCCGCCGGCGCTCAACAACCGCGGCCTCCTCGCCTTCCACGCGCTCGCCACCACCACCGATCCCGCCGACGACGATGGCATCGTCGACGGCGTCTTCGCGGTGGACACGATGGGGCTGGACCTGCGCGTGCTTGTACGGGACGGGATCGCGCCGCCGCCCGGCGGGCAGACGCTGGTCGAGTTCCAGGACGTCGTCGCGCTCGATGACGACGGCGACGTCGCCTTCCTCGCGGGCCCGCTCTTCGATCTCTCCGCCGACGCGAGCCTCTCCGACGCGGGCAGCCCCGGCGTGCTCGTGCTGCACGGCGGCGCGGTGACGCTTCTCGGCTATCCGGGGCAGCGCATCGGCCCCGACAAGGTGACCGGGGTCTCGCTCGGGCCGGCCGGCGGCGGCGCGGTCGCGGCCCCCTCGCTCGCCCCCGACGGCACGGTCGCCTTTCTCGTGTCGCTGAACGGCGGCAACGCCGAGGCGATCGTGCGCACCGCGGGCAGCGAGGTGCTGCCGCTCGTCTACACCGGCGGCAACGGCGCCGACGCTAGCCCGGTGGGCGGCTTCTACGGCGGCGCCGAGTCCCCGCCGGCGCTCGACGCGGCGGACGGCCTGGTCTTCCTGGCGCGCGCGGTCGGTGGGCAGAGCAGCGAGGCGGTCGTCTACCGCGCGGGCGACGGGCAGACGAGCACCATCGCGCTCGGCGAGGCGGCCCCGCAGCAGAGCCAGGGCTTCTTCGGCGGGCGTCCCTTCTCCGCGCCGCACATGAACGACGCGGGCGACATCGTCTTCCGCGCCTACGTGGCGCGCGGCCCGAGCAGCGTCGGTATCTTCCGCGCGCGCAGCGCCATGATCGACCCCGAGCACGGCGTCCCGATCGAGGCCGTGGTGCGCGCCGGCGACGCCTCGCCCGCGCCGGGCGCCCCGCCCTTTTCCGATTTCGCCGGCGAACCGAGCGTCAACCAGGCGGGCGCGGTCGCCTTCGCGGCCCAGCTCCCGCTCCTCGGGCGCGGCATCTTCGTCGCCGACGCGGCCGGTCTCCGCTCGGTGGCGCTGCGCGGCGACCCCGCGCCCGGCGACCCCGGCACCACCTTCTCCGGGCTCGGCCCGAACCCGCAGATCAACGCCACCGGGAACGTCGCGTTCCGCGGCACGACCTCGTTCCGCGATCCGCTGACCGGCATCGCGGTGAAACGCGAGGGCATCTTCCTCGCGGACGCGTCCGGCATGCACGTGCTCGTCTACGCGCACGAGCCGTCGCCCACCGGGCCGCCCTTCCTGAAGCTCGGCGACGCACTGCTCACCGACGCACCGGGCATCGTCTTCCGCGCGCCGCTCGGCGACGTCACGGAGGAGTCGAGCGGCATCTTCACCGCCAACGCGGGCGGCACGGGCGCGCTCGCGGTCGCGCAGCAGCCGGTCGGCGGCAGCGCCGTCTTCTGGAGCTTCAGCGGGACCCCGTCGGTCACGGCGAGCGGCCAGGTCGCCTTCCTCGCCACGCTGGCGAAGCCGATCAGCCTGGACGACCCGGCGCTCGCGCCCACCGGGCCCGCGATCTTCACCGGGACGGCGAGCGGCCTCGAGCAGGTGGTGGCGCGAGGGATGGCCGGGCCCGCGGGCGGCCAGTTCAACAACCTGAGCGCGCCCGCGCTGAACGGCCAGGGCCACGTCGTCTTCCGCGGCTCGTTCCTCCCCCTCACGGGCGGCACCTCGGGGCTCTTCCTCGCGCGCGACGGGGTCCTCGCGCCCTACCTGCTGCGCAGCGAGGTGAGCCCGATCGGCGGCCGCTTCGCGGCCTTCGGCGCCGGGCAGTCCTTCAACGCCCGGGACGAGCTGGCCTTCAGCGCCACCGTCGCCGGCGGCAAGGCACGCAGCGCGATCTTCGTCGCCGCGCCGACCGTGCTCACGCCGAACGCCATGACGCTCCGCCTGACCGGCGGCCGCGGCCGCGACCGGATCGCGCTCAAGCTCACGCTCGCCCTGGGCCGCGTGTCGAACGGCGTCCACCCCGCGAAGGAGCCGGTCACCCTCTCGCTCAGCGACACCAACGGCATGCTGTGGACGGCGACCGTGCCGAAGAAGAAGCTGACCGGCCACGGGCGCGCCTTCTCGATCGTCCAGGCGTCGCGCGGCAAGCTCGGCCGGGACCTGCGCTCGCTCCGCCTGACGCTCGCACGCAACGGCACGGTGCGCGTCAGCGCCCGCTCGGCGCCGGTCGACCTCCTGCGCGGCGGGCTGCGCGCGCTGGCGCCACCGTTCACGCTCTCGCTCGAGG
>WNEZ01006512.1_pt1 | contig 10242 bp, 9 predicted proteins | sample 5400521 | NCBI WGS metagenome assembly WNEZ01 (sample SAMN13153339, study PRJNA577476) | soil metagenome | isolation source: 120 cm saprolite under Douglas fir tree site 2 hole 1 replicate 1 | place: USA:California | collected 2015-04-18
CTGGCTTCACGAAGGGCTGGCGCAGGCGCTGGAGGGCGCGGCGGTCGACCCGATGCTGCGCGTGCCGGGCAGCGTCACGCTGGCGGGGATCGAGGCTCTCGTCGCCGACCCCGATCCCCTGCGCGCGCGGACGGGCTACGACCTGGCGCTTTGGATCGTGCACGACCTCCTCGACCGCGGCGGCACAGGGACGATGCGCGAGCTGCTGGACCGGCTGGCCGCGGGCGACGCCATCGACGACGCGACGCTCCGGGTGTACGGGCTGCGCATGGCTGAGATCGAATCCCAGTGGCGCCGCCTGTTGGGAGGGTAGGGTTGACCGCGACTGGCATCGCGCAGTTGCGCGTTCCACGCGTGGGATTGCGGCGGGGCGCGGGCGGACGATAGTCCGGGTGCCCGCGCCCTGTATAAATGTTCCATAAGATACTCATCGCGAACCGGGGCGAGATCGCGCTGCGGATCATCCGCACCTGCCGCGAGCTCGGCATCCGCACCGTCGTCGCCCACTCGAAGGCGGATACCGATTCGCTCCCGGTGAGGCTCGCCGACGAGTCGATCTGCGTCGGGCCCGACGTGGCGCGCCTCTCCTACCTCAACATCCCCGCGATCATCTCGGCGGCGGCGGTCACGGACAGCGAGGCGATCCACCCCGGGTACGGATTCCTCGCCGAGAACGCCGCGTTCGCCGAGGTGTGCCGCGCCTGCTCGATCACGTTCATCGGGCCCTCGCCCGAGGCGATCCGGCTCATGGGCGACAAGGCGCAGGCGCGCCAGCTGGCGAATCAGGCCGGCGTCGCCGTGGTGCCCGGCAGCGAGCTGCCGCTGAAGGATGCGGCGGAGGCGGTCGATGTCGCAGACCGGATCGGCTACCCGATCATCTTCAAGGCCGCAGCCGGCGGGGGCGGGCGCGGCATGCGCATCGTGCGGCGGCGCGAGGACGCCGCCCAGGCCTTCGACGCCTGCCAGGCGGAGGCGGGGTCGGCGTTCGGCTCCCAGGAGATTTACTGCGAGAAGTTCGTCGAGCGGGCGCGGCACGTCGAGGTGCAGGTGCTCGGCGACAAGAACGGGATCCGCGTCCATCTGGGCGAACGCGAGTGCTCCGTGCAGCGCCGCCACCAGAAGCTCCTCGAGGAGTCGCCGGCGCCCAACCTCGGCGCCGAGACGCGAAGCGGCCTCCACCGTGCGGCGCTGACCGTGGCGGCGGCGGTCAACTACGTGAGCGCGGGGACCGTGGAGTTCATCGTGGACGCCGAGGGGCGCCACTACTTCATCGAGATGAACACGCGTATCCAGGTCGAGCACCCCGTCACCGAGATGGTCACGGGCACCGACCTGGTGCGCGAACAGATCCGCATCGCCGACGGCCAGGGGCTCGGGTACCGCCAGGACGCCGTGCGCTTCGAGGGCCACGCGATCGAGTGCCGGATCAACGCCGAGGATCCCGCGACGTTTGCTCCGAGCGCGGGCCGCATCACGGCGTGGGTGCCGCCGGGCGGCTTCAACGTCCGCGTGGACAGCCATCTCATGGCGCCCTACTCAGTGCCGCCGTTCTACGACTCGCTGCTCGCGAAGGTCATCGTGCGCGGGCAGGACCGCGCCGAAGCGATCGGCCGAATGCGCCGGGCGCTCGCCGAGACCATCGTGGAGGGTGTGAAGACGTCGATCCCGTTCCACCTCAAGGTCCTGAACGACCCCGCGTTCCTGGAGGGCCGTTTCACCAGCGTCGATACCGAGCGGCTTCGCGGCTGATGGACCCGTCGCTCTACGTCATCCTCGACCGCGCCGCGGCGCGGGGGCGGGACCTCGAGGCGATCCTGGACGAGGCGCTCGCCGGCGGCTGCCGCATGATTCAGCTCCGGGAGAAGGAGTGGCCGGCCGGCCGGCTCCTGCCGCTGGCCGAGCGGCTGCGCGAGCGCTGCCGGCGTGCGGGCGCGACCTTCATCGTGAACGACCGCGTCGACCTCGCCCTGGCCGTCGACGCGGACGGCGTCCACCTGGGCCAGGACGACCTGCCGCCGTGCGCCGCACGCCCCCTGCTCCGGTCGGGCATGATCCTCGGCCGCTCAACCCACAGTCTCGCGCAGGCTCGCGAGGCGCGCGACGACGGCGCCGGCTACATCGCGGTCGGCTCGATGTTCCCCACGCGCACCAAGCCCGACTTCCAGCTCGTCGGCCCCGAGCTCGTGCGGACGATCCGCCCGGAGACCGCGCTGCCCATCATCGGGATCGGCGGGATCACCCCCGACAACGTCGCGCCGGTGATCCGCGCGGGCGCCGACGGCGTCGCGGTCATCTCGGCCGTGTGCGGCGCGGCCGATCCCGCCGCCGCGACGCGCCGGCTACTCGAGGCGATCCACGCGGCGCGTGACTTGACCCTCGGCGGCCGGCCGCTATAATACCGGCGCACCAGTCACGCCGACTCGAGGACTGAGGAGGGGCCCCGATGATTCGCAACCCTGTCCGTCTCACACTCGCGCTCCTGGCCGTTCTCGGCCTGGTAGCGCTGCCGGCTGCGTCGAACCTGGAAGCCCAGGGCAGCAAGGGCACGATCAAGATCGCCACCCAGAGCCCGCTCAGTGGCGGTCAGGCGGCCCTCGGTGAGGGCATCAAGCTCGGCGCCCAGCTCGCGATTGAGAACTTCAAGGGCAACCTTGAGAAGATGGGTTACAAGGTCGCGCTCGTGCCCTACGACGACCAGGCGAAGCCGGACGTGGGCGTGGCCAACGCGAAGAACATCATCGCCGACAAGGACATCCTGGCCGTCATTGGCCACCTCAACTCCGGCGTCGCCATCCCCTCGTCCGAGGTCTACAAGGAAGTCAGCCTCGTGATGATCTCGCCGGCCAACACCAATCCAGTAGTCACCGACCGCGGCTATCTGAACGTCAACCGGGTGTGCGGCCGAGACGACGTCCAGGGCGTGGTGGGCTCCGAATTCGCCCATGCCACGATGAAGGCCAAGTCGGTCTACGTCATCCACGACAAGACGCAGTACGGCCAGGGCGTCGCCGAGTTCTTCAAAACCGACGCGGAGAAGAAAGGTATCAAGGTCCTCGGCTTCGAGGGCACCGAGGAGAAGTCGAACTTCGACCCCATCATTACGCCCATCAAGGCCAAGAACCCGGACGTGATCTACTTTGGCGGCATCTACGACCAGGCCGCGCCGTTCTTCAAGCAGGCCCGAGAGAAGGGCGTGAGGTCGAAGTTCCTGGGCCCGGACGGCATGGACTCCTCCGACCTGACGAAGATCGCGGGCAAGGCTGTGGTGGGGATGGACTACACCTCGGCGGCCGGCCCCGCCTCGGTCCTGCCGAAGGCCAAGGCGTTCGTGGAGGAGTTCAAGAAGAAGTTCGGCAAGAACCCCGAGCCGTACGCTGCCGAGGCCTACGACGCGGCCACCGTCGCGCTCAAGGCCGTCGAGGCCGCGGCCAAGAGCGGCAAGGTGAGCCGCGAAGACGTGGCGACGTCGGTCCGAAAGACGAAGCACAGCGGCATCACCGGCGAGATCGAGTTCGACTCGAAGGGCGACCGGAAAAAGGCCCTCTACTTCGTGCTGCAGGTGGTGAGCGACGACCCGGCGAAGTGGGGCGACAACAAGATCGTCAAGCAACTGACCATCAGCCCGCCCGAAAAGAAGTAGTCGGGCTGGACTGACGCCGGCGGCAGGGGCTCCGGCCTCAACGGGAGCCCCTGCCACCGCGTTGATCCCTCCGCCCTCGCTCCATGGACTACCCGCTTCTCCTCGACATCTTTCCGCAAGTCCTCCTCGACGGCATCATCCTGGGCTTCATGTACGCGCTGATCGCGCTGGGCTACACGATGGTCTACGGGGTGCTCGAGTTCATCAACTTCGCCCATTCGGAGATCTTCATTGTCGGCGCGTTCGTCGGGGTCGAGATCCTCCTGAGCCTCCGGTCGGCGGGAGTCCTCGACGCCCTGCCGTGGCCGCTCGTCCTCCTTTTCGTCCTCGTCGCGGGCATGGCGATCAGCGGCGCGCTCGCCGTCACGGTGGAGCGGATCGCATACCGGCCCCTGCGCACGGCGCCCCGTCTGATCCCGCTCATCTCGGCGATCGGCGTCTCGTTCTTCCTCCAGGACCTGATCCGCCTCGTCGAGTCGATCTGGCGTAATGCCTTCAACCTCGTCTACCCGACGATGGACCAACTCAATTACCGGTTCGAGCTGACGGAGACGATCGACGTCCCGGTGAAGTCGCTCGTGGTGATCGCTGCCGCGCTCGCGATGCTCTGGGTCCTGCACGTCATCGTCAACCGGACCACGATCGGCACCGCGATCCGCGCCGTGGCCGAGGATCAGGCGGCGGCCAGCCTCATGGGCATCGACGTCAACCGGATCATCTCGCTCACGTTCCTCATCGGCGGGGCGATGGGCGGCGCCGCCGGCGTCCTCTTCGGCGTGCAGTACGGCCTGATCAACCCCTACTCGGGCTTCATCCCGGGGCTCAAGGCGTTCACCGCCGCCGTGCTAGGCGGCATCGGCAACATTCCCGGCGCGATGCTCGGTGGCCTCGTGCTCGGCCTGCTCGAGGCCTTCGCCGCTTCCTACCTGTCGCTTCTCACCGCAGGCGCGTTCGGTGCCGAGTACAAGGACATCTTCGCCTTCTCGATCCTGATCTTGATCCTGATCTTCCGGCCCAAGGGGCTCCTCGGCGAGGTGGTGAGGGGGCGCGCGTGACCCACGCGGTCCTCGCGGTCGGCCTGATCGGCGTCTCGGCGTGGGCCGTCGCGGTCTTCCCTCGCTCGGTACTCGTCTTCTTGCTCTTCCAGGGGTCGCTGCTCTTCGCGTACGTCGCTCGGATCCCGAGCTGGCTGCGCGTGACTCTGCTCGGGCTGGCGCTCCTGGTCCTCATGCCCACCATCGGGTTCTTCAACGGCTACTACCTGGAGGTGGCGACCCAGGTGGGTATCTTCGTCGCGCTCGCGCTCGGTCTCAACATCGTCGTCGGCCTCGCAGGGCTGCTCGACCTCGGCTACGTCGCCTTCTTCGCCGTGGGCGCCTACTCGTGGGCGATCCCCGGTTCGCCGCAGGCCAACCTCATCTTCGGCGGGAACGCCTTCCCCCTCTCCGCGTGGTGGTTCTACGCCTTCTTGTTCGTCGGTCTCATGGTCGCGGCGGGCGCCGGGATCCTCCTCGGCCTCCCCGTGTTGCGCCTGCACGGCGACTACCTGGCGATCGTGACGCTCGGCTTCGGCGAGGTGATCCGCGTCCTCGCCAACAACCTCGACAAGCCGATCAACTTCACGAACGGCCCCAAGGGGATTACGCCGATCGGGCGGCCGCCCGTGCCGTTCGGCATGCCGTACTCCGAGGCGTTCTACTTCCTCGTCCTCCTGATCGTCGCCGTCGTCATCCTGGTCAACCGGCGACTCGAGGACTCGCACATCGGCCGCGCCTGGGAGGCGATCCGCGAGGACGAGCTCGCGGCGCAGGCGATGGGTATCCCTCTCGCGCGGTCGAAGCTCCTCGCGTTCGCGTGCGGCGCCTCCTTCGCGGGCGTGATGGGCGTGGTCTTCTCGGCGAAGCAGATCTTCATCAACCCCGAGTCGTTCACGTTCCTCGAGTCCATCGGCGTGCTTTCGATGGTCATCCTCGGCGGCATGGGCTCGATCCCGGGCGCCGTGCTGGGCGCCACGGTCGTGACCGTCCTCAACCTCCAGGTGCTGAAGGGGCTCTCGCTCTGGCTCAACGAGTTGAAGAACGCGGGCGTCACGGTCCTTGGCTACAGCCTGGCCGACCTCCCGACGCAGCTCGAGCCGGCGAAGTACGAGCGAATGATCTTCGGCGTCATCCTCATCCTCATGATGATCTTCCGCCCGCAGGGGATCTTCCCCGTGCGCCGCCGGGCGCGCGAGCTGGCGAAGCAGGTCTGATGCCGGCCCTGTTCGAGGCGCTCGGTGTCACCAAGCGGTTCGGCGGTCTCACCGCCCTGGCGGCGGTGGACTTCGCGCTCGACACGGGGATCTCGTCGATCATCGGGCCAAACGGCGCGGGGAAGACGACGCTCTTCAACATCTTCACGGGCCTCTACGGCGCCGACGAGGGCAGCGTCACGTTCCGCGGGCACCCGCTCCTCGGCCTGCGCCCAGACGAGATCGTGGCGCTCGGCATCTGCCGGACGTTCCAGAACATCCGGCTCTTTGCGAACATGACCGCGATCGAGAACGTACTCGTTGGCATGACCTCGCGCGTCGCGCTCGGCTTGTGGGACGTCCTCTCGCACCGCCGACGCTTTCGCCGGATCGAAGGGGCGCTCGCGGCGCGCGCGGTGGCGCTGCTCGACCGCGTCGGGCTCCAGGCGAACGCCAACGACTTGGCCCGTCACCTGCCCTACGGCGACCAGCGACGCCTCGAGCTCGCCCGCGCGCTCGGGTCCGAGCCCACGCTGCTGTTGCTCGACGAGCCCACCGCCGGGATGACCCAGGGCGAGGCGGGCGCGCTCATGCGTCTCCTGCGCGGGCTCGTCGCTGAGCTCGGCCTCGCGATCATCCTGATCGAGCACAACATGCGTGTCGTCATGGAGGTGTCCGACCGAGTGGCCGTGCTGGACCACGGGGAGAAGATCGCCGAAGGGCCCCCGCGCGAGGTCCAGAGCAACGCGCGGGTCATCGAGGCCTACCTGGGCACGCGCGGTTCCGGTCCCGCGAGGACGCGCGGTGCTTAGGGTCGATTCGCTCGACGTCGCCTACGGCGAGATCCGGGCGCTCAAGGGTGTGGGGCTGGAGGTCGGCCGCGGCGAGATCGTCACGATCCTCGGCAACAACGGCGCCGGGAAGACGACAACGCTCAAGACCATCTCAGGCCTCCTCCGTCCCCTGCGCGGCACGATCACGCTCGAGGCCGATCCGCTCGTCGGCGTGCCGCCACACGAGATCGTCAGGAGGGGCGTGGCGCACGTGCCCGAGGGGCGGCGGATCTTCAACCGTCTCACGGTCCGCGAGAACCTCATGATGGGCGCGTATCGAAGGACCGATGGGGGGATCGCCGCCGACCTTGACCGCGTCTTCACTCTCTTCCCACGCCTCAAGGAGCGCCGCACCCAGGTTGCGGGGACACTCTCCGGCGGCGAGCAGCAGATGCTCGCGATTGCGCGCGCGCTGATGGCGAACCCGAGGCTCCTTCTTCTGGACGAGCCGAGCATGGGGCTCGCGCCGGTCCTGGTCGAGCAGATCTTCCACGCGATCGCCGACATCAACGGCCAGGGGATGACGATCCTGCTCGTGGAGCAGAACGCGGCGATGGCGCTGTCGATCGCGCACCGGGGCTACGTGCTCGAGACCGGCTCCGTCGCGCTCGCGGGGACCGCGGCGGAGCTCTCCGGCAACGCGGATGTTCGCCGCGCCTACCTCGGTGAATAGACGTCCGGTCGCCTCATGCGATGGTCGCGCCCTCGGGCCGCAGCGACAGTGCCGCCGTCGGGTCCTTCTCCAGCTTCTCGGCGACGATCACGACCTGAACGAACAAATCCCTGACGCCGAAGTAGTACTCGCGGAGTGCGAAGCCGGCGTCCAGCAGGAGCGCCTCGGCCTCGGCGCGGGAGCCGAGCAGCGATATCTCGTCGGGGTGGAACTTCGGTTCCCGGCGCGACACCACCAGGATGAGATGCCGTAGCGCCCGCAGGAACAAGACGCTGGAGCCCCGGCGGTGCGGCCAGAAGACCAGGAGCGTCCCACGCGGCTTCAGGACGCGATGGAACTCGCCGAGGATCTCCTGGATCTCTTGCCGATGAAAATGCTCGAGCACACCGAGGTTGTAGACGCCGTCGCACGCCCCCTCCTCGAACGGCAGGTCGAAGATGCTCGCCTGCTCGATCCGACTCGCGCGCGGGTTGTTCCGTGCATAGAGCCTCAACGCCCGCTCGGAGATGTCGACGGCGGTCACGCGGACTCGCTCATGGAGGCCTCTGTCCACCTGTCCGCTGCCGCATCCGGCGTGGAGGACGCGCGCGCCCTCGGCGAACGATCTCTCCGCGTACCGGCGCAGGTTGCGCCTGATCACCCGGCGATAGACGGCGGCGACGAGGTCGTAGAGGCCGCCGAGCACCGTTCGCTTCCCGCTCCAGTACTCGTCCCAGCCCTGCGATTCACGCAGCTCGGGACGCAGCTTGTCGATCAGGCGGGATCGCAGGAAATACCCGGGATTCGCCAGGCGTGCGACGAACAGCTCCAGCAGAAACCACCCGCTCCGTAAGCCCTCCCGGGCCGTGAGCTTGGAGCTTCCGTACACCCGGGCCTGAAGCACGATCGGGATCTCTCGGATGCGGCAGCCGTTACGATGGAGAATGAAGAGGCTCTCGAAGAAGAACGCGTAGGCGCGAGCGTTCACGAGCTCGAAGAGCTCACGCGGGATCCGCCGGAGATCGTAGAGCCGGAGCGCGCCGCTCGCATCGTAGGGCATGCCAAGGAGCGCCCGCGTCAGGAAATGCCCGAGCCGCGTCAGGAACAGGCGGTGGCGACTCCAGCCGGGAAGGCTGTCCCGCGCGAGATAGCGCGAGGCCACCACGAGATCCACGTCGGCGGCGTGCGCGGCCAGCAGGCGGGGGATGTCGGCCGGGCTGTGCGAAAAATCCGCGTCCAGTGTGATGAGCAGGTCGTACCGCTTCGCGTAGGCGTAGGTGATGCCGGCACGATGGGCACTGCCAATGCCGAGCTTGCCCTCCCGATGGATCACCGCGATACGAGAGTGCTCGCGCGCGAGCCGATCGAGCGTCGCGCCGGTGCCGTCGGGAGAGCCATCGTCGATGAAGAGAATGTCCGCGTCCAGCGGGAGCGCGCGCAGTTCCGCGCAGAGCCGCTCGACGTTGCGGTTCTCGTTGTAGGTCGGCACGAAGATGAGGAGGCGGGATCGTGTCATCGACGCGACGTCGAGACGACCTCGATCGAGGGGAGCGGAAACATCAGCTTCCCGCCCGCCGCCAGGAACGCCGCCTCTCGCTCGATGAGGCCGGTCCGGAAGTGCCACGGGAACACCAGGAAGTAATCGGGCTTGCGCGCTCGGGCCTCCGTCTCAGAGATGATGGGGATCCATGTCCCGGGCGTGACGCACCCGAACTTGTCCGCGTTCACCTCGGCGATCGCGGGGAGCAAGGCCCGGTCGATGCCGGTGAACTGGAGAATCACATTGCCCTTCGTGGAGGCGCCGTAGCCCAACACGCTCTCTCCCCGGGCGCGGATCGCCTCCAGGCGCTCGCGGAGCTCGCCCTTGTGGGCCATGACACGATCGCGGAACTCCTTGAAGGGTCGAAGCGAGTCGAAGCCCGAGCGTCGTTCCTCGCTCAAGAGACGCGTCACCCGCGTCCGGCGCTCCGGTGCGAGACGTCCCGCCCGCCCGAGCGTCACCGCGAAGCTCCCGCCGTTGACGTCATTGCGCTCCACGTCCAAGATCGTGAGACCAACCTTGTCCGCCAGCCACTTGATCTGAGCGAAGGCGTAGTACTCGACGTGCTCGTGGCAGATCGTGTCGTAGGCGTTCGCCCGCAACATCGCCGGCAGGTAGCTCTGTTCCAGATGCCAGATGCCGTCGTCGGCCAGGATGTCGGCGACCTCACGGACGAACTCCAGCGGCCTCTCCAGATCGTAGAACATCGCGATCGAGGTGACGATCCGCGCCTTCCGTTGGCCCAGCGCGGACCGGTAAAGATCCGCCGAGAAAAAATCCGCGATCAGTCGGCTGTCGTCAGGATAGCCGCCGCGCCACCGCTCGGCCGACGGATCGAAGCCGAGGAGGCAGAGGTTTCGACCCGAAAAGAACGAGAGCAACGTCCCGTCGTTGCTCCCGACGTCTACGATCACGTCGTCAGGACGTAGGTCGACGGTCCGCATGAGCATCTGGGCCTTGGCTTCGAGGTGGTTGACCATCGTCCGGTTCAACGACGAGCGATACCCGTAGTGCGCGCCATACAGCTCGGTTCGCTCGTAGGAGTAGAGGAGCTGGACCAGACCACACTCGTCGCACCGCACGAGCGTCAGGGGCCCCTTCGTGAGTGACTCGTCAGGGCTGCGCGGAAACACGCCCGTCAGGAACTGAGTGCCCAATTCGAGGAGGACCTCGAGCCACTCGCTCCCGCATATCCGGCATCCGGTTATTTGTCGGTACATCTGTAGCCTGCAGAGCAAGTCTCATGCCAGCGATTCTGGAACCAGCCTCCACACTCAGAGGCAACCCCAGGGAGCCCGAGGCGCGTGAGCACACGAAGACGCGGCCTCTTCGTGCGCCGAGAAGGTC
>WNEZ01006513.1_pt1 | contig 10241 bp, 8 predicted proteins | sample 5400521 | NCBI WGS metagenome assembly WNEZ01 (sample SAMN13153339, study PRJNA577476) | soil metagenome | isolation source: 120 cm saprolite under Douglas fir tree site 2 hole 1 replicate 1 | place: USA:California | collected 2015-04-18
ATGCGCGCTCTCGGATTCGGCGCTGCTGCGGTCGTAATTTCCTTCTCGGTCGAAGCGCTTCTCATTTCCTTCGTCGGCGGCGGGATCGCCTGTCTTGCCGTGCTTCCCCTGAACGGCCTGACCACCAGCACCATGAATTTTCAGACTTTTTCCAACCTGGCCTTCGCCTTCAAGATCACCCCCGAATTGCTTGCGAAGGGTATTTTTTTTGCACTTACTATGGGGCTGATTGGTGGCCTGCTGCCCGCCGTCCGCGCAGCGCGGCTGCCCGTAGCGACGGCCCTCCGCGAACTCTAGCCCCCGCGCTTACCCGCGGAAACAGACTTCTCCGCCGCAGGCGCTCGTCGCTACCTCATTGCTTCCTTACATCATTCTGTTAAAGCAAGCTGTCACATACGGGCGAGAACAAATCGCGGCGTCATTCTGAGGGCATCCGACGAGGATTTCCGGAGGACCTCAACGTCTAATCCTTGCAAACGCTTCAGCAAACGATCTCTCGTTACCTCGTTACTTCATTACGTCCTTACTTCTTCTCCCTAAATCTCGTTCCTCTTCATCGCCCCCACCGCAAACTCGCAAGCCCGCGCCGTCAGCGCCATATACGTCAGCGAAGGATTCACGCACGACGACGACACCATGCACGCCCCATCCGGCAAAAACAAATTCTTCGCATCGTGCGCCTGGTTGTGCTCGTTCAAGACCGACGTCTTCGCATCCCGCCCCATGCGCGCCGTGCCCATCTCATGAATCGCCAGCCCCGGTGGAGTCATTTTCTGATACGCGTAGATTTCCGTTGCTCCCGCCGCCGCCAGCATTTCCGCCGCTTGCACCGCGACGTCCTTCGACATGTTGTGCTCGTTCTCGCTCCAATCGCAGTGAATCTTCAGCGTCGGTATGCCCCACGCATCCAGTTTCTCTTTATCGATCTCCACGTAATTGTTGTGGTTCGGCAAGCACTCGCCGAATCCGCCCAGCCCCATGTGCCACGCGCCCGGTTTCTTCAGCGCGTTCTTGAAATCCACGCCCAAGCCCGGCATGGACATTCCACGCGACCACCCTTCCCGGCTTCCTCCGCCCTGATATCCGTACCCGCGCACGAAATCCTTCTGCTTCGTCTTCACGTTGCGGAACCGCGGAATGTAAATCCCATTCGGACGGTTCCCGAACGGCATTTTGTCCTCATGACCCGGCATCATCCCGCTGGCCCCCGCTCCCATGTGATGGTCCATCAAGTTGTGCCCCAGTTCCCCACTGCTGTTGCACAATCCGTTCGGGAATTCCGGAGTCGCGGAATTCAGCAGAATGCGTGTCGATTCCAGCGTCGAGGCGCACACAAAAAATACCCGCGCTTTGAATTCCACCGCGTTCTTCGACTGCGCATCGATTACCCGCACCCCGCTCACCCGCCGCGACTTCGAATCGTAGATCAGGCTATGCACCACGCTGTACGGCCGCATCGTCAATCGCCCCGTTTTTTGCGCCGCTGGCAGCGTCGAGCTCAAGCTGCTGAAGTACGATCCCGTGATGCACCCGCGGTGACACACTCCGCAGTAATGGCAAGCCGCCCGTCCTTTGTGCACCCGCGTAAGCACTGCCGAGCGCCCGATGGTCATGATGCGATCATCGAAATTCTTCGCCAGCGCCTCGCGCATATCGAGCTCGACGCACGTCATCTCCATCGGCGGCAGAAATTTCCCGTCCGGAAGCTGCGGCAAGCCCTCCGCCTGCCCGCTGATGCCCGCAAACTCTTCCACGTAGTCGTACCACGGCGCGATGTCCGCGTAGCGCATCGGCCAGTCGATCGCAATTCCCTCTTTCGCGTTGGCCTCGAAATCCAAATCGCTCCACCGATAGCTCTGCCGTCCCCAAGTAAGCGACTTCCCGCCCACTTGCCGCCCGCGAATCCACGAGAAGTGTTTCCCCGGTTCGGTCGAATACGGATTCTCCACGTCGTTCACGAAAAACTTGCTCGAATACTCATCGCAAGCGTAATAAACCTCCCGCTGGATTGGTTGCGTGCGCGCCCGCTCCGTCCGCTTGTCCCATCCACGATACTTCAGCTCCCACACCGGAACGTGCTCCACATAGTCGCGCTCCGGAACAATGCTGCGCCCCGCTTCCAGCACCAGCGTGTTCAAGCCTTTTTCCGTGAGCTCTTTCGCCGCCCACCCTCCGGTAATTCCTGAACCAATCACAATCGCGTCATAATTTATAGTTGGCATGGGCGCTCCTCAGGCATCCCCGATCCCCGGGCCCAGCGGTTGGCAGCCGTGCTGCGCCCCAGGAATAATCTGCAGCTTCAATTCCTGCGAGAACCCGATCTCCGAAGTGTAGTAGCCGTGCAGTGTGATGCCCTTGAAGACCCGGAAAAAATTCCCCTTCAATTGCGCGTCCAGCTCCGGTACCGTGTTGCCATGACGCGGTGCAGGCGCGCGCTCCGACATCGCGACTTCATCCATCGCCCGCAGCAGCGTCACCTGCTGCTCCGATGTCGCATCCACAAAATTCTTCCCATACAGCTCATTGCTGCGCTTGTCGACATCCGCAAGCCCATTCAAGAAATTTTCGCGCTCGCCGTCCGTCGCCCATTCCGTCAGGATCACGTCAATAAATTCATTGACCCGCGCGCCCTTGGCCCCCGGTGTGTCCGTCGCCGGAATAATCTGGTCGATCATCGCCAGCACCGTCTCGTTCTGGTGCGCATTCAGCGTGCGCAGCTTGTACCCCTCTCCGATCTGCGCCTGCGCCGCGCGAAAAAATCCCAACAGCGGCGAAGAAAAAACCGGAACCGCCGCCCCCGCCGCAAGCATCTTCAACACATCCCGTCTCTGCATACTTCCCTCCTGCTCTCGTCCGGGCACGGCTTTAACCAAGAGCTAGCGGTGTCATCCTGAGGCTACCCGACGAGGGTAGCCGAAGGACCTCAACGTCCACCGCTACCAAAGCAAAGTGTGCGAGCACCGCTGCTGAGTTCGCATCGATCCCCCCGCGCCTCAACCCACATTAAGCGCTTCAACCGCCGTCGAGCATACCCCAACTTCCCCCTCAAATGAATCGATTTTCTAGCAGAAAAACGACGTCCGGCTTGCGCGCCTATCAGGAACAAGGCTTTGCACCGTCGTTGACCCACGACGCCTGTCCCCATCCACAGAGAGGTCTGCGCCTGTACGAACGTCCAGTTAACCGCCCCAAGACGCGTTGCTCAATAGGGACTAGGGCGACGACCAAATCGCCGCGCAAGATTGGTGCATGGCAGTTTTCACTCATTAAGACGGGGGCACGCCACGATTCCGCGCGGTACATCACTTCGGGAAACTCTCCTGTTGCTTGGCGCTGCAATCCTCGTCATCTGCGCCATTGCCCAAGGCGGAGCGTGGGCCGCTCGCTCCGAGCGCACTTCAAGAAACGCGAATACGCAGCAGCTTTGGGTTGGCGCCTATGTTCCGGGCTGGAATCAACAGCGTCTCGATCCGAGGAACGACCATCTGCTTGATGCCATCACCTATTTCTTACACTTTGCCGTCTATGTCCGCGCGAGCGACGGCAGCTTGGAATTACAGACAAACGAACTGACTCCGTCAAAAATGCGGGCACTGGTCGGGGCAGCCCATGGAGCAGGTAAACAGGCCTTGCTCGTTGTGGGCGGTGAGGGAGCCGCGCCGGGCCTTCGCATTGCCTCGAGTCCAGAGCGTCTGCCAAGCACGCTAAAGTCAATTCTTTCTCTCGTGGATCGCTACGGATATGACGGTGTCGACGTCGACTGGGAGCCACTTGCTCCCCAGGATGCGGATCTTTACACCACCTTCATCGAGGGTCTGCGAAAGAGCCTCGATCAGACGGCGCTGCTTCATCGCAGGCCCAAACTCGCTTTGACCACGGCCATCGAAGTCAATCTGAACAAGGACGACTACATGGCCTCGCTTGTCAGCACGCTGCACCAACTGGATGACAAGGTTGATCGCATCAACCTGATGACTTATGCCATGGCCAATTCGCGCAGCTTGCCGTTCGTATGGCACAATTCCGCGCTTTATCCCGTCGTTTCTCCGGAAAATGCGTTTCGAACGCCGAGCGTGGACGGCGCGATTGGGGCATTCTTCGCCGCCGGATTTCAACCCGCCAAATTGGGGATTGGCATCAACCTGTACGGATACCTCTGGCAAGGTCAAGGCCTCGAAAACGTCAGCACTCCGGGAAAGCTTTGGAAGTTTCCCCCGAAGGTAGTGGAATTAACGTACGGCCAAGTCACAACAGAATTTTTGAAAAATAATCCAACACGCTGGGATCAGCAGGCGCAGGTTCCTTACCTAAGCATTCCGCAAAGGAACCAGTTCCTCTCTTACGAAGACAATCGCGGCATAGAAGCCAAGCTCCGGTACGTGCAACAGCATGGGCTTGGGGGAGTCATCATTTGGGACATTGGCAGGGACGACCGGGATGAAAATGCCAAGCGCCAGTTGCTGGGCGCCATCAACAGCGCCGTGTCTTTCAGTAAGCTGCCAGAGTCCGCCGAGATCATCCCGCATTAGCGAAGAGAGGAATCAGCGCGGCTCACACAATCCAATCCTCAACGGCGTCGGTTGTTCGCTTGCAGCCACGCTCATTCTCTCCGCACTCAGCCTTCGCCACCACTCCCCGTGCCCGCGACACCTCCGGCCGCCCGGAGGTTAACAATTGTCAGCATTCGTGGTAAACGTTTCTGGGTCGCGTGCCGGAAGCCGAAGGAGGAAAGGATGATCAGGAGCCGGATTGTTTTCGTTTTTTTGCTCATTTGCGGTCTCGCCGCGTTCGGATCAGTGTCGGCGCAGCAACGGGACGTGTCTCGTGCCGGTTGGATCAGCGATGAGAGTTGCGGAACCCAACACACCAAGCCCGGCCGCGCGGATTGTGTGCAGAAATGCTGGCGTGGAGGTGCTTCGGTGGGACACCCGGAATGGAAACCCCAACGCGCCGTCTTTGTAGCTGACGATGATCAAGCAATCTGGATTGTCGAAAATCCTGAAGCCGTTAGGAACTTCCCTGCCGCGCATGTGTTGCTGGCGGGCAAATTCGATTCTGCGAAGAAGACGATTCACGTTGCGAAGATCACACCCACCGCGCAATAAGGTGCTCCAAAATACGGGCCAGTTCTTGATATGTCCGCTCACCGGACATGCCCGGTCTGCGCGCCTATGAGGACTTAGTTGCTAAATCCCTCTTACAACTGCGCCGCCTTACCTCAAATCGCCTCAAAGTCCACCTCACTCTTGCTTCTGTCCGTGAAATTTCCGCGTCAGCCAAACCCTTATGTCCGGCCAGAACTCTTGTGCGAGATTGGCCATCGCATCCCAACCGGTGCCGCTGCCCCAGGTGATCATCGTGTTCGAGAAGGACCGGTCTTGGGCAGGAACGTAGGCATTGGCGATGCCTGCCGCAACCAGATTGCCTACCATCTCGGAGCTGTTGAATTGGCTATGTCCCGAATCGGTGCGCGTGATAAAAATGCGACTTAGCGAATACGCGGCGCGCCGTTTGAACCCGCCGTGAACCAACTGGTAGTAACGGGGATCCTGCCTGAAAACGGACGGGAACACCGCGCCGGTCATGAAGCTCCCGACGGTGGAGTTGGCAATAGCGACGCCATATCGCTTTCCATACCCGGCAGCTCCTTGGCCAAACTCCGGCTGGCTGTTCTGTGCCTGGCCGACGACGGCGATGAACCCGATGAATGGATAAATAGCCGGATCGAATGCGTTCTTCGCAACCAGCTTGAATTTTCCTCCGCTCGAGAGCGGCGGAACCTTGTCCTCGTTCTCAACCGTTAGGTTGTTTGGCAGAACAAAGAACAGGCGATCGTTGGAGTGGCTGGTCCGTTCCACTTGGTCTTTGTTCTTCTCGTCTTTGCCTGGCTCTCCCTGCGGAGATTGCTGTTGCGAGGGTGCTGGTTGCGGTGCCGGTGCCTGTTCTTGCTGTGCAAGCGCGGGAAGAGCTAGCAATGGGATGACGATTACAACTGCGCAGAAATGGATCTGTGGCCCCAAACGGAGTCGATTAGTCATCGCTACCAATCATCTCACAGGCCACTGCCTTTCAATTGAAATGGTCTCGCTCCGGTAAACGGTCCGTTTAATGGCTGGTGAGCCGTGTTATCGGACATCCGGCACTATACTTGTCAACTTGTCAGGTCTAGGTCGGCTGGCTTGATCGTGCGTTCCTTCTGCGGCTGCGGGTCTTAGCGTCTTCTTCGCAATGTTTGTGGGGATAAGGGGAAAAAGGTATGAAGATTTTGCTGGCGCTCGCCCTGGCTGTCGTCGTGTTGTTCCCCGCTTGTCTGTCGGCAACTCCTGCAAAGCCTGCTTTGGAAGTGGTGGTGCTCGGTTCTGGCGGACCACGCGCGTTCGGCAGGGCCGGCTCAAGCTACATCCTCCTCGTCGACGGCACACCGCGGATCTTGCTCGATGCCGGACCCGGAATGTTCCTGCGCATTGGAGAATTGCGCCTGGATTTAGAGAAAGTGGATGCCGTTTTGCTGACCCATCTGCATATCGACCACAGTGCCGATCTGCCCGCCTTCTTCAACGCCCGCGCGCTTACCAGCGACGGACCAATCGCCTATCGCGTCTTTGGCCCGGACGGGTCAGGACTCTTCCCCAAGACTTCGCGGTTTATCGATTTGCTCGTGGGACCCGACGGCGCCTTTGCCTATCAAAAGACCTTCGGCGCGCGCGAATCATTTACCGTTCGCGATCTGGCGATTAGCTTGGATTCACCGCGTACGAAGATTGTGGATGACGACGGCTTAATCGTGGAGGAAATTGCCACTCATCACGGCGACTGTCCCTCGGTGGCTTACCGCATTTCTTACAAGGGCGTGGTGGTGGTTTTCTCTGGAGACATGGATGCATCCGCGTTGCCCAATCTGGTCCAATTGGCGAAGAATGCGGACTTGCTCATCTTTAATTGCGCCGTACTTGATCCTCCGGGATCGCCCTCTCAGCTATACGATCTGCATACCCCGCCCAGGAAAATTGGCCAAGCCGCGCGAGACAGCGGCGTAAAAAGTTTGTTGCTGAGCCATCTCGCACCCGACGTGGAAGGCCAGCAGGACGCTGTCCGAAAATCGATCCGTGCGTCCTTTGCCGGCCCGGTCGCTTTCGCAACCGACAGGTTGCGCCTCCCTGTACCTCATTCCTTTTAGGGATCACCAGACAGCATCACCGCCGCACCAACAAGCAAGAATCGTTTCATCATCTCCCTAACCCAGCGCAAAAAATACCAGAGTCAGTTGGCCCGAGCCCGCCAGCCGTTCGCAAACAATGCGATACTACCGCGAATTCGAACCGCTATGGAGCGCCGAATTGTCTAATCCGCTGCCAACCTATCGCGAGGTCCTCGTGGACGGCAAGCGCCTCGAGACCTTGCTGCTCTCCCCCGCCGCAAACACCCCTGCCATCGTCATGCTGCATGAAGGCCTCGGCTCCATCGCCATGTGGAAGGATTTTCCGGAACAGCTTGCGCAAGCCACCGGCTTCGGCGTGCTCGTCTACTCCCGCTACGGCCATGGAAAATCCGCGCGTCTCGCCGAGAAACGCTCCGTCGATTTCATGCACCACGAAGCCAAAGTTGTGCTGCCTGAACTCCTCCGCCAATTCCAAATTCACCGGCCCATTCTTCTCGGCCACAGTGACGGTGCGTCCATCGCGCTTATTTACGCCGGCACTTGGCCACAACAAGTCCGCGCGTTGATCCTCGAAGCTCCGCACGTCTTCGTCGAAGACCTAAGCGTCCAGAGCATCGCCAACATGCGCACGCTGTTCGAATCGACGGACCTGCCGCAAAAGTTGGCCCGCTATCACCATCACGTTGAAGAAACCTTCCGCGGCTGGAACAACATCTGGCTCGATCCCGATTTTCGTTCGTGGAATATAGAAGACTGCCTGGCCCCAATCACCTGCCCCGTCCTGGTAATCCAAGGCGAAAACGACGAGTACGGAACGCTAGCCCAAATGCAAGCCATCCAGCGCCAAATTCCCGCAACGCAGCCTCTGATCCTCCCCGACTGCGGCCACTCCCCCCACCGCGACCACCCCGCTCTGACCCTCGAGGCCATCGCCAAATTCGTCTCAGCGTTGTAGGGGGCGCAGCACCGCTGCGCCCCAGCTCGGCAAGTTGTACAAAATCGAATTACGGAGCCGGACGCGGGAACTCTCGAAGCAGGGGAGAAAGTTAGGCTGCGCCTCATACTGGCAAGAGTCCTACCACAGAGGGCTGTCTTGCCCATGCTTTCTATCACCGTTTCTTCTTCGTCAGGAAACATCCCGCAAGTCCGCTCGCCAGCAACAGCAAACTCCCTGGCTCCGGCACTGCGCTCACCGACGCCGGTGCGGTCAGAAGATTCCCGAGCGAAACGATGTCTGTTGGAAGAAAGTTAGGATCGTTCGGTGACACGCTGTAGAGATCGTACGTGAGAACAATCTCTCCGAGCACGCTCCCCGTCGCGCCTGGATTGACCAGAAAGCTCCCCATGCCCGTCAGCAAATTATCGTCGAACGCCTGCGTCACGCTGCTGTTCTCCGGCGACGGCCCGACCAAGATAAATTGCGGCCCTGCAAAATCCGTGTACGTACCAAGAGAATTGCTGCACGGTGACGTGATCACGCCCACGCAGAAGTCGGAACTCGTAACCACCGCAAAATTAACTCCCAAGTTTGTCAGCGTGAATCCCCAACCGACCGTTGTGCCGGCCGGGCCGCTGATGGCTCCGCCTAGCGGATCCAGCGTGAGTGTCGGCACCTGATCCGCACGCGCCAGACCGCAGAGAGCCAGCACGCAAAGAATTGCGACCGCCGTTCCTCGAACTACTCTCATAGACACCTCCGCGTTTCTCCAAGTCCTCATCATTGATATTGATTGTAACGAATTACGAAGCCGGACACTGTTCCGCCATTCGCCGAATACGTGAATTTGGCAGTGAATCGCGCGGCCGCCGCGCAGCCCGTGAAGTCTATCGTCAAGTTCGCGGTCCCCGTCTGCGCCGGCGCCAGATCGCCCACCGCCAGCGGAGGCGCAGTACCAATGACCGCGGTGCAGGCCGTTCCGGACACTTGCGTGAGCGTGAACGAAGTAATCGCGGTGCCAAACGCCCCGCCCGGACCGTTGTCGAGCAGCGACAGTGTCCAGACGCGTGCATTTTGTGGGCCCGACTTGGCAATAATGTTTCCCGCCATCGTCGTTGGCTGCGCGACGAAGTTCGCGGTAACTGCCTGCGGCTGGTTCATCGTTACGGTCGTTAATGGATTGTTTAGATCTGCGACGGCTCCGGTCCAATTGATGAACGAATAGCCGGGATTAGCCATCGCCCTCAGGATAACGACCGAGTTGAGCGCGTAATCTCCGGAGGGCGGACTCACGGTTCCGCCGGCTGCGGGCGAAACCTGGATTGTCAACGGTTCCGTATTGCCGGGCGGGGCAATGAGTAAGGGACATACGATGATCCCAAGGCGGCCTGAACACGCCTGATAAGCGCCGATATCGAAGCCTTGAGACTGCGGGCGCGCTACAGCTCGCTGATCGGTCGGTAGCGAAGTTGCGGCATCGGCCGTGCCGAACGCCGAGCTAAAGTTAGAGGTGATCGCCATTGTGGGTGTATTGCCGTTGTTGAGTTGCAGCGGCGCCAACAGCGGATCACCTGTCGCCACCACGCCGGGACACGCCCCGAACGAATCTCCGGTACCATTGCTCATGATCAGATTGCCGGCGCCAGCGGTCGTGACCGCCAACCTCACGTAGCATTCATTGGCGCCATTATTGGCAATGATCGTATCGTTCAGGACTAGTAGAGAAGCGGCGAAAATGCTGTCACCGATCGCTACAATCCCTGCGCCGGAGCCTGTGCCGGAGTTGCCGCTGATGGTGGAGTCCACTACGGTGAGCAGGCCGTTACGCGAAAAGATCGCGGCACCCGCGTCGGCCCCGTTAGCCGCCGGCAAATCCATTGTAATAAGAGCGCCTCCCTGGCCTCTGGTCACAAAGTTGTTGGTAAAGGTGCTGTTTCGTATTGTGACCGTGCCGCTATCGTTGAAGACGGCCCCGCCGAGGGCCGCCCCGCCACCGCCTCCGAAGCGCCTGCCACTGCCGCAGCAACCGTCCCCTCCATCACCCGCGAAAGAACCGCCTTTGCCACCCCCGCCGAAGACAAACTTGCCCCCACCGCCGCCGCCCCCGCCGAAACCGCCGTCCCCGCCGGAGTTGCTACCGCCTCC
>WNEZ01006514.1_pt1 | contig 10241 bp, 10 predicted proteins | sample 5400521 | NCBI WGS metagenome assembly WNEZ01 (sample SAMN13153339, study PRJNA577476) | soil metagenome | isolation source: 120 cm saprolite under Douglas fir tree site 2 hole 1 replicate 1 | place: USA:California | collected 2015-04-18
TTAATGATCAGACGCGGGCCTACCTGAGCGGCCAGGGCGACCCCTTTGGTTTCAAGCGGCTGCGCTACGTCCGATCGGCGCAGGAGTCCCAACAACTTAATGACTTGACCGACCCGTTCATTGTCATGGCGACGTCGGGGATGTGTGAATCCGGACGCATCCTCCATCACCTGCGCCACCACATCGAGGATCCTCTGTCGGCCTTGCTCATCGTGTCGTTCCAGGCGGCGAACACCCTCGGCCGGCGGCTGGCTGACGGCGTCTCTCCGGTCAACATCTTTGGCGAACCCCACCAGGTGCGGCTGCAGGTGCAGAAGTTGGAGGCGTTTAGCGCACATGCGGACCGGGACGATTTGATAGGATGGGTGCGAGGAATTCCGCACGTCGGTCGGGTCTTCCTCGTCCACGGCGAAGAAGCGCAGGCGTCAGCTCTTGTCGCTCACCTGCGGACGCTTGGGGTCGAGGCCGCTGTTCCCGAGCGCGGCCAGCGGATTACTGTCTGAGTCGTCGCACGGGGGGTACGAAAGAGGTGAGAGGTCCCCTGAGGGGTCGGATGGTGGGGCGGAGTATGGGTCGGTTCATCGCACGGATAGTGCATCTAGCGGTGCTCTTCCTGCTCGTTTTGCCTCTACCCGTGTCCCAGGCAAAGATCCGCTCGGGAGGGATGACGGATTATCGGGTCACCTTCCAGTGGGTGCACGCTCCGTCAGGAAGCCGCTTCCTCGCGGTGCGGCGGTTTGTGCGCGGAGGGGCCTCCTACTTTCTTCTGGTCAACCCGCAGACGTTCGAGTCATCCGTCGCGCGCGCGTCCGCGCTCGCCTTGGATGGCCTGGCCATCTTCGACGATGTCCGGGAGACACCGTTCGGTCACGCGTTGCTTCGGTACACGGCCCCGCCGTACCACCTGCGGAACTACGGTGCGATCCACGCCATGCATTCTGTCGACGGGATGTACCTGACGGTGGACCTGTGTCCCACGGCCAAGCCGTTGGATCGGACCCTGTTCGAGCAGATGCTAGATGAGGGCACCCCGTCGTCGACGCCTCTCCCGGTCGCAGTCGCGATTACCGGGCAGTGGATGGATCGTCACCCTCAAGACCTGACCTGGCTCAAAGAGCAGGTCCGAGATAAGCACCTCGCAATCACGTGGGTCAATCACTCCTACGATCATCCGTACACGCCAAACATCCCGGCCGATTACAACTTCCTCTTGTCCCCCGGGGTCGACTTCCAAGCGCAGGTCCTGCGCACCGAGGTGGCATTACTCGAACGCGGACTTATCCCATCTCCGTTTTTCCGCTTTCCCGGGCTGGTCTCCAACGGCGAGGTGGTCGAACAGCTGCGCGCTTTGTCGCTGATTCCGATCGGCTCAGACGCGTGGCTCGCCAAAGGGCAGCGGGCTCGGGACGGGAGTTTCATTCTTGTACACGGGAACGGCAACGAACCCCTCGGCGTCAGTAGGTTCCTACGGCTCCGGCACCGGCGACCGGACGTCACTTTGCTCCCTCTTCCCACCGCGTTTAGCACGCCGTAGACCCGCTCTCTTCCGTGCAGGTCGGCGTTGATCGACTATAATCGGGCCGACGGAGGGGTGCCCCGAACTGGCTAAGGGACCGGTCTCGAAAACCGGCGGGGTGAAAGCCCCTTGTGGGTTCGAGTCCCACCCCCTCCGCCACCAAAAGTCCTCGTTTCTGTTCAGGCTCCGGGCAATCACGGCGAGTCTCGCCAGTCTCACAGCCACTCTCGAACCCGTGGTTGGCAGTGCTGTGGCCGGTGAGACGCTGCGGGCCCTTACAAGGCACGAAGCCGAACAGGCCATCGCGAGGATGGCGTAGAGCCTAATGAAGGTCGGGTCCTGCCTTCAGCCGAGGGAGATAGCAGCAGCAGCCGGAGGTGCCTCCGGCTGCTGCTCTTTGCAGAGAATCCGGCGTGGTGCTGCGAGCTTACATCCCTGCGACCACTTGGTGAACGATCTTCAACGCTTCGTCCAACTGTTGGTCCGCGCGGGTAAACATCTCCCGCAGCCGCTTGAAGTCTTCCCCCTGCTGCGTCGCCTTATCGAGGATGGCCTCGGCCTGACGCAGTTCGTGCTGCGCTCGCGTGACGACGCGCTCGAGCTGCTCGTGCTGGACCTTGGTCAGGGGTTTCTCCCCGGCCCGTCGCACCATACGCAGAGCGTTGTCGATGGTCTTCTCCGCCGAGCGAGCCACCTTCATGCCCTGATCTGTCGTGCGATCGATTCGGCCTAGGTGCTTCTGGTCCGCGAACCGCTCGGCCGCCCTCAACTCCCTTAGCGACCTGTCGAGCAGCCCATCCACCCGCTTCAGAGCCGGGGCGTTATTGCTGCTAGCCGCCTGGACTGAAAGCACTGGCATGGTCACGAGACTCAGGACAACGACTAGAACTACCGCGATCCTCCCCATAGGAATCTCCTCCTTGCCAGAGTTTAGTTAAGCTTTGCCCTCCGGTTACGCAATTGGGAAACCAGAAGTTCCCCTGCCCCTCGTCGCTGGGCATCGGCGCACACGAACTGGCAGTGGGCACAAGTTCTTGAGAAGATTAGCGGAATATTCTGTAGGGGCGAGTGCGGGGTCAGGCGGTGGGGCGCTTGCGAGTTTCGGCTTCGATGGAGATTGCCATCGCGAGGTAGTCGGCCGCCTGGGCATGCTCCCCGCGTTCTTTGAGCAGCATCCCTAATTCCCGGGCCGCTTCCCCGAGTTCGATCGGCAGCTTCGCGCGTCGGAACCCTTCGACCGCTTCTTTGAACTGATCGATCGCCTGCTTCCAGCGGTGTTGCGCGCGGGCCACCTGCGCTAGGGTCACGAGAGAGCGTGCTTTCTGCACCCCATCATGGTGTTCATCGGCGAGCGCCAGCGCGGCTTTCGCCTCGCGCTGTCCGTCGGCGATCTTGCCCATTCGGACCAGGACCCGTGCCAAATCGTCGAGGGTGGCAGCACGACTGCGGGTGGCGCCCAGCCGCTCCTGTGCCTGCAGCGCACTTTGCAGGGCGTCGTGCGCGTCCTGCAACTCCCCAGCGTCGTCGAGCAGCTTCCCTAGCGTCTGCAGGGCGGCGGCTCCCTCGGCAGAGTCGCCCGCCGTCGTCAACCCGTCCCGCGCGCTGCGCAGGGCAGCCACAGCTTGCGCCGTCCTTCCGGCGGCAAGGTGGATCCGCGCCACCCCCAACTGCGCCCGACCCAGCGTCAAAGGGAGATCCTGCCTCTGGGCAACCTGGGCAACTTCTTCCAAGACGCGCTGCGCGCGCGCGATCCGTCCCTGGCGGCTGAGGAGTTCGCCGTAGGCCAGGAGCGCATCGCATCCATCAACGGATCGCAAGGTGCGGGTGGCACGGAACTGCTTGAGCGCTTCTTCCAAGTGCGCTTGGCCGTGGTCGTCCTCGTGGCGGGCCAACGCCAGATGGGCGATTCGGGCCGTCGCCCGGGGCTCGAAAGATGGCAGGTGCCGCTTGCGGCTATAGGTCAGCACGTCGGCAAAGGCGCGCTCGGCGTCTTTCGGTCGCCCCTGCATCAAGGCGATATCGCCGCGTGTCATCAAGAGTTCTCCGCGCAGATCGTCGACGTCTTCGGAGAGGACTTCGACCGCGGAGAGCAAGCGATCGGTGGAGGCGGTGTGAGCCGGCGCATTCGCCCTAGCCAACTCCAATAAGTTGAGCGCGGTCTCGCGCGGCAATTGGGGGGTTTCCAGCAAGAGCAACCCCAACGACGTCTGCAGGCGGCTGGCCAGGGTGACGAGTGTGCTCACGGACGGGTAGGTGCGCCCGGACTCCAACAGACTGATGAAGCTCTTGGTCAAATTCGGGTTGGCGATGTCGGTTTGGGTGAATCCCCGGGTGCGGCGGGCCTGCCGGATCCGGCTGCCTAGTCGCTTCAGCCACACCGGAGATTTGGCGGAACGTTGTTCTGGCATAATATGCACGACGCTTCGCGCGTGTGTACGCGCACCCCTGCTGCGTCCAGAAGATGTCGCGTATTAACCAATTGATTAGGGGGGAAGAAAAGTGAAGTGCCTCAAGCCGCTCACGTCTGCACGTTCGCGACGGTCAATCATCAGTGAGGCCCTTGAGTCCGCAGGTCGGGTAAAGGACCTGAACTCCGACTGTCAAACGGGTGTGCGCATCTCGCAAGTCCTCTTATGTGATCACAGAGGCGTGGGGCGCCTTAACTTCTAAGCTGTGGCTGGGTGGAGGTGCATTCTCGTGAACTGGCATCAGTTTACTCTCACGTCCCCTGAACTCGCGGCCATCGGGCAGAAACGTCTGGAGGGACCCGGATTGGCCCTCATCGGCACGCTCCGCGCCAACGGGTGGCCGCGCATTAGTCCGGTTGAGGCCTACATCGTCGACACACAACTCCTGCTGGGAATGATGTGGCGCTTAAAGAAAGCTCTCGATCTCTTGCGTGATCCGCGGGTGGTTGTGCACAGTGTGACCCGCGAGCGTGAGGGGACGGACGGCGATTTCAAGGTATACGGTCGGGTAACCGACGTGGCCGATCCGGCCGTGCGCCGACGGTACGGTGACGTCCTTGAGGCGAAGATTGCGTGGCGGCCGGCCGAACCGTACCACCTATTCTCGGTCGATATCGGTGATGCCGCCTACATCGTCTTTGGCCGCGAGCGGTTTGCCATGCGGTGGAATCCCACCCAGGGCTTCCGTCGGTGGACGCTCTCCGCGGGCTAGCCGGTCCTCTCCGGCGTGCTCTAAACCTTTGCGTCCCCGTACGCTGGGATCGACCGCCGGTATTCGCCCTTCATCAACGGTGACGAGATCATGAAGTCTGCGGAAGCCCGGTTGCAGGCGACGGGGATGTTCCAGACGACGGCGAGACGAAGGAGGGCCTTTACGTCCGGGTCATGGGGGTGCGGTGCGAGGGGGTCCCAGAAGAAGATTAAGAAATCGACCTCGCCATCGGCGATCTTGGCCCCAATTTGCTGATCGCCTCCCAACGGCCCACTGCGGAATTTGGCCACCTTCAGGCCAAAGTGCTGCTCCAGGAGCCTGCCGGTCGTTTCCGTCGCGCACAGTGTGTGCTGGGCCAACAGACCTTTGTTGAACCCCGCCCACGCCAGCAGATCCTGCTTCTTGTTATCATGCGCAATGAGGGCGATGCGTTTTGTGTCTGCCATGGGGACTTGTCTGTCCATGCGATCGTGTGCCTCCTCCGTCTATGCTCTCACAAAGATACCGTTTCCTGACGCATCCGGGTACCCAGATGCGCACTGGCCGTCGCGTGTTACGTGGGGTGGTTGTCTCGCTGGCTGATGTGGTCCCCGCTCGGCCTGCCCGGTGCCGGGATACCCTTGCGGGTGATGGGTCGAGTTCCCTCCGACATCGACGAAAATGCCTGAGTGTGTTTAGGGTATCCACCTGAACGCCGAAACCGTCGGAAAATGGGAGCATGTGTGAGGTTGTGGCCCCACTCGACTCTGGTGGCGTCCCAAGGCAGCGGTCGCTCGGCTGCACCACGAGCCGCGGACGGCTGACCGTCGTGTAAGCGTCCCGGAGTCCTTAGGACAAGAATGCTGACGCTCACGCAAGCAATCCTCCTGGGGTTCCTGCAAGGGATCTCCGAACTTTTCCCCGTGTCCAGCCTCGGGCACACTGTCGTGGTGACAGGGCTCCTGGGTTGGAACGTCACTCACAACAACAATAACTCCTACCTCGTCTTTCTTGTCGCCACGCACTCAGCGACGGCCCTAGTGCTCTTCGCCTTCTACTGGCAGGATTGGGTCCGGATCGTTTCCGGACTGGTCCGATCGTTGCGCGAGCGGGAGATCAAGGCCACGGATCCGGACGCGAAGCTCGCGTGGCTGCTGGTCGTGGCGACAATCCCCGCGGGCATGCTGGGGCTGCTGCTCGAGGAGCCGTTGCGCCGGCAGTTCACCGTGTTCCGATCGGCCGCATTCTTCCTCATGGCGAACGGGATCCTGCTCGCGTTGGGCGAGACTCTGCGCAAGAAAGCGGTCCAGGAAAGCCGAGACTCTGACGGCGACCGCCGGATCGCCCGGCTCGGCTGGTTCCAGGCGGCGAGGGTCGGCCTCCTACAAACACTGGCGCTCATTCCCGGGTTCTCCCGCTCGGGGGCTACTCTGGCGGGGAGCCTGTGGGTCGGGCTATCGCACGAGGATGCGCTGCGCTTCTCTTTCTTGCTGGCCACGCCGATCATCGGTGCGGCCGCGGTGCTGAAGCTCCCGGACCTGCTCAGTCCCGATGCCCGGGGCGCAGTAGGAGCCGCCCTGGTCGGGGCGGCCTGCTCGGCGGTCGGGGCTTATATCTCGGTGCGGTTTCTCACGCGGTACTTCCAAACGAAAACTTTGACGCCATTTGCAGTGTACTGCTTCGTCGCCGGCCTGCTGGCTTTTGCGTTCTTGAGCCGCTAGGCGCTTTACTTCTTTCCGGTTTCAAACCAAGCGTAGGCGAAGAGGCCGAGGGCCAGGATGAGCGCGGCGAGGCCGTGCTTGAAGTGCTTCTGCGTGGCTCCTGCGATAAACCCGGGAAAATAGTGTGGCAGCGATCCGGCCGGCGTAAGCCAGTACACAAATGCCACGATGACGAAAACGACTCCGATCAGCACAGTGAACGCAGCGAGGCGGCGAGTCACAGGCCTATCCTACCCGAGGTTCCTCCCGAGAGTCCACGAAGATCTCGGTTTTCATGAGCGCGCTGCCCTGCGTCCCACGCCGGAGCTCGTCGATCGGCTTCCTTGCGGCCCGCGGCCAGCGGGTGGGGCGACGAGTTCACAGAGGGTGCTGGTCCGCTGCGGGGAGGCGCACGGGCTGTCCCGTACGCGCCGATTCGTACGCGGCGCTGATGACCTCCAAGGCCCGGTACCCATCGGTCCCAGTCACGGCAGGGCTCCTGTGCTCACGAATCGCGGAGACAAACTCTGCCAACATCGCTTGATTGGCATCGGACCCCCACGGCTGCCACTGAATCGCGGGTGACCGCTCGGGGTAGATGACGAGGTTCTGGCGAAACGCGTCGACCCGCAGGACCCCGCGCTCGCCAATCAGTTCCAAAGCGAGCCCTCCCCACGTCGGATACGATGCCGGCCGACTCCAGCTGCAGTCGATCGATGCGAATAGACCGTTCGCCAGGGTGAGGAGAATCAGCCCTCCAGTCTCGACCTCTCCGTCGCCGCCTGGCAGCAGCTCGGTCGTCTGCGCGTAGACCTCGGCTACTTCGGTACGCAGATACCAGCGCAGGATGTCGACGAGGTGGACTGTGTGATCCATAACCGCGCCGCCGCCGGCCAGCTGTTTATTTACAAACCACGCGCGATGCCGGCGGGGGTTCTGCCCCTGGTTTATGCCGATGCAGCACGCGATCTTCCCCACGCGGCCTTCCTCCACTGCCTGGCGGGCCTGAAGCACAGGAGCGCTGAACCGCATTGGGAAGGCGAGCATCAGGGTGACACCCGCTCGCGCACAGGCCTCGATCATGGCGCGTGCATCTGCGAGCGTCGTGGCGAGGGGTTTTTCGCACAAGACCGGAACCCCGGCCCGCGCAGCCATCTCCACGAGAGCCCGGTGCCGCGTATTCTCCGAGCACACGAGGACGCCGTCGAGGTGCTGGGCCAGAAGATCCTCGTATGTCGGGAAGGCGTGCACGCCGAGATTGGCAGCGAAGTGCTCACAGCGGGCCCGATCGTCATCGGCGGCGCCGACCAGCTGCGCGTCGAGTATCCCTCGGATGTTCTCGACGTATGCCTCCGCGTGCACATGGGCGAAGCTCATCAGCCCCAGGCGGATCACCGTCGCTCTCCTTCTTGGTCAATCTCCACGGGGGTGCCCCGGCGGACGGACTCGATCGCAGCGCGCGCGATCTGCACGGCGGCCGCGCCGTCTTCGGCGCGAACCGGGGGCTCCGTGCCTTGCACCAGAGCTTCGTGGAAGGCCCGCAACTGCGTGGTGTAAGGACTCTCCCGTAGTGGGCTCGTCGGCAGGGCAACTTCCTGAGAGGGCCCGTTCTCTGAGCGCAGGTGCATCTCGATTGCTGCGGTCGATGGGCTCGTGTACTCGATCAACCCCGCCGCACCCGCGATCTCCAGGCGTGTGAGAAACATCGGAGGAGGATAGGCCCACGATCCTTCGAGGTGGGAGATCGCCCCGCGGCGATGCGTGAGAATGGCCAGCGCATGGTCGATCCCTCCTGGCGAGGACGAGGTCTGCGCCGCCTTCGCGAAGACACGGACCACATCCCCGGCCACCCAGCGGGCGTAGTCGAAGTCGTGGACCATCAGGTCCAGCATCATGCCCCCGGACCGCGCCGGATCGACGTACCAGTTATCCGGCTTGCGGGGGCGGAACGTACAGCGCGACAGCCGGAGCACGGCCGGTTCCCCGATGTCCCCTCGGGCCGCGATCTCCCGCGCCAGGCGGTATTCAGGAAAAAACCGGAGGACGTGCGCGACCAGCAGGCGCACTCCGGCCGCCCGGCAAGCGTGGATCATCCTCTGGCTGTCGATGACGGTCAGAGCGAGCGGTTTCTCGCAGATGACGTGCTTGGCCGCCGCGGCGGCGCGAAGACAATGCTCCAGATGCAGATGTGTCGGAGTGCAGATATCGACCACGTCGATATCGCTTGCCACGGCCTCGAGGGTGCTCGCAAAGCGCACCCCGAAGGCATCCGCCAGCGTCTCGCCGTCGGCTCCCTTCTTGCCCACGAAGGCCACAAGGCGTGCGTTTGTCTGGCTCCAAGCCTCGGCGTGGACTTTTCCCATGAACCCGGTGCCGATGATCGCTATGCGCATGGGACATCTCGCATGCTATTTGAGCGCGCCCGCAGTGAGGCCTCGAATAAGGTTGCGGGAGACTAACATGTATACCGCGAGGACCGGCACCATGGCCAAGGTTAGCGACGCCAGGATCGCGTTCCAGTTGCTGATGAATTGCCCAATGAAGAGCTGCGCTCCCAAAGTGAGGGTCTTCGTCGCTTCCCCGGGGGCAAGGATCAGCGGAAACCACAAGTCATTCCAGATGGGGATCATCGTGAACACGGCAACCGTGGCCACCGCGGGACGCACGAGCGGAAGGATGAGCCAGAAGATCCGGTACTCACTCATGCCATCGATACGGGCGGCGTCTTTCAAGTCCTGGGGCACCTGGCGCATGAACTGCTGGAGGATGAAGACCGCCAATGGCAGTCCTTGAGCCGTATAGACCAGGATCAGCGCGACGAGCGTGTTCACCAACCCCAGGCTAGACATGATCCGCAGAATGCTCACCGTGCCTAGGCGAATCGGGATCATGATGCCTAGCGCGAGGTAGAGGCCGATCCAGGCATTGCCGCGGAAGCGGTATTCCGCGAGGGCAAATCCGGCCATCGCTCCTAGCAGGAGAATCAGCGTCATCGCCGCCCCGGCGACGATCGCGCTGTTGGCAAAATACCGCGCGAAGTGGGCGCGTTCAAACATGGTCAGATACCCGATGGTGCTGAACACCTCCGGCAGGGGAGGGAAGAACGGCCGCCCGAAAATTGCCTCCCGTGTTTTGAACGAATTCATAACGATGAGGAGCACAGGGGTAAGCGCGATCAGCGCATACCCGATGAGGACCACGTGGATGCCGATCGCCCTCCTGCCAGAGGACGCGACCCGGAGTCCAGACGAACTCAGGCGTGTCGGAGACGCGGGGGCCATGGACATGATCGCGGCGCTAGAGCGCGCGGGCCTCCACCCACCGCTGCCAGGCGAAGAGATAGAGGAGCACGCCGACGAGGACGAGTACAAACATCGCTCCGGCGACGGTAGCGCCCATTACAGGGTTGCCCATCTGGAGCTGAAATCCGAAAAACGTCCGGTAGAAGAACGTGCCCAGGATGTCCGTGGAGAAATTAGGTCCGGCGAGGGCCCCCTGGGTAGTGTAGATGAGATCAAAAGCGTTGAAGTTGCCCACATAGGTCAAGATCGCGACCAAGCCCACGACGGGCAGGATGAGGGGAAACTCGATTCCCCAGAACACCCGCCAGCCGGATGCCCCGTCCACGTGCGCCGCTTCCCGGAGTTCGTCGGGGATCCCCAGTAAGGCGACGTGGAACAGCATCAACGGAATGCCCACGAACTGCCAGACGGACACGAGCGACAGCGTCACGAGGGCATACCCTTCCAGCCCCAGCCACGGCCGGAAGTACGCGCCGAGGCCCACGAAGCGCATCACGCCTCCGGCGACCCCCCACAAGGGGCTGAGCATCAATTGCCAGATGAACCCGACAATCACAAACGACA
>WNEZ01006518.1_pt1 | contig 10237 bp, 9 predicted proteins | sample 5400521 | NCBI WGS metagenome assembly WNEZ01 (sample SAMN13153339, study PRJNA577476) | soil metagenome | isolation source: 120 cm saprolite under Douglas fir tree site 2 hole 1 replicate 1 | place: USA:California | collected 2015-04-18
ATTGCAGAGATTGTGTAATTTGGTAATTGTGCAACTGATCTCACCTGCAGCCATAATTACTAAATTACCCAATTACCAAATTATGCAATTCTGCAATGATCCGATGATTCAATGACTCAATTAAGATGGTAACGATGCGATTGCTGCCTAAAGAAGTCAGAACTGACGCTGGCTGGACGCCCTATGTCTGGCTGGTCTGGCTGTCTTATTTCGTGGTCGATCCGGCATTCTACCACCCACCCTCTCTCCGGAAATGGCTCCTGACTCTGGCAGTGACCCTGATTTTTCTGGCGCTCTATTTCTGGGGATTTTGGCTGAAGGGCAAACAGAAGCTATGGATTATTTCCTGCATTGCGCTCCTGGGGGTCATATTCACGCCAAGCAATTATGGCGCTTCCGCATTTTTCGTATATGCCGTAGCCTTCGCAGGGTTTTCCGGTGGGACCGAACTGGCGATTTCAATCCTGATTGTACTCGAGGCCATTGCCAGCACAGTAATGTGGGCATTTCATCTGCCGCTGGGGCTCTGGGTCTCCACATCTTTCCTGATCGCGGCCATCGGAGCCATGAATATTCAGCATGCCAAACGCATAGCGGCCAACTGCCGCCTGCGCATGGCACAGGAAGAAGTTGAGCACCTGGCCAAGACCGCCGAGCGCGAGCGCATAGCCCGCGACCTGCACGACGTTCTAGGACACACGCTGTCGGTCATCATTCTCAAATCGGAACTGGCCTCTCGCATGGTTGACAGAGACCTGCCACGCGCCATCCAGGAAATCCGCGACGTCGAGCGCATCTCACGCGAGGCCTTGGCCGAGGTGCGAAGCGCCCTCAAAGGCTACCGCGCCGCTGGCCTGAACGCCGAGATTGCCCAGGCCCGCGCCACCCTGGAAACTGCCGGCATCAAGGTACAGGCTTCGGCGGCCTTGGCGGCGCAAGAGCTCGGCTCCGCCCAAGAGGGAGTGCTGGCGCTGGTTGTACGCGAGGCGGTGACTAATATTCTGCGCCACTCCCAAGCCACTGAATGCGACCTGCGCCTGACGCAGGCTGACGGCGTTTTCACGCTGGAGATTGCCGACAATGGTTGCGGCGGCAATGGCACAGAAGGCCAGGGGATCAAGGGTATGCGCCAGCGGGTAGAGATGCTGGGCGGCAGCTTGCAACTCAAGACCACTCCGGGTACCACGCTCACCATCACGCTTCCGCGCGCAGCTCTCAAATCGAACGGAGTGCAATGAAGATTCGCGTCATCATCGCTGAAGACCAATCCATGGTGTTGGGAGCGCTGGCGGCGCTGCTCGAGAGCGAAGGCGACATTGAAGTCGTCGGCCAGGCACGCAACGGCCTGGAGGCTCTGAAGATGGTCCGCCTGCACAAGCCTGACTTGCTTCTGACCGACATCGAAATGCCGGAGATGAGCGGCCTGGAGCTGGCCGCGGAGTTGAAGCGCCAGGAGTCGCCTGTGCGGGTGATTATCCTCACTACATTTGCGCGTGCCGGATACTTGCGCCGCGCCCTCGATTCCGGCGCCAGCGGATACCTGTTGAAAGACTCTCCTGCCTCCGAGCTGGCTGGCGCTGTGCGCCGCGTGCGCTCCGGCATGAGGGCCATCGCTCCGGAACTTGCCGCGGAAGCATGGGGCGAGAGCGACCCGCTTAGCGACCGCGAGCGCCAGATCCTGCGCCTGGCGGGAGAAGGCATCTCCAGCGCCGATATCGCCGTCAAGTTCCGCTTGTCGGAGGGAACCGTGCGCAATTATCTCTCTGAGGCAATGAGCAAGCTGGGGGCAAACAATCGCGTGGAAGCCGCTCGCATCGCCCGGCAAAAGGGATGGCTGTAAGTAGTCCTCAGTTGTCAGTCCTCAGCCCTCAGCAGTTTGCAGAAACTGAGGACTAACGACTGCGGACTGATGACTGAACTAGGTTTTCATTTCTTCCCGTTCGATCTCGCTGATTTTTTCCACGCGCCGCTGGTGGCGTCCGCCGGCGAATGAGGTCTCCAGCCACTTCTGGACAATCTGGAAGGCGTTCTGATCACTGATAAGGCGCGCCCCTAAGGTGAGGACATTGGCATCATTGTGTTCCCGGCTCAGTTGGGCTTCGTATTCGCTGCTGACGTTGGCTGCTCGCACCCCAGCCACCTTGTTGGCGACAATGGACATCCCGATTCCGCTGCCGCAGACCAGAATGCCCAGATCGGCGGCATGATCCGCCACTTCTTCCGCTACCTTGCGCGCGTAGTCAGGGTAATCTACCGCTTCGCTGGAGTGCGTGCCCCGATCGTTGACCTCGACCCCTTGCTGCAGAAGCAGCTTCTTGATTTTTTCTTTGAGTTCGAAGCCGGCATGATCGGCGCCGAGAGAAATCTTCATGAATTCATTGTAAATGAGCACTCATTAGGGAATAGTCCCTGGGTCTGGCCGATAGCCCTCGATGTTGATGACCATGCGCTGGCTGCTGCGGCACAAAAAACAAAAGCCGCCCACATAAGCTGGGCGGCTTTGTCATTGCAACCTCTTTAGTGCTTCATGTCTGACATGTCGTCTTTCTTGCCTTTGCCCTCGTGCTTAGTGTCGTGCTTCATGCCCGCTTCTACTTGCGCGATGGCAGCTTTGAGGTGCATTAGGGCCTTTTCCCGATGGCCGCCTTTGTCATGTTCGGCCTGCTGCAGGTGCTCCTGGGCCTGCTTCATGGCATCAAGCGCGGCCTGCATGTGCGGCTGATCTTCAGCCCTGGCCACTGCCGGCAGTGAAAGGATAGCGGCTACGATGAATCCCATAACTCCGATTGAGAGTTTGCGCATGGTCATTGAATGTTCTCCTTGCAAAAAGTTTTCGTCTTGGTTACGAGGCGGCGAACAGCCCCGATATAATACTCGACTTGTTGTAAAAACCAGCCTGGCAGGATAAGTTTTGGTTTTCTAAAAAGTAGTAACATCCATAGGGCCTTTTCAGGGCTTGTTTAAAAGGCGGTTTCATCGCATAATCACGCGAAATAAGTGCGTTTTGGGAGGAAATTCCAATGGTCCAGGTCGGCACAGCAACTCCGGCAACACCGAAGGTCCATAAATATATCGCATTCGACACGTCCACTTTCGTGGCGCATATCACCCTGAACCATCCGCCCTACAACGTTCTCACTGTGCCCTTGATGGTCGAGGTGGCCGAGGCAGTGGAAAGCCTGAATGGGCGCAATGACATCAAGTGCATCGTCCTCGACTCTTCGCAGAAGGCATTTTGTGCCGGTATTTCGCTGGAAGACTCCAAAGCCGACCGTGTCTTTCAGACCCTGGACGCCTTCAACCGCATCTTCCAGGCATTCCGCGACATCTCCAAGCCCTTGATCGTTGTGGTGAATGGCGCTGCCATCGGCGCGGGCTCTGAGCTGGTTGCCTTCGGCGACATGGTAATCGCCACCCCCAACGCCAAGTTCGCGCAGCCCGAGGTGAAGATGGGCGTCTTTCCTCCGTTTGCCGCTATTATGCTGCCGCAACTGATCGGCCCCAAGAAGACCTACGAGTTGATCCTTACCGGTGAAGCGCTCAGCGCGGATGACGCTCTGCGTCTGGGGTTCGTCAACCGGCTGGTGCCGGAAGCAGGATTGCGGGCCGCTGTGGAGCAGATACTGACGCGCATCAATGAATTCAGCGGACCAGTCCTGGAGATGACCAAGACCGTGATCTCCAGCTCGCTGGGCTTGCCTTGGGCCGAGGCCATGAAGAAATCGCAGGACATCTACCTCAACCAGCTTATGGATCTGGAAGACGTGCAGGAGGGACTGCGCGCCGTTCTGGAAAAACGCAAGCCTGTTTGGAAGAACAAATAAAACAGCTACAAGCTCTCAGCTCCAAGCCAAGAAGTAGCGCCGGCGTCCCGCCGGCTGTCGTGTTGTGGGGCATCTTGCCCACACTTTCGTGGATGGATATAACCAGACTGTACCATTACCAATATTTCTCTGCGTTTCTCAGCGGTGAGTCATATTTTGCGCGTCAGGAATGTACGGCTAGCGCGGTCGTGCCAGCAAAGATGATCGATATCCAGCAGTGCCCAAACGAATCCCAGACCTGCAGCCAGGGTTGAAACGCTCATGCTCAGGACGCGGGCACGGCGGCGCGACCGGGAAACCACGTTTCCATCAAACTCGGCCAGTTTAAGACCCGTGAGCCGCATTCCCGGCGTGCTGCCGGTATTCACGAGAAACAGGTATTGATACAACGACCAGAAGAAGCCCGGCAACAGGGCCGTCAGCATCATGAAACCTCTTCCCTGCGGCATCGCCCCAGCCCACATGAGAATGGTGCTGAACAACAGGAACCCGCTCATGGAGATGAAGGCATCGGCTACTTCTGTAACCGCGCGTAAATATATGGGTGCGATGGGCGCGAAGATCCGGATCTCTGGCTGCGCAGGTGAACTCTTGGGCATCGCCGGCAACTCGACCGTGGCGATCGGTGGCGCTGGTTTAACCGAGGCCTCCGCTCGCGCAGCGAACTCAGCTTGGCCGATCTCTTCCTCCTCAAAGACGCGGGGCGAAGCCACCATCGGCTCTGCCAGCTCTTCCCCGCATTCAAGAATAGGCTCACCAGCAGCGAGCTCTGCGCTGGTGTCGCTCCAGCTCGGTCCAGTATTTGCCTGCTGCGCCGGCTCAAATGCGGCTGGGAATTCGATGACCTTCCTTTCGTAGCTGCCGGATTCGTCATTTGACATGGCTTGGGTGAGTTCAGAGGTCAGGTCAGAAACCGTGCTGCCATCAAATTGTCGGGAAATTGCCGGGCTTTCTCCCGAATCGGGAATAGCCTCGAAGTGTGCGGCAGCGGCTGGCTCGAACACCTGAGCGCTCCGCTTCCAGAAGGGCTTTTCATTGCGAGGCGCGATCTTTGGCCAATAGCGTTCAATGCCGTACGCTTCAATTTGCATTGCCATCAAGCCTTCCATTTTCGGAGAAGCTGCGGAATCAACTGCCGGCACGGCCGGTGCAGGCGTAATCTCTCTAGCGGGCAGCGCGCAAGCAGAGGAGGAAGGAGGCGCGGGCTCGAAATTCAACGGGAGCGAACGGCTCCGCTCAATCCGCGGACGCCGCCGCGCGCGATAGCGGCTCACCCGCGATGAGACCTCTCGCCGCCATTCGCCCGGCTCCAACGTGCGCTCAGGGTTTTTGGGCTCGACCAGAACAATCGTCCTTCGCGCCGGGCGCAACTGTGCCAGCCTGTCGGCACGTGCAGCCACATCGAGCGCCGTGGTAACGTCTACCACAGGTTCGCTGTCGAAAGATACGCCAGCGCGTTCCAGACTGGAGGTGAAGCGTTCTTCGCTGCGATCGTACTGTTCTGGATCAATGACAACGGCAACGTGCTCGCTCACCGTAGACTGCTCGGCAACGTCACTATGCCCGCATCGGCAAACACCCTTACACACGGGACAAGGCATCAGGTTGTGGAAGAACCAGAGAGAGCCTACCTGCTCATTAATGGCAAAATCGATCCGGCCACGGCCCCATGCAGGTAAAGGAGCGCAGCCATGGGCAATAAGGTTCGCCTGTTCGAGACTCCGCTCAAGTCCCGGGCAGGCAACACTCAGGGAACCTGCTTAGCCACCCGCAAGAAAACTTTACCAATCTTGCCGGGGCGTGCTACTTTCGATGGTTCCCGATGAATTGCCGCTATCGTTGGTTTACCATTACCGCCGTCCACTGTCAGCTTGTTTTTGCATTTTTACTATTAACTAATGGGTTACGGCTGCAAGCGCAGGATCTGCCGGTGCTGTCTGCTGAGGCGCCCCCGCTGCCTGTGTCCTATTCGAAAAAACCGCAGGAAGAGGCCATCATCCGCGCCCTCCAGCAGGAAAAACATGGCGATGTGTGGACCCTGCGCGGGGATGCTGAGATTGATTACAAAGATCTGATACTGCATGCCGACCAAATAACTTACAACGATGCCACTGGAGAAGCGGTGGCCACCGGTCACGTTACGCTTGATGGCGGCGAGTACAGCGAGCACATTGAAGGGAGCGTCGCCGAATACAACGTGCGCACCGAGACTGGCAAACTTTACGATGCGGTTGGGACCACCGGCATCCGCATTCAAGGCAAGAATGTCACTCTCATCACCTCCAACCCTTTCGCTTTCACCGGCAAAATTGTCGAAAAAGTCGGGCCTGAGCGCTACGTCATTCACAACGGCACCGTGACTTCATGCGAGCTTCCCAAACCCAAGTGGACCTTTTCCGCCTCGCACATTGTGGTGGATGTAGGCGAGACCGCAAAAATCTATAACAGCGTTTTCAAGATCAAGAAAGTCCCGGTTTTTTATTTTCCTTTTGCCCGCCATCCCGTGGAGAAGCTGCCTCGCCAAAGCGGGTTCCTGATGCCCATGTTCGGCACCTCCAGCCGCAAGGGCACGATTCTGGGCGACTCGTTTTACTGGGCCATCAATCGCAGCATGGATGCCACCATCGGCGCCGAATACTGGTCAAAAAGAGGATGGGCGCAGCGGGGCGAGTTCCGCGCCACCCCCACGGAGAAAAGCTATGTGATCGCCAGCTTTTTTGGGGTCAGCGACCGCAAGCAGCGTCCTACCGACCTGAGTGGGCAGGATATCCACTTGAACGGCTCCGCGATCTTTTCTCACGACGTCCGCGGAGTGGCCTCGCTGGAATACTTGAGCAGCTTTGGATTCCGGGTCACCTTTGCCGACACATATTCGCAGGCCATCAACTCGGAGGTTAACTCTGCCCTCTTTCTAACCAAGAACTACGATGGCTACTCTTTCAATATGCTGGCCTCGCGCTACCAGAACTTTCAGAGCACCGCCAAAGGAGATGTGATCAGCATCTTTCATACGCCCGCCTTTGACACCTCTTCCGTGGACCGCAGCATCGGCGGCTCGCGTTTCTTCTGGGCCTATGACGCCTCCCTGGGCAGCATTTCGCGCGACGACCCAACGTTTCATTCCGCTGACCTGGTGGGACGCTTCGATCTGCATCCCCGCCTGTCATATTCCTGGGTGGATCGAGGCTGGACCTTCCGTCCGGAAATCGCCATACGCGACACCTTTTACACCGAGCAGCAGCACGTGATCGGCGGGGTCGTGACTCCGTCGCAAGACACCATCAACCGCCATGATTTCGAAGGCACGCTGGAAATTCGCCCTCCCGCCCTGGCGCGCATTTACGAGACCCCGGTCCTGGGATACAAGGTCAAGCACACCATCGAGCCCCGTATCCTCTATCACTACGTGACCGGGATCGACAATTTTGCCGGCATCATTCGCTTCGATGACCACGACATCTTGAGCAACACCAATGAAGTTGAGGTCGGCGTCATCAATCGCCTGTACATCAAGCATCTGCGGCCGCATTGCAGCGACGAAAAACCGCTGGCGCCGGGCGAGGAGCAGAATGCATCTGAAAAAAACCAGCCCTTGAAGAATTGCTCCAATGAAAACGCCCGCGAGCTCGCCAACTGGGAGATCGGACAGAAAGTTTATTTTGACCGTAACTTTGGCAGTGCCCTCATTCCCGGCCGGCGCAACGTGTTCACCTCTACCATTGATTTCACCGGGATCGGCTTTCTTACCGACCCTCGCAATATCTCTCCCGTGGTCTCGCGCCTGCGGATCTTTCCCAACCTTTCCAGCAGTATCGATTGGAGTCTCGCCTACGACAGCAAAAAAGGCCACATCAGCTCAAGCAACACGTCTTTCTATTACTACTTCCATGAGTTCTTTATGGGCGCCGGACATGATTTTCTGCAAAGTCCGGGAGAGTTGCTGGTAGCCAAATCTTTGATTGCCCCTTTTCGCTTCAACCAGTACCGCCTGTCGGGCGGGTACGGCAGCCCGCGAAAAAGAGGGCTCACCGGCGCGATCTCCACGGCCTTCGACGCGGAAGCCGGCTTTGCGCAGAGCATGACCGTCGAGGCGACCTACAACTGGGATTGCTGCGGCATCACCATGGAATACCGGCGCTTCGCCCTCGGTCCCCTGCGCAACGAAAATCAATACCGCTTTGTATTTTCGATTGCCAATGTCGGAAGCTTTGGAAATATGCGAAAGCAGGAGAGAGTGTATTAAGAATAGCTTCCGGCTCGCCCACTTGAGCGGTTCGGCAGACTCCTCCTGCCCCCAGACCCCAAAAACCGCGCCATGGCTCCTTCCGTGAGATAATTTGAGTACACTTCAGACTCAGGTGAATCCCTTGTATTCAATGCTCAAATATCTGACCGTTACTATTTGCCTGGCCGCGATGTCGCTGCTGGCACAGAGCTCGTCTGGCGGTAACGCAGCCCCGGCCGCTTCCAGCTCTGCCCCATCCTCTTCTTCTTCCATCAACGATCCGGTGTTGAAGCAGCGCATCGAACAGAATCTGCGAGCGCGCTTCAGGATTCCCAGCCAGGTCACCATGGAAATTGGCGAGCGCACCCCCAGCGAGTTTACCGGTTACGATCAGGTTATCGTGACCCTGGTGGGCCAGGGGCACAGAAGTCCCAATACCTTTCTGTTGGCGAAAGACGGCAAGACGCTGGCGCAGGTCAGCAAGATTGATCTCAGCAAAGATCCATTTGCCGCCGACAATCGCCCCATGCGCGGCGCTGCTGACGCCAAGGTCAAGATCATCGTCTACGACGATTTTCAGTGTCCCTATTGCGCCAAAGGTTATCTGACGCTGTTCCACGACGTCTTTCCCGAGTACAAGGACAAGGTCCAGGTCGTCTTCAAAGATTTCCCCCTTTTTGAAATTCATCCTTGGGCAATCCATGCCGCGGTAGACGCCAATTGCCTGGGGGCACAGAGCGGCGACGCCTACTGGGAATTCTCGGACTATGTGCACGAGAACCAGGGACAGATCAATGGCGAGAAGCGCCTGCTGCCTGATTCCGTGGCCGCGCTGGACCGCTCAGCCCACGATTACGGCCAGAAACATAACCTTGACCTGGCCCGCCTGGATGCCTGTGTGAAGACGCAGGATGAAATCGCCGTGCGCGACTCCATCAAATATGGCGAGCAAACGCTTGGAGTGGAAGCGACACCGACGCTCTTTGTTAACAGCACCAAACTTGACGGCGCAGTTCCCCCCGAGGAGATGCGCAAGGTGCTGAATGCCGCTCTCGAACAGGCCGGTGTGCCCCTGCCCGCAGCCGAGATCAAAGCGGCGGCGGACTCCAAGGACAATAACCGGGATGGCAAAGCTGCGCAGGACCCTCGAACAGCGGCGCCGGTTGGGAAACCAGATCCGGGCGCGGTGATCGATGAAAAACCCGGTAAAAAGAACGATAACCCAAAACCCGCCAATCCGAAGCAACCGTAGACAGGCTTGACAGGTTTTTTCTCTCATTTAAGTTAGAATCTTAGGTTTTGGTAACTGCCGTCGGGACCAGCAGCGAGGGCCGCATCAATCCCCTGGCCGGGATTGGCTACCGGACCTTAAAGGCTGTTTCATAATCAAGAAGCGGTGTGTACGTATGCGATCATCGCACCACGCCAGGAGGTGTTGGTTGAAAACACGGCTTTCATTCCGAGCACAAGCAGGTTTGACAATGGCGCTCGTGGCCGCTGTAGTTTTGTTTGAGATGGCGGGCTGCACCTCAGGTTCCCACGGGAGCGACGTCGTCGCCAGCGTCAATGGCAAGAAACTGCTGCGCTCTGACCTTGACCGCTATTACAAGCAGCAACTCGCCGGAGCGGCAAACCAACCCGAGGGCGCCCAGGCTGAAAGCCTGCAGTTGAGCATTGTGAAGTCGATGGTCGGCGAAGAGATCATCCTGCAACGCGCCGAGAAGCTGGGTTTGCTTGCTTCCGATGAAGAAGTGGAAAGCAAGATCAATGAATTCAAGGCCCCCAGCACCGAAGAGCAATTTCAGCGCAAGCTCAAAGAGAAGAACCTGACCCTGGATGAACTGAAGCGCGAAATACGGCGCAGCCTGACCATTGACAAGGTCTACAACAAGGAGATCAACTCCAAGATCAACGTCACCGACGCAGATATCAGCAATTACTACAACCAGCACAAAGCCGAGTTCAACCTGATTGAACCCGTCTATCATCTGGCGCGCATCACGGTTTCCACCGCTCCCAATCCGCAATTGCACAACCTGAAAAATGACAAGGCGCAGAACGACACCCAGGCAAAAGCCAAGATCCAGCAGATCCTCAGCCGGCTGCAGAACGGCGACGACTTTGCTTCTCTGGCTTCCAACTACTCCGAAGATTCCGAAGCCAGCTCCAATGGCGGCGATCTGGGTTT
>WNEZ01006519.1_pt1 | contig 10237 bp, 8 predicted proteins | sample 5400521 | NCBI WGS metagenome assembly WNEZ01 (sample SAMN13153339, study PRJNA577476) | soil metagenome | isolation source: 120 cm saprolite under Douglas fir tree site 2 hole 1 replicate 1 | place: USA:California | collected 2015-04-18
TCTTCCGCCAGCCGCGTCACCACCAAGAGCTGCTGGTAGTCCTTCTCGCCGAACATCGCGAGGTCGGGCGCGCATTGGATCAAGAGTTTTCCCACCACCGTCGCCACGCCGGAAAAGAACTGCGGGCGAAACTTGTCCTCGAGTCCCGCCGTTGCCGGCCCCTGCGGGACGATGCGGGTGGCAAAACCGGGAGGATACATCGCCGCCACGGCTGGCGCCCAGACGAGGTCGACGCCCATGGCTGAAAGCGCCGCGAGATCGGTGTCCCAGCTGCGCGGATAACTCGCAAAATCCTCATGCGGCGCAAATTGCGCGGGATTGACGAAGACCGAGACGACGACGCGTCGCGCGCGTCGCCGCGCCGCCCGCACCAGCGCGAGATGACCGGCATGGAGCGCGCCCATGGTGGGAACCAGCGCGATCCGCTCGCCCGCCGCCCGCCACCGCATGACGGCGCGGCGCAATGCCGACACCGTGCGCACGACTCGAATGGGCATGGAACAGGCTTCGTGGGGTTGGGTTCGCGGCGGGCAAGTTACCAAAGCTGCGGCGGGGAGGCCACGTGTGCCGCGCTGCGCTCGGCACGCACAGGCGCGGGCATTGCGCCGCAAGCCGGATATGGCCACCTTATGGGTGGGAGTTTCGCCCGTTAAATGCCTGCTGCCATGGCCAACGATCGTCACGACCGCTCACCGACGGATCACAGCCGCGCACCGGCGGCAACCGCCACGCGCGCGGAGATCGACGCGTTCCTTGCCAAGGTGAAGGGCCTCGCTCCAACCGCCGAGCCCGGGCGGCGCGGACGGCTCATCTTCGCGCTCGACGCGACCATGAGCCGCCAACCCTTGTGGGATACGGCCTGCCGGCTGCAGGCGGACATGTTCCGCGAGGCGGCGGCGATCGGCGGCCTCGACGTGCAGCTCGTCTATTACCGCGGCCTCGGCGAGTGCCGGGCTTCGCACTGGGTCTCGCAGGCCGAGCGGCTGGGCATGCTGATGGAGCGGATCGACTGCCGCGGCGGCCATACCCAGATCGGCAAGATCATCGCCCACGCCAAGCGCGAGACGCAGACCACCAAGGTGCAGGCCCTGGTTTTCGTCGGCGACGCCATGGAGGAAAAGCTCGACGAGCTTTGTCACGCCGCCGGCGCGCTCGGGCTTCTCGGGGTGCCCGCCTTCATGTTCCAGGAAGGCGATGATCCCATCACCGAACAAGCTTTTCGCGAGATCGCGCGTCTGACGCGCGGCGCGTATTGCCGCTTCGATCCGGGCGCGGCCCATGAACTCGGCGAGCTGTTGCGCGCGGCCGCCGCCTATGCCGCGGGCGGCATGCGCGCGCTCGCCGATCTCTCGGCGCGACGTCAGAGCGGCGCAACCAAGCTGCTCGAGCAGATGAGACCGTAATGGCCACGATCATTTTCGGCCTGGTGGTGCTGGCGCTGGCGTTATGGGCGCTCAATGCCTTCACCAAGGTCAACCCGCAAACCGCCGCCGTTGTGTTGAAGACCGGCGGCGGGTTGGGTGCGCTCGCCGCGGCCGGGCTGCTCGGGGTGCGCGGGCGGCTCGACATCGCCATCCCGCTCGGCCTCACCGGCCTCGGCCTTTTGGGATGGTTGCCGTGGAGCATACCCGGCTTCGCCGCGCGCACGCAAAAGAGCGCGGGCCAGGTCTCGCGCGTGCGTTCGGCCTTCATGGAGATGGAGCTCGATCACGACACCGGCGCCATGCGCGGACGCATCCTCGCCGGCCGGCACGAAGGCGCGGCGCTGGACGCGCTCGACGTCGCAACGCTGACCGGCTTCCTCCCCGAGATCGACGAGGAAAGCCGCTCGCTACTTATGGCGTATCTCGACCGCCGGGAGCCCGCCTGGCGTGAACACGCGCAAGGTGACGCGGCACCGGGCACGCACCGCCGGGCGTGGAGCGGCGGCAAAATGACGGAGGAGGAGGCCTATCAGATCCTTGGCGTGGAGCCGGGGGCGAGTGCGGAGGACATCGGGCGCGCCCACCGCGCGCTCATGAAGAAACTGCATCCCGACCAAGGGGGGTCGACGTATCTCGCGGCCCGCGTGAATGAAGCCAAGGAGGTGCTTTTGCGCCGCCATCGCTGAACTCCTTTGATCGACGCGACACTGGCGGCTCCTGTGCGACGCGGGCCCCTGTCATTCGCTTCGACGTCAGTTCTTGACGGTGACGCATTCGACGTCGTTTTTCTTGAGATATTTGCAGGCGGCTTCCGCCTTGTCCTTGTCGAGTCCGGCAAAGCGCGCGCGATAATAGGTGGTGCCTCCCTTATCGACCGTTTCGGTGAAGGCTTCCGCGCCGCTGAGCATTTTCGACGCCTTGCTTTGCACGGTGGAGAGGCGCTGCTGGGCGGCCTGCTCGGCGGGAAACGCGCCGACTTGAATGATCCAGCCCGCTCGGTGCTGCGGCTTTGCGGTAGGCGCGGCTGCGGCCGGCTTTGCCGTCGATGTGGCGGCCGCGACCTTCGCCGCGGGCGCAACGGGCGCGGGCTTCGGAGTAGGTACGACGGGCGCTGCGGCGGCAACAGGCGCGGGCGGCGCGCTCGACGCGCCCGGACGTGGTGCGTTGGCTGGCTCTGCGGCCGGCTCAGGCTTGGCTGCGGCTGCCGCGACCGCTGCCATGGGTGGCGGTGCCGCGGGCTCTTCCTTTGCCGCGATCGCCGCTGCGGCCGGCTCGGGCTTGGTCGCAACCTCTGGCGGGACGGCGGCGGGCTCTGGTTTTGCCGCAGCCACGGGAGCGGGCGGTGGTGCCGGTGGTTCGGCCGCGATGGGCGCGGGCGGCGGTGCCGCCGGCTCCGCCTTCGCGGCGGCCATTGGCGCGGGCGCCGCAACGGGCTGAGCTTCGGCAGCGGGCAAAGCAACCTGCGATGCCGCGAGCGAGGCCGTCCGCACGCCGGGTCTCACCGTCAGCGTCTTGACCAGCACGGGCCGGATCGGATCGGTCGAGCCGGCGGCGATCTGCGTTTGCGTCAGCGTGGCCGCGGCGGCGGGCTCCGACCGCAACGCCGCTGGTTCGGCCGGCGGCGCGGCCGAATTGAAGCGCACGGGCAAGCTCGTTGCGCTGGCGACGGCGAACCGCGGCTCGGCTTTGGCCTCAGCCTTCGGCGCCTCCTTCGGTTCGACTTTGGCCGCAGCAACTTTCGGCTCGGCCTTGGTCACGACCATCGGCTGAGGCTTAGGCTCCGACTTAGGATCCGACTTGGGCTCCGCCTTGGCCACGGCCATCGGCGCGGGCTTGGCTTCGGCCTTGGTCACGACCATCGGTTCGGGCCTCACATCCGGTGTCCCGCTCGCCTCGGCGACCATCGGCGCCGTGCGCTTGATCGACGCTAGCGCGATCTTGTCGTTGATCAGCTCGCGCATGCGCGCGTCGCGGCTGCCGCCGCTGCTGCCGCCCATGACGACGGCGACGAGATAACGATTTCCGCGATGCACCGACGTCACCAGATTGAATCCCGAGGCGTTGATGTAGCCGGTCTTGATGCCGTCGACGCCCTCGACCTTTCCGAGCAGGTGATTGTGGTTGGAGATCGACTCGCCACGGAAGGTGAACGAGCGGATCGAGAAATATTTGTAATAGCGCGGGAAGCGTTCCTGGATGGCGCGGCCGAGCGTGGATTGGTCGCGCGCGGTGGTGATTTGGTCGTCGTCGGGCAGGCCGGAGGCGTTCTTGTAGACGGTGTTATTCATGCCGAGCGCTTGCGCCCTGCGCGTCATCAGCCTGGCGAAATCGTCCTCACTGCCCGCGATCGCCTCCGCAACCACGACGGCGGCGTCGTTGGCCGAACGCGTGACCATGCCCTTGATCGCGTCTTCGACCGCGAGCGTGCTTCCGGGCTTGAGACCAAGCTTGGTCGGCGACTGTCCGGAGGCTTCGGCGGAGACCTTGAGCGGCGTGTCGAGCTTGAGTTTGCCGGCGTCGAGTTGCTCGAACAGCAGATAGAGCGTCATGATCTTGGTGAGCGACGCCGGGTGTCGCCGCGCGTCCGGATTGGTGGCGTGCAGCACCGCGCCGGAATTGGCGTCCACGACGATATCCGCGTAAGGCGCGGCGTTTATTGGGTCGGCTGATAGCGTGAGAACTGCAGCAACAAAACCGAACAAACCCCAACGAAGCCCGTAACGGGCTCCGGTCCGGATCCGCAGCATGATATTTCCCCCGTCCCTCGTTCCCCTTCGCGCTCCGTGCGAAGCGCTGACACCCCTGTCGTGCCGAGGTGAAGCGATTGGACGAGTCAAAAAGGGCGGTTTTCTGAATTTTTCCGACCTTTTTGGCGTCCTGCGACTTTGCGATTTTGAGCCTTGACGGCTCTCCACCGCCGCTCACGCGGCACGCTCGTCGAGGCTAGGGCAGGCCGATTGCAAAACCGTTAAACCCCGGACCGGACTACCATATTGCACTGCAAAATAAGAGCTTGACTTTTTTGTGCACTGCAATATATCCGTGTCATCCGGCTCGCTGGCTGGAGAGTCATCCGGCTCGCTGGCTGGAGACAGGTGGGAAAAGTCACACGCAATCGGCGACGCCGCCGGGAGGTAGAAGATGGTCAGGAATATCGACGAGATGCAGAAGTTGGGGAAGGACAATATGGATGCGACGCTGAAGTCGTTCGGGGCGTTTTCCAAGAGCCTGCAGGCGATCACGGTTGAGATCGCGGATTTCTCCAAGAAGGTTTTCGAGCAAAGCACCGCCGCCACCGAGAAGCTCATGGGCGCGAAGTCGCTCGAAAAGGCGATCGAGGTGCAGACCGACTATGCCAAGAGCTCCTATGAGACCTTCGTGGCGGAGGCGACCAAGCTGGGCGAGCTTTACGCCGACCTCGCCAAGGAGGCTTATAAGCCGTTCGAGAGCCAGTTCGGGAAAGTCGCTTCGGTGAAGTAACGCGTCATACTCGGCGCAGTTCACAAGTGAAGAGCCCGGCCGCACGTGCCGGGCTTTGTTTTTGCACGAAGCTTGCTCGCGCAAGGGGTGGCAATGCGGCGCCGTCGCACAGGCCTCGGCCGGTGATCGCTGGCGGCGGCGTTACAAAGGCGTCTTCTCGCCGCCGGCGCGTTGCGAGCGCATGACGCTTGCAACGTCGCGGGAGAAATCCGCAGGTTTCCGATGAATTTGCCCCGAATTGTCCGCATTTGAGTCGGTCGATTGAACCGCCACCGGCGGGCCGGCACGGGTTTTGCAAAACAAAATACGTCGGAATTCCCGACGAATCGCGGGAATATGACAATCTGGAACCGGGGCGGCGACGTCCCTATTATGAAGCATCGATGGTCCGCTGTTTTTGCGCCCCAAAGCTGCCACGTCCTGACCCGTAAAGTACCCATGAGCCGAAGACCAACCGCAATGAATGCAAGCGCTGCAAACGGACCGGGTGCCCCGCGTCAAGGCGATGGCGACAACAGCAAACGGCGAGGGGCGGGCGCGCCGGGCACCGCGGTCATCACCAAGACCAAGCCGCAGACCAAGCGGCCCAATCTCTACCGCGTGTTGCTGTTGAACGACGATTACACGCCTATGGAGTTCGTGGTCCATGTGCTCGAGCGCTTCTTCAACAAGGACCACGGGAGCGCCCACCGAATCATGATGCACGTGCATCAGCATGGCATCGGCGAATGCGGCATCTATACGTACGAGGTGGCCGAGACCAAGGTGACGCAGGTTATGGACTTTGCTCGCAAACACCAGCATCCTCTGCAGTGCGTGATGGAAAAAAAGTAACGACGATGGAAAAGCGGGAACGCCGGGGCCATATAACGGGTTGACACGAGAGCTGACATGCCGACGTTTTCGCGCAATCTCGAACAGTCCCTGCACCGCGCCCTGGCGCTTGCCAACGAGCGCCATCACGAATACGCGACCCTCGAACATCTTCTGCTTGCGCTGATCGACGATCAGGACGCCGCCGCGGTCATGCGCGCGTGCAACGTTGACCTCGACAAGCTGCGACGGAGCCTCACCGCCTATCTCGAAAGCGAGCTCGAGAATCTGGTGAGCGACGGCAACGAGGATTCCAAACCGACCGCCGGCTTCCAGCGCGTCATCCAGCGCGCCGTCATCCACGTGCAGTCGTCGGGTCGCGAGGAGGTGACCGGCGCCAACGTGCTGGTCGCGATCTTCGCCGAGCGCGAGAGTCACGCCGCTTATTTCCTGCAAGAGCAGGACATGACGCGCTACGACGCCGTCAATTACATCAGCCACGGCATCGCCAAGCGGCCGGGCATGTCGGAAGCGCGCCCGGTGCGCGGCGCCGAGGAGGATACCGATACCAAGACCGGCGACGAGACCAAAAAGAAGGGCGACGCGCTCGAGGCCTATTGCATCAACCTCAACAAGAAGGCGCGCGAGGGCAGGATCGATCCGTTGATCGGGCGCGCGGCCGAGATCAGCCGCACCATCCAGGTGCTGTGCCGCCGGCAGAAGAACAACCCGCTGTTCGTCGGCGATGCCGGCGTCGGCAAGACCGCTATCGCCGAAGGCCTGGCGCGGCGCATCGTGCACGGCGAAGTCCCCGACGTGCTCAGGAACGCCACCGTGTTCGCGCTCGACATGGGCACGCTGCTCGCGGGCACGCGCTACCGCGGCGATTTCGAGGAGCGGCTCAAGCAGGTGATCAAGGAGCTCGAGGCCTATCCCGGCGCGATCATGTTCATCGACGAGATCCACACCGTGATCGGCGCCGGCGCCACCTCCGGCGGCGCGATGGACGCCTCGAACCTGCTCAAGCCGGCGCTCGCCTCGGGCACGCTGCGCTGCATCGGCTCGACCACCTACAAGGAGTACCGGCAGTACTTCGAAAAGGACCGCGCGCTCGTGCGCCGGTTCCAGAAGATCGACGTCAACGAGCCGACCGTTCCGGACGCGATCGAAATCCTCAAAGGCCTCAAGCCCTATTTCGAGGACTACCACAAGCTCAAATACACCTCCGAGGCGATCAAGGCGGCGGTCGAACTGTCCGCGCGCTACATCCACGATCGCAGGCTTCCGGACAAGGCCATCGATGTGATCGACGAGTCCGGCGCGGCGCAGATGCTGTTGCCGGAGAACCGGCGCAAGAAAACGATCGGCATCAAGGAAATCGAAACCACCATCGCCACTATGGCGCGGATTCCGCCGAAAACCGTGTCGAAGGACGACGCGGTGGTGCTGCAACATCTCGACCAGACGTTGAAGCAGGTCGTGTACGGCCAGGACAAGGCGATCGGCGCGCTCTCCGCCTCGATCAAGCTCGCCCGCGCGGGCTTGCGCGAGCCGGAAAAGCCGATCGGCTGCTACCTGTTCTCGGGTCCCACCGGCGTCGGCAAGACCGAGGTGGCAAAGCAGCTCGCGGTCGCGCTCGGCGTGGAAATAATCCGCTTCGACATGTCGGAATACATGGAGCGCCACACCGTCTCGCGGCTGATCGGCGCGCCGCCCGGCTATGTGGGCTTCGACCAGGGCGGCTTGCTCACCGACGGTGTCGACCAGCATCCGCATTGCGTTCTTCTGCTCGACGAGGTCGAGAAGGCGCACCCCGATCTATTCAACGTGCTGCTGCAGATCATGGATCACGGCAAGCTCACCGATCACAACGGCAAGCAGGTCGATTTCCGCAACGTCATCCTGATCATGACCACCAATGCCGGCGCGGCCGACCTCGCGCGGCAGGCTTACGGCTTTACCCGCATCAAGCGCGAGGGCGACGACGTCGAGGCTATCAACCGGCTGTTCGCGCCTGAATTCCGCAACCGGCTCGATGCCATCATCACCTTTGCGCATCTCACGCCCGAGATCATCGCCAAGGTGGTCGAGAAATTCGTGCTCCAGCTGGAGGCGCAGCTCGGCGACCGCGACGTCACCATCGAGCTGTCGGAAGAGGCCAGCCAGTGGCTGATCAAGCACGGCTATGACGAGCAGATGGGCGCGCGGCCGATGGCGCGTCTGATCCAGGAGAACATCAAGAAGGCGCTCGCCGACGAAGTCCTGTTCGGCAAGCTCAAGGGCGGCGGCCACGTGCGCGTCATCGCGGTCAAGGACGAAGCGGGCGCCGAGAAGCTCGGCTTCGAGTATCTCGACGGCCCGGTGACGCCGAAGCCCGAGAAGATTCCCGAGGCCAAGCCCAAACGGCGCAGCCCCCGCCGCAAGCCGTCCGGCCCAAAAGGCGGCTCGGCGCCGCGCGGCTCGGTGCCGAAGGTGCCGCTGGTCAAGGTCTAGACGCGATCGGCTGATCGCCCCCGCACAGCCTTTGCTATCGCCCGCGCGCGGGCCTCAGCGTTTGCGCTGCTCCATCGAGTCGTTGCGCACGAAGACGAGCGCGATCGTCGCCGCCGCAAGCGTGTAGGACGGGATGCAAAACGTGTTGCGTGATGGCCGGTCAGGCAGTATGGCGGATTACGCTACGCTAATCCGCCCTACGTCCGCGGGGATGCAATGCCCGCCTTCATCTGCGAGACCTGCGGCAGCCAATTTACGCCGTCGGATGCGCCGCCGCGCTCCTGCCCGATCTGTGAGGACGAGCGTCAATTCGTTCCGCCCGGCGGCCAGAGGTGGATCACCCTTGATGCGCTCGCGCGCCGCCACTTCAATTGCTATCAGCAGCACGAGTCCGGCCTGATCGGGGTTGGGACGGTGCCGAAATTTTCCATCGGCCAGCGCGCGCTCATCCTGCGCGCGCCCCAAGGCAATATTCTGTGGGACTGCATCCCGTTCATCGATGCCGCCACCGTCGAGATCGTGAAGGGGCTCGGCGGGCTTGCCGGCATCGCGATCTCCCACCCGCATTACTACGCCACGATGGTGGAATGGAGCCGCGCCTTCGGCGGCGTTCCCATCCATCTGCACGCCGCCGACCGGCAATGGATCATGCGGCCCGACCCCGCCATCAAGCTGTGGGAGGGCGATACTTTGCCGCTGGCGCGCGAAATGACGCTCATTCGCTGCGGCGGCCACTTCGCCGGCGGGACGGTGCTGCACTGGGCGGCGGGCGGCGAAGGGCGCGGGGCGCTGCTGAGCGGCGACATCGTGCAGCTGATCCCCGACCGCAAATACGTGAGCTTCATGCGCAGCTACCCCAACATCATTCCGCTCTCAGCCCCGGCGGTGGCCCGCATCGGTGCGATGCTTGAGCCGTGGCCGTTCGACGTGATCTACGGCGCGTTCTTCGATCGCGTCATCCCGCGCGGCGGCAAGGACGCGGTGCGACGTTCGGTCAAGCGCTACATCGCAATTATCGAGGGCGACGGCACGGCGGAGCAGGTTTGACCAAAGCGCGATTGCACCCGTGATCGCGCCGTGGGACAGCTCCGCGAGCTCATGCCGCCGCCGCCTCCCACCGACTCCCCGAGACGCTCGGCGACCGCCGTGTTCTTTGCCGGCTTTCGGGCCGCATGGCGGTCGGTTCTGGCCTATGTCGTGATCGGGACCTACGTCGGCATCGGAGCATTGACGCAAGATTTCGGCTTCGGCCTGGGGTGGGCCGTGGCCTCGACCGCGCTGGTATGGGCGGGACCGGCGCAGGTGATCCTGGTGTCGGCGCTCGGCGCCGGCGTCGCGCCGGTCGAGACCGCGCTCGCGGTGGGCGTGAGCAGCGCGCGTCTTCTTCCCATGGTGATCTCGCTGCTGCCATTGATCAGGCGGCCGCAAACGCCCTATCGCGCGCTCATTCTGCCCGCCCATCTCACCGCGGTGACCATGTGGATCGAGGCGCTGCGGCTGCTGCCTCAGCTGCCGCGGGAAGCCCGCATCCCATTCGCGAACGGCGTGGGCTTTGGCTTTATGACCGCGGCGCAGGCGGGAACGTTGATCGGCTACTATCTCGCCACCTCGCTGCCGCCGCTCTTGACCGCGGGTCTGCTCTTCCTCACGCCGGTATCCTTCCTGATTTCGACCACGCGCAACTGCCGCCTCATGTCGGACTGGCTGGCGCTCGCGTTCGGGCTCGTGCTCGGGCCGCTGATGGCCGCTTGGCAGGTGGGACTCGATCTGCTCTGGAGCGGGATCGTGGCCGGATCGCTCGCCTACGGCATCCACCGCCTGCGCGAGGCGCTCAAATGAGCGAGCTTCATGCCTACACGCTACTGGTGCTGGTCGGCTTTCTGCCCAGTGAAATCTGGCGCATGCTCGGGCTCGTCGTCGCCCGCGGCGTCGCAGACGAATCCGAGCTGTTCATGTGGGTGCGCGCGGTCGCGATCGCGGTGCTCGCGGGCGTCATCGCCAAGATCATCTTGTTTCCGCCGGGGACG
>WNEZ01006523.1_pt1 | contig 10235 bp, 8 predicted proteins | sample 5400521 | NCBI WGS metagenome assembly WNEZ01 (sample SAMN13153339, study PRJNA577476) | soil metagenome | isolation source: 120 cm saprolite under Douglas fir tree site 2 hole 1 replicate 1 | place: USA:California | collected 2015-04-18
GTTCCCGCGACAACCAGAATGTCCTGCGCGACTCCAGGGCTGAGGGTGACGTGACCGGAGATCACAGCATGCTTGGCGGAGCCATCGTTCCACTGCCGCTTTACCAGGACCTGTGCAGTGCCTGCATCGAGCGTGAGCGCCGTGCCACTCGGAAAAGCTCCCTTTTGAAAAGCGTACCCGAGCGTAAACGGAAGATCTGTTCCGCCGACCGCCGAGGTCAGCCGAAATGCCGCAGTGAGCGGCGGCGGCGGTGCCACAATTTGCACCGCGAACGGGCCGGAGGAGGTCTGCATTAGGGTTTCCCGTCGTCGGCTGTCAATACGTGGCCGGTGGTGGAGGCGGCGGCGCCGGCTCCACTGTAGACGAAGCGCTTGCCCGCCGCGTCAAAGGTAACACCGGCAGGCAGGGCAGCGGCATTCTTGGTTATCGTGAGCGGATCTCCGTTGGGATCAGTGACGTAGGCTGCAATCGAAACGCTCGATGCAACGCCCTGCGTGAACGTGATGGTCGGGACCGTCACCCATACGGGAGGGAGATTGGTGGCGGGGACATTGGGGGGGCCACTCGCCGACGCAGCTGCGGACGTTGAGTCCGAAGCACCGCCACACGCACCCACCGCGAGGGCAGCCGTCGTTGTCGTGAGCGCCTTCAAAAACGCACGGCGCTCGGTATGGCATGCGGTACCCATACTGGAAATCCCTCTGCTCTTCATTTAGTGACGCTCCCCACGGCACATGCGCTATCAGGGTCGTCTATATATGAACACGCTTTCATCGACACGATTGACGACAATGTAGACATCCCTGGACGGAATGTAGCGGAAGCGACCATACGTGCCTCGCGAATTCGGAGCGGTCGGGACAACGGTATTGCCCGCCGCCGGAGCGATGCGTGTCCATATCCCTCCATCGATGTCCAGTGCATACAGGTCCGTTCCACCGTTCCATGCGACAACTTTGCGGAGAATCGGATCATAGGCGAGACCCGGATTGGACGCGCCAACCACCGGGGCGCCGCCGGTGGTCGAAAGCGAGGTGTGGGCGATGCTGGAACCGGAACCGAGATTCCAGACGAAGACATCGCCCCCCCCGATGCCTACGAATTTCCGCTTGACCGGCTCAACAACGCCGGTGTGAGAGTACTCAATAAACATGTTTTCTATTCCACTAGTTCCGTGCGCGATAAAGCGGTTGTTCTGGTAGTCGAACTCCGCGAGGAACCCGCTGCTGGCCACACCATGGATCCACGTATGGCCCGTTACCGGATCGTACCCGGACAACGAACCGATGCCGGTGGTCGGGGTGTTCACCTTACGTTCCCAAGCGAACGTGTCGAGGTTCAAGCAGTCGACGTTGTTAACCCCGATCTGACCGCTTGGGTAAAGGCCGGAGCCGCCGAACACGCAGAAGCGATCCACCGGAGGCGGTATGTATTCGACATAGCCGTAAGTATGACGCGAGCGAGGCAGACCGTCGGGATAATAGCCGCTGCTTTCGTCGCCGCCCACATCTGTCGACGGATTGGTGGCGCGAGTCCAGGTGCGGGTATTGATGCTGAATACGTAGACTTCGTTGCCCGCGTAATCGGAGTGCCCTCCGCCCCAAACGATCAGGCGGTCGCGCTTGGTATCGTATGCGCCCCCGCTCCAAGCGTCCATGACGGCTGGCACCCCGCTCGCCCCGGCGGGTACCGGATTGGGTCCCACGCTGTCCAGATGTGAATTGATCGCCAACCAGTTACCCGGCGCCAGGTTATCGATTGGATCGGCGGTTAGGGCCGGCGTCGTGACCGACACAGTTGGCGACTGGGGCGAGAGATTTCCGGCCGCATCGAACGCCTGCACAGAGTAAGCGTAGGTCGTCAATGGCGTCAGGCCGCTGTCGGTGAAGAAGGTCAGCGCGGTGCTCGCAACGAGAATGCTGTTTCGCAAGATGCGGTAACCCGCAACCGCAACATTGTCCGTGGACGGGTCCCAGGAAAGACTTGCCACGAAGGCGGTCGGGGCGGATCCCTGAAGATTTCCGGGTTGAGTCGGCGGCGTTTGGTCTGCGGCCAGGGGAGGCGTGGTAACCGACTGGGCACCGGAGAACGGGGAAACGTTTCCGGCCGCATCGCGTGCGGCCACCGTATAGCTGTAAGTCGTGGCGGGAGCAAGACCCATTTCGGAATAGCTGTTGGTGGCGGGCGTCGCGACTTGCGTGCCGCCGCGGCGGACGATGTAGCTGGTCACCGCGACGTTGTCGGTTGACGGCTGCCAAGACAGGTCGGCACCGGACAAACCATTCAACGCGGCCGTCAAGCCGGAAGGCGTACTCGGTGGAGTCGTGTCACTGGGAGGACCACCTCCACCGGGCGCAGTCGGTGGGGTCGCGCTAGTTGCTGCAGGGTCCCCAGACTCGATTGAAGGCCCACCGCAGGCGAACAACAAGCTGACCGTGGCCAGGAAGAGCAGCGCGCTTGAATAGGCCCGGCCTGGGATGATAATTCTCCAGTGCGCTTCGCGCGGAGAGTGTGAGTGTATGTGTGCCATGTCATATCCTTCGCCCCCCGAACTTCCAATTGAATCACGTTTCACGCACGCATGTCTTAATCCACCGCATGTATTCCGCGGCAGTTTCTCACGTTCGATGTCACATTTTCAGCCCGTGGCACCGGGAAAAGTTCCGGCGGCGAAGGGGGCACGCAGCGCGCGGCGCGGCGCGGCGTACGGTAATTCTCTGAAAAACCCGGGAAAACACGCACTTGCCCACACGACGCTACACGGAAAGCAGCAAGCGCCCCTGTCGTCGGCACGTGTTTACCTTGCGTTCAGCTTGCGTTTGAACTGAGGCCGCTCGCGCAAGACCCGCTCTGTGCTTTGGCGCGCGTAGGCGAGAAAGGTCCGATCGGCTCAACCTGATCTTTTCTGACGGTCGGCCGCTGAATCCGGCTGCGACTGCGCACTACGGTTCTGGATGAGGTTGCGCAGATGCGCCTCGATTGCCGCCAGGCTCTTTCCGATAGATTCCAGCGCCGGCGACCGTCCCTCGAGCCTGCTGACCTGGGCAGCAATCGCCGCCAGCGTCTGGACCTGCTCGCGCAAGATCCCTTGCAGTCCGCCCTCAACCGGGCCACGCTTCACGTTCAGGCGCCGTTTTTCGATGCGCTCGGAATGGGGCGGCCATTGCAGTTCCTTCGCGGCGGCCTCCACGACCTCAGCCGTGATTCCCGGCAAACTATCGGCGTAGGCGCAGGTCAGCGCGGTGTCGCACAGCGTGTTGATCAGGCGCGGAATGCCTCCGGCGTACTTGTAGATGCGAGGCAGCGTCTCAGGGGGAAACAGCGTCCGGTTCCCCCCGCCGGCGATGCTAAGGCGGTGACGGATGTAACTGCCAAGTTCCTGCTCGCTCAGGGCGCGGATGTAGTATCGCAGCTTCACGCGCTGCATCAACTGTTCCATGTCCGGTTGGTCGAGAATATCATTAAGCTGCGGCTGGCCGACGAGAATCACGTGAAGAATTTTCTCCTTGCGCGTTTCAAGCCCCGCGAGCATGCGGATCTCCTCCAACACCTTCGTGCTTAGATTGTGCGCATCGTCCACAATAAGGACGATCTGCTTGTTTTGCAGGAATTGTTCGATGAGGAAGGTGTTGAGCATGTCCAGGAGTTCGACCTTCTTCGCATTGAACGGATTCAACCCAAACTCCACCAACACCGCCTGCAGGAATTCCACCTCGTCAAGCTGCGTCTGGAAAACCTTCGCAACGACGACATTGTCGTCCAATTCCGAAAGGAGCTTCTGGATCAGCGTCGTCTTCCCGCAGCCGATTTCCCCGGTAATGACCACGAAGCCTTCGCGGTTCCACACCGTGTAGTCCATGTAGGCCTTGGCGCGGCTGTGAGGCTCGCTCATGAACAGGAAGCCGCTGTCCGGGGTGAGCCGGAACGGTTGTGCCGAGAGGCCGAAATACTCCAGATACATGTCGGATTATCGCCTGGGTCGAACTTCGTAGGATGTTCCAGAACTGTAGCCCAGGAGCAGCATGACTCGGTTGTCCACGAAACTATTCAAGTCTACCGAGCTCTGGCGCTCCGTGCGACCGCCTTCCATCGTGACGCTCACGTTTCGATTCAGCCTGTAAGCCACGCCCGCGGCGAAGTTGCGATCCTGGTCTTCCCGCTCGACACTCGTAAAGGTGCGTTTCGTGTAGCTTGCTGTTGCATTGAACCGCATCGCACCGGAATAGCCCCAGGTCCACAAGAATGTCCAGCCTTGTTCTTGATAGTCCTGGTTCAGAGTCTCGAAATCGACCCGGCGTTCGTAGACTTGCAGAGTGTACCCGAAACGCCCGTCGTCATTTAGGTAGGCGAGATCGCCGCGCTTGCTATGATACAAATCACTGGAGGTAACGTCAGCCCCCGTGAGCACCACGACTCCCGTTTCCCTTGGCGCCGTTGAACTGGTCACTCCTGCGATCAGGTCGGTGTAGGTATCGGAGATTTGGTCCGTAAGCCCGAGGCGGAGCGCCGACTGCGACGAGAATGCTTCCGAGAGTGTGAGCCGCGCGAGTCGGCCCTCGAGATCAGAGCCCCCATATCGGGTCACCCGCGAGGTGCCGAGGTCGATCAGCGTGCTGTTGGTGGCCGAACGATTCTCATAGCGTCCGAAACGGTCCTCACGGCGAATCTTGGGGAAGACCTGAGCTTCGGGCTCAAAATTCGCCCGCGCCGCTTCAAAGTTCAGGGATACCTTCGTTTGAGCGGACAACGCGTGCACGCCTCGCACATAGGCCAGGTAGCGCCGGTTGTCGCTCGTGCTGTTTTCGATATCGAATCGGCCGTATCTGCCGCCGATCACCGCGGAATCTGTGGAACTCAGGGGAAAGGTGAAATCCGGACCCGTGCTCAGGGAGTTTGCCTTGGCGCGGTTGCTGGGGGTGTCTGGGGAGGCAACATTGAGGAGCACCTGCCGGAACGTGTCCTCGACGGTCCAGGTGAATCGCCGCGGCAATACCGTCCAAACCGCCGCCCCGTCAAGGTACCCGGCCGTGTCGTCGCTGAAACTGTTGTGATAAAAATGCCTTCTTTCCACTTGCGCCAGAACTCGCGCAGTCACGTCAATCGTGTTCTCCCGGTAAAAAAGACCACCCATCAGAGCCTGGGTCCACTCACCTTGCGGGTTCGCCTCGACGCGTTTGATGTTGCTGTTGTGTGTAAGGGACAGTCCGACCCCAAAGTCGGACTCACCGGCATGGATCGAGGTGGCACAGACCCAGCTCAGCATCGCGGCGCACCAGATCCTCTTCTTCGCGAAGCGGGGGCGACGAGCCGCAGGCGCCGGTTCGCATACGGCTAATCGCGCGTTCCGCGAAAACGGGGCTACATTCGTCGCCCTCCCGACGGCCCCCATTCGATCAGAAAATCCGGGGAATGCGCGGCTCGTCGTTGAAGACAATACCAAGCAGCTTCTTGTCGCCGATCGCACCCAGACAACTGTCAATCTGTCTATTTGTAGAGCGCCCGTAACGCGCGACGACAAGCACATAATCGGAAAGCTCGGAGAGAATGCGGATGTCCGAGATGTTCGACATCGGAGGACCGTCCATGATGATGAACCGCTCCTGATACCTCCGTTGCAGGGTATCCATGAGGCGTTTCATCTTCCCCGACATAAAGTGCTCCGCGAGGATCTCGCGCTTCCCTGCCGTGATCACGCGATAGCGCGCGATACCCACCGGGCGGATGATCTCTGCGAGATCGAGGTCCGGTTTTTCAAGGTAATCCGTCAGTCCCGGCGCCGACCCGTTGGCGAGCAGCCGGTGCACGCTCGGGCTCTTGAGATTGCAGTCGATCAAAAGCGCAGTTTTCCCCATATCAAACGCAAATGCCGCTCCAAGGTTCTGCGCAATGAAGCTGCCGCCGCATCCTTTACTCACCGGAGCGACGAGAATCACGGCGTTCTGTCCCTGGCTCTTTTGAACTATCCTGGTCCGCAGTTCACGGAACACCTGAACCGCCGGGTCTTCGCTGTGCTGCGGCTGGATGATGCCTCGTTGTGCGAGTTCGCCCGCGCCCAGCAAGCGCACCTCGCTCTTTGCCATGCGGGGGATAGTCTCGGGATGCGCGGCTGAATCGGCAACTACGGCCGTGCCCGGCACGTGCACGGCGCCCGCGACAGGTACCACTTGCAGATTGCCTCTTCCCTCACGAGCCTTGTTGAGTGCTTTCTCGATCTTGCTCATCTCACAGCACCTTTATCAAGCGCATCACAGAAAGGGCTCCCGACGCGGCGACCGTCGCCACCACAACCAAGGTCAGCAGCACGAGCTCCCAGCGCAGGGCTTTCAGGTCAGCCGGGCTCCACATGTGGGGTACCACCGTTACCATCGGCAGCTTGTGCGCCACGGCGATCGCGCTTCCAATGCGAATGCGCGGATCGAGCTGCAGCCGGGCGTAAAGCAGTCCCAGGGGAATCAATACCCCGAGCAGCATGCCGCCGAGTACAAAATGCGAAAATCGAATCCCGGTGGGGGCCAGCGGTAAAGTAGCCGGTTCCTGAATCTTGAAAGTCAAACCCTGGCGGTCGCTATCCATGTTCATCGAGACGCGTGCATTTTCGCGCCGTCGCAAGAGGTCCTGATAAATATCGCGATTGATCTGATAGTCGCGTGTAAGTTCAGCCAGACGGGCATCGCCGCTGTGCATGCGCTTTCCCCGACTCACTTCACTCTGCAACTGCCGTTGCAACTCTTCGATACGAGCTGTCAGTGCATCGACCGAGGCTTGATTCTGCGACTGCTCGCGGCGCAACTGCTGGTAGACGGGATTGTTCACGACCGACTCGTCCGGCTCCGATTTGCCCGAGCGCTTTGTCTGCTCGCGGCGCAGGCGCTGGGCATTGATCCCCTCCGTCAGATCCTGGATCTGCTGCTTTACTTGAACGATGTCCGGATGTGTGTCGTGATAACTCAACCGCAGCGTGTCAAGCTTCGCCTGGAGGTCCGCGATGCGTGCGCGGTATTGACCTTCACGCGAAATCGCAGCGGTCGACTCCGCTTCGCCAGACACCTGACGCTCCAGTGAAGCCCCCTTGACCTCTGCCTCTCGCAGTTCCTGCATGGCGGTGTCTATTCGCCTATAGAGGTCGTTCAGCCTTGTAGTCACCTCACCCTCGCTGCCGGCCCGCACGTCCAGGGTCGATGAGCGCAACTCCTTCAGTTCCTGTTCGGTGCTGGCAAGCTTGTCTTGGTACTCCTGCGTCTGCTTTTCGATGAAGGCGAATGCTGCGCCGCTTTCCGCCGCTTTCGCGGCGATGCTTTCCTGCATGAACAGCTCGGCGAATTTCTCCGTCACGCGAAGTGCCCGCATCGGATCAACATCCTGATACTCGATCCTGAGAATGTTCTTCCCGACGGTACTGATGACTGTCCGCTTCTTGATTCCTTCGATTAGGAGCTCGCGCTCCTCTACGCTCGGTTGAGTTTTCAACCACCCGCCGTGTTCGAGGGCGATATCCATGATCTTGCGTCCGAAGATCACCTCGCGCGCGTTCCTGCTGCGGTCTAGGGCGTCGGTCGCTACGGCAGCGCCTTGCATCAGGGGCTGGATAATGGTCCTTTCATCCACGAGGATGCTGGTCGATGCCGTATACCCCTTGGGCCACAGGAATCCCGCCGTCAGCACCACCGCATTGACGATGACGAATATGCTCACAACAAGCCGGCGCGAATGGAACGACTCGTTGACTAGCGCCCTCGGGATCTGTTCGGGTAACAAAGACATGGTGTGCGCTCCTCTGACAATTGCGCGGGCAAGCCGCTTGGCTAGAACAGCCGCTCGGGAACCGTGATCACATCACCCGGCCTGAGCATTAGATTGGTCTCCAGCCGCCCCTTGTTGAGTATGTCGCCAAGCTGGATCTCGAATACTTCCGTCTTGTCCTTTGTCTTGCGATAAAGCTTGGCTCGATTGGGCGATGCGAAGTCGTTTACGGCACCGGCTTCAAGAACCGCATCGAGTATGGTCATTCCCTGACGGTAGGGCATCGACCGCGGGGTACGCACTGCACCGGTCACGCGCACGCGCGAGAGGAATTCGTGCGAACGCAGTTCCGTTATGATCACGGCAACATTGGGATCGCGAATATACGTGGAGAGTTGTCTCTTGATATTTTCAGCGACCTCGGCCGGGGCGCGGCCACCCGCCTCGACATCCCCAATGAGCGGCACCGAGATTTTTCCATCCGGCCGCACTGGCGCGGTCACGGACAACTCCGGGTTGCGCCATACGGTCACCTGCACCCGGTCGTCGACGCCAATCCGGTACTCCTCCACACTTGCGAACGGTCGATCCGCGCTTTCAGCGGGACCCGGGACGCTTTCGCAACCGGCCGCGAGCAGTGCCACAACATTAATACCGACCCACTGCAATTTGTTCATCTACCACCTCGCGACACACGACATGATTGTTTCCCTTCCCGGGATACCTTTGCTCTCTCGCCCGAGGGAACCCGAATAGTCACAGACGCCAGTGCATCGCGCCTGTTAGGTCCGCCGCTTTGGGAGCCTTGAGAACGATCTTGCCGTGAAAAATTCGATTTTCCGTCCCCTCGGCCATGGACGCTGAAAATGTGCAAGAATTCTGCCCCAATCGCTTCCTCAGTCCCCACGCGCCCAACGCCGTCATGGACTACTATTCGGCCTTTTACGCTGCTCCCGGAGTCGACCCCGACGCCGATTGGGAAACGCTGCGCCGTCACTACAAGCGCCTCATAGGACAGTGGCACCCTGATCGCTTTTCCGGTGACGCAGCCAGCAGGGAAATTGCCGAGGAGCGCAGCAAGAAGATCACGATCGCCTACCAAACGCTGGAGAACTACAGGCGCGAACACGGCGTGCTTCCGCGGAGGAAGCGCCCTGTGGAAGATGGCGAGGCGCAAGGACCGCTGCGTGACGCCGGCCCGGTGCCTGATCGCGTCCCTCCCAATGGGCACGCAGAGACGGGTGCCATGGGTGCAACGGTTGGCGAACCCGCGAACAGCATAACGCGGCGCCGCGGCCGTATCGCGCTTGCGTTTCTCACCGTTATCACCGTCCTGTATCTTGCCGATCGCTACGCGGGGCCGATGGCGCCTGACAACAGCCGACCCGGCGACATCCCTAACCGTCAGGACTCCTCGACACAGGCGCCCGCGGAGAGCCCGAGTCACGAGGTTCATTGGATTTGGCCCGGCTCGACAATCGGCGAGGTCTACTCCGTCCAGGGCGTTCCGACCTTCACTCAGGGGGAAACTTGGCACTACGGCAAGTCGCAGATCCGCTTTGCGCAGGGGAAAGTGGTTTCCTGGACGCAACACCCCGACAATCCCTTGCGAATTGCCCGCGACCAACCCGTTCAGATGCAGGAAGGGACTTTCGAGATCGGATCCACCAAGGACGAAGTGAGGGCTATCCAAGGGACGCCGGTCACCGAAACCGAGACCGTCTGGGACTATGGGCCGTCCCGGGTTCACTTCAGGAACAACAGGGTTATTCACTGGGAGGAATCGCCCATGCAACCCTTGCGCGTAGCTCACTAGCCGACCTGCCTTTCGCGCATCCACGCGCACGCCCGAGGTTCTCGCGATCACCCTGCCGCCATGCTCATCCCGGGGCATTCGATGCCATTGACTCCAAGGAGTGAAGCGGACATACATGTAGACATCCATTCCTGACGTTCCTGATGGTTCGTTTCTTCCGACTCGGCACTGAAAGGAACGTCCGCGAGCGGCTACAAAGGCGCGATGCAGGAAAAGCTCACCCTTAGCGTGCGCTATCGTGGCCAAATAAAACAACCTGTGCAGTTTGAAAGAGAATAACCAGATCCAGGAACAGGGAGTGGTTCTTCACGTAGTAAAGATCGAATTGCAGCTTCTGCACCGCGTCGTCCACCGACGCCCCGTAGGGATAACGAACCTGCGCCCAACCCGTGATACCCGGTTTGACGGAATGCCGGCTTGCGTAGAAAGGCACTTTCCGGCTGAGGTCGTGCACGAACGGCGGACGTTCCGGCCGCGGGCCGACGAAGCTCATGTCGCCGCGCACGACATTGATGAGCTGCGGCAACTCATCGACGCGCGTCAACCTGACGAATTTCCCCACCCGCGTGATGCGATCGTCGTTTTTCTTGGCCCATCGCGCGACGCCGTCCTTCTCCGCGTCAACACGCATGCTGCGAAACTTGAAGATTTCGAATACCTGCCCGGACTCACCGACCCG
>WNEZ01006524.1_pt1 | contig 10234 bp, 10 predicted proteins | sample 5400521 | NCBI WGS metagenome assembly WNEZ01 (sample SAMN13153339, study PRJNA577476) | soil metagenome | isolation source: 120 cm saprolite under Douglas fir tree site 2 hole 1 replicate 1 | place: USA:California | collected 2015-04-18
CGGCGAGCCTGCGCCGTACGTCGAGGCGCCGCCGCCTGCGCTTGGACATTCTCTGGAGCCGGACGAGGACACCGAGCCCGAGGCGCTCACGATCGTCGCGTCGCGCGCGGAGCATGAGGAGGCTGCTGCGGCGATCGATCCGTGGGAGAGCGGCCTCGAGACGGACGGCGTCGCGCCCGAGCCCGAGCCCGAGCCCGAGCCGGAGCTCGCCGACCGTAGCGGGCTCTTCCGCCGGCGCCGGCGCTAGGACTCCGGCCGCGCAACTCCGTAGGCTCCGCGCATGCTGATCTACTTCGCTGGACCGTTGTTCACCCCGTACGAGCGCGGCTACATCGACGAATGCGCGTCGACGCTCCGCGCCGAGGGCTTCGACGTGTTCGTGCCGCACGAGCACGAGCTCGCGCAGTCCGACACGACACCTGCATGGATCTTCCGGAAGGACCTGGACGGGCTCGGCCCCGCGAACGCGGTGCTCGCGCTTCTCGACGGGCCGATGATCGACGATGGCACCGCCTGCGAGATCGGGATCTTCTACGGGCAGATGCAGTCCGATCCGGCGAAGAAGGGCGTCGTCGGGCTGCTCACCGACCTGCGCGGAACGCGGGGCGAGAGCAACGGCGTCAATCTCTTCGTCGAGGGCTGCATCGAGGCGGCGGGCGGCTCGATCGTCCACACGTTCGACGAGGCGCTCGCGGTGCTTCAGGGCTGGCGCTGAACGCCTGGCAACCGGCTGGCCCGGCGCCTTCCCCCAGGGGCGAGGGAGGCACCGGGCAGCAAGGAGGAGCCGGTTTCGTTCAGGAGGGAACGATGCAGCCCACCCATAGAACCACCCGCAGATGAGGCACGGCTAAGACTCTGTAAAGGCTTTTTGAGCGCACGAGGCCGCTCTTCAAGGCCAGCCCGCGCATCCGTCACACGGAGATGTACCACCTTGTGTACCACTGCACCGCGAGCTCCCCCAGCATGTCGTACTTTCCGCAAACTACGACACGCTTGCGGGCAGCTGCGCTACCAGGACGGCATCAGGCGCCGATCAACGTGGAAGCTCGTTCCGCGTGCGTCTGCGGGCAGACCTGACGCCAAGTGCTGGCGCCACGCAGACGACTAGTCGAACTCCATCGCCGCGTCAACGAAGTCCAAGGGCCATCCGCATTTCTGGGAGCGAGAGAAGGAGTCGGCGGTGAGTTCGTTCCGCTCGCGCCTGGCCGCCGTTCATCCACTGCGGGGCGAACACGGAATGGCCCCGCGCTGCTGCGTCAGCGACGACCTCATAACACCATCTGTGGCACTCGACGATAGCCTCGACCAGGCCGACGCGTTGATCCTTGCTGGCCCCATAGGCGTCGGCGAAGAGCGCGAGCCGAGTTAGCGAGCGGTCTGGGCCTGCGGGCGCGTCACGGTGGTCGCGGAGGGGCACCCAGAGCCGGGCCGCGCAAGCGAGGTCCCAGGCGGCGGAGCCGGGGCTTGCCAGGTCGAAGTCGATCAAGGCGACTGCACCGCCGCCGTCGAAGATGACGTTGTCGAGGTTCGGATCGTTGTGTGAAACGAGTCCGTCTCTGAACCGCTCCGGGATCGGATGCGGCCAGTCATGGCCGCTCGGGTCGAAGTTCAGGACGGCGTCGTGATAGCCGCGGAGAAGCTTGGCGACGCTGACAAGCGTCGCATCGGTGAAGGCCCACTCTGGGTAGGGGGCGATTGGCGCTTCGCCGGGAATGTACGACAGCACCTCCCGGCCGCGCTCGTCCGAGCCCAAATAGCGTGGCGCGCCGCTGAAGCCGACTTGTTCAAGATGATCGAGTAGCGCTTCGGTCGCCTCACTGGTCGGCCGCCGCGGGCGACGGACGGTGTCTCCGACCCGCGTGACCCGTCCGACGTTTGTTGTCCCGCCGGCGAGCACTACTTCCTCCTCGTGCGAGGGTTCGACCTTCACGACAACTCGAGCAGGCGTTCGGCGAGGGAGGTGTGGGTGATCAAGTCCGTCACGAAGCCGCCGCGTACGGCCGCCCGTACCGCGGCGGCCTTCGAGCTGCCATAGGCGATGGCGATGATTTCGTCGACTTTCCGCAACTGCTCGGCTGGGATGCCGATGATCCGTTCGCTCAGGCCGGTCGTCACTGGCTCTCCGTGCTCGTCGAGTTGGATTCCGCACAGCTCGGCGCACACGCCAAGTCGCTTGTCCGCTTTGAACTCGGCAGCGGTTATCGAGTCGACGACGGTTGAGTCGCCGGGGCGCCAGGCGCCGATCGTGACGACCGCCTTTGTCACGTCAGAGAACCGTTCCATCGCGCGCGCGACCTCTGTGTGGGCTCGCAGAGATTCCGCGGTCTCGGCGGCAGGCACGATCATTGGCGCGTAGAAGCAGAAGGCCGGGCCGCCGGCGATCCGCGCGACCTCGCGCACCAGTTCGATTGAACCCTCGTCGACATCTGGCAGTGACAAGGCACCGCTTAGTTGCACGACGGCGCAGGGTTCGAGCCCGGCCAGCGACGAGGCCATCGCATTGAGCGTGCGCGACCAGGCCATCCCGAGGACGTCATTGCGGTTGACGATCTCGCTGAGGAGCCCTGCGGCGACGCGACCGAGCGCCGTGCGCAACGGCACGAGGTCTTCCTCGGGCGCGTCGACGACGAGGCAGCGACGAAGCTTGAGGTGGGAGGCGAGCCGCACGGAGAGGTCAAGGTTTATCTCACCCTCGTAATGCAGCTCTATCCGCACCAAGCCGCTGCTGCGCGCATGGTCGAGGACGCGCGCGACCTTGAAGCGACTGAGGCCGAGTTCTTGCGCTATCTCGCTCTTGGAGGCGCCTTCGAGGTAGTAGCGGCGCGCGACGGTTGCTGCCAGAACCGAAGCCGCAGGCCCGTTGGCCATGGCGGTGGGGGAGGTGCTAACTCTCCGGGAAGTAGCGCTCATTTGAGCGACTATATCCCGCCTCACGCTCATTTGACTAATTCAGCGTTAGCCGTTTAGACTCGACCCGCACGGTCGAGCACGTCACTGCTCAAATGAGCGGAGAGTCGTAGCAAGAGCCGGCTCCCCCAGGGAGCCGGTGTAGACCCTCCAAGTTGAGAGGAGAGAGTTGTTCACATGAGTCTGGTCGATCGTTTGCCGGTCTCCCAGGCGACGGTTGCTCTCCCAGTCCTGGAGGAGCTGACACGGATCACGGGCGTGTTCGTGAGGACATCGAACACGAAGAGTGATCACTCGACGCGGGCCGCCGCGGTCGCTCGCGCCACTGCCGTACGACTGGCGGGGCGCAGGGAGGTCGCGAGGCCGTTTCGCCGCCGTGACCTTCAAACAGCCGGCGAACTTGCCGACGTCCATCGTAGGAGGAGGGTTTAGTCATGCATGAAGCACGGACACGGTCTGTGCGGAACCGTGCGACGCTCGTGGGTTCGTCGTTTGTCGCGTTGATCGTCGTCGCCGCCGCACTAGCGGCGACGGCGTCCGGTCACACGGCCGGAAAGACGATTAGCGTCGCCATCGTCGCCAACCCACAGATGCAAGACATCGCGTCGCTAACCCCGTCGCTTTTCACGAAGCAGACTGGGATCAAGGTTAAGTACACGATCCTTGACGAAGGCAAGCTCCGTCAGGTGACGACGCGCGACGTCGGTTCGGGCGGGAAGGCCTTCGACGCGGTCATGATCGGCATGTACGAGACGCCGCAGTTCGGCGCGGCGGGGCTGATCAAGAACTTGAGCGCGATGGCCAAAGCCGACAAGTTGTACAACTACAACGACCTGATCCCTGCCGTGCGCAACGGGCTGTCGGCGAACGGCAACCTCTACGCCTCACCGTTCTACGCCGAGTCGTCGTTTGTGATGTATCGCAAGGACGTGTTGGCACAGGCTGGGGTGACGATGCCGCTCCATCCGACTTGGAACCAGGTGGCGACCATCGCCAAGAAGGTGAACACACCGAGCATGGCCGGGATTTGCCTCCGCGGGAAGCCCGGTTGGGGCGATCTTGGGGCGTCGTTCACGACCGTCTTGAACACCTTTGGCGGGACCTGGTGGTCAGCCAAGCCCGACGGCACGCCGGACAAGGCGCAGATCGACCAGCCGGCGTTCAAGACCGCACTCGACTTCTACGCGGGCCTTGTTCAGGCGGCCGGTGAGAAGGACGCGGCCAACTCGAGCTTCAACGAGTGCCTGGCTCAATACCAGGCTGGCAAGGTCGCCATGTGGTACGACGCGACCGTCGCCGCTGGGCTCCTCGAAGCCGCCAACAGCCCGGTCAAGGGTAAGAACGGCTTCGCGTTTGCGCCGACCGACAAGACGAAGTCGTCGGGCTGGCTCTGGAGTTGGGCGCTCGCCATCCCGAAGAGCTCGCCGGATCCCACTGACGCCTGGAAGTACATCTCCTGGGCCACCAGTGCGCAGTACATCAAGGCCGCGGGCACGCACACCAAGGGCGGCTGGGCGGCTATCCCGCCGGGCACCCGCCTGTCGACCTACCGCATCCCGCAATACCAGAAGGCAGCCAAGGCATTCGCCGCTACCACATTGGCGGCGATGAAGGCGGCCCCGATCAACAACCCCGGCACGACCATGCGACCGGGTCTACCCGGTGTGCAATACGTCGGCATCCCGCAGTTCCAGGACGTCGGCAATCGCTGCACGCAGCTCTTCTCGAGCGTCATTGCTGGCTCGTTGAAGGACACCGACGCGCTGTCGCAGTGTCAGGACATTGCGTCGAAAGCGATCAAGTAGCACCGGATGGAAGCCGCCGACGCCACGCTGATAAGGGCAGGCGCGAAGGGTCGGGTCGGTGACCCGTTCTCCTCGCCCTGGCGTCGGCGGCTTCCGCTTCTACCAGCGCTTGTCGTCGTCATCGCAATCACGCAGCTGCCGTTCCTGGTCAGCATCTACTACAGCTTCACCAACCTCAAAGACAAAACGCAGTCGCTGATCCCCGAGCCGACGAAGTTCGTCGGCTTCGACAACTACAAACAGATCTTCAGCGACCCGTTCTTCCGCCAAGCGATGTGGACGAGCGTGAAAATGACCGTGCTCGCGGTCGTCTTGTCGCTCGTCTTCGGGACGCTGTTCGCGATGTTGCTCGACCGCAAGTTCTTCGGGCAGGGTCTCATACGCACGCTGCTGATCACGCCCTTCTTGCTCATGCCCGTTGTCGCGGCGCTGATCTGGAAACAGCAGATGTTCTCGTCGCTGTTCGGGATCTTGAACAAGGTCCTAACCTTCCTCGGCTTGAGCTCGGTCGCGTTCATCTCCGACCACCCGCTCGGCTCTATCGTCACTGTGCTGGTCTGGCAGTGGACGCCGTTCATGATGCTGATCATGCTGGCCGGCTTGCAAAGCCAGCCGGCGGACATCCTGGAAGCGGCAGAGGTTGACGGGGCCAGCGCCTTCGGCGTCTTTCGTCAACTGACGCTGCCGCATCTGCGCCGCTATCTCGAACTTGGAGCATTGCTCGGCTCGATCTACATCATCCAAGCCTTCGACGCCGTCGACGTCATGACCGGCGGTGGGCCCGGCTCGACGAACGTGCCCTACTTCGTCTACGACGAGTCGATCGGCGGCGGCTTCCGCTACGGCTCGGCCTCGGCCTACGCCATCGTCGTCGTCATCGCCTCGATAGTCATCGCCACCTTCTCCCTGCGCGTGCTTTCCGGTTTGCTGAAAGACGAGGACCGCGCGTGAGCGAGCGCGGCACACAGCTCGCCGTCGGCGAGCGCCGCGGCATGAGGTACGGCCTTGGCCTGTTGGCCTGGATCGTCGGCGCACTCTGGATCTTCCCGTTTGCCTGGACCGCGTTCACAAGCTTCAAGAACGAGCAGGACGCGCAAGCGCAGACGCTGCACCACGGCCTTTCCTTCGGCCGCTACTCCGAGGTCAGCCACTCGACGACGGGGACGCTGTCGCTGGCGACCGCGTTCACCAACTCGCTGGTGATCGTCCTCGTCTCAACCCTGATCGTGCTGGCGCTGGCAGTCCCTGCCGCCTACGCCCTCGCCATCCGCCAGGTGCCGAAGTGGCGCGACGTCCTCTTCTTCTTCATCTCGACGAAGTTCCTGCCCGTCGTCGCCTCGATCTTCCCGATCTATGTCTACGCCGAGAAGTGGAACCTGATCGGCACGCGGCAAGTGCTGATCATCCTCTACATCGCTATGAACCTGCCGCTCGCCATCTGGATGACACGCTCGTTCTTCATGGAGGTGCCGCGCGAGCTCATCGAGGCCGCCGAGATAGACGGAACGAGTCTGATCAACCAGCTGCGGCAAGTGATCTTGCCGCTCGCCGCGCCCGGTATCGCCGCGACCGCCCTGCTCTGCCTGATCTTCGCTTGGAACGAGTACTTCTACGCCATCCAGTTGAACTTCGCCAACGCCTCGACGATGCCGCAGTGGGTGCTCGGGAACCTCTCAACGCGAGGCAACTTCTTGGCCAAGCTGTCTGCGGCATCGACGATCGCCTGCCTGCCGGTCATCCTCGCCGGCTGGGCGGCGCAGAAGCGGATGATCCGCGGTCTGTCGATGGGCGCGATCAAGTGACCAGCGAGAGAAGGGACTGATCCTTGGCTACGGTCGAATACGACGCAGCGACGCGCCTCTATCCCGGCACAAGTACGCCCGCCGTCAACCAACTGAATCTGGCGATAGCCGACGGCGAGCTCCTCGTTCTCGTCGGGCCGTCGGGCTCGGGAAAGTCGACGGCGCTGCGGATGCTGGCCGGCCTCGAGCCCCTCGACGGCGGCCGCATTCTGATCGGTGACCAAGACGTGTCCGGCGTGCGACCGAGAAACCGCGACGTGGCGATGGTCTTCCAAAACTACGCCCTCTACCCGAACCTCGATGTCGCCCAAAATATGGGCTTCGCGCTCAGGCAACAGGGCGTCGCCAAGGAGGAGCGCAACCAGCGAGTTCGCGAGGTAGCGAAGCTCCTCGACCTTGAGCCTTATCTCGACCGCAAGCCGCGCAACCTCTCCGGCGGCCAGCGACAGCGCGTGGCGATGGGCCGGGCGATCGTCCGTCATCCGCAGGTGTTTTTGATGGACGAGCCGCTCTCGAACCTCGACGCGAAGCTGCGAGTCCAGACGCGAACTGAGCTTGTTGAGCTGCAGCACCGCCTCGCCGTGACGACCGTCTACGTCACCCATGACCAAGTCGAAGCCATGACGATGGGTGACCGGGTTGCGGTGTTGCGTGACGGCTACCTGCAGCAGTGCGACACGCCGGCGATTCTCTACCACGCACCGGCCAACCTGTTCGTCGCCGGCTTCATCGGTTCTCCGGCGATGAACACCCTGGCCGTTGCGCGTACCGGCCCGGTCGAGATCGCCGGCACCCGAATCGGCGTCGACGACGATCTCGGCGGCGACCGGACAGTCGTTGGCTTTCGCCCCGAAGCGGTCGTTGTGGGTAGCGGCTCGATCGCGGCTCGCATCCGCGTTGTCGAGGACCTCGGATCAGAAGTGTTCGTCCACGTTCTCATCGATCATTCGGGCGAAGAACGACGCCTGGTCGCCCGTGCCGAGCCACCTTTCCCCGGCCAGGCGGGCGACAGCGTCCAGCTCGGCCTCCGCGGTGCTGTTCACCTTTTTGACGAGGCCGAAGTGCGGCGAGCGACCGTCACCCTGTGAGACGCGACGCGACCGTCATTGACCGACGCGATAAGCCGCGGGCGAATCGATTCTGCGCCGGCGATGTTTGGGTCGGGGTGAAGTCATGAGCGTTGCGACTCCGGTCGCCCTCTCCACCGAGACTCTTGCCGCCCTTTCGGGGCGGGTCGCCGTTCCGAGCTACGACCGCTCACTCATTCGCGCCGGAATCGTCCATTTCGGCGTCGGCGGCTTTCACCGCGCACATCAGGCGATGTACCTCGACCGGCTCATGAACGCCGGGTTGGCCCGCGACTGGGGAATCTGCGGCGTCGGCGTCCTCGAGGCCGACCGCGGGATGAAGCGAGTCCTGGATGCACAGGACTGCCTGTACACGCTTGTCGAGAAGCACGCGAACGGGGAGTACGAGGCACGCGTCGTTGGCTCGATCGTCGAATATCTCTTCGCGCCCGACGATCCCGACGCCGTGATAGCCCGCCTCGCCGATCCGGCTATCAGGATGGTCTCGCTGACGATCACCGAAGGCGGATACAGCATCGACGACAGCACCGGCAGGTTCGACCCGACGACGGCTGACGTCGCTCGCGACCTCGAGCGCGGCGCACCGCCACAAAGCGTCTTTGGGTTGATCACTGCGGGTCTTGAGCGCCGCCGCGTCAGTGGGCAGGCTCCGTTCGCCATCGTCTCTTGCGACAACCTGCAAGGAAACGGGGAATTGACCCGGCGGATGTTCTCGGAGTTCGCGCACTTCCTTAACCCCGAGCTCGCCGACTGGATTGAGAGCGAGGTCGACTTCCCGAGCTCGATGGTCGACCGGATAACGCCGGCGACAACCGATCAGGACCGGGCCAGCGTTGCACAGCAGTTTGGAATCGTCGACGCCTGGCCGGTTGTCTGCGAGCCGTTCACGCAATGGGTGCTCGAAGACTCGTTCGCTTCCGAGCGCCCACCGCTCGAGACGGCCGGCGTGCAAGTTGTTGACGATGTCGCGCCCTACGAGCTGATGAAACTGAGGCTTTTGAACGCGAGTCACCAGGGCCTCTGCTACTTCGGCCGCCTCTGCGACTTCACCTATGTTCACGAGGCGGCCCAGGATCCACTCTTCCAACGCTTCCTGCGCGGCTACATGGACGACGAGGCGACCCCGACACTGGCGCCTGTTCCCGGTGTCGACCTTGACCTCTACAAGGAGACGCTGCTCGAGCGGTTTGCGAACCCTGAGATCCGCGACACGATCGCCAGGTTGTGCGCCGAGAGCTCCGACCGAATCCCCAAGTGGCTGGTACCGGTGATCAGGGAGCAGGTCGCTCGCGACGGCGCGATACCTCGCTCGGCGGCAATCGTCGCCAGTTGGGCCCGTTACGCCGAAGGCGTTGACGAGCACGGAGCGCCGATCGAAGTCGTCGACCGCCGGCGCGAAGAGGTCATGGCCCTCGCCGCTGCCGATGACCCGCTCACCTTCATCGAGAGCCGCGACTTGTTCGGCGACCTCGCCGAGAGCGAGCGCTTCAAGGATGCGTACCTGGAGGCGTTGCGCTCCCTTCACGAGCACGGGGCGCGCGCGACGCTCGCGGCGTTCGCGGATGGCCCGTGATGGCCGGACAAGACAAGCACGGACGTTGTGAGCCTTCGTTGATGAGCCCTCGGAGCCTGCCGCCTTGGCCTGTACGCGGAGCCGTACGCCGACGGTAGCGCGCCGGGCATGAACGGCGACAGGAGAAAACGGTGATCTTCGGGGGAGTTGAATCGGGCGGCACGAAGTGGATTCTCGCCGTTGGCTCGTCTCCGGACGATCTCGACGACGTCACGACGATTCCGACGACGACTCCGCGCGAGACCCTCGAACGGGTTGGCGAGTTCTTCGACCGACATTCGGAAATCGCCGCAGTGGGGATTGGCTCGTTCGGGCCAATCGACCTCCGCGAAGGCTCGCCGCGCTATGGGACGATCACGACGACTCCGAAGCCGGGCTGGTCTAACACCAGCGTCGGCGGGTTCCTGCGTTCTCGTCTGAACGTCCCGGTAGTCGTGGACACCGACGTCAACGCCGCAGCGCTGGGGGAAGGACGTTGGGGTGCGGCGGGAGACGTCGACAGCTTCTGTTACATCACGATCGGAACTGGGATCGGGGGCGGGGTAGTCGTTCATGGCGAGGCAGTGCACGGGCTTCTGCATCCGGAGATCGGCCACATGCGGATCCCGCATGATGTTGCTCGCGACCCATTCGCCGGGACCTGCCCTTACCACGGCGATTGCTTTGAGGGTCTGGCCTCGGGTGAGGCGCTGCGCGCCCGCTTCGGTCGCGACCCTGCAGGGGTACGCGACGAGGAAGCCTGGGGTCTCGAGGCTGAGTACATCGCGCTTGGCCTAATGAATGTCGTCTCCACGCTCTCACCGCAACGGATCATCCTCGGCGGCGGCGTCATGAACGAGACGACGCTGCTGCCGTGTGTGCGGCGGCGACTAACTGATCTCGCGGCTGGCTACTTTGACGCAGCTGAGCTGTCGGCGCCGGGCATCGACAGCTTTGTCGTCACGCCGGCGCTCGCCGATCGTTCAGGGGTTTGCGGCGCGCTCGAGCTTGCAAGACGAGCGAGCAGCGACTCCCGCGGCGGCTGCGCGGCCCCGGCCTGACGGTGCCCGTCAGACACGT
>WNEZ01026131.1_pt1 | contig 10233 bp, 9 predicted proteins | sample 5400521 | NCBI WGS metagenome assembly WNEZ01 (sample SAMN13153339, study PRJNA577476) | soil metagenome | isolation source: 120 cm saprolite under Douglas fir tree site 2 hole 1 replicate 1 | place: USA:California | collected 2015-04-18
CAGCCTTGTCCGGCGACATCGCCGCCCCAGACGAAGCTGACATCGCGCCGGTCGGCCGGCGCGGTGCGGAAGCGGCCGACGACCGGTTCGCTCGAGACGTCGGTGTGCGACAGGTCGCGGAACCTGACGCGATAGAAAATATCCTGACCGGCGGGGAGATTTTCCAGCTGCATTTTGGCGGTGAAGTCGCTCTCGGGGAGCCCTGCGATCGGCGGCAACACCCTCGCATTGCGAAACGATTCGGACGTGGCGACCTCGACCATCATTTGCGACGGCCGGTCCGCGCGCGCCCACACCACGCCGCCGTCGGCGCCGACATCGCCGGATTGCACGCCATGGGTAATCTGCGGCCGGTCGGCGGCGCGGCTGAGATAGGGCATCGCCATGACGCCGAATGCGCCGGCGCCCGTTGCCGCGGCGGTCGAAAGAAAACGCCGGCGGGAAAGTCCACGGGAAATCGCGCGAGGTTTTTTAGTCGTCATGCAAGTCTCCTTGATCGGCCAACAAAATGCGAAGGCTTTGATAGACCTAGGAAGATTATGTGACGGCTCGATTACAGAAACGACGCCTACAAGGTTCCGGCCGCGCGCAGCTGCGAGCCCGTCCGTTGCAGGTTCTGGGTCATGCTCATCAGCAATGCCTTGCGGTCGGCCACGGCGTTGTGGAATTGCTCGAGCGCGATATTGAAAGCGGTCAACGCCCCTTCCTCGATGGCGCCGTGCTCGAAGCACTGCAGCGTATCGCGAAGGATATCGTCCGCCTCGGTCTGCATCTGGTCGAGCTCTTCGGTGGAATCGCTGCGGCGCGCGGCGCCAAGCATGTCCAGCAACCGTTCGCGCAATGAACTGTTGTTGCTGCGCACATCCTTTTTCAGATAGCCCGCGAACCACGCGCCGGCCGAGCCCATCGCAGACAGACCCATCAGCCCCCACCAGATGAAATCGCTGTAGCGGTCCAGGAAGGTTTTTTCCTCACCGTCGACGTAGGCCGCCGCACCCGGATGCACGGGGATCACGGCGTCCTTGTCGGTGTCGGGTGTCTCGATCTTCGCCGCCAGCGGGAATTCCGCCATCACCGCCTGCCTGATCGCAAACAACTGCCGGGTAAAGGCGGCGACGGTCGCTTCCGACAGACCTTTCCGTGCAACGATATGATGGGCGAAGCTGATCGTCTTCACCTCTTCGTCCGGCCTGCCGGGCGCGCCGCCGAACGCCCCGGCGGGGATTTCGGCGGATTCGTACATCGGGTGGTTTTGCGCGATCGCCTCGGCCGAATCGATCGCGAGAAAGGTCGGCGTGCCGCCGTCGCGTGTCGATGCCGCGATCGCATCGGCGGTAATCTTGCTGTTGACCGGTCCGGCGGCGAGATAGGCATCCGCCTTCTGGTTGCGGATGGCGTCCGCGGATTCGCCAGCCGGGAACTGAACGATATCGACCTTGTTCGGATCCACACCGTATTGCTGCAGGATCACCTTGAGCAGATTGACATTGGCCGGGGTGCGCCCGATCACGCCGATCCGGTGTCCGGAGAGCTGCGCAATCTTCGTGATCTTCGAACCGGCTTTCTTGCCTTTGCCCTTGGCGGCCGGAGGAACCCATAGCACCGCCACGTTCTTGCGCAGCGTTGCCACGGCCTGGGCATTTTTCGGCACATCGAGATCGCCGCGGATGATCGCGAGATCGGCCTTGCCTTCGGCAAGTGCCTGGGCGCTCGCGGCGGCGCCGTCGGTCTGCGTCGGGTGCAAACGGACCTGACCGTGGGCATGGGAAAAGGCCTGGGTCAGCGCCTGGACCACTTTGATGTCATCGCTGTTGGTTGGACCGACTGCAATCCGCAGGGTCACCGGCCGCATCGCAAAATAGTAACCGCCTGCGAGCGTGCCCACCACGGCGAGGATCCCCGCCAGGGTGATGAACATCATCTTCTGCTTCGCCGAACGCGGCGACGGCAGGGTCGGCCCGACAAGGTCGAGGCCCCCGGTCATCGATCTCGCAAACAAGCGTTTGATGCTCAATTTCATCTTGCCAATGCGGTTAGACCGGCGTTGTAGCAAATTTCCCTTCGGCGCAGGGTTACATCTGCGTCATGGTTAGCGGCAGGCTTTGCCGCCTCGATGTAGTGTGGATCCCAGGGGGGCGGTTGGTGTTAGGGTAAAGCAGGTGTGAAACAGGAGGCGATCATGGCGGAACGGCTGTCGGCGGAGGCGCGAAAATCGGCGCTGCAGGGGTTGCCAGGGTGGACCGAGACGCCCGGACGCGAGGCAATTGCGCGGAACTTTGCCTTCAAGGATTTCAACGAAGCGTTCGGGTTCATGTGCCGCGCCGCGTTAGTGGCTGAAAAGAACGATCATCACCCCGAATGGCGCAATGTCTACAAGACGGTGGAGGTGGTTCTGGCGACCCCATCTCGAGGGAGCCTTAAGTGATGGCATCCGAACATACCGTGGGATTTGAGCCGGCCGACAGGCTGGCGAAAGACCGCGAAAGCGTGCGCAGGCGCTTCTGGATCAAGCTGAAGCGGGTCGTCGCCAGGCTCCCGTTCGCCGAGGACTTGCTGGCGGCCTATTATTGCGCGTTCGACAAGCAGACACCGCGCCATGTGCAGGCGGCGCTGCTCGGCGCCATCGCCTATTTCATCCTGCCGTTCGATTTCATCCCGGACATGCTGCCGGTACTCGGCTTCACCGACGACGCCGCGGTACTGGCGACCGCGATCCGGATGGTCGCCACCCATATCACGCCGGAGCATCGCGAAGCCGCCCGCGCCGCGTTGAAGCGGGGGATCGAGACGGCTGAACCATCGGAGTGACGGTGGTTCATCGAGAGCGATCGGCGAGCCGGAATATTCCTCCGACTCGGGATCACTCCCGCATAAAACCTATCGCGGCAGTTGCGGCGCGGGGCGAGCCTGCGCCGAGGCATTCCGCTCGGCTTCCCATGCCTGGAATTGCTTGAACAAGGCTTCCTGCTCGGCCGCCGTCTGCGGCCTTGCCGCCGCAGCAGGGGCGGGGGCTGCGGCCGCTGGGGCCTGCCTCAGATTTCCCGCTGCGGCAGCGGCCGGCCTAACGCCTGCCGCAGGAGCGGCGGTCTGCGCCGGAAATTCCTCGAACCGGTTCCGCGCGACGGGCTCGATGCCGTGCTGATCCAGCCACTGCTTGGCGCTGGGCAAGCGCTGCCAACCGGGAAGCGGAGCCGACAGCGACACCTCCTTCCACTTCGGATGGAAGGGCGGATTCTGGAGGGTCGGGAACTTCGTGAAGAAAGCATCCACGAACAGGGAGAGCTTCCGATAGCGGTCGGTGTTGGGTGCCCAATTATAGGCGGCTAGCACCGCGGGAACCGCGATGGTGTCAACCGATTCCCCTTCCTTGATCAGGTTCGGATAATCCTTCGACGTCATGGTCGCGGGCAGATAGTCGCCCTGCAGCGGCCTGTCGTAATCGACCGTAACCAGGTGGAACCGGCCTCCGTCGTTGACGAAGTTGCTGACGGATTTGTACGGCTTGCCACCGACGACGATCACGGCGTCGAGCTCGCCCTTCTTCAATTTCTCCATCGCGATGCGCTGCTCGATATAGGCGAAATTGTTCGCCTGGAGGCCGAGCCGCTCGAACACGGCCAGTGCGGTCACGAAAGTGCTGCCATCGGGGAGGTCGACGCTGACTCTCTTGCCGTCGAGGTCCCGCAGGTTGCGGACCGCCACCGGGGCGATGACCTGCATTTCCTCGTTGTACAGCTTGGTGACGTAGGTCAACTGCTTCCTAAGGTCGTGGGCAATGCCCTTCTTCTCGAGATAGTCGAGCGAGTCGGCGCGCACGACGCCGATATCGACGCCCTGCAGGAACAGGATGTCGGCGATGCTTTGCACGGAACCGCGTCCGACGATGGGAAGCACCCGCAGTTTGTTACCATCGTCGAGCACGGAAGAAAGGTCCGCGCCGAACTGCACATAAGTGCCGCCGATGGTGCCGGTGATCAGCGTCACCGTGTTGGCGTTCAGGGCCTTCTTGGTATCCACCGATCCGAACTGGAAGATCGCCTTGAGGCTGGCGCTGATCTTGCCCGGATCATACGTGGCTTCTTCGGCATGGGCCGCGAAGCCACAAGCCATCATCATGGCGACGATCGCCAGTCCAAGTAAGCGCTTCATGGTGTTCCCCGAATCGTAAAAACTAATTTTGCATTTGGCTGAGGCGCTGCTGCGCATCCACCGATCCGTACTGGGCGGCTTTCAGGTACCACTCGCGGGCTTTCGCCGGATCGGGAGTGATGCTTCGCATATCCTGCTTCCCAAGCACGGCTGGATCGTAGGTCTGAGCCAGCAGGAGTGCGGCGCTTGCCTCTTGCGCGTCCGCGGCCCGTTTCAGCAACAGTCGAGCGGGCGCGAAGTCGCCTATCGCGATCAAACCCTTGGCCCTCTTCAGCAGGGCCGCCAGTTCGTCGGCGGCGAGCCGTTTTGCGGTCGGAGCCGCCGCGGCGGGAAGGTCGGCGGTGGGAGGCGGAAAAGCGGCGGCAGGGGGAAGAGCAGCAACGGCGGCTGGAGCGGCCGCGGGAGGCGCGGCCGTAGGAGGAGGAGCGACGGCCGCGGGGGGCAGACGGACTTCCGGTTGGTCCTGACGGGCGGTTCTAAAAGCAGAAGCGATTTCGTCGCGTGTCGGCCCGCCCTTTGCGGTCGGTGACGAGGCCCGAGCGCCAAGGTTCGGTTGAATTTCCTGCGCCGCCGGGTCTGCGCTCGCCGTTCGTGCGGCGACGACAGGTTCCGGAGCGGGTCTCAGTTGTGCGGTGGCGGACGGTATGGCGGCAGGTTGCCCGCCCGACGAGCTGGTGAGCGAGGCTTTGGCGTTTGTGAACAGGTCAAGCGGATTCTGAACGGATAAGATCGCAGCGATGATTGCCGCCGCCGATATCGCAAAAATACCGACCTTGATGATGCGCGGCGCGATCGACGACTTGAGAACTCGCGGCGGCTCGTCATCCTCGTGATCCCGGATCCTCCCGAAACTCGGCCGTCTGGGTGCCTCTTCTTCTTCTGCTTCAGGATCGGAGAGGAAGAGCGGCATGGCGTCGTCCGGACGGACACCCCCCTTGGACATTGGTGGCGCGGATCGGTACGACATGAATTCAATCACGCTCGCGTCTTCGTCAAAGCTCTCAACGTTCCGTTCTCTGGAAGGGGGGAGCCTTTGCTTCCGCTCCATAGTGAATGCCTCCGGGCTACTACGCAACAATTGGCCGCCTTGGCATCAACTTGCTATTGCTTGTTATCGATGCCCCGGCGGCCCACTACCGAAGCTTTAGCACGCTCTGTAAATTCGTCCAAAAGGCGGCAATCGACAGCGTGAATTGGGAAATATCTTGGTTTTATTCGGACGAAATCGGCAAATCATTCAAGAATTTGGACGTTTTGCCCAAAATATTCGCAGCCCCCGCGTAATTATGACCAGCCGATCCACTCAGGGATGCAGGATCACCTTACCCATCGCTTTCCGACCGGCGAGCACCTTCAACGCATCGGCGGTTTGCGCCAGCGGGAACGTCCGGTCGACGTGCGAAGAGATTTTGCCTTCTGCGGTCCACTTCACCAGCTTTTGCAGATTGGCGCGGTTTTTCTCCGCATTGAGCCGCGCCCAGGCGCCCCAGAACACGCCGCGGATATCGCAGCCTTTCAAGAGCGCGAGATTGAGCGGCATCTTCGGAATCTCGCCGGCGGCAAATCCAATCACGAGAAAGCGGCCTTCCCATGCGATCGAACGCAGCGCAGCCTCGGCATAGCTGCCGCCTACGGGGTCGAAAATGATATCGACGCCCTTGCCGCCCGTCAGCCGCCGCAAGCCCTCCTTGAGGTCTTCCGTGGCGTAGTTCAATCCGAGTTCGGCGCCGTGCGCTTTGGCGAATTCGAGCTTTTCGTCCGATGATGCGCAGGCGATCACTTTCAGGCCCATCAGTTTGCCGAGTTCACATGCCGCCAAGCCGGTCCCGCCGGCCGCGCCAAGCACCGCCATGGTCTCGCCAGGCTTGAGGCTGGCGCGATCTTCCAGCGCATGCAGTGCGGTGCCGTAGATGATGATGATGCCGGCGGCTCGATCGAAATCCAGATTGTCGGGAATTTTGACGATGGTATTCGCCGGCAGCGCGATCTTTTCGCGGGCGCCGTTGTGGCCGCACGACGCCACCACGCGGTCGCCGACTTTGAGGTCGGTGACGCCGGCGCCGACGCTTTCAATCACGCCCGCGACCTCTGCCGCCGGCGAAAACGGAAACGGCGGCTTGATCTGGTACTTGCCCTGGATCATCAAGAGGTCGAAGAAATTCAGCGCCGCCGACTTGATGGCGATCACCGCCTGCCCGGCTTCGGCCACCGGATCGGGCACATCGGCCAGTACAAGTTCGTCGGGACCGCAATATTGCGAGCAGAGAATGGCTTTCATGGACACACCTGGGAATGGGCGATGGATACCGGGCTGGACGCTTCTTGCCGGATTTGGAGCCGGGCTACAATCTGATTCGGACGCCCGATCCTCATGCCGAGGAGGCAGAGAATTTTACGTCATTCCGGGGAGCGCCAAAGGGTCCGCGCAAAGCGCGGCCCGATGACAGGCTCCGCGCGAACCTCAGATGTGCAATTGCACATCGGGGAATCTCGAGTTTACAGGATCACTAACCTCTGGATTCAGGATCCAGCGCTACGCGCTGGTCCGGAATGACCGGAGTAATGGGCAAAGGATCGACCGATGTTTGAAAAAGGCCTGTTGGCGGGAAAGCGGATATTGGTCACCGGCGGCGGCTCCGGGCTGGGCGCGGCGATGGGACGCCGCTTCGTCGAGCTCGGCGCCGAACTGATCATCTGCGGCCGGCGCCTTGAACTGCTGGAGGCGACAGCCGCGCAGATGCGCGGCGATTTCGCCGGCAAGGTAACTGCGATCAGATGCGACATCCGCGAAGGTGCTGCCGTCGATGCCATGATGGACGCGATCTGGGGCGACGTGCCGCTCGACGTGCTGGTCAACAATGCCGCCGCGACCTTCATCGCGCAGACCGAGCAGCTGTCGTTTCGTGCCGCGGATGCGATCCTCGCGCCGACGCTGCACGGCGCGATGTACTGCACGCTCGGTGCGGGCAAGCGCTGGATCGAGGCAGGACACGAGGGAGTGGTGCTCAGCATCCTTTCGACCTCGACCATCACCGGCCGCGCCTTCACGGTGCCCTCCGCCATGGCGAAGTCCGCCATTCTCGCGATGACCAAAAGCCTCGCGGTGGAGTGGGGACCCAAGGGCATCCGCACGGTCGCGATTGCGCCCGGAGCGTTTCCGACGGCGGGTGCATCGGGTCAGCTTCGGCCCGAAGGCCGCGATGAAGGGTGGGCCTCCAGAAATCCGCTCGGTCGGGTCGGCGAACACCGCGAGCTTGCCGATCTGGCGAGTTTCCTGATTTCCGATGCCGCATGCGGGCGCGCCGGAAATCCGGACGTGCCGCTTCAGAGATCGCTAACTTGCCTTCCCAAAAGGAAATTTCCCGGGTATCCATCCGCCACGGGACAACGGGCTATCGGGCCATCTTCCAGTCACAATGATGAGGGAGCCACGCTGGATCATGTCCGTGGGGCAAATGCTGACAACTCTGGCGGCGAGTGTGCTGGTGTGCGGGGCCGTGATTTCCGCGCAGGCACAGGGTGCCTCGTCGAAAAATGCGACCAAGCCGACGTCTTCCAAACCCGAGGCAAAATCGGAAGCCAAGTCCGCCGCTGCTGTTGCAGGCGGTGCCGAGCCGACACTGATCGGCCAGTTCGGCACCTGGGGGGCTTACACCGCGATGCCGAACGGTAAGAAGGTGTGCTTCGCGCTTGCCAAGCCCTCCTCCTCGAAAACCAATCCGCCGAACCGTCCGCGCGACCCGGCCTATGCGTTCGTCTCGACGCGTCCGGCCGAAAAAGTCGTTAACGAAGTCTCGATCATGATCGGCTACGCGCTGAAGCCAGGCTCGGAATCGACGCTGGAGGTCGGCGGCGCCTCTTACGCGATGTATACCCAGGGCGATGGCATCTGGATCAAGAACGCCGCCGAGGAAGAGCGGATGGTGGATGCCATGCGCAAGGCCGCCGATGCCACCGTCAAGGGCGTGTCGGCGAAGGGCACCGAGACCACGGACACGTTCTCGCTGAAGGGGCTTTCCCAGGCGCTCGACAAACTGGCGCAGGATTGCAAGCGCTAGGGCATGATCCGGAAAAGTGGGTACCGGTTTTCCGAAAAGATCATGCTCAAACAAAAAGATAGAGCGGGATGACGATTTGAAGAAAAGTCATCCCACTCTAGCGCGTTTTTAAACGAAGCATGCCCTCGGACTTGATCCGGGGGTGGAAACCGGTCCGCGTCAAGAAAACGCGTCAAATCAAGAATTTAGAGCCCCGGTTCGATTCTATCGAAACGAGGCTCTGGGCGGCTTTCACGTCTAGATTGACGCATTTGGTGGCTTTCCAGCTGACCGTGGAAGGCCTATCTGATGTTCGATGAACGAGACAATGACTAGCATTTCAATCGAAGCCGGTTCCGGCGCAAACCCGCCCCTGGAAAAGATCGCGCTCGAAACCTACGTGCCGCCGGCAAAACCCTCGCTGGTCGGACTGTCGCGTGCGGAGATCGCCGAACAGCTCGGCGCCATCGGTGTCGCTCCGGCGCAGCGCAAGATGCGGGTGCAGCAGCTGTGGCACTGGATCTATGTCCGCGGCGCGAAGAAATTCGACGAGATGACCAGCATTTCCAGGGAAATGCGTGCGCAGCTCGATTCCCATTTCACGGTCGCGCGGCCCGAGGTGGTCGCCGAGCAGGTTTCCAATGACGGCACCCGCAAGTGGCTGCTGCGCCTGCCGAGCGGCGATCGTGTCGAAAAAGCCCATGAGGTGGAGTGCGTCTATATTCCGGAGACCGACCGCGGCACGCTTTGCGTATCCTCGCAGGTCGGCTGCACGCTGAATTGCTCGTTCTGCCATACCGGCACGCAGCGGCTGGTGCGCAACCTGACCGCAGGTGAAATCGTCGGCCAGGTCATGGTGGCGCGCGATCGCCTCAATGACTGGGCTGGCCGCATCACGCCGACCGGCAGCCGCCTCGTCACCAACGTGGTGATGATGGGCATGGGCGAGCCCTTGTATAATTTCGACGCGGTGCGCGATGCGCTTCTGATCGTCGCCGACAATGAGGGCATCGGCATTTCCCGCCGCCGCATCACGCTGTCGACCTCGGGCGTGGTGCCGAACATCATCCGGACCGGCGATGAGATCGGGGTCATGCTGGCGATCTCGCTGCATGCGGTGCGCGACGAATTGCGCAACGAACTGGTGCCGCTGAACCGCAAATATCCGATTGCCGAATTGCTGCAGGCCTGTCGCGACTATCCGGGATCGTCGAACGCGCGGCGTATCACCTTCGAATATGTGATGCTGAAAGGCGTCAACGATTCGCTGGAGGACGCCAAGCTCCTGGTCAAGATGCTGAAGGGGATCCCGGCCAAGATCAATCTCATTCCGTTCAATCCGTGGCCGGGCACTCGCTACGAGTGCTCGGACTGGGACCAGATCGAAAAGTTTTCCGAATATATTTTCAACGCCGGTTACTCCTCGCCGGTGCGCACGCCGCGCGGCCGCGATATCCTTGCCGCCTGCGGCCAGCTCAAATCCGAGACCGAGAAATTGTCGGTGCGCGAGCGGCAGGCGCTGCGCGCCATGGCGATGACGGATTGAGGGCATGGAGCTGAAGTCGTCATGGCCGGGCATAGCCGTCGGAAGGACGGCGTCGCTTCGGCTCGCCTATGCCCGGCCATCCACGCCTTTACAGAGTTTCGACAAAGCAATGCGTGGATGCCCGGGACAAGCCAGGGCATGACGGCTGAGAGGTTCGTGCCGGTGTTGATGGGTCTAGTGGCATGGCATTGATCGGCCGCCTGTTCGCGATCTTGTTCGGATTCCTCGCCGCGTGCCTGGTGGCCGGAATGATCGTGGTCGCAGCAGTGCTGTTTCCGGAATTCAGCGATTTTGCGAGCGGCCCGATCGATCCATCCGCGCTGAACATCGTGCTCGGCTTCGGCTTTGTCTTCGTCAGCGGGTTTGCGCTCTTGCCGGCGATGATCGTGGTCGCGATCACCGAAGCGTTCTATATCAGGGGCGTGCTGACCTACGCGGTCGGCGGCGGCGTGGTCGGCCTGGCGTGCTATCTCGGCCTGATCCCGTTCGATCCCGCGACAC
>WNEZ01059974.1_pt1 | contig 10231 bp, 10 predicted proteins | sample 5400521 | NCBI WGS metagenome assembly WNEZ01 (sample SAMN13153339, study PRJNA577476) | soil metagenome | isolation source: 120 cm saprolite under Douglas fir tree site 2 hole 1 replicate 1 | place: USA:California | collected 2015-04-18
GGCCCCCGTGAGCGAGTTGGGGGACCAGGAGGCCGGCTTGCTCGTGGCTCCCCTGCCACCGGACCGCCTCGACTTGGAGGCCTTCGTTGGCGTCGCCGCTGGCGTCCCCGCTGGCGTCCCCGCTGGCGTCCACGGGTGCAGCGAGGAGCTCACCACGTGCCTGCCGATCCCGTCCGAGGACCCGCTGGAGCTGTGCCCGTTGCCGTTGGACCCGTTGTGGCGCCCGTTGCCGTTGGAGCCGTACCCACTGGACGGCGGCTTGTAGGCCACGGTGCGCCATGGCGGCGGCGTGAATGGCGGCGGCGTGAATGGCGGCGGCGTGAAGGAGGAGGCCGTGGACGGTGGGGCCTTCGCGGAGGAGGACGAGACCCGGCTCATGCGCTCGGGGAGCCGACCCCACACGTCACCGAGGGCTCCCGCAATCCTGGCGACGATCGAGGGCTTCCGCTCGACGGGCTCGACGCTGCCGACGAGCGGGACCGCCGGAGGTCGACGGCCACCTTGAAGGTGCGGGTCTGGGCCATCCCGAGGACCCCGAGGACCAGCAGGACCAGCAGGATCACGGGCACTGTCGGCTTGGAGATGATGTGCCCGCCTGCCGAGAGCACGGAGTTCATGAGGCCGCCAACGTTGAGGCCCTGGGCCTCCTGGGGGTTGACGGCTGGCCCCTCGACCGGCACCACGCCGCCCGCGGCCGAGATGGCCCGGTTCAGCATGTCGTCGAGCCAGAACTTCGGGTCGACCGGCGATCCCCAGGCGTGGCCCGGCGGGTAGAGCTGGAAGTGGAGGTGCGGGCTGCCGCCGGCGGCGTCGCCGGTGTTGCCGACGTAGCCGAGCACGGTGCCCGCGGCGACGTGGTCGCCGACTCTCAGGGCGGGGCCGAAGGTCTGGAGGTGGGCGCCGTACATGCCGTAGCCGTCGTCGCCCATGAAGTACACCGAGTTGCCGCCGACGCTCTCGAAGCCGTAGCGCTCCACGACGCCGGCCTCGGGCGCCACGAAGGCAGTGCCGAAGTTGGCGAAGATGTCGTTGCCCTGGTGCAGGTGGGGGCACGGCGTCGAGCGGGGCTCCCCCCAGTCGTCACGGTAGGAGGCGGACCCGGCCACCGGGAACGGGGCGGCGATCCGGAGGACGGTCGCCGCCACGCTCCCACCGGGCGGGGTCACCTTGGCGGCCGCATCGAGGAGGGGCTGGGTCGTCCTCCCCGGCGTCCTGGCGAACGACAGCGGCCTGGGAACACCGCCGCAGTGGACCTCGCCGGGGGCGCCGCCCGCCGGGGCAGTCGGCTGGGGGGAAGGATTGAGCAGCGGCGCCAGGGGCGCAAGGATCGGGGCAAGGAGCGACTGCAGCGGGTTCGGCGTGGGATTGGTCTGGGCCGGCGTGGCGTTGGTCTGCGCGGCAGCCGGACCGGCGGCGGCCACCGCGCCAACGGCAAGCAGGAACAGCGTTGTCGCGGCGACCCCCCACCGCGTCCAGGCGTTCGACGCTTTTGGCATCAAGCTCCCGACGGCAACCCGACTCGGACGGCGCCCCTGGCCGGGGGCACCGTATTGGAACACGTCGGGCGGCCCAACAACAAGCTTTGCGCTTGTCACTCAAAGTAACTTAATGGCCTGACCACGACAGCCGCAAGGCAGCAGGGGTCCCGTTTTCAGGCGATCCCGAGTTTCAGGCGATCCCGAGGGCCGAGCGGATGGGGCGGAGCTTGAGCCGGGCCTCGTCGAGCTCCGCCGCAGGGTCCGATTCCGAGACGATGCCGCAGCCGGCGAACAGCCTCGCCGTGCTGCCGGACAGCTCCCCGGCCACCTCCGTGGCGAGATGCTGCACGTTGGCCAGCCGGAGCAGCGAGGGTTCGGGCTCGATGCGCAGCGTTCGGCAGAGCGGGTGGAGGGCCTCGACGACGGTCACGACCGCCAGGTCGTGCTCCCAGCGGTCCTTGCGCGACGCGAGCAGCCGGGCCCCAAGCTCCCGGTCCTCGTCGGGCGTGGCCCCCCGGCGGGAGGACCCCGCCAGGGGCTGCGAGCGGACGGACCTGCCCTCTCGCCGGACGAGCAGCTCCGGGCTGGCACCGAGGAACGACTGGAAGGCGAACGTGTAGCACTGGGGGTAGTTGGCCGCGAGGTGCCGGAGCACCCTCCGCTGATCGAACGGCGTCCCGGACGTGGCCAGCACCTGGAGGGAGAGCACCACCTTGTCCAGCCGGCCTGCCCGGATGGCCTCCCGGGCCGCCTCGACCGCCCGGGTGAAGGAGGCCTCATCGAGAGCCCCGGCCTCGTCGAGAACCCCCGCCGCCAGCACCGGCCGGCTGACCGCCGGCGTCTCCACATCCTCCGCCTCCGGGACGGCGCCCAGCCCGGTCCGGGTCACCCAGGCCCTGCCCCCGGCGGAGCCGATCACCACGGCGGGTACGACCAGGTCCGAGGCGGCGGCGGCGTCGTCGAAGGCGAAACTGCCGAAGGCGAGGGGCCCGGTCCCCCACCCGCCGACCTCGTTGTGGACCTCCGAGTCGCCGAGGAGGCCGGCAACCGTGCGAGCCGCGCGGGCAAAGCGGTCGGGGCCGGTGCCCACGGGCACCCGGACCGCCTCCCCCCACCCCACGAAACCGTCCCCCCCGCGGATCCAGGCGACGCCACCGGCGGCCGGGAGGTGGGCGATGAGGTCGGGGACCTCCGGCAGCGCCGCGGTGCGGGAGACGAGGGGTTCGCCGCCGGGCCGGTCGGCTGCGAGCCTCACGCCCTCGTGCCCACGATCAGCTGCGCGGCCCCAAGGAAGAGCAGGCGGCGGCGAGCGTCGGGAAAACCGGCGTCGTGCAACATGGCGAGCATCTCGGACGGTTCGGGGAGGTAGGCGGTCGAGGCAGGGAGGTAGCGGTAGGCGGCCCGGTCCGACAGCAGCCCACCGATCAGGGGGACGACCCGCCGGAAGTACATCCCGTGGACGAGCCGGGCCGGGCGCCAGTTCGGCTCGGCGACTTCGAGCAGGCCGATCCTTCCTCCGGGGCGAAGCACCCGGGCAACCTCGCCGAAGAACGTGCCGAGGTCGGCGACGTTGCGGAGGGCGAACCCGCAGGTGACGCCGTCCGCCGAGGCATCGGGGATGGGGAGCCGCATCGCGTCGGCCAGCACGAGCGGCGCCGTCGTAGTCGCCGCCGCGAGCATCCCGGCCGAGTTGTCGAAGCCCACCGCGGTAAGACCGGCCGACCGCAGGTCGTTGCAGAAGTCGCCGGTCCCGCAGGCGAGGTCGAGCACCAGCGAGCCCGCGGGCAGGCCGAGATCGGCGACGGTCCGCCGTCGCCACCCGGAGTCCATACCGAAGGTGAGGATCCGGTTGAGCAGGTCGTAGCGGGGGGCGATGGCGTCGAACATCGTCTGGACGGCCTTGACCTTCTCCGGCCCTGTGGGCAGCTCGTCGCCTGGTTTCACAGTTCCTCCTGCGCTCGGGTTGGGGCTGCGGGTTCGTCGGCGACGTCAGGCATCGCCGGGCCCTCGAAGCGGGCCTGGGCCGTCGCCAGCAGCACCCGCTGGAAATGGTGCGCCACCAACCGGGTCGTGGCGGGCAGCAGGGTCCTGAAGGCCTCCACCAACCGCTCGGCCGCCTCGGCATCCGAACGGGACTCCGCCCGGATGGGGGCGCGGACGTAGGCGTCGAAGAGGTCGACCGCCCGGGCCGCGGTGGCCCGGGCCGCCCGGTCGTGTTCCTTGGCGAGCCCGAGCAGCTCGTCGAGTGGCAGGCCGGCCTCCAGGAGGGCGATGCCGGCGGACGCCGCCCGCACGTCGCCGGAGGTGTACCGCGGACCGTCGCCGGGCGGGGCGACCAGCAACCCCTGGCGCTCGATGACCTGGATCAGCGCCTCGGGGATGCCGGTCCGCTCGGCGAACTCCTCGAGCGTCAGCAGCTCCTCCGGTCCGCCACCCTCCAGGGCATCCTCGCCGGGCAGGGCACTCGCAAGGGCACTGGCGAGGGCCTCGTCGGCCGCGTCGAGCTCACCGGCCAGCAGCCGGCGGATGGTCGCCAGCGAGAAACCCTTCTCCTTGAGGTCCCGGAGGCTGCTCCTTGGAATACCAGGAGACCCGGCCCTCGCGCTGCCCCGGTTGGAGCAGCCCCTTGGCCTGGTAGAAGCGGACGGTGTCCACGCTGACCCCGCACTGCGCTGCCAGCTCGTCGACGCGATATCGCATGAGCGCCCACTCTAGGAGTCCTCGCTCGCAGTGTCCACTGGGCCGGACGCACCCCAGCACGCGGCACGGTAGATTCCCTGCAATGACACCCCCTGCCGGCCGCTACGACCGCGAGCGCCTCGTCGCGCTCGACAAGGCCCACGTCTGGCATCCCTTCACCCAGATGCAGGGCTGGCTCGCCGGCGAGCCGCTCGTCATCGAGCGGGCCGAGGGCTGCTGGCTCATCGACGCCGACGGGCGCCGCTACCTCGACGGGGTGTCGTCGCTGTGGGTCAACGTCCACGGCCACGCGGTGCCCGAGATCGACGAGGCCATCATCGAGCAGCTCGGGCGCGTGGCGCACTCGACGCTGCTCGGGCTGGCGGGCGTGCCGTCGATCGAGCTGGCCGCGGCGCTGGTGGCCCTGGCCCCGCCGGGGCTGGAGAAGGTCTTCTACTCCGAGGCTGGCGCCAGCGCGGTCGAGGTGGCGCTGAAGATGGCCTACGGCTACTGGCACCACCAGGGGGCGACGGGCAAGACCACCTTCCTGTCGCTCGAGAACGGCTACCACGGCGACACGCTGGGGGCGGTGTCGGTGGGGGGGATCGACCTCTTCCACGCCGCCTACCGGCCCCTGCTGTTCCCGACCGCCACCGCCCCCTCCCCCTACTGCTACCGCTGCCCCCTCGGCCGGACCTATCCCGCCTGCGACATCGCGTGCCTCGATCCAATGGAAGCAGCCCTGGAGGCCCACGCCGCCGAGATCTGCGCGGTGGTGGTGGAGCCGCTGGTGCAGGCGGCCGGCGGCATGATCACCGCCCCCCCCGGCTACCTCCGGCGCGTCCGGGAATTGACGGAGGCCCACGACGTGCTGTTGATCGTCGACGAGGTGGCCACCGGGGTCGGCAGGACCGGCACCTTCTTCGCCTGTGAGCAGGAGGGCGTCACCCCCGACCTCCTGGTCGCCGGGAAGGGGTTGACCGGCGGCTACCTGCCGCTGGCCGTGACGATGACGACCCAGCGGGTGTTCGACGCCTTCCTCGCGGGGGCCGGGGACGTCCCCGGGAACGTACGGACCTTTTTCCACGGCCATACCTACACGGGCAACGCCCTGGCCTGCGCCGCCGCCCTTGCCAACCTTGACCTGATGGCCAAGCGGGACACGCTGGCCGGCGTGCGGGAGCGGGGCGAGATCCTCGGGGAGGCGCTGGCGGGGCTGGCGGACCACCCCCATGTGGGAGATGTCCGGCGCCGCGGCCTCATGGTGGGCATCGAACTCGTCGCGGATGCGGCGACCCGCCGGCCCTACCCCCCGGCGCGGACGATGGGGGCCAGGGTCGCCGCAGCGGCCCGGGAAGCGGGTGCGGTCATCCGCCCGCTGGGCGACGTCGTGGTCCTGATGCCCCCCCTGGCCATCCCGATCCCGGAGTTGCTGGCGCTGGCCGGGATCACCGCCGGCGCGATCGACGAGGCGACGTCGGGTGCCTGACCCGCTCTCGTGGTGCGCTGGGGAGCTGGACCGCCTGGAGCGCCAGGGCCTGCGCCGGCACCCCGCCTCCCTGTCGAGCCCGCAGGGCCCCGAGGTGGTCATCGAGGGCAAGCGGGTGCTCCAGTTGTGCTCCAACGACTACCTGGGCCTCGCGGCGGACCCGCGGCTCAGGGAGGCCGCCGCCGGGGCGTCGCTGCGATGGGGGGCCGGTGCCGGGGCCTCCCGCCTCGTCTCGGGCACAACGGACCTCCACCGCAGCCTCGAGCGGGCCCTTGCCCGGCACAAGGGACGTGAGGACGCCGTGCTGTTCTCGTCCGGCTACCTGGCGAACGTGGGAACGATCGCCGCGCTGGTAGGGAAGGAGGATGCGGTCTTCTCGGACGAGCTCAACCACGCCAGCATCATCGACGGCTGCCGGCTCTCCGGGGCCAGGGTCGTGGTCTACCGGCACGCCGATCCCGCCGACCTGCAGCGGTGCCTGGCCGCCGTGGGCGCCCGGCGGCGGCTCGTGGTGACCGACACCGTCTTCTCGATGGAGGGCGACCGTGCCCCGCTGGGTGAGATCGCCGAGGTGTGTGGCCGCCTCGGCGCAATGCTGATGGTGGATGATGCCCACGCCACCGGTCTGCTGGCCCCGGCGGGACCGGGAGCCGGCATCGTCATGTCGACCCTGTCCAAGGCGCTGGGGTCGTCCGGGGGGTTCGTTGCCGGGTCCGGGGACCTCGTCGAATGGCTCCGCAACCGCGCCCGCACCTACGTCTTCGACACCGCCCCCGGGCCGGCGGCGGTAGCCGCCGCCGCGGAGGGGCTGCGGATCGTCGCGGCGGAACCCGAGCGGGCCCGGCGCGTGCTTGCCGCGGCCCGGGACCTAGCGGACTCCCTCGGGTCGCTCGGCTACACCGTCCGGGCTCCCGCCGCCGCGATCGTCCCCGTCCTCGTCGGGGAAGGTTCCGAGGCGATGGCCCTGTCGGCCCGCCTGCTGGAGGCTGGGGTGTTCGTCCCCGCCATCCGGCCCCCGTCGGTACCGCACGGGACCGCCCGGCTCCGGGTCACGGTGACCGCGGCCCACACCGAGGAGCATCTGGCGAGGGCCGTCGATGCGTTTGCATCCGCCCGCCCCACCACCCGGCCCGCATCCGTACGGCCCCGCCCGGCCCGGAGCCGTTCGGGCTGGCCAGGACGCTGAGTGCGGCGGGCCTTGTCACCGCCGCCCTCAAACCCATCCAGACCGGGGCGGTTGAGGGCGCGGACGACCTCGGCTTCATCCGCGTCGCCGGCGGCCTGCCGGCCGCGCGTTGCCTCGCGCCCTACACCCTGGAGCAGCCGCTTGCCCCCTCCGTCGCGGCCCGGATGGAGGGCTGGCAGATCGACCCCGACAGGATCCTCGCTGCGTTCCGGTCGCTGCGGCGGGGGTCCGACGCGGTGGTCGTGGAGGGCTCGGGGGGCCTGCTCGTCCCCGTCGACGAATCGATGGACATGGCCGGGCTCGCCGCAGCCCTTGGCCTGCCGGTGCTCGTCGTCGCCCACCCGGGCCTCGGCACGCTCAACGAGACTGCCCTGACGGTCGAGGCGGCCACCCGGCGCGGCCTCGACGTCATCGGCGTGGTCCTCTCCCGGTTCCCGGCGGTGCCGGGGCTCGCCGAGACGACGAATCCCGGCGAGATCGAGCGGATGACCGGCGTGGCCCTCGTCGGGGTTGTCCCCGAGGTCCGGGGTCTCGACGTCGACCGAAGCGAGGTGCCACCGGCGTTCGATGCGGCCCCATGGCTCGCCCCCGGCCTCGGCGGCCGGTTCGACCGAGCCGGATTCCTGCGCGCCGTGAGCCGGACCGGGGAGCTGGTGTAGGTTGCTCCTCGACGTCCTGGAGGAACGGCTGCTGGGCGGGGACGACCCGATCGCCTTCGACGAGGCCCTTGCCGTGGCCGAGCTCCCCGACGCCGAGGTGCCCTCCCTCATCGCCCTCGCGCACCGGGTGCGCCTGGCGCGGACCGGGCCGGGCGTCGAGCTGGAGTCCATCATCTCGGCCAAGACGGGGGCCTGCTCCGAGGACTGCGGCTTCTGCTCGCAGTCCCGCCACTGGCGCTCACCGCTGCGGCCCGAGCCCTTCATCGACGTGGCGGAGATGGTGGCCGCAGCCCAGGCCGCGGAGAAGCTCGGCTCCACCGAGTTCTGCATCGTCCTGGCCGTGCGCGGCCCGGACGACCGGATCATGCAGCAGGTGCTGGCCGCTACGGAGGCGCTGCGCACCTCGACGGGACTCCGGGTCGCCTGCTCGCTCGGCATCCTCACCCGCGAACAGGCCGCGACCCTGGCCTCGGCCGGGGTCCACCGCTACAACCACAACATGGAGGCGGCCCGCTCGTTCTTCCCTGCGATCTGCAGCACCCACACCTGGGAGGAGCGCCGCGAGACCTGCCGCCTGGTGGGCGACGCCGGTATGGAGCTGTGCTCCGGCGGCATCGTCGGGATGGGGGAGTCGCTGCGCCAACGGGTCGAGCTGGCCTTCGAGTTGCGGGACCTCGGCCCCCGGGAGGTGCCGGTCAACTTCCTCAACCCCCGTCCGGGGACACCGCTCCAGGATCAGCCGCTCGTGGGGGCCCTCGAAGCCGTGAAGACGATTGCCCTCTTCCGGCTCGTCCTGCCGGGGGCCGTCATCCGCCCGGCCGGGGGCCGGGAGGTGATCCTGCGGGACCTTCAGGCGCTGGGCATGCTCGCAGGTGCGAACGCCCTCATCGTCGGCAACTACCTGACGACGCTCGGCCGCGCCCCGGAGGACGACCTCCGGATGCTCGCCGACCTGGGCATGCCCATCGGGCGCCTCGACCCGCGATGACCGGGGGGCCGGCAGCGGGCCTGTGCGCCTCCTGCGGCCGTCCCCTGACGGACCACGACCACCGCCGCTGCGAGCTCGACCCACCGCGGATCTGCCCCCGCTGCGGGCGGCGGATGCGGGTGCAGGTGCTCCCGGTCGGCTACCGGGCCGCCTGCCCGGTCTGCGACGGTGCCCCGGCCGGCGGGGCACGGACGGAGGGGTCAAACCGGTAGGGTTAGCCGATCGTGATGCCGGGAGGAAGCGTGGGCAGAGGCATCCGCGAGGCAGGTCGGCGCCGGCATCGCCGAGCGTCGGCCCCGTCCCGCTCCGTCGGTCCCACGGGGCCGAGATGACGACGGAGGCGCCCCCCCGCAGGAGCCGGGTGCCCTACCGCGTGATCCTCGCGGCGATCTGGCTCACCATCGCCAGCGCCGCCAGCCTGGGCCTCCTCTACAAGCTGCGTGAGGTGGTCTTCGACCTCGTGATCGCCACGTTCATCGCGCTCGTGCTCAACCCGGTGGTCGTCCGGCTCCACCGGCTGGGGATGAAGCGGGGTCTTGCGATCCTCACCGCGAGCGCCGTGACATTCCTGCTCGTCGTCGGCATCGGCACCGCGGTGGCGGCGCCCCTCACGAGCCAGGGCGTGAAGTTCGCCCGGCAGGCGCCCCAGTACCTCAAGCAGGCCCAGGAGGGCAAGGGGCCGGTGGGGGCCTTCGCCACGCGCTTCCATCTCGAGAAGCAGCTGCGCAAGGCGGTGCCCGCGATCTCGAAGTACCTCTCCAAGCTCCCCGGGCAGGTGGTGGGCCTGCTGCGCTCGGCGGCCTCCACGGCGTTCCGCGTGGCGATCGTGGCCATCCTCGCCATCTTCATGCTGGTCGAAGGGCCGGCCCTCGTCGGGGCCTTCATGGCCGGGGTCCCGCCGGGCAAGCGCGAGTCGATCCGGGCGGTCGGCCAGACCACCTCCCGAGTGGTGAGCGGCTACACGATCGGCGTGGTCATGCTCGCCATCCTCAACGGGCTGGTGACGGCGCTGGCGCTCGCCGCGATGGGGGTCCCCTTCGTCTCGTCGCTGTCGATCTGGGCAGGCGCCGTCGACGTCCTCCCGATCATCGGGGGCCTGGTCGGGATCGTACCGGCGGCCCTCTTCGCCTTCGCCCACTCGGTTGTCGCCGGCATCGTCGTCGTCGCCGTGATGTTCGCCTACCAGCAGGTCAAGAACCACGTCCTGTACCCGCTGGCGGTCGGGCGGGCGGTCCAGCTCAACGCCCTCCTCGTGCTGGTCGCCGTGCTCGCCGGATCGACGCTCATGGGCATCGCCGGAGCGCTGCTGGCGATCCCGATCGCCGGCACGCTGCATGCGATCATCGTCGAGTTCGCCCCGCCGCCGGTCCGGATGTTCCTGCGCCATCCCGAGATGTCGCACGCCCCCTCCACCGTGGCCCCAAAACCGGCCGGGGAGGCTGCCGGGACCACGCCCGAGGAGGGCCTCCTCACCCCCGGCCCCGAGGACAAGCCCCCGGGCGCCGCGGCCCGAGCCCGCCGGCAGCGAAGAAGGAAGGCATGAGCGCCACCGTGCCTGCGCCCGCCCAGCCGGTCCGGGAACCCGTCTCTGCGATCCGGCGTTGTCCATGAGTTCACGGCTTTCTCCAGACACCGGGCCACTGCAGGCGGCCCCCGAGCGGGTGCCCACATGGGAAGAGGTCGCAGCCGAGCACGGACGCTTCGTGTACTCCCTGGCCCACCGGCTGACCGGCAGCGCCGCCGATGCGGAGG
>WNEZ01006530.1_pt1 | contig 10229 bp, 9 predicted proteins | sample 5400521 | NCBI WGS metagenome assembly WNEZ01 (sample SAMN13153339, study PRJNA577476) | soil metagenome | isolation source: 120 cm saprolite under Douglas fir tree site 2 hole 1 replicate 1 | place: USA:California | collected 2015-04-18
GAATCTCTGCGCGACGAAGACGAGTGCCGCTATATCTTCTCAATCCGGGCGATGAGACTTTTCCTCCCGCGGATCACGCCAACCCCGACGGGCTCCTGGCCGTCGGCGGCGACTTGCGGCCCCAGCGCCTGCTGACCGCATACCGCAACGGCATCTTTCCATGGTACGGCCGAGGGCTTCCGATCCTCTGGCATTCGCCGGATCCCCGCTACGTCCTCGAGCCCACGGCGATCCACATCTCGCGCAGCCTGCGGAAGACGATCAAGCGGAACACCTTCGAGGTTCGCTACGACACCGCCTTCGAGCAGGTGGTGGATTCGTGCGCGCGCGCGCCGCGTCCGGGCCAGAAGGGCACCTGGATCACCCCGGAGATGAAGGACGCTTACGTGTCGCTTCACCAGATGGGCTACGCGCACTCGGTCGAAAGCTGGGCGGAGGGCGAGCTGAAAGGCGGGCTGTACGGGGTCGCGATGGGCGCCATCTTCTTTGGCGAGAGCATGTTCGCCGCCGCACCGGACGCGTCGAAGGTGGCGATGGCGTTGCTCGCGGAGCGGTTGGCGGGCTGGGATTTTCAATTGATCGATTGCCAGATGGAAACGGCGCACCTCGCTCGGTTCGGGGCTCAGGCATGGCCGCGGAGGCGATTCCTCGACGCCTTGCAGGCAGCCCTTCAAGTTCCATCCCGCATGGGCAGTTGGCGTTAGCCAAGGGGGGGTCAGCGAACCGTTCGCTGCGCGTCCTCGGCGCCGGGATGTCCGCAGGCGGTGGCGAGGTGTTTCCGCAAGAATGGCAGCGGCAAGGCCAGTTCCAGATCGAAGCCGTCGCTTCGAGGCACCACCCGGGCAAGGTCGAGCAATTCCTGGAGCACGGCGTCGTTCCCAACCTGCGCTTGCAAGCGGCCCGCCGAAAGCAATCCGGCGATCGCCTTCTCGAGGTCCGTCAGCTGGGCCCGGTCGCCTCCGCGGACGTGCGCGAAAATCGCGACGTCCTCCCGCGCATCGACGTGCAGCTCTATCTGTGGCGCGGCCTGGCGAAGGAGATCGGTCACGCCGATTTGATCTTGGGGGAGAAACTCCACCAGCGCATCGCTGGCGAGAAGCCCGTAGATTTCGCCGTAGGTCATGTCCTCGGAAATCGCCGGCGGCTCATTGCGCACCCGTCCGTCGAGACGGTCGAAAATGGAGCGAAGTTGACCCCCCGAGCTTGCCACTACGATCATCTGCTCGCCCCAACGCCCGAGGGCTTGTCGCGGGGCCGATTCATCGTCGCCGGTGGCTTCAATGAAGTCCTGAGAGTAGGCCACGCCCTCACTCCCGTAGCGTCGCGGGGAGGAATCGCCGGGCAGCGCGTCCCACCGGGCGTTCTTGAAGTTTCCGGAGACAATCACCCCCTCCTCGGAAATTGCCACCCGATCGACATCGGTCAGCAGATCGATCACTGACTCGTTGCGAACCCGCGCAAAGACATCTCCCCCCTCTCGCGCGTGGCATTGGATGAGAAGCTCGCCGAGCGGCGAGTGGCGGATGGCGTTTGCCTCGATCACCAGCGCCGTCTTTCCGGCCCGGGGCAGCGCGGCGAGCAGCGGATCGCGCGATTTGACCGGAGCGCCCAGAGCTGCGGCCGCGTTCGATGCCGGGATCTGGCGATCTCGCATTCTGCGGATTTCCTCGGCGCGCGGGGCGCGGGGAAATGCAACCGTCCGATCCCTGGCCGGAGCGATGGACTCGCTTCTGCCCATCAAGAACGCGCCCGCCACCATCAGGATCAATGCGGCGAAAAGCCAACCCAACTTGCGTTGTCGCAGCGTCATCAGAAATCCTTCTGTTCGAACTTCCAGGTGCCGATGGCGAGCATGCCGGCGACGAAGAAAAAGAATCCGGCGAGCACCGGCCAGAAGGGCGTTTGATCCGCCGCAGACGATGCGAAGTTTGCCGAAGCGTGGGCGAGGGCGGAAATCCGGGGGACGATGAAAGTGAAGCCCAGGAAGGCGGAGCGTCCCCAGCCTTGCTGGAAGGCAGTGGCAATCGTTGTCCGGTGCCCGGCAACGATCCCACCGATAAGGAGCATGCCCCCGACTGCGGCCGAAATCGTGGCGCTTCGCACGAACAGGCTGGTCACCAGCATCGTCCCGTAGATCGCCGCGAATGCGACCGAGGCCAGCAGCGACGCGGCAATCGGCCGGATGGACCAGATGCCGGTCTTGAGCCCGAGGACCAACGTCAGTCCACCCGCGCCGTAGAGCGCGCCGGCGACGGAAAGGCTGAGCACGCCGGCGAACGTTCCCGCGAGAAGCTCCCATCGGCGGACCGGAAGCGCGAGCAAGGGCTCGATCCGGCCGGGCGAGAGCAAGCTGGGAGCGAAGTCCGAACAGGCCACAATTCCGAAGAGCAGGCCTCCGTAGAAGATGAGGTAGGTGGTCGCCTGAAAGACCGAACGCAAGACGATGTCCGCGGAGGTGCCACCCGTTCCCACCACCGCCCCGAACAGACGCGTGGATGCAAGAGCGCCATCGACCACTTCGAGCTGCAGGCTGAAGCCAAGCACCAGGAGAATCAGCGTGATCGCGGCGGCGAGCGCAACAAGCCAGTGGCGATGGCGCGCCTCCCGCAGGACATCCAGCCCGATCGCCACAATGTTCATACCTGCTCCACCGCCCGGGTGAGCAGTTGCTCGAGATCGGAGGAGTCCGGCGCCAATTCGACCAGCACCCCTCCCGAGGCCCGCGCCCGGTCCAGCGCGGCATTGAGCGCCGCCGGATCCGTCCCACTGAACCACCACAGGCCGCTCGAATCGCCGGCGCTGAAACCGAGAGAAGCGGGATCGAATCCGTTGCGGTGTGGGGCAAACCGGACCCGCCAGCGGAGGCTTGGCCGGCACAGTTGCTCGAGGGGTCCCTCGCGAACGAGGCGACCTTTGGAAAGGACTCCGATCCGATCGCAGATGCGCTCGGTTTCTGCCAGGAGGCGCGAGTTGAGAAAGAGGGTAGCTCCGCGATCGCGCTCTTCGAGGAGAATGTGACGGACCGCGATCCGGCCGAGCGGGTCCAATCCATCGGTCGGCTCGTCCAGGATGAGCAGCTCCGGCGAGCCGAGCAGCGCCGCCGCCAAGCCGATTCGCTGGCGCATCCCTTTCGAGAGCGTCCCCAGGCGCCGGTCTGCCTCCGCGTCCACGGCGACCCGCTCCATGGCTCGGTTGACGGCGGCGCTCCGGGAAGGAACGCGCTTCAATCGCGCCACGCTCTCGAGGAACGCGCGGGCAGTCCACGCCTCGGGAAGCTGCAGGCGCTCTGGAAGGTAGCCGATCCGCGCGCGCACCGCGGCATCGTTCGGATCGCCGCCCAGCACCCGGACTGAGCCGCCATCCGGCCGAACAATCGCGAGCAGGATTTTAATGAAAGTCGTCTTCCCGGCGCCGTTCGGTCCGATCAGCCCAAAGGCGGATCCGCGCGGAATGGACAGGTCGACTCCGGCGAGGGCATTCAACCGCTTGCGCCCGAGGAGGGTGCGGTAGCTCTTTCGAAGCGCTTGCGTTTCAATCGCCACCACCGCGGGCCACCTCACGAGCGACAGTCTGGCACAACGAACCATCGCCGCGACGATTTCAACGGCTCCTCTTCGTGCGAGAGTTCACGAGCAGATGCCATGGCGACCCCTCCCCTGGCGGTCGCAGCGCCGCTCTCCCGGCGCGCGGCCTTCAGCGGGACTTGATTAGCCCGGGGACTCCACTTCGCCAGGCTTTGGCGAGCGCGCTGACGCTCTGCGAAAAAATCCCTTCAACGACGAGATCTCCGCCCCCGACGTCGCCGATCAAAGCGAAAGGGACATCCAGCTCGCGGCAGATGTCCAACACTTGAGGCGCGGAGGCGGCGGGAAAGGAGATCACCGCGCGCGAAGCGTCCTCTCCAAACAAGAAAGCGTGGGGGGCCACCCGATCCATTTCCAGCCTCACCCGGGCTCCCTGCCCCTGACCGATGCAGCTCTCCGCCAAGGTCACCGCCAGACCGCCCTCGCTGCAATCGTGAGCCGAGGAGAGCAACGCCCCCTGGATCATCCGCCGCAGCGCGCGCTGGAGCGCCAACTCGGCGCGCGCGTTCAACTTCGGCGGCCGGCCGGCGAGCTTTCCGGCAAAAAGCTTAAGGCATTCCGAGCCACCCAGCTCGCCGCGCGTTTCCCCGAGCAGCGCGATGCAATCGCCGGGCTGCTTGAATGCCGAACCGCAGTGGCGCGAAACATCGGGCAGTAATCCGACCACCGCGACCGTCGGCGTGGGGAGGATGGCCCGGCCATCCGTCTCGTTGTAGAGGCTGACGTTTCCGGAAACCACCGGGACCTCCAGCTCGCGACAGGCGGCGGCCAGCCCTCGAGTTGCCTCGGCGAACTGCCACATGGTCTCCGGCCGCTCCGGGTTGCCGAAATTGAGGCAGTCGGTGAGACCGATCGGCTCGGCGCCGACGCAGGAGACGTTTCGGGTGCACTCGGCGACGGCCAGTCGGGAGCCCTCGTAGGGGTCGAGGAAGACGAAGCGCGCGTTGCAGTCCACCGCGAGCGCGAGCGCCCGGTTTGAGCCCTCGACGCGAACGACGGCGGCATCGCCGCGGCCGGGCAGCAGGGCTCCGCCGAGGCGGACCGTGTGATCGTACTGCTCGAACACCCACTCTTTGCTGCCGATCGTCGGTTGGGAAAGGAGCTTGAGCAGGCCATCGCCGAGGTCTTTGGGAGCAGGAACGGAGAGCGGATCGAAGGAGTGTAAGGCGTCGAACGATTCGGGCCTTGCTACCGGCCGATCGTAGAGCGGCGCTCCGGAGGTCAGCGGCTCGATCGGCAGCTCCCCGGCGACGCGGGCATTGTCGAGCACGGTGATCTTGCCGGTGGCGGTCACCTTGCCGATCACCACCGCTTCGAGGTCCCACTTGCGGAAGAGGTCGATCACCTCCTGCTCGCGCCCGCGCTTGGCGACGATCAGCATCCGCTCCTGGCTCTCGGAGAGCATGCACTCGTACGGGGTCATCTCCCGCTCGCGCCGGGGCACGCGCGCGACGTCGATTTCGATCCCGCTGCCTGCCCGGCCCGCCATTTCCACCGACGACGACGTCAGTCCGGCGGCTCCCATGTCCTGAATGCCGATCAGCGCGTCGGTCTTGAAAATCTCCAGGCAGGCTTCGAGCAGTCGCTTCTCGGTGAACGGATCTCCCACCTGCACCGTCGGCCGCTTCTGGTCGGTCTGCGCTTCGAACTCCGCCGAGGCCATCGTCGCGCCATGAATCCCGTCCCGCCCGGTTTTCGAGCCGACGTAGATCACCGGATTGCCGACCCCCGCGGCGGTTCCGAGGAAGATCTTGTCCGCGGGCATCACCCCGGCGGTGAAGACGTTGACCAGGCAGTTTCCGTTGTAGCTGGCGTCGAAGGCGATCTCCCCGCCAACGGTGGGAACGCCCATGCAATTGCCGTAGCCGGCGATTCCCGCCACCACCCCTTCGAGGAGATAGCGCGTCTTGGGGTGGGTCGCTTCGCCGAATCGCAACGAGTTGAGCAGGGCGATCGGGCGCGCCCCCATGGTGAAGACGTCCCGGAGGATTCCACCCACGCCGGTGGCGGCGCCCTGGTACGGCTCGATGTAGCTCGGGTGGTTGTGGCTCTCCATCTTGAAGGCGACCGCCAGCCCCTCGCCGATGTCCACCACCCCGGCGTTTTCGCCAGGGCCGACGAGGACGCGAGGCCCGGTGGTGGGAAACTGCCTCAGGTACTTCCTCGACGATTTGTAGGAGCAGTGCTCGCTCCACATCACCGAAAAGATTCCCAGCTCGAGCAGGTTCGGCTCGCGGCCGAGGTGATCGCAGATGCGGCGGTATTCCTCGGCCTTGAGCCCGTGAGCGCGGATCGTCTCGTCGGTGTGAATCATCTCGCGTCAGCTCCGCAGAAGCGACTCGAAGACCAAGCGGCCGTCCTCGGCCCCGAGAACGGCCTCGGAGGCGCGCTCCGGGTGAGGCATCAGGCCCAGCACGTTGCCGCCGTCGTTGACGATTCCGGCGATGTTCGCCCGAGAGCCGTTGGGGTTGTCGATGTACCGGAAGACGATCCGGCCTTCGCCTTCGAGCCTTCGAAGACCGTCGTCATCGATGAAGTAGTTGCCATCGCCGTGGGCGACCGGCATCCGGATTCGCTGGCCGCCTTGCAGCGCCTTCGAGTAGGGCGTCTGGTCGTTCTCCACCATCAGCTCCACCTGCCGGCAGACGAATTTGCAAGAGGCGTTCTGGAGCAATGCGCCGGGAAGCAGCCCCGCTTCGGTGAGGACCTGGAAGCCGTTGCAGATCCCCAGGACCTTGCCCCCCTTTCCGGCGAAGCGGACCACTTCCTCCATCACCGGCGAGAACCGGGCGATCGCGCCGCACCTCAAATAGTCTCCAAAGGCAAAACCGCCGGGAAGGATCACCACGTCGACTCCTTGAAGGTCGCGATCCTTGTGCCAGAGAAAAACGGCAGGCTGCCCGAGGACTTTATGAACGATATGATAGGCGTCGTGGTCGCAGTTGGAGCCGGGGAAGACGACGATGCCGAACTTCATTCGATTTCCACCCGGAAATTCTCCACCACGGTGTTGGCGAGGAGCTTTCGACACATCTCCTCCACCCGAGCCCGCGCCGCGGTCCGATCCGATGACTCGAGGGTGAGCTCGAGGTACTTGCCCAGCCGGACCTCTTGCACGTCGCGGTACCCCAGCGAGCGAAGTCCCTCCTGAACCGCCTTGCCGGCCGGATCGAGAACGCCTGGCTTGAGTGTGACGAATACGCGCGCGATCATTTCGTCTCCTGCGCGCCCCATATCATAATTGCGGGCGCGCCTCCCTGGGTTGCGAGCCCATTTCGCCGAAAGCGACCCCACCAGTGCCGTCTCCAGCACACGGCAGGGGGGCAAGGAGGCCAACGTGAAACGCGACGGGGTGGTATACACAACTGTCTTATGCCTATCTGGGCCATCTGGCTCGCCGTCTTCAGTTTTCTTCTCGGGCGGTCGCTGCTTGCCGGGGCTGAATCGGCCCTGCACAGCATCTCCCCATTGCGCGCCCAGGAGCTGGCTGACCTGTACCCCGGTCCGGGCCAGCGCGTCTTTCGGCTTAAGACAGAGCGCGAAGCGACGGCGGCGGCGTTGCGGGTGGGATCGGTGATGTTGGGCTTTGCCGCCGCGGCGCTTGGAGTCCTCGGATCGCCGCCGATGCTCGACTTTTCCGGATCCGAGGGGATGAGCTGGCCGCTTCTTTTGACCGTGGTGGGCACCGCGCTATTCGTCGGAGTGCTGGCGATCATGCTCGACGTGAGCATCCGCTCGGTGGCGCGGGCAAATCCGGAGCGCTGGGTTCTGCGCATGTCCCTGCCGGTCGCGGTGCTGGTGCGCACGGTCTACCCGGTTACCCGCGCTTTGGTGGCGATGTTGCAGCTGCTGCGCCCGGTGGGACGGCGGATTCAGTTTGCATCGCCTCCCCCGCCACTCGATGAGCTGGAAAGTCTGCTCGCCGCGCAGGCCGCCAACAAGCAGGTCGACCAGGGCGCGCCCGAGCTCATCCGGTCGATCTTCGAGTTGTCCGACAAGCGGTGTCGCGACGTGATGGTTTCGAGGACCGAGGTGGTCAGCCTGGACATCAACACTCAGCCGCCGGAGATTCTCCGCTTTCTCGCCGAGGAGAACCACTCCCGGATGCCCGTCTACCAGGACGACATCGATCACATCGTCGGGATCCTCCACGCCCGCGACTTGATCCCGCTGCTTCAGCACCCGGAGCTTATCGTCCTCGCCGACCTCATCCGCCCGGTGCACTTCGTGCCCTGGATCAAGCCGATCGGTGATCTGTTGCGCGACATGCAGAAGAAGAAGATCCACATGGCCATGGTCGTCGACGAGTACGGCGGCTTCATGGGACTGGTCACGCTCGAAGACATTCTGCGCGAGATCGTCGGAGACATCGGCGACGAATTCGAGGTGGAAGAAAAAATGATCGAGAAGCAATCCGACGGCTCATTCTTGCTCGACGCCGGCCTGGAAAGGGTCGAGTTCGAGAAGTCCTTCGGGTTCCAACTGCCCGATGGCGAATACGACACCTTGAGCGGTTTCTTAAGCTCGCTCGCGGGGAGCCTGCCCGAGGTAGGTGAACGCTTCTCCTTCAACGGCTGGCAGTTCATCGTCCACGCCAAAGAAGGGCCCCGATTGCGGCGGATTCGACTGCTCAAGCCCAAGGCGGCGATCCCCTCTCTGCCAGAGAAGGAAAAGGATCCCGTCCGCCCGCGTACGTCAGGCTGAAAGGCTCAGTCCTCGTCCGCGCCCCCCAAACGGGTGATGGGCGCATTCACGACCAGGGTCCGGGCGAATCCAAGCGTTTCCTCAACGCCGCCGATCAACGCGCTGAGCTCGCCGCGAATCGTCAGCTCGATCGGCACCAGCTCGCCCGGCGCGGGCGTCCGCCGAAGCGCCAGCGGAAGGACCAGCTCCAGGCGGGTGGCGCCCCCGGCGGCGATGGGCTGGGAGACCACCTGCTCCCCTTGGGCGAACCAGCGCCGTTGAATCCAGATTCGCCAGCTCACCCGGGTTGCCAGGCCCGCCTGACCACCGGGGTCGGCGACCGACATCAGAACGGTGAAGTCCGCGCCTCCATCGCTCTTGTACACCGGGGTGATCGAGAGGACCTGCACCGCTTGGGCGGGGTCCGGTCGGATCGGGGCGCCCCGGCAGCCGCTCAGCGCGGCGGCAAGGGCGAGGATCGTCAGTGAGCCAAGGCGAGGCATTAGATCCGTTCGGATCCGATCAGGGACTGGTAAAGCGCCTCGTACTGCGCGGCGGATGTCGCCCACGAATAGTCCGCCATCATTCCATTCGCGCGCACGCGTTGAAGCCGCGCGGGGTCCGCGTAGAGCTCCAACGCCCGGTGGACCGAGGCCGCCAGCGCCGAAGCGGAGTAGGGCCGGAACTTGATCCCGGTGCCATTTTCCGAGGAGATGTCTTCCACCGTGTCATCCAGACCGCCGGTCGCCCGAACGATGGGTACCGTCCCATAGCGAAGCGAGTACATCTGATTCAGGCCGCACGGCTCGTATCTCGAAGGCATCAGGAAAAAATCGCTTCCTGCTTCGACGAGGTGGGCCAGGGTCGGCTCGAAGCCGATTCGGACCGCCACCCTCGCCGGCCATCGTTTCTGCAGCTGGAGTAGACCCTGCTCGTACTTGGGATCTCCCGTGCCGAGCACGGTCAGGCACAAGTCGCCTTCGAGCATCCACGGCAGCGCCTCCAGCACCAGATCGAGCCCCTTCTGCCCCACCAGTCGGCTCACCATGCTGAACAAGGGGAAGCGCGAGGCCGAGCCCGGCAATCCGAACTCGCGCAGAAGCGTCAGCTTGCACTTCTCCTTGCCGGAGAGATCGGAGGCGCTGAAGTGTTGCGGAATGATCGGATCTTTTTCCGGGTCCCATTCCGAGTAATCGACGCCGTTGAGAATTCCACGCAGGTCGGCGCTGCGCCGTCGAAGAACGTCGTCCAGCCCGAATCCCAGCTCGGGACCCTGGATCTCCTGTGCGTACCTCTTCGACACGGTGGTCAGCGCGTCGGCAAAGATGATCCCCGCCTTGAGGAAGTTGACCCGATCATAGAACTCCACCCCGTCCGGGGTGAACAGCTCCCACGGTAAGCCGAGCTCGTCCATCGCTTGCTTGGGAAAGATCCCCTGATAGGCCAGGTTGTGAATGGTGAGCACCGACTTTGCCCGCCCCAGGGATGTGTCGCGGTAGCCCTGGGCGAGCGCCAGCGCCGCCAGCGCGGTTTGCCAATCGTTGACGTGGACGATGTCCGGCTCGAACTCCAGGGTTTGAGCGGCGGCGAGCGCTCCGATGGAAAGGAATGCAAAGCGGAGGTGGTTGTCCGGGTATTCGCTGTCGCCGTGGTAGATGCCGTCGCGGCCGTAGAAGCCGGGGTGGTCCAAAAAGGTTACCAAATGCCGATCCGACCAGCGGGTGCCCCGCAGTACGGCCGACTCCTCCCCGAACGGAAACCGCAGCTTGATCGCACCCAGTCGCTCGAAACCGTCCGCCTTCACCGACGTGTACTGCGGGCTGACGACCATCAGCGAATGGCCGCGGTCGGCGAGCGCGGCGGGCAGCGCGTGCGACACGTCGGCCAACCCTCCGGTCTTCGAAAAGGGCTCCACTTCCGAAGAGGCGAAAAGGATTTTCATTCAGCGCGGCACGAACGGGG
>WNEZ01006532.1_pt1 | contig 10229 bp, 10 predicted proteins | sample 5400521 | NCBI WGS metagenome assembly WNEZ01 (sample SAMN13153339, study PRJNA577476) | soil metagenome | isolation source: 120 cm saprolite under Douglas fir tree site 2 hole 1 replicate 1 | place: USA:California | collected 2015-04-18
GAGGGGATCCGCGCCACCTTCGACGCGCTCCGGCGCGATCCGACGGTCCGCGCCGCGGTGATCACCGGCGCGGGGCGGGCCACGACCGGCGGCATGCAGCTCCAGGTCCTGCGCGACTTCACCCCGGCCACCGCCAAGGCGTTCATCGCGAGCCTGCACGAGGCGATCGACCTGGTGCACGACGCGCCCTTTCCCACCGTGTGCATGATCAACGGCGCGTGCCTGGGGGCGGGCTTCGAGCTGGCGATGGCCTGCGACCTGCGCACCGCGGCCGCCGGGGCCCTCCTGGGCCTGCCCGAGATCCGCGTCGGTATCCCTTCCGTGATCGAGGCGGCTCTCTTGCCCGGCATGGTCGGGCCGGGGCGGGCGGCCGAGATCCTGCTGACCGGCGAGCCGGTCACCGCGGAGCAGGCGCTCGAGTGGGGGCTCGTGAACCGGGTCGCGCCGCCGGCCGGGCTGCGCGCGGTGACCGCCGAGCTGGTCGGGCGCATCGTCGAGTGCGCGCCGACCGCGGTGCGTCTGCAGAAGGAGCTGATCGTGCGCTGGCGCAACACCGATCAGCGGACCGCGGTGGAGTACGGGGTCAATGCGTTCGGGCAGTCCTTCGCCACCGGCGAGCCCCGCGAGGCCATGGAGGCCTATCTCGGCAAGCGCAAGCCCCGCTTCGCTTCGTGATCCGCCTCGTCACGTTCGACTTCTGGGACACCCTCGTCACCGATTCCGCCGACAACCTCCGCGCCCAGCACGCCCTGCGGGTGGCGGCGATCCGGCGCGCGCTGGGCGACGCGGGGGCCCCGGTGAGCGAGGTCGAGGCGGAGGACATTCACGAGCGCTCGGGCGTCGTGCTGGCCGAGCGCTTCTGGAGCCTCAACCGTGACCCGAGCCACGAGGAGCAGCTCCGGATCGTTCTGGACACCGGGCGCCCCGGCATCGCCGCGCGCCTCGGCCCCGCCGCGTTCGTGGCGGCGCTCGACGGCTACATCAGCCCGGTGCTGGCCCATCCGCCGGACCTCTCTCCGGGCGCGGATCGCGCGGTGCGGGAGCTGGCCGCGCGCGGCGTGCGCCTCGGCATCGTCTCCAACACCGGGCGCACCCCGGGGGTGATCCTGCGCCGCGTCCTCGAGCGATACGGGCTGCTCGGCTACTTCGGCGCAATCTCCTACTCCGACGAGGTCGGCTTCCGCAAGCCCGAGCCCGAGATCTTCCGCGTCACGCTGGCCCGCTCCGGGGTGGCGCCGGAGGAAGCGGTGCACATCGGCGATAACCCGGACGCGGACGTGGTCGGGGCGCAGGGGGCCGGCATGCGCGCCGCGCACTACACCGCGGGTTTCCGCCGGCCGGCGGCTCAGGCCGACCTGCTGATTCCCGACCTCGGCATGCTCGCCGACGAGGTTTTTCGGATTGCGCCCGAGAAGGCCGGCGGGTAACATGCCTGCCGCCATGGACGTGGACGCGCTGCGAGCAAAGATCCGCGACATCAAGGATTTCCCGACCGAAGGCATCCTCTTCAAGGACATCACCACGCTGCTCAAGGACGGCCCCGCCTGGGCCTCCGTCATCGACCACCTGGCCGCCCGTTATGACACCGCGCGGGTGGATCTCGTGGTGGGGGTGGAGTCGCGGGGCTTCATCTTCGGCGGTGCGCTCGCGCATCAGCTCAAGGCGGGCTTCGTGCCGGTGCGCAAGCGGGGCAAGCTGCCGGCGCCCACGATCGAGGAGGAGTACGAGCTCGAGTACGGCCGCGATGTCCTGGCCATCCACGAGGACGCGGTGGGCAAGGGCCAGCGTGTCCTCGTGGTGGACGACCTCCTCGCCACCGGCGGGACCATGGCCGCGACGCTGCGGCTCGTCGGGCGGCTTGGGGCCACCGTCGTGGGGGCCGCGTTCCTGATCGAGCTGGCGTTTCTCAAGGGGCGTGAGCGGCTCGCCGGCCACCGGATCGACTCCCTGATCGTGTACGAGTAGGCGGCCGGAAGTGGTTGTATGATGGGGACCTGGAGGCGATCCATGAGCGAGCGCATGTGGCCGGGAGCGGTGGTGATCGTGGTCGCGGCATTGGCGGTGCCCGCGGGGCTGGGGGCGGCCGAGCCCGAGCAGAAGGCGGTGGTGCCCCTCATCCTGAACCTGATGAACCGGCCCGTGGAGTCTCGCGAGCGGGCCTACACCGAGGACATCAAGCGTGACGCGCTGGCGCCCCGGCCGTCGGCCATCGACGAGTGGGAGCCGCAGCCGGACGGCTCCATGCGCAACAAGAAGACCGGGATCAGCGTGAAGGTCATGAACCCGTGTCCGGCCGGCGACATCGACCACGAGTTCGCGCTGGCCGCGTACAACCGGTCGCGACCCCGCCGCTGATCGTCGAGCAGGTCCCTACCATTCGAGGCTGACGCCGCCCGGGCGCCCGGGGACGGCTGTGACCGGGAGATAATCAGGCATGGCCATACGGACCGTCGGAGTGCTGGGCTGTGGTCTCATGGGGTCGGGAATCGTCCACGTGGCCGCGCAGGCCGGCTTTCCGACGGTGGTGGCGGAGGCGAGCCAGGAACTGCTCGACCGCGGGCTCGGCGGGCTCCGCAAGAGCCTCGACGCGCTGGTGGCCAAGGCGCGGATCGACGAGAAGGCCCGCGATGAGATCATGGGCCGGATCAAGGGCGCGGTCGGCCTCGAGGCCTTCCGCGACTGCGACCTTGTGATCGAGGCCATCACCGAGAACCAGCCGCTCAAGAACGAGACCTTCGGCAAGCTCGACCGGATCTGCCCGCCGCACGCCCTGCTCGCCTCGAACACCTCGTCGTGCAACGTCACCGCGATGGCCGCGGCCACCAAGCGGCCCGGCCAGGTGCTGGGTCTCCACTTCTTCAACCCGGTGCCGCTCATGAAGCTGGTGGAGGTGGTCCAGACCATCCTCACCGACGAGAAGAGCGTGCTCGCGGCTTACGAGTGGGTGCAGGCGGTGGGCAAGGTGCCGGTGCGCGCCAAGGACTCGACGGCCTTCATCGTGAACCGCCTGCTCGTGCCGTACCTGCTCGACGCCATCCGGGTCTACGAGGGCGGGCTGGCCTCGCTGGAAGACATCGACCAGGCCATGAAGCTCGGCTGCGGCTACCCGATGGGCCCGTTCACCCTGCTCGACCTGGTGGGTCTCGACACCACCATGTACGTGGCCGAGGTCATGTTCGACGAGTACCGGGAACCCCGCTACGCCCCCCCGCCGTTGCTCAAACGCATGGTGATGGCCGGGCAGCTCGGTCGGAAATCCGGGAAGGGGTTCTATGACTACAGCCGGTAGTGAGGCGAACCGCGGTCGCGGGCTCGCGGGTGGCCGCGACATGGTTGGCCCACGGTCAACATGGCTTGGCCATGTTGAGGATGAAGGCATGGCGGGACAGTTGGGCCGGAAGAGCGGCAAGGGGTTCTACCGCTACTCGAAATGAGCAATCTGTACTATCTCACCGACGACCAGCGGGCCATCCGCGACCTCGCCCGGGAGATCGCGCGCGAGCGGATCGCCCCGCTCGCGGCGCACGTGGACGAGACCGGCGAATACCCCCACGAGCAGCTCAAGCTGCTGGGCCAGCAGGGGCTGATGGGGCTCCACATCCCGGAGGCCTACGGGGGCGCCGCGGCGGGCTCGCTCGCCTTCTGCCTGGCCGCCGAGGAGGTGGCCTGGGCCTGCGCCTCCACCTCGACCATCTTCCTGGTCCAGAACCTGGGCGGCTACCCGATCATCTTCGCGGGCAGCGAGGAGCAGAAGCGGCGCTACCTGCCGAAGCTGGCCTCCGGCGAGATGACCGCGGCCTTCTCGCTCTCCGAGGCCGGCTCGGGCTCCGACGCGGCGGCGATGACCTGCCGGGCCGTGCGCCGAGGCGACCGCTACGTGCTGAACGGCTCCAAGATGTGGGTGACCAACGGCTCGCACGCGGGCGTCATCACCGTGTTCGTCACCACCGACCCCGGCAAGCGGGCCAAGGGGGTGACCGCGCTCCTGGTCGAGCCGGGCATGAAGGGCTTCACGGTGGGCAAGGCGGAGCGCAAGCTCGGCATCCACGGCTCGCCCACGGTGGCGCTCCACTTCAGCGATTGCGAGGTCCCGGTGGAGAACCGGCTCGGCGAGGAAGGGGAGGGCTTCAAGGCCGCGATGCAGACCCTCGAGCAGTCGCGCCCCACCATCGGCGCGCAGGCGGTCGGCATCGCCCAGGCCGCGCTCGACGCCTCGGTGGCCTACGCCAAGGAGCGGCGCGCCTTCGATCAGCCCATCGCCGCCTTCCAGGGCATCCAGTTCATGCTGGCCGACATGGCGATCGCGGTGCACGCTTCGCGACTCGTCGTCCACCACGCCGCCTCGCTGATCGACCGCGGGATCAGCGGCACCTCGCTCGAGGCCTCGGCGGCCAAGTGCCTGGCCTCGGACACCGCCATGAAGGCGGCCACCGACGCGGTGCAGATCTTCGGGGGCTACGGCTACACGCGGGAGTTCCCGGTGGAGCGCTTCATGCGCGACGCCAAGATCACCCAGATCTACGAGGGAACGAATCAGATTCAACGCGTGGTCATCGCCCAGCAGCTCCTGGGCAAGTCCTGACACGCTAATCCAACGGGGGATCTCGATGAGCGACCGACGCCAGCCACGTGTGCATCGCCGCACCTTTCTGAAGGCCGCCGGGACCGCCGCGGGCGCCGCCGCGCTCGGCTTTCCCGCGGTGCTGCGCGCCCAGGCCCCGACGCTCAAGGTGGGCGCCGTTCACCCGATCACGGGCCCACTGGCCGAGCCCGGGCAGGCCTGCCGCCTCGGGGCGCAGATGGCCGCCGACGCCATCAACGCGGCGGGCGGCATCAAGTCGCTCAACGGCATGAAGCTCGAGCTGCTGTTGGGTGACACCCAGACGAAGCCCGACATCGGGCGGACCGAAGCCGAGCGGGTGATCAACCAGGGCGCCCAGGTGCTGATGGGCTCCTTCGACTCCGGCTCCACCGCGGCGATGGTGCCGGTGGTCCAGCAGCGTCGGATCCCCTTCCTGGTGGACATCGCCGCCGCCGACCCGATCACCGCCAACGTCGCCCGAGCGGTCAAGGACGGGCAGCAGAAGACGCAATACGTGTACCGCAACTTCCCGACCGGCACATCGTTCGGCCGGAGAGCCGTCCAGTACTTCGGCGAGGTCTTCAAGGAAGCCAACGTCTCGCCGAAGCGCGTCGTCCTCATGTACTGCAACGACCTCTTCGGCCAGAACAACGCCAAGGGCTTCCAGGCCGCGCACGCGGCGGCCAAGCCCTCGTGGGAGATCGTGGACGTGATCCCGTGGCCGGAGCCGCCCCAGGACCTCTCCACCGAGGTGTCCCGCGCCAAGTCGGCCAAGCCCGACATCATCGCGCCGATCACGCGACCGGCCAGCGCGCAGCTCCTCTTGCCGGAGATCCGGAAGCAGCGCCTGGACATCCTGGGCATCGTCGGGCCGGGCAGCCCGGGGCTCTACGAGGCGGGGCAGCTCGCCGCCCTCAAGGAGGACCTCGAGTACGTGATGAGCAGCCTGCCGTGGGCGAACTTCAAGAATCCGCGCACCCAGGCGGTCGCCGCCGAGTACCTGAAGCGGTCGAACGGCAAGACGTTCGACACCAACTCGGGCTACTCCTACGACGGGATGATGCTGATCGCGGACGTGCTGGAGCGCGCCAAGTCCACCGATCCCGACGCGATCGTGGAGGCCCTCCGGAAGTCGAACTGGTCGGGCGGGCTCATGCAGTACGCGGGGCCGGTGGTGTTCAACGAGCTCGGCGACAATCCGAACGCGGTCACCACCATGATCCAGATCCTCGGCGGCAAGCCGGTCGCGGTCTGGCCCAAGGAGGCCGCGGTTCAGAAGTTCGTCTTCCCGCGTCCCAAGGCGTAGCGGGCCCTGGACCCGGCGCTCGTCGCCCAGGGGCTGCTGAGCGGCCTGCTGTTCGGAGGCGTCTACAGCCTCATGGCCGTGGGGCTCACCCTGATCTTCGGGGTGATGCGGGTCGTGAACTTCGCCCACGGCGACATGATGGTCTGGGGCATGTACCTGGCCTGGATCCTCTCCACCCGGGCGGGGATCGATCCCTACGTGGGGTTCATCGCCTGCGCGGCCGCCCTCTTCGTGATGGGCTGGGTCACCCAGCGCCTGCTCGTGGACCGGATCGTCGACGCCCCCCACGAGATGCAGATCCTCCTCATGCTGGGCGTCGCCCTCGTGCTCGAGAACGTGGCCCTGGTGGCCTTTGGCCCCGACCCCCAGCGGGTGCGCTCGCCGCTGCGGGCGGCCACCTTCTGGCTCGGCCCGGTGTTCGTGGACGTGACGCGGCTCGTGACCTTCGCGCTGGCCCTCGCCCTCACCCTGGCGCTCTACCTCTTCCTCACGCGCACCGATCTGGGCCGCACCATGCGCGCGGCCGCCGACAACGCCTACGGGGCGCTCGTGATCGGCACCGACGTGCGGCGCGTCTACGCCGCCGCCTTCGGCATCGGCGCCGCCTGCGTGGGGGCGGCGGGGGCGCTCGTCTCGCCGATCCTGCCCTTCCAGCCCGCGGGCGGGCTCTCGCTGTCGGTGGCCTCGTTCAACATCGTGATCATCGGCGGCATGGGCAGCCTGCCCGGCGCGTTCCTGGGCGGACTGCTCGTCTCGGTGGCCGAATCGCTCGGCGCGGTGTTCCTGAGCCCATCCGTGAAGGAGCTGGTGAGCTTCTCGCTCCTCATCGTGATCCTGCTGTTCCGCCCGGCCGGCCTCTTCGGGAAGACCGCCGCGTGAAGTGGCTCGCCGCCGCCGCCCTCGTCGTCCTCCTGCTGCTGCCCGCGGTGCTCAACTCCTACGTGGTCACCGTGTTCATCTTCATCTTCTTCTACGCGTTCCTGGGGCAGGCCTGGAACATCGTGGGCGGCTACGCGGGACAGCTCTCGGCCGGCCACGCCGCCTTCGTGGGGATCGGCGCCTACACCTCCGCGGTCCTCTCGGTGCAGGCCGGGCTCACCCCGTGGATCGGCATGCTCGTGGGCGGCCTGCTCTCGGCCGTCCTCGGCACCGTGGTCGGCTATCTGGGCTTCCGCTTCGGCCTGCGCGGGTTCTACTTCGTGCTCCTCACGGTGGCCTTCGGGGAAGTCTGCCGCATCGTGGCGCTGAACACGGACGCGGTCGGCGGGGCCCTCGGCTACTACATCACCTTCACCGGCAACCCGTGGCAGTTCCAGTTCCAGGACAACCGGGTCTACTACTACGTCGCGCTCGGGCTGATGCTGATCGCGACCGGGATCGTGGCCGCCATCGAGCGCCGCCGCTTCGGCGCCTACCTGATCGCGATCCGGGAGGACGAGAGCGCCTGCGAGGCCCTCGGGGTGAATACCTTCCGCTACAAGATGCTGGCGATGATCGTCTCGTCCTTCCTCACCGGGGTGGGCGGGACGTTCTACGCCTTCTACCTCTTCTCGCTCCAGCCCGGCGCGGTCTTCGGCATCCCGCTCTCCGTGGAGATCATCATCCGGCCCATCGTGGGCGGCGCGGGGACCGTGATGGGTCCGATCCTCGGCTCCTTCATCCTGAGCCCGCTCGCCGAGGCCTCCCGGATCTACTTCGGGCAGGGGGGCTGGGCGGGCGCGCACCTGATCGCCTACGGCCTCCTGCTCATCGCGGTGGTGCTCTTCCTGCCGCAGGGCGCCTATCCCGCCCTGCGCCGCCTCTGGGGAAGAATGGCCCCCCGAAGCCACGCATGACCGCCCGCGCACCGCTGCTCGAGGTCTCGGGAATCTCCAAGCGCTTCGGCGGGCTGGTGGCGGTCCGCGACCTCTCGCTCGAGATGGCGCGGGGCGAGGTGCTCGGGCTCATCGGCCCCAACGGCGCCGGCAAGACCACCGCGTTCAACCTGCTCTCGGGCTTTCTCACGCCCGACCAGGGCGAGGTCCGCTTCGACGGCCACCCGCTCGCGGGGCTCAAGCCGCACACGATCTGCGGCCTCGGCCTGGCCCGCACCTTCCAGATCGTCCGCCCGTTCCCCCACCTCTCCGTGCTCGACAACGTGCGGGTGGGCGCCCTGGCGCGGCGGCCCCAGATGGCGGAGGCCCGAGAGAAGGCGCGGGCGGTGATCGACCGGGTGGGACTGAGCGCCAAGACCGATCACGCGGCGGCCGGGCTCACCCTGGCCGACCGCAAGCGACTCGAGCTCGCGCGCGCGCTGGCCACCGAGCCCACCTTGCTCCTGCTCGACGAGGTGATGGCCGGGCTCAACCCCACCGAGACGGCGGCCATCGTGGGCCTCATCCAGCGCATCAACGAGGACGGCGTATCCATCCTGTTGATCGAGCACAATATGCGGGCGGTGATGACGCTCTCCCACCGCATCGCGGTGCTGAACTTCGGCGAGAAGATCGTGGAGGGCCCTCCCGCCGCGGTGGCCAACCACCCGCGCGTGATCGAGGCCTATCTCGGCGAGGAGTATGTCCACGCTCCTGCGTGTTGACGGCATCGAGGTCGGCTACGGCGCCCTGACCGCGGTCGGCGACGTCTCGCTCGAGGTGCGGGAGGGCGAGGTGGTGGCGCTGATCGGCGCCAACGGCGCGGGCAAGACCACCACGCTGCGCGCGGTCTCGGGCCTGCTGCCGCTCCGCCGCGGGCGCATCGAGTTCGAGGGCCAGCGGCTCGACGGGCTCACGTCCGCCCAGATCGTGGCCCGCGGCATCGCGCACGTGCCGGAAGGCCGCCAGCTCTTCCCGACGATGACGGTCCTGGAGAACCTGGAGCTGGGTGCCCGCACCCGGGCGGCCCGGGCGCGGCGGGCCGAGAGCCTCGCGGGGGTCTTCGATCTGTTCCCGCGACTGCGGGAGCGGCGCGCGCAGTCGGCGGGGACGCTCTCGGGCGGCGAGCAGCAGATGTGCGCCATCGGGCGCGGGCTCATGGCCTGCCCCCGGCTGCTCATGCTGGACGAGCCGAGCCTTGGGCTGGCTCCGGTCATGGTGAAGGCGATCTTCAACGATCTGGGTCGTATCAATGCGCAAGGGCTCACCATATTGCTCGTGGAGCAGAACGTTCTTCGATCCCTTCAACTGGCCCACCGGGGCTATGTCCTGGAGAACGGCCGCGTGATCCGGTCGGGGGCCGGGCCGGAGCTGCTCGCCAGCGGCCATATCAAGCAGGCCTACCTGGGCCTCTGAGCCGGGGTCTCCCCGAAAAACCCGTATAATTCGCCCCCCTGGGGGCCGAGAATAGGTTCGTGCGGCGGCTCATCCGAGGCTTTATCGTCCCGTTCCTCCTGCTGGCGATCCCGCTGGGCATTCTGGCCGGGCTCGGGTTCATCGCGGCCCACCGCCAGCTCGAGCGCACCCGCGACGCCGCGGTCGCGCGGACCGTGGACGCGGTGACCGCCCTGGTGGCCGACTACCAGGAATCGTTGCGGCGCGAGACGATCCTCCTTGCCCGCGACCCCGCGGTGGTCGAGGGAACGGCGAAGGGAGACTGGGCGATCCTGGCCCGCGGCGCCTCCCCCCGCGTGCTGGCCGTCACGCGTGACGGGCTCGCCGATTTCATCACGATCCGTGACTCGCGCGGCACACCCCTGGTGCAGGTGCCGGCGAGCCCGCCGCCGAGCCTCCCCGGGGCGCCCGCCATCACCGAGCCGGTCCTGACCCTGCGGCTGGCGGGTGGCCAGCCGTACTTCCTCGTCACCGCGCCGGTGCAGAGCCCGGCGGGGCGCGAGCCGCCCGGCGGCCCGGGCATGGTGGTGGCCGGCCGGCGTCTCGAGGGGCTGAGCCCCGTGCTGGACCGGCTCCCCGCGCGCCCGGCCGTGGTCTTCGTCGCGGGGGACCGTGTGCTCGCCGCCAGCCGGAGCGACCTGCCCGCCAGTGGCTGGTCCCGGGCGGCCACGGTCGGCGCCACCCAGGTGGGCGACGAGCCCTTCGCGGTCCGCCGGCTCGCGGAGCCCGTCGCCACGTCGCCCGACGGCGGCCTCTGGGTCGTGCTGTCGGTGCGGGAGTTCGCGCGGGCCGAGCACCGGCTGCTGCTGGAGTTCCTCGCCCTGCTGGGGGCCGGCGCGGTGGTGGTCGCAGGCGTGGTGCTGGCCTTCCTGCCGGCGGGCGGGCGGCCGCGGCCGACGGTGGGCTCGGGGCCGCGCCCGGACAGCCCCCGGGTGGTGCTCGAGCGGCGCAACCGCGAGCTGGAAGCGCTGAACGCGGTGTTCTCGACGATGAGCCGCGGCGGCGACCTGGCCACCACCGCCAGCGAGATGCT
>WNEZ01012310.1_pt1 | contig 10229 bp, 5 predicted proteins | sample 5400521 | NCBI WGS metagenome assembly WNEZ01 (sample SAMN13153339, study PRJNA577476) | soil metagenome | isolation source: 120 cm saprolite under Douglas fir tree site 2 hole 1 replicate 1 | place: USA:California | collected 2015-04-18
TTCTGCTTGAGATCATTCCTCAGTAGGCTGATTTCCACACGCGCATCGGCTGCCCGGTTGGTTACACGAGCATTGCCCATCCCAATAACGTAAATGCGGTAGGCCGGTATCTCGTGGTTCGATACCAAGTAACGTACCACCGAGTCCGCCATCTTCCGGGAGTTGGCGATCGCAGCTTGGCCCCGTCCCGAAGAGAAGCCCTGAACTTCGATGATGTAACCATGCTGATTCTTCAACTGGGTCGCTATCTCGTCGAGCGCGTCCTTGGCCTGCTTGCTCAACACGCTCTGGCCGGCATGGAAACGAATCTCGGTGAGGGGGGCAGACTGGTACTGATCGATATTCCCGACTGAGGTCTCGACTGTGGAGGCGCGGGTGTCAAGGGCAGTTTCCGTCTGATGAGCCATCTGAGCCTTGTTTAGCGCCTCTTGCGCGTGCTCATCGCCTAGTTTGGTTTTTTCGGAAGCCAGCTGAATACCTTGCTGGGCGCGCGCATCCGAGTCCTTGATCATTTTACTGTTAGAAGCTGTCAGCTCATCGAGTTCGTTGATCCGCTCCTGGATGGTCTGAACCTCTCGCTGTACGTACTTCTTGCTGGCAAATGGGTGCAAGACGAGCCATCCCAACCCGGGCTCATCGCCGTCCCAGAAGTCCTGATGTGCCCTAGGTTTCAACGGTTCTTTGCCGGTGGCCGTCGCGGGCTGTGAAGCGGAAGCAGTTTGATCCGCAGATACTGCCGGCGGGGCGCTTGAATTCGAGTTCGTTTGCTGTGCGAACACTGGAAGGACAAGCGCTGTGAAGGTGAGCAGCATTACCCGATTTTTCATACCATCTTCCTCCATGGGCCTTGAGAGATCTATTCCGGCTAGACGACTAGCTCTGGAACAGCTCAGAACACGGAAACATCAACTGGGCAGAAACATCAGCCCAGGAAACAAGGTCGAATGTTTCGTGTAGCAATAGCATTGTAGCGCTCGAGGGAGGAGTGGGGGCAAGGAATTCGGTTGGTTTGCTTGTGACTACTTTAAGCGTAGTAGCGGGTCGCCAAATAGGATGAAAGTACGGCGAGCATCCGAGTCAGAAATGTCCGATTTTGCACGCCGAATCGCATCGCCAAGGGGTATGCCCCGTTGCGTAAACAGCATATGGACAACATTTCGGTTCATCTGCGACTGCGGTTCGGGGGAAGTCAGGCCAGAGGATGCCCAGACCCCGATTGCTCCGCCGTTCTTCGAGAGGAGGAGGGATTCGGCGAGACTCTCGGTGTAGACATCATGGAAGAACCCATTCAAGCAGTTCATAATCAAAAATACAGGCAGACGGGGTCCGTTAGTCAAAGTCGCAGCGATCGTGGTGTCGAGCAGGTTTTCGCCCGACCATACTTCTACGGAACCGTGCACAAGATAAACCACAAGAACTTTCCCACTGTTAATGTTGTCAAGGATCGTGGCCCGTGCAGCTGCGGGATCGACCCCGGTGGCGAAGACGTCAGTGATATTCATGGACTTCGGCATCAATGCCCGCACTGCCTCGGCCTCTTGGGTGAAGCTGACAGTCGGATCGTCCTGGTCCGCTACTAGGAGAGCCTGATTGGTCCAGTCCGCAGGTGTAGTCGTCCGCTCGTAGCGGACAATTTTCGACACAACCGCCCTTGCGTCCTCTTCTGTGCGCACAGGAATGCGCCCTGTAGATATCTGAGCAAAGCCAGTGTTCGCGAAATCGGAGAACCAATCATCGGAGGCCGTCTTTAGCTCGGAGGTTGTGATTATCTTCGTAGGGACTAAATCGAAGAAGCCAAAACCAAGATAATCTCGAGGATCTACAGATGCATCACCGACAAGCAGCAGGTATTTTGGCTTAACCTGCCAGCGCGAGCTTGCGGTTAAAAGAAAATCCCGGATTGCGCTCGGATTTCTTTCTCCGAAACTAAACTCGTCATATAAGTCGTCGATGTTGACGAGCGCAACCGTTTTCCCTTGACTCCGACGTAGCGATACTAAGGGAGCCAATTGGTCTACAAATTTTGAATTGGATACGATCACGACTTCGCTGCCGGTCTCGATGCCATGCCAATGGGAGGGTTGGTTTAGACTCATCTCGGATGGCTTTGCCATCTGTTCTTCCGACAATGCCAACAATGTGTGGGTGCCCGGGATGGCTGCTGGCACCGTTGCTTCCAGTGCAAAGTTTCCGCTCTCTCGGTGGGTGCGAGGAATGCGCGCCACCGGATTATCGGGCCTTGTGATGTCCAGCAATCGCGTGGGAGAGCGCCGGAAACCATTCACGGTCACCCGCTCACCTGCCTCGGCTGTAAATTTAAGAGAGTCAAGCTGTGCGGTGTAAGTGTGTGGGTACGTTAGCTTGATAAAGTCCACCAGGCTGAGGTCGTTCTCTCTGTCCTGGGCGGTGAGGGTGACGATATTGTTGCCCTCGTGAACCAGGGAGCCGGGGACTCGCAAATGGATACTGCCCTCGTCCTGGCCCGCAAAATTCAGCGTTCCCAGAGTTGCACCGTTCAGTGACACATTCACATTGTGCGACGCACCCTCGATCACGCCTTGCAAGACAACTTCAAGTTCGGCGTCTCCGGTCGCGGGAGACGCCAAATTCATTGCCTGTATGACTTGATCAACTGGAGCGGAGGAAACGAGCGCACCAAAGAAATTATCCGTATTATCTCTGAGTAGTGCGGCGAAATAGGTGGTCCGCTCTTTTGATACGATTGTGCATGGAAAGCTTTGCGGTTGCGGTCCGCCAGCTTCGAAATTGGATACGTGAATTCGCTTTCCAGGTTTGTCCCCGACTGTTAGCCAATAGACGCTTCTATCGGAGTAAGGCCCATCTTGACCTCTTCCGTAAAATTCAATGCCGGCCTGGGGGCCAAAAAAACTTCCATTTGTACCAGTAATCCGCAACGGCTGTTCGACTCCTTTAAGAAAGAGCCTGATCGACGTTGAATCGACGATGTCGCGCAATCCCGTGGCTACGAGTTCCGGCTGCGTAATTCGGTACCATCCGTCGTGCGACACCGCGACTTTCACTGCACGGCTTGCAGCTAGGTCGAACTGGACCTCTCGGTTTGCGTTGTTTGAGAAGGCAGAGAGTGCGGTTCCAGCGCATTCTGTCAACGTATCGGATTGCGGGCCTACACTCAGATTATTGAGCTCCGTAACCATCTTGGCTGGGGAAGCATTTGAGTTCGCCAGATCAAGCTCGGGAGATACCGGACCATGGAGAGTTCGCGTCCCGTCTACATCTACGTCCTCGAGCCAGTACGGGGAGAGGCCATGACTTGCGTCCTGCAAATAATCGATCCAGGCGTAAGTCTTTGGAGTGTGCTGCGGCAGCGCAGCTTTCATGATCAGCGCAGATCCAGCGATCAGGGAGGGGTTCAACCGAATTCGTTCCCCGTTGGCTTCCCGGTAGACGTTGAAGCCCAGGTTTCGAAGCTCACCGCCGGTCTTCCACGATAGAAGGACTTGAGTGCCTGTGACCGTGGCGGTAAATGATTCCAGCTTCACTTGTGTCGGGAAGGTAATTAAGGTTGTCACTGTTGCGGAATTGTTGGAAGAATCGGGGTCAGGTTGGTCCGCGGTTACCGATGCCGTGTTGACAGCAGAGGACGGCGTCACTGCGGTGACTTGGATCGAAATACTCGCGGAACTTCCCGCGTTCATGCCACCGAGAAGGCAGGTCACTGTTCCAGTTGTCTGCGAACAAGTGCCCTGAGTGGGAGTGGCGGAAATATACGACACTGTCGATGGCAACGTGTCAGTAACTGTGACGTTGGTTGCGTTCGTCGGGCCGCTGTTGGAGACAGTCAGCGTGTAAGTGATGACATCTCCTGGCTTTGCTGGATCTGGGGCACCCGTCTTAGTGATTGCTAGGTCAGAACTAGAAACGATGGTGGTGATATCAGACGCCGTGTCGTTTGTGGTGTTCAGCTCGTTCCCGCCAGAGACCGTCGCAGTGTTGAGCAGGGATGCCCCAGCTGCTTGAGCGACTGAAACTGTAACTGTGATTGCAGGATAGTTGCTAATCGCGGCAAGCGCGTCTGAGCGCGTACAACTGACCGTCTGGCCAGCGACACCGCAAGACCACCCCGTGCCGGACGCCGCGGTCGGCGTCAGCCCACCAGGCAAGGTGTCGATGACGGAGACCAGTCCACTGGACGCGGCGTCCAAACTAATATTGCTGACTGTGATGGTGTAGGTTCCGCTCGCACCTCGCACGAAGTTGCCTGAATGGCTCTTAGCGATAGTTAGATCGGGAGTGCACTCTGCCCCTGAACGCACTCCCGGCGTTTGGGATAAGGCCACGTTTGTAGAGCTAACACCGGCGGCGCCACCTGTAGCTCCAAACTGAGCACCCGGAGTTAGAGTTGTTCCATTTGCTCCGCCGCTAACATCAATGCTCGTGACTGATCCAGAAAGTAGCGCCACGCCACCACCGCCCCCTCCTCCCGGACCATGCCGCTGAGCCAAACTGAACGCCTGAGCGTCCCAAGCATCTCCTCCTCGCCCCCCACGAGCGAGAACTGTAAGTCCACTTGTTCCACCGGCCGCCGATGTGACGATGATGCTCCCACCCGCCCCGCCACCGCTGCCTCCATCGTTGAGAGTGCCGTTGTAGCCTGACATCCCGTTTGCGGAAAGTGTCGCAGCTCCACTTAGATTTCCAGCACGAATGATCATCAACCCGCCGCCCGCTGCGCCACTGCTTGCCCGATTGTCGCCCGGGGAATTATTGCGGGAGGCAGCGCCACCACCTCCTCCGAGCACAATGCGACCAGGCGCTGCAGGGAATGCCGCCCCACCGAGGCCGCCCACACTTAAATTGCTGTTCCATGAGTTCCCTCCAACCCCTCCGGCACCTCCATTTCCTCCGCCACCGCCTCCTGAGTTTTGGTTGTTCGCCGCTGGATTTCCATCGGTGCCCCCACCCCCCGCATTCCCGGGGGCACCGCGCGCCATGCTTCCGTTGGGATAACCTTCAGCCCCTGTATTCAAGAAGGTGTTTCCCGACTCTACCCAGTGCGGAGTACCGGCAATTCCTTCTGCTTTCGGGGCATCTGCGCCGGCAACGGCTGCCCCCGTGTATGCTGCTGGTGCCGCAAAACGGAAATCAGCATTGCTGCCCGCCGCACCAGTCAGCTGCATGCCCGCCCCGCCGCGGAAGCCAAGACCGTCCACACTAACGGCTGCAGAGCCCAGATTCAAAGTTCCAGCTACGTCCAGGGCAAGGATTCCTCCAGTTGAGCCGTTCCATGCGGACGCCGTTAGACTGGAGCTCAGCGTGGCAGTGGAGTATTGCGGTACACGCACAACCTGGTAAGTACGCTGACCCTGAGTTCCTGTGGCCGCCGAGTTTGTATAGCCATACAGGAGTCCTCCACCGGGACCGGTTCCTGAGAGGTTGGCAGTTCCGCCGCTCACAGGAACTGCGCTGGTTGCCGTAACAAACTCGTAGTTCCCGCTGTTGTTGAGGTTCGTGAAGCCCGATCCCGTCGCTCCGTCGCCATAGCTAGAAGTATTGGTCGAATTAATCGCGGCATCCTGCATCTGGATCACGAGCAGCAGGTCACCTGTCGCAATCGGCACAGCGGCTCCTCTCGATGCTCCGACAGTGATCGATGTGGAGCCTGCACCGGCGCTTGCGGTTGCGGGATAATAGGTGTTAATAACCCCACCTAGCGTTCCGCCGTTCCCGTTGTTGCCGGGATTAGCGCATGCATTTGTCTGAGAGAAGGCAACACCGATGGCAGAATTGTTGCCGCTGTCAAGATCCGGGCTGGTAGCCGCAACGGTTGCTGTATTGGTGTACGCTCCCATGGCGCTCGGTGTGACGAGGACAGTCACGGTGGCGGTCGACCCCGCATTAATCGCACCGAGAATGCAGATAATCGGAGCGCTCCCAGCGCATGTCCCTTGGGTGGGAGTGGCCGAAACAAGCGTAAGTCCGCCCGCCAAAGTATCTGTGAGCGTCGTCGCGGTTGCCGTTGACGGCCCGTTATTGGTTACCCTGAGGGTGAACGTAAGATTCTGCGGGAAAAAAGCAGAAGAGCCGGCGACGCTCACCGTCACGTCAGCCTGGAAAGGTTTAACCGCGACGGCCACGAGGGACCAGTTGGAAGTGCCGCTAAAAGTCTCCGATAGTGGAACACTGGGAGCTCCCGCGCGCGTGCTGCCAGTTCCGCGAACGTCCGTGGTCGCGTTGTTGTTGGTCGAATTCAAATTCCATCGGGATGTCTGTGTCGGGCCAAAGGCGCTTATCGTCTGATCGCCACCGACAGCTAAAGTGTCAACGATCATCTCGTTGACTGCGCTGGGGACGTTCATGGAAGAAAATGTACCGGCGGCGCCGTCCGCTGCTACAACAGGCCGCAAAGGTGAGGTTTGATCTGCCCCAGTAAATGTGATGGCGCCGACTACCACTCCGAGCGTTCCAGTTCCGCCAGGAAGATTCAATGTGACGACGACGTTATTGGCTCCAATAGCTGGTGCAATCAGAGACCACATTTCGACTCGTCGTGTATTCCCTGCGTCGTTATGTACACCAGCTACCGTTAGAGGTGTGCCGTTGTAAGTCACGGCAGTAACCGTGGCCGCGGGATTGTTTGTGATGTTTACGGACACACCAACAATCAAAAGCCGATTCATTCCAGCAACTCCCGTCGTGTGAGGAAGGGTAACGGTGGGAGTTGCGCCGCTTACCTCCTGCCCTACGGATGTTGTGCTGTCAATCGCAACCTGCCCGAACAAACCCAAAGGGGCGATAAACATTGCCAAAAAACAAGGCAGCCAGAGCTTGGCCATGAATGAGTATTTGGCGGCAAGGATGAGTTTCTTCCCCAACTGCAGGTCGTTCAAAGCCGACATGCGGTGTAGGACTCGGAAACTTGATCGTTGCAATCGTGCAGCCCAATGCCGCAGGTGGGCTCGTGTTCCACAAAGCCGAACCGTGCGCATATGTCCACCGACGGCTTCGTCTTTGGCGATCACTTTTCCTAGGATCTGCTGCGCGCGAAGTACGCCATCAGTTTCGGTTCCGGAATCTCCACGGGTCACGAAGATACCTCGATCTCGGTCAACCACGACCAGCCTGTGAGCTCTGAAGTTGGTACCATCCGCAAACAGGACGATGTCACCTTTGCGCAATTCCTCAATAACTACGGGCATCACGCGAAGGAGGTCTCCGCCTCGAATTGCTGATTCCATGCTCGTGCCACGTGCGCGAAATCGAAACCCAAGACCCGCGGCCAGTAATGTCTGGCTCACGGCACCGAAAAGGCTCGAATGTGCTTCGTCTTCAGCCACAGAAGTTAAGAATTTCCTCCACCGCACTGTGGTCGGGAAGGAATCGGTAACGGTAACAGGCGATCGAGTTTGTAATATTATGCAGATAGGAAACGGTGGAATCTAAGGCGTCGCGTCCATGGAAAGGGGGAAAGCACCGCACGAAGAGTTCAGCCACGGCTTGGCTGTTGGACAAACGCAAGATTTCGTTTTTCTCCCCATGTTCGAGTATGAAAATCCTGCTAATTTTTGCCTTTTCGGGAGATGCGAAGCCTGCTTCTCCATGCCAAGGAGTTCCATGCATCCAAATCTCATTCGTATGTTTACGCAAGATGATACGATCGTCACTCAGAACTCGAACATCGCGGAATTTTTCGAGTGCCCTAAAAACAAATGTCCCCCTGTTTCTGAATCCACTAATCCGCAAGCATGAACCTCGACTCCCCTCCCATAGGAAAGCCAGTTCGTGATCAACAATTCGTCCAACGGGTACTCGAGCGGAGAAACCGATGCCATTCGGGAGAAGTATTCCTGGTTGAGCAACAACCGTGCCCTGGAAAAATCCTTCTTAACATAGAGGCGCTTATAGGGTTGACTACCGAGCACCGTGGTAGCAAAGTCAAAAATTAGACCGGAGGGCTGGGCATATAACGTCCACAACGAACCAGAATCGAAGAGCCTCTTGAGTTCTAACTTTTCTAGTTGCTCGGCCCATTCGATGATTATCTCTATATCGCAAATGGCTGAGTCTGTTCTGAATGCGCCCAGCTCAGTCGTTAAGTGGATGTCGTTTGGAGAAGCCGCTGATAGCCCTATCGATAAGCCTCCAATGCGAACACAGGCACGGTACATTTCGGGTGGGCAAGCAAGTGGGACATTCAAGTGAGTGTGCATTGTTTATGCGGGCTAAGATCCAAGGGTGCGGCAGCTCCCAACTGCGGCACACGAGGAACCGACAGGTCCGGAGCTGGTCATACTCTTGCAACTTCCCAACACGGCTTCCTCGGGACGCAAGCTGATGACTTCCACTTTGGGTGATTCATAGGGCTTTTTCTTGTTCGGAGGACTGAATTCTTCTTTCATTCCATTGCTCCTTTCACCTCAAGGAACTAGTCCCGCATCCGCCACAACCCCCGCTTGAGTTCCAATTTTGATTGTTCAAAATGGGAAGAAGGCCTTGCGGACTTTCCCAGTGGCTCACATCGACTTCTCGGGCCGTGATTCTTTCGGCCGACTCCATAACGCCAGAATGAAGAGGCCCCCCCTCGCAGAAGTCGCAGTCCCCGTGAGGCGGGACTTGGAACCCTAGGGCCATTGCTCGCAAGTGCGCCACTTCACAAAGAAACTCAACTGGGGACTCCGGATCTCCATTTTCAAGTTCTCCGTTTGCCGGACACATGCTGCATAGAGAGTGAAGTCTGCAGTTCACACATTTGGAGATTTTGTTCCGCTTTTTCGAGCGGACCTGCAACAAAAACTGTTCCCAACCCTCCTTGGCACTGCCGGAGCGGATGTTATACGTTTCGCGATGGGAGAGTACGCAGATGCTCATGTTTCCATATGGATCAACAGCGAAAGAGTTCACTCCTCCGCCGCAGGAGTAAACCGTTCCGTTATCTTCAGAAGCAGGTACCTGAATTTCCCGTTGTGCCATTTGGCGATACTCGGCCGCAACTTTCGGGAAATGCAGATCCAGGGTCACAACCTCTTCAGGAGAAAGTCGCACAGCTAGTGGGCTTTGAGAACAATCGATTCGCGGATTGACAAGTGCATCAAATTTGAAGTCGAGATGCAGTTCCTGTTCGGAAAACTCTTTCATTGCCACAACTTCATGTTTGTTCACTGTGGTCGGAACAGTTTTGAGTTTCAGAGGCAAACCACGCTCTCGCAGGCGGTCAATACCCCGAAGGCAGCGTGCGTAACTTCCGGGCATTCCAGTCAGAGTTTCGTAAGTTTCTTTCGTACGGCCGTACAGTGTGATTTCAATGGCAAAAGGCGGCCAGTCGCGCAAGTAATCAGCAGTTCTGTCGCTGATCAATGTTCCATTAGTAAACAGCGTTATAAGAAATCCTTTTTTCTTGGCGTGCGTATAGATTTCCAGAAAATCTTTACGCGCGAATATTTCGCCTCCCGTATACAGCAGCCAAAGACAACCCATGTCCGCTAAGTCATCCAAAAGTTTGAAATGCTCATCTCTGGTCAGTTCCCGACCGCGAGCTTCTTGGTCGTCCATAGCTAAGTTGTTGTAGCAGTGAAGACACTCGAGAGGACACCGGCGGGTTATTTCAATCGAGACTTCGAGGGGAGCACGCCGACCAGCATAGTGCTGATGGATTGAACGACTCAATTGGGCGTACGCCCCAACATTCATAGATGAACTCTCCGATGGTCGGGCGAGGCAATGATCGGGCTGTTTTGATCCGTTTTTGGATTTGCAGCGTCCATGGCACCTTCAGCTTTACAAACTGTTACCAAACCCGCAGAATTCATCTCGTCCAAAAAGAAAGCCACATCGTCACATATACGTTGCATGCTGGCTTCGTAATCGCTTTCGATCAGAACAACCAGCTCTTGCAGGTTCATAGGCTTGGCGAGAGCGTTCCAGATCATCGTTCCAATTTCATTAAATCTGTAGATCGACGCCAAGTCGCCGATACCTCCTCGCACGGGAATTGCGAGCGTTTCTTCCCCAATCATGCGCGCAACCACAGCATCAGATCGAATGTAAACAGATTCTAATGGCATAGCCGCTCCTACATCTCAAATGTGAGGTATCCAATACCTAGTAGATGCAACTCCCAAAGCCGGTTGAATCGGAGCATTTTGTTTCACTTTAGCAGACTGTTGGCGGCAGCCTGTTTGTTACATGGGTACTTCCACACCTTTATGGAAGAGCGCACGCTTTCCAGTGATCGGGTTTTCTCCTTCACCGAA
>WNEZ01018935.1_pt1 | contig 10229 bp, 7 predicted proteins | sample 5400521 | NCBI WGS metagenome assembly WNEZ01 (sample SAMN13153339, study PRJNA577476) | soil metagenome | isolation source: 120 cm saprolite under Douglas fir tree site 2 hole 1 replicate 1 | place: USA:California | collected 2015-04-18
CGGGGTTCGGGAGAAGGACGGGCTGGCGACCAACGCCAGGTTGGACCGGCCCAGCGCGGTACTGGTGGATGCCTCCGGCAATCTATTCATTGCCGAACCGCTCCTCTACAATCGCGTCCGGCGAGTAGACCGTGCATCGGGCATCATCTCCACGGTGGCCGGCGCTTCGTGCCCCCGCCCCTTCGGTTCTTGCGGGCCGGGTTTTGACGGCGATGGCGGGCCTGCCCGCGATGCTCACCTGGCGACTCCCCAGGGGCTGGCAATGGATGCTGCGGGGAATCTGTTTATCGCCGATACCGGCAATCACCGCATCCGCCGCGTGGACCATGCCACCGGCATTATCACCACCGTGGCGGGAAACGGGAAGCGGGGGTTCATCGGCGACGGCGGTCCGGCAACCAACGCGGAGCTGAACTTTGTTTCGGGAGTCGCAGTGGACGCCGAAGGCAACCTGTTCAGTGCCGATACAAGCAACGATCGCGTGCGGAAAGTCCAAGAAGCGTCGGCCGGGAATGCTCCAGGCACAGCCCAGAACCGCTCGCACAATTAGAGACAAGCACGGCTGAAGATTCGCATCGCGTCGTATTAGTCAACGTATTCGGTTGACCTTGACATTTACACATCCGTCGGACTAGCTTCCCCCAGGACTCCTCCGCAATTCCCCACAGGGGGCTCAATGCGAAACTGTTCCTTCCTAATTCTGCTGCTGGTTGGTATTCCTTCTAGTGGCGTCGCCCAACAAGCTCCAGGAACGAGTGTCGTGCAGCCCGTGCAACTCCTTCCAGGACTTGGAAATCACCATCATCCCATCGCCACCAAAAGTCCTGAGGCTCAGAAATTCTTCGATCAAGGCCTGGCGCTCGCCTGGGCTTTCAATCGCGCCGAAGCCGAACGCTCATTCCGCCGCGCCGCCGAGCTCGATCCTTCCGCGGCTATGCCATGGTGGGGAGTCTCGTTCTCGCTAGGCCGCCATATGAACATGGAACTTGATCAGGATGTCGATGCGGCAGGTGCATTCGCCGCGATTGAAAAAGCCCGCTCCTTGATGGCGAGTGCCCCCGAGAATGAAAGGGCTTACATTGAGGCGCTCGGGAAACGATGCTCAGGCGGTGCAAATCAAAACGGCGCGCGCCTGGACGACGAATATGCCTCGGCCATGCGCCAACTGGCCACTCGCTATCCGGACGATCTCGATGCCCAAACACTTTTTGCGGACAGCCTCCTCAATCGGCATCGCTACCACTGGTATAGCGCAGAAGGACATCCCGAAGAAGGTTCTGAAGAAATATTAGCCGTGCTGACATCCGTAATTCTGCGCGATCCGGAGCATTATTACGCGCACCATTTGTACGTCCATGAGCTGGACACGTCGCCGCATCCCGAGTACGCACTGGACAGCGCACACGCTCTTCACCGGCTTGTGCCCGGTGCGGGACACCTAGTTCACATGAGTGGGCACATTTTCATGAGTGTGGGTGATCTGGAAATGGCAGCGCGGGTCAACGAAGAAGCCGCCGCAGCCGACCGCGAGCTTTTCAAGCGTACTCCGGCCAGCGACGTCTACCGTTACGGCTATTACGGCCACAACCTGCACTTCATCGTGCGTGCCAGGACCGAACAAGGCCTCTACACGGATGCACGCCAAGCCACGGACTTGCTCATTACCCAGGCCGTCGGTCTTGCCGCGTCCATGTCGGATATGTCCGACTACTACTTGCCGAACCGTCTCTTTCTGCTGCTCCGTTTCGCGCGCTGGGACGACGTTCTGGCCGAACCCGCCCCAGACAGCAAAATGATAATGACAGTGGCTCTCCGTCATTACGCGCGAGCGCTGGCGTACGCGGGGAAAGGCGATCGCGCCAAGTCTCTGGAAGAGCAGCGGGCCTTTTCCGCAGCGCGAGCGGCGATCCCGCAGCAGACTATGTTTGGGTTCAATCCCGCCGACAAAATCATGAACATTGCAGCACTTGTTTTGGAAGCGCGACTCGCGAGCGATGCCAACTCCGCAATCCCCATTTGGCGGCGTGCCGTGGAAGCACAAGATGCTCTCAGTTATGACGAGCCGCCAGCGTGGTATTACTGGATCCGCCAGTCTCTCGGTGCGGCGCTTCTTCGCAGCGGCCGCGCTACCGAAGCAGAACCCGTTTTTCGCGAAGGTCTGCGCCGCTCTCCGCGCAATCCACGCCTTCTCTTTGGCCTTTGGAAATGTCTCGAAGCTCAGGGAAGATCTTCAGACGCCAGTTGGGTTCAGCGTGAGTTTGCAGCCTCATGGCGCGGTGGAGATCCGGCCGGCTCACTCCACATAGAGGACTTCTAGGAAATGAGAGCCGCTGCTGAGGAAAGATCCTGAATCGCGGACGGGACCACCGGCGTCCGAATATTCGCGATTACACTCACGCCCGGGTCGTGAGTGTAATCGCCTGTTTACGTCAACAATCAAAGGCGGTCTCCTAAAGGCGGGCGTAAAATTAAGCCTGGTGAGCTTGCGTAGGCATGAAACCGGATGGCAAAGTAAAGCTAATCTACATTCCCTTAAATTTGCAGGATTATGAGGATTTGCAAACCCTCACACTGTTCGAGAAGTGTTGAGATCAGCCTCTTACGGTGATTGAGGTGGAAGCCGTCGAAGGGTTGCCGTACCCGGTTGCCAGGCTAGAGGTTGGTCGTGTGCTTGGGAAAGAACCGTGGATGCACACGATCTGGGTAGAGCCAAAATATATCTCGAGCTGGAGAATCGCTGAGTTTCTTGCGTGACTAACTTTTGGGTAGCGTTTTGAGTGAAATCGCCTTTCACGTCCCGGCGCAACCGAGCAGTTAGCGGAAGTGGCCGAGGTGAGACACACAGTTCGCCGTACCTGAGCGGTTCTTAGTAAGACCCCGTAGCAACCACTCGTTCGCCATCTTCCACCTCGTGGATGTGGTGAATCAGTCGCCACTTGCGGCCGAGAATCTCTAGCGCGTTTGGCGCCTGGGGATCTTCCGGGTCGGGTGATAATTCAAGCCTCCAAATGTTTCCGTCCTTAGTGATGAAGAAATGGGCGGGATAATCTTCGCGGAAATAGATGTGGCCCTCGATTGTCCGGCCTTCTCTCACTGGCAAGTGATTGCGCCTGGGAAGCTGATTCTGAAGACTGTGAACGAAATCTCCAAGATAGGGAGCAAGCGCATGAATCCTCTCGTAGAAGGCTGCATCCGACAGCCAAGGAGATTCTTTTACTAGCTCATCGGCTGTCAACTTGGAGCCGGCCACCGGACCATCTTTTGGCTGTTGATGCGACCCCATTTCGGTTTGGTTGACCTTAGGAAGGCCAACAGTAAGAGTAACGTCACTGCAGTTTTCACGATTACAGGCACCGCCGGTTTTATCAAAACACACACCGCCCGTGCCGGGTATGTAATTGCAACATCCGCACTGAACGCACTCATAAAGGCCCGGTGCGACCTGATCAATATCACAACCACATCCACCTGGGGTACCCGGACAATTTACGCAGGTCGGTTGAACATTGCGACGTGGTTGTCTGCAGAACGCGCAGCCATTGGACAGTTGTCCATAAACTAGTGAAATGGTGGAAGTCAATGTAAAGAGGAGCAACAGTAGACGGGTTTTCATATTCTCCCTCCTCGAGGAACTCATTGAGGCCGGGCACCGAGGTCAGCTCTTCTTACGAGCCATTTGCTTTACTATCCTCCAATTCTCACAGAGCTAACACTTTTACTTTTATTATAAGCCGTAAGTCTTCAAGCGGTCTGTTTGGTTCTTTTTGCTTTTTTTATAGTTGTGTCTGGCCAAAATTCAAAGCGTGGCAGGAAAGATGCATGTTCATGGAACCGGTGGTGCCAACCTCCCAGTCGAGGAAGAAATGACGCCTCCCAGTATTTTCATACGGAACCCTGGACGCGCGGCAAACACCTGTTGGGCGGTCATAGTTGGCGTAACATCGTCATAGCACTCATTGAGGAGTGTCGAGCCCTTTCGTGGTCAGTGAGTGTAATCGCCTGTTTTCAACAGTTACGACCGGGGGCGCATAATAATCGCTGTGAGCAGACGCGCATGGCTAGTTTTCGCTACGATTCAGACGATAGGATGCGTCCTTGCAAGCTATGGCACAGTGTATTCGGAATCGGCGTTTGTTTCTCCTACTCCTGCCCGGTAATCTACCTGCGATGGCCCTGGGCCAGACGTTGATTCAAGTCCGAACTGCGTACATTTTCTTCCCGGTAGCTGTTGCGTGTAACGCGACGCTATGGGTCATGTGCTCAACACTGTGGCGAACGGTTCGGCGCACAACACCAAAGAGCGTCCCCCACACATACACAATCGCACTGGCCGGAACGGGTCTTCTGTTCGTGGTGGCGAATACAATCCACCTCCTTCGCCCCCATTGGTGCTGGGACTGCTTCTTTCCATACGGATTACCGTTCACGCTCTATCATGACGGCGGATACGGCGGTGGGGCAGGATTTGTCTGGGGAGGGCTCGCAGCAGATATTGGCTGTGTCGTGGGGGTTGCTCTACTCGTTGGTCGCGTTTGGGAACTAATAGCAAGGCAACGAGTCAACGGATAGTTGGTGAAAAATCGCAATTACACCAGTAACGCTCACAGTACCTTGTTTATCCAGATGAGTTGTAGTGAGGAAATCAGAAACACGCTGCTAAGGAAAGATCTTGAATCGCGGACTGGACCACCGGCGTCCGAATATTAAAGAACGGGACGATGAAGGACACCACTTTGACGGCCCTGATTACCGGCGCCTCCGGGGGAATCGGATACGAACTGGCCAAGCTTTTCGCCAACGACCATCACAACCTGGTGCTGGTCGCGCGCAACGGGCCAAGGCTGACGCAGATCGCTGACGAGATGCAGCGCCAGTTCGGAGTGTCGGTCAAGACGGTTACGCTCGACCTCGAGGCGTCAGCCGCTCCGCAAGGGCTCTTCGACCAACTGCAGCGTGAAGGTATCGCTGTCGACATTCTGGTCAACAATGCGGGCTACGGCAAGCTTGGAGAATTCGCCGAGGTGCCGGTGGAAGAAAGCCTGGGGCAGATTCAGCTTAACGTTACGGCGCTTACTTTTCTCACCAGGCTTTTTCTCGGGCCGATGCTGGAGCGGGGCTCGGGCAGGATCATGAATGTTGCTTCTACTGCGGGCTTTCAGCCGGGGCCACTGATGGCGGTCTACTACGCCACCAAGGCTTACGTGATTTCGTTTTCTGAAGCGCTGGCCAATGAACTGGCCGGCAAGGGAGTCACGGTGACTTGCCTTTGTCCCGGCGCAACCGACACCGGGTTCGCCAGCCGCGCCGGCAACGACAAATCGCGCTTGTTCAAACAACTGGGGCCGATGGATGCCAAGCGCGTCGCTCTGAAGGGCTATCGCGGCCTGATGGCGGGCAGGACGCTGGTCATTCCCGGATTGAAGAATTGGTTGCTGGCCGAGTCGCTGCGCATCAGCCCGCGAAAGCTGGTGACGGCGATATCGCGGCGGCTGATGGATGAAGTGAAGTAGGGCGGGCTGCGGGCGTCAGGCGTTGGACGTCGGGCGTCAGGCCTTACTCGGCAGTCTGGATCTGGCGCGAAAATCACAGTGGGGGGACGGCGATGGAGCGACGGGCGTCGCCGCCCGTCCGGAACAAGCTCGTCGTGGACGGACGAGGACGCCCGTCGCTCCATCGCCGTTACCCCACGTGATTTTCGGCTAGCCCAGGGGGTGCGTCCTTTATCGTGGGTTCGCCCATCCGCCGTCGGGTGCTGCGAGGGCATCCGCTTCTGACGGACCCCAGGTTCCCGGGTTATACGGGTGGACGGGGGTGGCATTGTCGAGCACCGGATCTACGATCCGCCACGTTTCTTCGACATAATCCTGACGGGCGAAGTGCATCTGGTTGCCGTGCATGGCGTCGTCCAGCAGTTCCTCGTAGGCTTCCATTTCCTGCGGATCGGCGGCATTGTTGGCCATGAGTTCTGTCATCTTGCCATGGAATTCATCACCCGACGTCTTGACCATGGCCGCGGCGGCGATCTCAAGGTTGGGAGTTACGCGAAACCTGAAATAGTTGTTCGGCGGCGGAGTCTCTGAAAAGACCGCCGGGGTTTGCCGCAGGTTGACCACTACTTCAGTCGCGGTTACTGGCAGCGACTTGCCGGCGCGAATGTAGAAGGGCACGCCTCGCCATCGCCAGGAGTCGATGGACAAACGCAAGGCCACATAGGTTTCGACCTGCGAATCGGCTTTGACCCCCGGCTCGTTACGATAGCCTGCGAACTGGCCTCGAACCACGTCTTCTGGCCCCAGGGTGCAAATGCTTCGGAGAACCTTGACCTTCTCATCGCGCAACCTCTCAATTTCCATATTGGGAGGAGGCTCCATGGCGATATTGCTGAGCAACTGCAGGAGGTGGTTCTGAACCACGTCGCGGATCGTGCCGGCCTGATCATAGAACCCGCCCCGCCCCTGCACGCCGAAGTCTTCGGCCATGGTGATCTGGACATTTTCCACGGATTGACGGTTCCAGACGGGCTCCAAAAAAGAATTGGCAAAGCGGAAGAAGAGAACGTTCTGGACGGCGTTTTTTCCCAGGTAATGATCGATTCGAAAGATGTCGGATTCAGCGAACTCCTGGTGCAGGGTCTGGTTCAACTGCTGCGCCGACGCCAAATCTCTTCCAAAAGGTTTCTCGATGACCACGCGCGCGCCAGTGGTGCATCCCGCGGCTTTGAGCTGCTTCACTACTTCAGGGAAGAGATTGGGCGGAATCGCAAGATAGTGGATGGGGTGCTGGGCGCTGCCCAGTTGCTCGCGTACCTGCTGGAAAGTCTTTGGATCCGAGTAATCGCCGTCAATATAACGCAGGACGTTGATCAGCTTCTGGAATCCCTCAGGATCCAGGCCGCCGTAGTGTTCCACGCCGTCTTTGGCGCGCTGTTTCAGCTGGTCGAGATTCCAGCCGGATTTCGCGACTCCAATGACGGGGATATCGAGCCGTCCGCGCTTGGCCAGTCTTTGCAGGGCGGGGAAAATTTTTTTATGGGCAAGGTCGCCCGTGGCTCCAAAGAATACGAAAGCGTCCGATACCATTGCACTCACAGGTCACCTCGTCAGGCATGTGACAGGCTGCGTTTCTAAGAAAATGCTTCCTTAACTCTCTGCCGGGCTTCGCCCGGCTGGGCGGACGAGGGCGTCCGCCCCTACGTGTTCTTCGCGGTTACTCCCACTCGATGGTGCCCGGGGGCTTCGACGTGATGTCGTAGACCACGCGGTTCACGCCCTTGACCTCGTTAACGATGCGGCTGGAAACCGTTTTCAGCAACTCGTGCGGCAGCGGCACCCAGTCGGCGGTCATGCCGTCTTCGGAGTGGACGGCTCGGATGGCACAGGTGTAGGCATAGGTGCGCTGGTCGCCCATCACGCCTACCGACATCACCGGCAACAGCACCGCGAACGATTGCCAGATTTTGGTGTAGAGGCCGGCTTTCTTGATTTCAGTGACGACGATGTCGTCGCATTCGCGCAAAATCTTCAGGCGCTCCGGCGTGACCTCGCCCAGAATGCGTACGGCGAGACCGGGCCCCGGAAAAGGCTGGCGTTGGAGAACTTCGGGTGGCATGCCCAGGTCGCGGCCGATGTTTCGGACTTCGTCTTTGAACAGATCTTTCAGGGGCTCGATGAGTTTGAGCTTCATCTTGTCGGGGAGGCCACCGACGTTGTGGTGAGTTTTGATGGTCTGCGACGGGCCGCGCACCGAGCGCGACTCGATCACATCGGGATAGAGCGTGCCTTGCACCAGCCAGTCTACGCTTCCTTCTGCCCGCTCGATGCGATTGGCCTCCTCATCGAAGACGGCGATGAATTCGTTGCCGATGATCTTGCGCTTGGTTTCGGGATCAGTCACTCCCTCGAGCCTGGAGAGGAAGCGGTCGGTGGCATCGACCGCGATCAGGCGCAGGCCCAGGTGGTCACGCAGACCCTGCTGCACTTTTTCAAATTCGTTCTTGCGCAGCACGCCGTTGTTGACGAACACGCAAGTCAGGCGTGAAGGACCCTTGCCGTCACGCAGGGCGCGGTCGACCAGGGTGGCGGCGACGGCAGAATCCACGCCGCCGGAAAGGGCGCAGATGGCGCGCCCCTCGCCCACCGTTTGGCGCACGCTGGCGATGGTGGCGTCGATGAAGTGCTGCGCGGTCCAGGTCGGTTTCGCGCCGCAGATTTCGAGAGCAAAGTTGCGCAGGATGTCGGTGCCGGATTGGGTGTGGCGAACTTCAGGATGAAACTGCACCGCCCACATTTTGCGCTCCGGGGCCTCGATGGCTGCAACGGCATTGGGCGAACTGGCTACCAGACGGAAACCGGCGGGCAGCTCTACCGCTTCGTCGCCGTGCGACATCCAGACGGAGAGCTTTGCGGGCAGGCCGTGAAAGAGGCGGCAGCCGTCCTGGACTTCGACATCCGCATGGCCATACTCGCGCTTCTCGGCGGCGCGCACCTTTCCGCCCAGCGCATGCACCATAAACTGAAGTCCGTAACAGATGCCGAGCACGGGCAGACCCAACTGGAGCACGCGCGGATCCGCCGGTGGAGCATCGGCGTCGTACACCGAACTGGGGCCGCCAGAGAGAATGATGCCCACGGGAGAATAGCTGCGAATCTCCTCCAGGCTGGCAGTACACGGCAGTACGACGGAGAAGACGTGTTGCTCACGGATGCGGCGCGCGATGAGTTGCGAATATTGCGCGCCGAAGTCGAGGACGACGATGGATTGGGTTTCCACGCACGAGTTTCTCAGATTGCTCGTGGACTGTAAAGTGCTGCTCTCATCGGGGCGTCTTGCTTCTAAAACCCAACTACGCACTGCAGCGACACTACCGATTCATTGTTCACACCAGTTCTCAGTTGGCAGTTCTCAGTTCACAGTGATTCAGGCTCTGGTACAGCAACCAGGCCGGGAATGTCGCTGAGAATGTCGTCGTCCGCGGGCATGCCCTGAATGCTCTTGGGGACTTCCAGCATGAACACGTAGGCTGCCAGGCGGCCGATGTAAAGGAAATCCGCCACGGCAAAGTACAGGAGTGTGACCAGGAGTACGCCGCCGAGCACCACGCCCGCGGGCAGCACTCCCGCGAAGGCCAGCGGAACCGCGACCGCGGAACTGGCCGCCACGAAGGCCAGTCCGTGAGCCAGCCCAAACCAGGTTGCGGCTGCGGTCACGGAAAGCGGCTGCGACCAGCATAAATCCGCGGCGGCCCCCAGGGCGCCGAAGGTGTACTGTCCGCGTCCGACGATGAAGATGGCGGCCAGGGAGAGGAACCAGTTCAGGACGAGCCACGCCAATCCTACAAACATGATCAGCAGGTAGAAGATCAGCAGCACGCTTCCGGGGGAAGGATCAGCGTTCGGCGAGGCGGCCGCGGACAGGAACATGGCACCGACAGAGGCGGCTGCGGCGGCCAGCGTGACGGCTGCGCGAAAGAAATTCAGGTATAGCAGTGAACCGGGACGATTGGTCCCGGCTTCGCGGGCGCACGATCTCTCCCGGAAGTATTCGAAGAGGGTTTTGAGGGTTGCGGCCCGCCCTATGGAAGCCAGGAGCATCCAGGCCAGCGTCAGGGTCAGCACAAGTACCACCAGGGTTGCCACAGCTCGGGGAGCGCTTCCCTGGAGGATGCGGGCGATGGCCTGCAGGATCAGGGCCGGCTGTCGGGTGCGCAGCAAGAATAGTTCTCCGGCAGTGACCGGCAGAGTGGTCATGTATTCGCGCAAAGAGAATGCGAGCAGGGCTGCCACTGCCAGGCCGAAACTCCATCGCCAGGCGATTTCTGCCAGACCCAGCGAGGGCAGGCGGAACATGGTCTGGAAGCCTTCCAGCGTAGGGGAATGGCGTTTCATGCGTGATTAACGTACGACGATATTCACCAGCTTGTTGGGGACTACGATCACTTTCACGATCTGCTTGCCATTGAGCGTCGCCTTTATCCTGGCTTCAGCCAAAGCGCGCTCGCGGATAATATCTTCCGGCGCATCTGCCGCGACGACGATGCGGCCGCGCAGCTTGCCGTTGATCTGCACCGGGATTTCGATTTCTTCTTCTTTGGCCAGCGCGGGGTCATACTTCGGCCAGGGAGCACGCAGCAGACTTCCCTTCTCACCCAGCATCTCCCAGAGTTCGTGGGCGAGGTAGGGGGCGAAGGGCGCGAGCAGTATGGCCACGTCGCGTTGAACTTCCCGCAGGAG
>WNEZ01030504.1_pt1 | contig 10228 bp, 9 predicted proteins | sample 5400521 | NCBI WGS metagenome assembly WNEZ01 (sample SAMN13153339, study PRJNA577476) | soil metagenome | isolation source: 120 cm saprolite under Douglas fir tree site 2 hole 1 replicate 1 | place: USA:California | collected 2015-04-18
CGCTCGACGGGCTTGGTGAAGACTTGCGGCGAGGAGGCAATGGCCGTGACGCCTAAAGACGACGCCTACGACCGCCTTTCCATCCTGGAGCGCGCCCAGCTCCTGCACGACGCGACGCTGCGGCGGCACGGCGAGATGCTCGACCGCCACGACGACCACCTGGCGGCGCTGGCGCACATGACCGAGCAACAACGGCAGCTGACCGACCTCTTGCAGGCGATCACCGACCGCCTCACCCAGGAACAAGGGCTGCATACCGACGTCCAGCGCTGGCACACGCAGATGCTGGCGCAGCATGAAGAGCGCATGGCCAAGCTGCAGCAGACGCTTGACGCGATCAAGGACATGCTGGATCGCGGCAACGGGCACTAGAAGGCTGGTGCTGTCCAGACGCGAGGAGGAAAGGGTACAATAAGACAATTGTATGATGTCTCCCCCCCTCGCTTGCCACCTGGTGGACAGATGGACACGCACCTCCTCGCCCCCGACGCGTCCGGCATTGGCGTACGCGTCCTCGAACAGCGCCATGCGCGCGGCTGGTCGCGCCGCGAGCTGGTGCGCCGCTCCGGCCTCTGCGAACAGGAACTCTACAAGCTCGAACACGGCAGCCGCCGGCGCGTCGAGAGCCTTCCCTGTCCCGAGTCTTCCCCCTCTCGCCCCCCTCTCAAGCCCTCCCTTCCCCCATCCAGCGCATCCTGTCCAGGCCGCGCTGGGCCGCGCGGCGCCTGGCGCTGGGGCGCGCTGGGCACGCGGGAAGAGCTCTCGACGGGGGGACGCGCGGCAGGGGGGCGGCGCCAAAAGGCCGTTTGAATTTCCTATCCGCAATTTCCTATCCGCCAGCGACACCTAAGCAGCAGCTTTCGGCTTCGTGGTAAGAGCGCTCGGCGATGCCGTGCTGCGCTTGGGCTCTGACGCGGATGCCTCTTCCCTCTTGTCCTGCGGTAGCGTCGCGTGTTGCGCACTGCCAGCGGGCGTTTTCAGCCTCCCGCCTTTCAGGAGCGTGTCGATGTGCGCGCGATGTTGGGCCATAAACAAGGTCAGGGCATCGAGGGTATCTTCGGCAATGTTGAGATCAGCAGCGTGCAGAAAGGCGTAGAGCCGCTCGGCGATGTCGAGCATTTTGTCGTGGGCCTCGGCCTCTTTCCTGGTGCTAAAGATCATATCTTCTTTTCCATCCGTTACCACCACATACTTTACGATAACAGCCATGCCGTGCTCTCTCCGGTCAGTGCAGTAGACGTTGCCTTTGTTGGGCTGAGCCCGTGGTGGGCATGATGCCGACGCCACGGCCCTCGCCCTATCCCTACCATGCAAGTTCCAGTGCGGTCGTCAAAAAGTGCGTCAACGGTGCAAAGGCCCGACAGGTCTCGATAAAGACGTGCAGAAAATCGGGCGTACAGGCTTGTTCCTCCGTGAAGTGGGTGAGCGCAATATAATCCTTGCGCTTCAGGTCTGCCAGGAGCGGGTGCTCCGGGTCATATCCACTCGGGTGGCGCTTGAGCGCGTCGCCGCCAAGGGCGCCAGTGGCGCGGAAGGCATTGGACGAGATGACGTGCTGCCAGCGCTGCGGATACGCCACGATGGCGTCGCGAATCTTCGTGAGTGCGTGCCTGTCAGGATGCCATACACCACTGGCGACAAACACTGTCCCAGGCTCGAGGTGCAGGTAAAAGCCAGGGGCATGGGCATCTCGGCCAGCTTCGTGGCGAAAATGTGCCCCAGCGTTCGTCTTGTAGGGACGCTTGTCTTGTGCGAAGCGTACATCGCGATGGATGCGAAACAGCGAGCGACCATTGGGGCGAGCGTCAGCGACGAAGCGCGGACTGATCTGCCACAGGTGTGGCCCAACGTCACCGATGAAGCGGAGCATGGGACCGCGCACATCCCTCTCATAGCGCTGTCTGTGGGCTTGAAACCACGTGCGATTGTTGTTGCTGCGCAATGCTTCAAGGAATGCAAACAAGGTTGCGTCAAAGTGGGACTGTGTAGTCATGAGTGACTCTCCGTGCCTCTGCTCCTTCCCTCTCCCGGGGCAGAGAGGGGCTGGCGGTGCCGTCTCACCGGGCGCTGTTCATAAGGGACAATATATCTGAACGGATGTGCAGGTGTCAAGAATATCTGGAATGAGGTCAGTACCCATCAGGATAGCCAACGGTTGCGCCAACTCCTTGTGGAGTCGCGGCGCCCCAGACGCGTCTGGATGTGTCCCTCCCCAGTCGTCTCTCTGAGGGAGTGCGCCGGAAGGTGGGCGTCATCCCATAGGCGCGTACTTTAGGCGTTTTCTCCCTGGGGCCTCCCTCGTCAGGAAGGGCGGGTGACAACCCGCCCAATCACATGGGCTATGCCATGACGGTGCGCAGCACTAGAGGTTCATCTGGGGCACCAGGTAGTTGGAGAGCTTGTTGTATATCTGAATGCGGCTACGCTGCGTGTCCGCCACCAAGATGCGGTTGGTTGCCGCGTCGAACGCTACGGCGGTAGGCTGAGCGAAGGTCCACTCCGGCTCCGTACTAGGGACTTCACGACGGCGCTTGAGATAGTCCGTATTGGCAGCCACGGTCATCTCGGCCCACATGGAAAGCTGCTGGGCGTCGCCGACCAGACCCGTGAGGAAACGGCCCTCAGCATCAAAGATCTGAATACGACCCCGGTCCCAGGCATTCTTGTTCCACGTACAGATATACACATCACCTTCGGGGTCCACTGCCACGTCGGTCGGATACGACAGCGCACCTCTCTTCGTGCCAGGGCCGCCGATCTGGGCCACGAATTCACCATCGCTGGTGTATTTCTGGACCCGATGATTCTTGTGATCAGCGACGTACACGTAGCCCTCGTCATCCACGGTAATACCCCATGGGGAATCCAGTTCGTTGGCACCACTGCCCAGGCTGCCCCAACTGCCCAGAAAGGTCCCATCGGTTGCGAACTTACGCACCTTGTGGCTGCGACCGTCAGTCACGTACAGGGTATTGTTGGCATCAATGGCAAGGCCCGCGGCCCCGTTGGGTTCGCTCTCGCCGTTCTGGACGGTGTTCCAGCACGACAAGAAGTTCCCTTCTTTGTCAAAGACGGACACCCGGTTCAACCATTCGTCGGTTACATACACATGTCCCTGAGTATCAACAACAAGACCCGCCGGCCAGATCAACTGGCCTGGCGCGCTGCCATAGCGGCTGAACTCTCCCAGGTACTCTTCTTCTCCTGTCTGGCTGCCCAGGGATACTTTACTGACCCGCTGGCCTACCCCCGTGCGATCCCACGGGACGTTACTGATGCTCTCACTTCCCCGGTTGACCACGTACACCACGCCGTCTGCGTCCAGAGCCATGGCCACCGGGTTGTTAAACCCCATGCCGGTCTGGGCGCCTCGCCCTACATTGTGGCTATAATCATAGGTTCGTCCTGCGACCGTTTCTGTAAGCATGACACTCCTTCCTACCCTGGCAGTTTCGGCCAGTACTGCGTACCGGTACTGCGTACGGTTATGTCGCCTCGCCAGTGTGGCGAGGGGGCACTGGTACACGGGTGATGCACGCACCACCCGCACTGACATGCCATTGAGGACCGGGGGCAAGAGAGTTCTCCCCAAGCCCTGACTCTGTTCTACTCGAGGTACGCGAGCTTTTCAAACGTCCCACCGACGAGAGGCTTGGCGTCCAGCCCCATCCAGTCCTCCAGAATCGTACTATACAAGCCCCGAAAGTCATGGTTGGGGACAACGTCGCCTTGCTCCAAGTCCTCGCTTCTCATGGAGGGGAACTCGCTGTACTGACCGCCCTTGACCCGCTCGCCCAGGACAAAGGCCACGCCACCGGCACCGTGGTCAGTGCCGGACCCATTGTCACGGGTCCGGCGGCCGAACTCAGAGAACAGGAGCATGATCACATTATCGCCAACGCCATGCTCCTGCAGGTCAGCGAAGAAGCATGCGACACCCTCGGACACGTCCTTCCACAGCTTGTCGTGCATGCCATGCTGGTTGGAGTGGCTGTCAAAGCTGCCGTGATCGCAATAGAAGATGCGCGTGCCAAAATTGGCCATGTGCACCTGGGCGATGCCCTTCAACTTTTTGGCGATAGGTGTTTCTGGGTACTTCACGGTGGAAGAATACATCTTTGGCGCATTCTTCAGGACATCGGCACCCTGCAAGGTGTCCAAACCTGTCTGGCCCAGATAGTCCATGACCGGGCCGCTGCCGATAGCCGGAGTACATGTGCGCAAACCACTGGAGAATGCGGGCGCGCTGCCGCTGTTCCGAGACACCAGGCAACAAACCAGCGCCCGGAACAGCGATGGCCCGAAGCTGACGGTGGTGAGCACGTTTTCTTTGTGAGGATCGATTTCCCGGGTCGCCCGGCCCAGCCATCCCTCGGTGCCCAGCTTGTGCGGCTCGCAGGTATGCCAGATGTCCATGGAACGGAAATGCGAGCGCGGCGCGTTCGGGTATCCCACCCCGTGAATAATGGCCATATCCCCACGCTCGTAGAGAGGTTTCATTGGCCCCATCGCCGGGTGGAAAGCGGCCTTGTCGTCCAGGGGGAGCACCTTATCCTCAGGGATGCCCACCACAGGCCGGTAGTCCCTGTACAGAGGGTTGGTATAAGGGATGACCGTATTGAGGTAATCATTGCCGCCGGTGAGCTGCAGTACCACCAGAACCGGCGCTTTACTGGTACTCGTCATGGTGACGTCCTCCTTCGTTTAGACAAACTGGTATTCGGACACCCGGGCCGTGGAGCTCTGGATGTGCTCAGCGGTGTCCCAGCGAAAGTCCCCGCCTTCCTCGCTAAAACCGATCAGCCCCGCACGGGTTCCCTCGGAGACGTCCAGCGGACCGAGCAGGTCGAGGCATCTGTCCACAACCTCGGCAGTGGTCTGGGCCCCCTGGGCCTGGAGACGGTCGAGAATAGCCTTGATGCCAGGGCGGCTCACATCGCCCACCAGCTCAGCGGTAAAGTTCACCCGCTGCATCAATGACCCGCTGTTGATCCACTCGGCGCCCGTATGCCAGCCCTCGACGCTTGGGGGGTTCAACAGATCCTGCCCCATGTAGCCGGCTTGGCGCGACAGGTTGCCGAGGCCGGGAGCCGGAAAGGCGCTGCCTCCCACCAACCGTAAGGTGCCTACAACCACCTCCGCCGGGCTCTTCAGGCGTGCAAAGCGAGCGTTTTTGAAGAAGTCGGCATGAAACAGGACCCGCAAGGTCGAGCGGATGTCGTAGTTGGATTGCACGAGCGTCGTGCTCAGTAGATCAATAGCGGCCGGGTCCCGGGGCGGCGTCACTGACCAGGCCGGCACCTGCGTTTCGTCAGCCACGAAGAAATTGTAGAGATGCCGGGCGACAAACCGGGGTGTTGCCGGCTGCTCACAAATGATGCGAATGATGTCTTCACCGTTGAGATTGCCCGTCACCCCCAGGAAGGTCTTTTCGCTGTCGTCGTGGTCTTCTTCCCGCGGGTCTTTGGCCATCTCGACGAGGAGTTGGCGATAGTCCCCCATGCCTTTGGCGCGGAACTTGACGATCATGTCCATGACATCGTCGTAATGATCTACCTTGGACACCCCGGTCGCGAACACCTGATGCCAAAACAGGGCCATCTTTTCTTCCAGGGGCCGCTTGGTGTTGAGCATGTCGTGCAACCACTCAGCGGCGCCCATGCCCGGCAACGTCCCCGGGCGCCAGGTCCACGGATGGTAGCGCATCATTTCGTTGCGACCGAGGGGCGCTTGCGCCTCTGAGTGCAAGAGTTCTTCCACCGTCGCCTCGTACCCTTTGGCAGCACGGACTTCCAATTCTTCCCGCGGGGCGCCAAACCCGGCCCGGCGCATCAAGTGAGCCATCATGCCTATATCATGGTTACTCATGACCTTTCCTCCTCGTGTCAGTCACACAATCTGTGCTCAGGACATCCTGGCCTGTGCACGTCGTTTTGACAGAGTCGCCGCTGTTCGGTCCATCATAGGTGGACGACATAAGTCTGTCAATCATGCCGTCCATCGCACTCATTATTGACCCTGCATCCATGCCAGCGTTATGTTTGCATAGCACACGAGCTGGCACGCACCAGCGCAGGGTGTGGGAAGATCATGCTGTTGTAGGGATGCCCAATTCTTTCTAGGAGAGCCCTGGGTATCCACGTAAAGCGGGACACCTTATGGCATCAACCAGTGAGCGCCATGGCCTGATTTCGTTCCCGAGGCCGTGGCAAGTTATCGATTTTCGATGACACGGTTGCAAAGAGGTCCGGAAACGATCGTCTGAAAAACCGCCCGGCTCGCTGGCGCCTGTGGCGAGACCACCGTGTCTGTGTGCCCTGTGCCACGATCCAAAATGGGGGCGAGGCGGGGCCGATGAGAAGAGCCAAAAGGTCCAAAGGAGCAACGATGAGGAAACGCGTCCTCGTTGGTAGTCTGTGTCTGTGGTTTTTCGCACCATGGCTGAGTGGGATTTCCTGGGCTGGAGATGCGGAGGTTTTACCCAAAGGCGTGTTCAAAATCGATGCCGAAAGCAAATTTTATTTTCCCACTACGAAGCGGTTTAACCCAGATGGGGATCTGGAAGATGTTGCCATCGATTTTAATACCTCACTCGATAGCAGCGTCTTTCCAGGCTTACGCCAACTGGAATCGGCTTTAGGGCTACCCGCCGGTTTTGCCAAGATTGGTGAGAGCATCGTTTCTGTTAAGCTGGAATTTATTGACCTTCTCATATCTCTGCAGTACGGTGTGACCGACCGCTTCACAGTCGGGGTCATCGTGCCGTACTATTGGCAAAAAAGTAATGTGGCAGCCAGAGTAGACACCGCGCGCGCGACGGTGGGCAAAAATGCTGCCCTGAACACGCTGGCACCCCTACGCATTCCAGGGACTCAGCCGCTGACGATGGAGGACGTCCAGGCCCTGCTCGGGAAGGGCCTGGACATCAATGGCGATGGGACCGTAGACATTCCCGGATTTGGCTTTAAACGATTTGAAACCTGGTCTCATGATGGCTTTGGAGACCTCGAGGTGGGGGGCAGGTATCAGTATCTCAAAACCAAAAATTGGCGCTTGGCACTGACGAGTGGCGTCCGGTTCCCTACCGGCCAGGTCGATGATCCTGATAATCTCGTGGATTATGCCTTTGGCACGGGGGCATATGCCCTGCTTTTCCGTGCCAATAACGATTTTACTGGTATCACCAATGTGGTACTGCATACCACCCTCAGCTATGATCTGTATCTTCCTGACAGACAGACCAAGAGAGTGCCAGACAAGGTCAATCAGCCTATTACAACCAACATAGAGGAGGTCAAGCGAGATCTGGGTGATATCTTTAAGATAGAAGTATCAGGACGCTATACACTCCTGCAAGGTTTGAGTATTTCGGGACTGTATGAATTCGGAGCGAAGTGGAAAGATCAGGTATCAGGGAAAAAGGGGTTTGCTTATGCATCCCTGGAAGAAGAAACCAACTGGACTTCGCATATTTTCCTAGTGGGTGTATCGTATACAACTGTTCCCCTATATCTGGAGAAGAGATTTCCTATACCTATTGTTAGGGTGTCTAAAAACGCCGTTTTTGGGCTAAATTTGTTGCCCGGTTTTTGGACCCGATAATATCGCTCATAATGTTGATTCTCACTGGATTTCGAGCAAATCCGAGAGGTCCAATAAGCGGTCAAGGGAAATTGGCCGATTTAGACACCCTAACCTATTGTAACCTCTATTGCATATAGGGATCGATTTGCTGGTTCTAACAACGTTTTAGATACAAAATTTATCTCTTTACAAATACAGGCTTTCTTTTAAAAGAAACATATAACTGGTTACAAGTTTTGCCAATCGGGAAGTCTGGGAATTTCCGATGCAACCAGCGAGCGAAGTGGCGCACAGTGGCGTAGATACGCACGAGCGAGGCCTGGGCAGGCGAGCCCCTGACGCCTCTGTATGACCCTGCCTGGCCCTGTGGGGCCGGGCCACGACCCGGAGGAGACCCGATGCTACGTTCCCGACGTCTGCATTGCTGGCTCGCGAGCCTGCTGGGCCTCGGTTGGCTGCTCGGCCTCGCCCTTCCGGGGGTCCACGCTGGTGCCTTCCGGGTGATGGAGACGCTTCCACGCGATCCCCGTGCCGCGGCGCTCTGGCAACACCCCCAGGTAGCCCAGGCCGTCCGCGTGTGGGCCGCCGTCGCGACCGAGATCTTCCGCCTCCCCACGGACGTGACCGTTACCCCCGCCCCCTGTGGCCGCATTGACGGGTTCTACGATCCGGGCCAGCAGCATCTGCACCTCTGTGAGGAATTGCTCACCTATTATGCCGGCGTTTTGACCCCACCGGGTGGGGACCCCCGGACCCCAGCGCCTGTGGTCCGGGATGCTACCTTGGTGAGCTTTCTGCACCTCGTGGGCCATGCGGTGCTGGCGGTGCTGCACCTGCCAGTCACCGAGGAGGTCGAAGAGGCGGCCGATGCCGTCGGCGTGGCCTTCCTCGCCGCCGGCAGCCCAGAGGACGAACGCACGGTCCTGGCCGGGAGCGCGGCGCTGGTGCAGCGAAGTCGCACCCCGGAGCCCCCGCACCTGGTCCCCTGGTGGACCCACCATCCCTGGACCGACCAGCGAGCGGCCCACCTGCGGTGCCTGCTCGCCGGGAGCCATCCGCCGCCGGAGGGCCGTGGTGGAAACGACACGCCTGCCCTACCGTGTCGGGAGGCCTGGCAGCGGTGGCAGACGCTGCTGACGCCGTCTCTTCGCCTCTCACCAGCGGCCCCGGTTGCTGCCCCACCCCCACCGTCTCTCTCGCCCCCCGCGCCCTCCCGCCCCATGCCGCCCGTGCCGAATGCCGCGTCCCTCGCACCCGTGGAGAGCCTGCGCGCCTACTATGATGCCATCAACGCGCGGCAGTATGCCCAGACCTGGCGCCAACTGGCGCCCCAGTTTCAACAGACGCATTTCTGCTGTGCGGCTGACGGGAGCTTGCAGTTCGAGCGGTATCGGACCTGGTGGGAGCAGGTGGCGCGGGTGGAGGTGCTTGACGCCTACGTGCAGGAGCGCCAGCCCCAGGCCGTCGTGGTCCAGGCCACGGTGCGCTACGTGATGCGCCGTGGCACTGTCACCGAGGAACGGCATCGGTTTCGGCTAGTGGAGGATCCTGCGACCCAGCGCTGGCTGATCGCCGACCAGACGCGTGGGGTGCTACGGGCCAGGACGCCCTGAAGGCCTTCGGCCATAGCCCCCCACGGACGGTCTCCGGAGCGCTGCCAGGAGGCGGGGGCGTGGTCGCCGGCCGCTCGTGGCGCCATGGTGGATCGACCCTGCGTGCCGCCAGGGCTGGGAGGGCAAGTCGTCCTCCCACGAGGCTAGCCGTGAGGCTGCCCGCCCCCTGTTGTCGACGTCCGGAAGGTCGAAAGTACGTGTCGCAAATGGGCGGCGATGGGCCGGACAAGTGGTTCTCTGACGAGACTGACATGGGTGCCGCGCACTTTCACCACCTCGAGATGCCTGGCAATCCTCCCCCAGGCTCGATCTACTTCCAACAGATGGTACAAGGGCTGGGTCTTCGCCTGGTAGAGCAGCACCCGGCCAGCATAGGCTTTGGGAACATAGCGGTACAGGGCGTCATACACCGCGTTCATGAAGGCAACGTAGTCCTTGGAGAAGTCGGCGGTGTTCATAAAGCCTTCCACCTGCGGGAACGGCACATTCTGCCGCCGTAGCACCGCCCCAGCGGTGGTTCCGAGCGACACCAGCTTGGTGCGCACCCGGCTGACAGCGCTCTGCGCCGAGAAGTCCGCCATCAGATCATCGACGACCCAACGCGGGAAGTTGCACAGCAGCTTCCAGTAATACAGGGGGTTCCACAGACTGGTGCCGGCACCGGTGTTGAAGGGCGCTCCGTCCAGGGCGACGACCAGGGCGACGTCGTATGGCCAAAAAATAGAAATGCACCAATTCTCAGGATGTCACAGGCACACCATGGCCCGGCCTTGGGCTGGTCCAGTCGCGCGGAATAGGTCCTCCACCAGGGCTGCCCGTTGCCAAGGCAGGCCTGAAACTCCGCTACCAGCGCACCGGGAGGGCGTACGCCGAGAACTGCGGAGCGTGCGTCACCCCGGTCAAACCTTCCTGGGGCGCTTGGGCGATGCGGAGGCGGTCGCAGGGATCCCGGTGGTGCAGGGGAAAGCTGTCGAGGGCATAGACCTGCTCTAGGGGGTCGAGGGTGCCAGGGAGGACCCTGCAACCGTTCA
>WNEZ01040077.1_pt1 | contig 10227 bp, 10 predicted proteins | sample 5400521 | NCBI WGS metagenome assembly WNEZ01 (sample SAMN13153339, study PRJNA577476) | soil metagenome | isolation source: 120 cm saprolite under Douglas fir tree site 2 hole 1 replicate 1 | place: USA:California | collected 2015-04-18
CGCTCTCGAATCATAAGAAGTACCGGGTGCTAGTCGTTGACGACAGCATCGTACCGCGGACTGCGGCGCGCGCCATGCTCGCCTCGGCCTCGGCTTTACGGTTTGTCGGCGAAGCGTCCCGCGGCGCGGACGCGCTGACGGCGGTGGAGAGTCTCAAACCCGACTTGGTTCTGATGGATGTGCACATGCCAGAAATGGACGGGCCAGCCACGGCTAGGGCGGTCCTGTCTAAGCACCCGAGCCTAAAGATCGTCGCGTGGACTGTCTCGGAATCGAGCGACGACCTGTTGAGGATGATCCAGGCAGGCTGCGTCGGTTACATCCTGAAGGACGTCGGTCCAACTGAACTCGAGAGGGCGCTGCTAGCCGCCCTGCGTAGTGAGAGTCCCGTGCCGCGAAGGATGATCCCGGGAGTATTGCGACGGGTAGTCGAATCGACCCCCGTCACGTCCGTAACCCACGTTTCGTTGACGTCTCGAGAGATGCAGGTGTTGCGGGGCATCGCAAAGGGTCACACGACAAAGCGTCTGGCGAAAGACCTGAGCCTCGCCGAGCCATCCGTCGAAACCCATCTACGCAACCTCTTCAAGAAGCTGTCAGCCTCGAACAGAGGGGAGGCTGTTAGTACCGCCCTAAAGATTGGACTGATCACGCTGGCCGACCTCTAGGTTCGCGCCACGTCCGAACTCATGGTTTTCCATGAATCGAGGTTCATGGTTTTTGAGGATTCCAACAACCTGGTCCGCTAACGACACTGTGTGCACTGACGTGACCTGGAAAACGAAAGCGTGGCAAGGGAAATCTCAAGGGGATAGGAGGGAGTTCTAATGGTGCGCATGTTGAAGCGCCTGCTTCGAAGCGGCAGCAAGCATCGCGTCTACGGCCAGTGGATCGCTTAGGGGGGATCTAGCCGGAGGATCCAACCCCTAAGTAGGGTTCGGGGCGCAAGCCCCAATTTAGAATCTCCATCGTCTTGACCTCCTTCAGGTCCTTATCCCGGCCTGCACAGCTTTACCTCGTGGGGGTCGTCGCTGCGGGCATTGCGATGGTGGCGTTGGGCTGGGTAGTCCGGCCGATCCGATCGAGCGAAGCGCTCACCCTCCTTTACCTTGCGGTCGGCACGCAGATCGCCGCCCTGCGCCCAATTCCTTGGCGCACCGGGTACCAGTCGGTTATCGATCCCCTCCTTACCGCGACTGGCCTCTTCGCGCCCGGCGCCGGCGTCGCTATGGTTGCGTGGCTGGCTGTCTTCGATGGTCGGGTGCCCGGCCGATCGACCACGTGGTGGGCGTTTCTCTTCAATCGGGCCATGTCGGCTGTTTCCCACGTGGTTCCGTCGATCGTCGTTGCGTCGATCGGAGACTCCGACGCCTGGCTACCTGTCCGAACCGTCGTCTACGTTTTGGCCACGGTCGGCATTAACTACTTGGTCACGGCTCTTCTCTTCTCGTACGTCAGAAGGGTTCCGATCCTAACAACATTTGTAGAGAACGTCGGCGTGAGAACAGTGATGGCAACACTCGCTCTTAGCTTCTCTGGCGGCATCATTCGCCTTCTGCTGGAGAATCCCGTTGGCTACATCATGGCTCCAGGATTGTTTGGATTCGTGCTGGCCGTTCGCGGGAATGTCGCCGACGCTCAGCGACAGACGTTGCTGAAGGATCAAACGCTGGAGCTGGCCGCCCAGGCACTTGACGCACGAGACAGGTACACCGAGTCCCATTCAATCCGAGTGGCAGAGTTGGCCGGCCGGTTAGGCGAACAACTAGAACTCGGTGACCGCGAAGTGGAACTGATACGTACGGCGGGATCACTCCACGACCTCGGGAAGATCGGGGTGCGGGACGACATCCTCAACAAACCGGGTCCTCTCACCGAGGCGGAATGGGAAATCATGCGTCGCCATCCCGACATAGGGGCCGACATGATCGCTCAGCACTCCGCCCTTGCCGAAGTCGCGCCATTGGTTCGGCACCACCACGAGCGATGGGACGGAAGCGGGTACCCCGCTGGAATGGAAGGAGACGTCATTCCGTTTGGCGCGCGGATCTTGTCGGTAGCCGATTCGTTCGACACGATCACCGGTGCTCGACTTTATCGAAGATCTGCGATGACACCCATCGAGGGTGTGGAGGACATCAGCCGGCGTGCGAATCAGTGGTACGACCCCAATGTCGTCGATGCGCTTCGTGAGCTGCATGGATTGAGCGCCCTTGAGGTCACGGAAAGGCCCGATGTTCCGCGTCGCATAACGACCCTGAGGGTGTTGCGTTCAAACCCGGGATTTAGCAGTCTGATAGCGGCGATTGGAGTCTCCTCACTGGGTGATCCTCTGACGCAGGTCGCATCCTTGGTATCTATCTATTTGGCAACGAGAGACGCCCGCTTGGTCGCCCTCGGATTGATTGTTCAGGCTCTCGGCACGATCCTAATGACCGGTGTATTCGGCGGCATCGCTGACCGAGTCTTGCGACGGCAACTAATAGTCGGTATGGAGCTATTGCGTGCAGGCCTTCTCGTTGCAACAGCATTCCTAGTCACAATCGACTGGCGGTTCCTGATCCCAATTCTCTTTCTGCTGTCCGCAATTAGCGCTGTAGTGCAACCTTCAAAGCAGGCTGCAGTTCCAAGTCTGGTGCCCACGGGTCAAGGCGCCATCCTCACCCTCGTGCCCAGGTCAGCAAGCGTTCTGTTCATCGCCGACGCTACAACTTTCGTCTTGGCAGCAGCAATCATTGCTGGAATTCCCAATCTGGGCGGAGGCTCTGCGGCAACCGCCTTCTCTGGTGCTATTCGTCGATCGTGGGCAATTGCCGGCGCTCGTGCTCACTTGGTCTTGGCGACCCTTGCGGCCCTCCTCATATCCATGAGCTATCCAGCACTGCTTGCCCTCGCGTATCAAGTCTCAGGGCAATCTGGAGGCCAAACATATTCCCTTTTGGAATTGATATCGTCCGCCGGAATCTTCCTGGGAGCTCTCCTAATCGGGCGCGTCCGGGCGATCGGCACACTCCGAGCAGTTGGTGCGGGGCTCCTTCTGTCCGGTGCTTTCTCGATCGCAGTTTGGATGAGCTCGTCCATCACGATGATCGCGATCGCCCTGTTCATCGCCTCAATCGGTAATCCTGTTTACGCGATCGCAAATCAGACTGCTTTAGTCGAGGCAGCCGATCTTTCAAATCGCGGCAGCGTGATGGCGACTCGATTCGGACTTGTCCAAACTGCCATCATGGTTGGTGCTGGGGTCGGTGGTGTTGTGACAAGCCTCGCCGGTCCGAGAGCCTCTTTCGGCGTTTTGGGAGCCGGATTGATTCTTCTTGCCCTCTATGCCATTGCCGCTGGGCGCAGCACGATCAATCCCTTGCACGGCGCCGAGTACGAGGCAGCCCTGCAGCGAGCCAAGACCTAAGCGGGCTCGGCTCCAAGGTTCGCTCGTCATACTGCGCGTGATTGCATAACGTGCGTTCCAACCCCCACCAGGGAGCGCCCCGCGAGAGAGACGTCGAGAGTCCTGCCCCCATCAGCGGGGTCACGGTCACAGCCTTGCCTCTCGATCCCCGGCGTCGCCGTCGCTACCTGCAGATCGCGTTCGGCGTCGCGGCCCTCGTCGTCGCGATCGCCGTACTCTTCCTCCTTCGCGACTTCCTTGGCGCCTTCGTGCTCGGGTCTGCGATCGCCTTCCTCATTCAGCCTGCGGTCATTCGCATGCACGCGGCCGGCGTACCCCGCGTGCTCGCCATCGTCGTCGTCTTCATCGGCATCATCGTCGTCCTCGCCGGGCTGATCCTCCTGATCGTTCCCCTGGCCATCAGTGAGGTCGGTCAGCTACAGGTCCAGCTCCCGGGCCTGGCCTCGTCAGCCCAGGACCGGCTTAACAGCCTCCAGCCGATCCGGGTCTTCGGCATCGACGTCGACCTGAAGGGCGTGACCGCGACGGTCAGCTCGCACCTGCGCGAGTACCTGTTGGGCCAGTTCGGCAACGCCGTCACCCTCGGGCTCACCGCGCTGACCACCGTCCTTCAGCTCCTGCTGATGTTCATCGTCGCCTTCCTGCTCGCGCTCGAGGCGCCCGCCGTCCGCCGGGACCTCAGGCGTTTCGTTCCCAACGACTACCGAAGCGACTTCGACCAGATCTGGCGCCAGGTTCGCAAGATGCTGTACGCCTACGTCCGCGGCCAGCTCATCGTCGCCGCCCTAATCGGCGTCAGCTGCGGCATCGCTTGCGCGGCCATCGGTCTTCCCGACGCCGTTGCGCTCGGCTTGATCGCGGGCGTCACCGCACTGATCCCCTACTTCGGGCCCTTCCTCGGTGCAGTCCCCGCGATCCTGGTCGGCCTCTCGGTGTCGCCCGAGTCGGCGCTCGTCATCGCCCTGCTCTACCTGTTGATCTCGAACGTGATCCTGAACGTGGTCTACCCAAAGATCGTGGGCGACGCGGTGAAGCTGCCGCCGATCCTCGTCATCGTGGCGCTGATCGCCGGTTTCAGCTGGGGCGGGATCCTCGGCATGTTCGTCGCCGTCCCGATCGCGGCCACCCTTCGCATCCTCTTCGACCACATCTATCCGCGCCTCTACGAGAGGCCGGCTTGAAGATCGCGATCCTCTCGGACATCCACGCCAACTGGCACGCTCTGGAGGCCGTTCTGCGCGACTGCCCGCTCGTCGACGAGACGCTATGTCTGGGCGACGTCGTCGGCTACGGCGGAGATCCCAAGCGCTGCGTCGATGAGGTCACCCATCGCAACTGGCCGACGCTCGTCGGCAACCACGATCGCGCCTGCACCGACCCCGAGATTCTCGAGTGGTTCAACGACGACGCGGCGGCGGTCGTGCGTTGGACAATTGAAGTGATCGGAGACGCGAGGCTGGATTGGTTGCGCGCGTTGCCAGACAGCATGGTCAAGAACGACGTCTTGCTCGTGCACGCGAGCCCGCGCGACCACATTTACGAATACGTGCTCGACACAGCGGTCGCGCACGCCAACCTCGAATTGCTTGACAACGGCATCTGCTTCCACGGGCACACTCACGTGCCCGGAATCTTCGGCCTGGATGGTGGCGCGGTCACGCACGAATATCGCGTCGACACCTTTCGCCTTCAAGGACCCGCGCTCGTAAACCCCGGCAGCGTTGGGCAGCCGCGCGACGGACTGCCGACCGCCAGCTACGGCATCTGGGACGTCGACAACAGCACGTTCGAATTCCGGCGCGTCCGTTATGACATCAAGGGCGCCCAGCGGGCGATCAGGAAGGCCAAGCTACCGGAGCGGTTCGCACTTCGTCTCGAAAGCGGGCGATGAACCAGCGTCGCGTCGCCCGTCTCCTCCGGCTTGGGTACGCCGGCGCCGCCGGCGCGGGCATCGGATCGTTTCTTTTCTGGACCATCTACTGGTTCTCGTTTGTCCGCGGCAACCTGCGCGGCCCTGACTTCTTCAACTTCTACGCGGCCGCGAAGCTCTACGTCACGAACGGCGGCGCCGCCGTGTACGACGTCGCCATGCAGCGCCAGGTCGAGCTCCAGATCACCGGCCAGGATCCCTCGCGGTTCATCGTCCTGCCGTACTTCCATCCTCCTTACTACACGCTTCTGATCGCGCCGCTCGCGTACCTCGACTACCGCCACGCGTACTACGTGATGGCCGCGTTCAACGTCCTGCTGGTCGCGGCCCTGATCGCGATCCTGGTCCGGACCAGTCTGCGCGTGCACGGCCGCGGTTGGCTGGTGGCGAGCGCGATGATCGCGGGCTTCTTTCCGCTCTTCGTGACGGTTCTCCAGGGCCAGTCCGACCTCGTCGTCCTGGTGCCGCTTGCCGGCGCCTACGCCGCATGGGCGCGCGGGCGGTACGGTTGGGCTGGCGCCTTGAGCGCGCTCGCGCTCGCCAAACCGCAGCTGCTGCTGCTGATCCCGGTGCTGTTCATCACGCGCCGCGCGTGGCGGGCACTCGCCGCGTTCGTGGGCGTGCTCGCCGGGCTGGGACTCCTCTCGGTGGCGACTTTTGGCGTCGGGGCGGTGCTGACGTATCTCGGAGCGGAGCTCGTCTACACCGACCCGGCTGTCTACTCGCTGCGCAACGTCCTCGAGGCGGTCCCCGGAGGCGGCAAATTCGTCGCATTTGTGATTCTCGTTCTGCTGCTCGCCCTGGTGGCGCTGTCCCTGAGCTGGCGACCGGACAAGCCCCGCCTCGACTTCGCCCTCGCCATCGCGGCCTCGCTGGTGCTGAGCCCGCATCAGAACGTTCACGACCTGGCGCTGCTCGTGATTCCGGGATTCGCGCTCGCGGACCTGGCGCTGGACGGTCAGCTGAGGTGGCCGCATATCGCGGTCGCCGTCGTCTTTTTCGCGTATGCCGCGATCGACCTCACGCTCACGATCAACTTCTGGGCCGCGGCCATCGGGGCACTTGCCATCGCGGCGTACCTGATGGTGGAGCGGATGGCGGTCCGGCCCGATCCGATCCCGCTCGGCGAGCTGCAGTGGAGCGGCCCTCGTCCTCACCGCGTCATCGTGCTGCCGGCGTATCGCGCTGCTAAGACGCTCGTCGAAGTCGTGGGCGACATTCCGCAGGGACACGCGGACCGCATCCTTCTCGTCGACGACGCCAGCGCCGACGCGACGGTCAGCGTCGCCACCGCGCTGAGGCTTGACGTCATCCGCCATCGTCGCAACCTCGGCTACGGCGGCAACCAGAAGACGTGCTACCGGCAGGCGCTGGCGATGGGCGCCGACGTCGTCGTCATGTTGCACCCGGATGGCCAGTACGACCCCGCGATCATTCCCAAGCTGTGCGGCGTGATCGAGAGCGGCGAGGCCGACATCGTGTTGGGCTCGCGGTGGCTGGGCCTCGACCCGGCGAAGGCGGGCATGCCCTGGTGGAAGAGGCTTGGCAACAGGTTCCTCACCGCGGCCGAAAACCGCGTCCTCGGGCTGAAGCTGTCGGAATATCACACGGGATACCGCGCCTACTCGCGGCGTTTCCTGGAGGCGATTCCGTTTCTCGAGAACAGCAACGACTTCGTCTTCGACACGCAGGTCCTGATCCAGGCGGCGACGTTCGGTTTCAGCATCGGAGAGGTTCCTGCGATCGGCCGCTACCACGCCGACGCGAGCTCGGTGAGCTTCAGGACATCGACTGTTTACGGACTGAAGACTCTCGGCGCGCTGCTGCGCTACGTGTTGCACCGCGCCGGTTTCCGCAGCGATTGGCTGACCCCGGCCTCAGATGTTGACAAACAATCGCTTCCGATAAGCCAGGTAGCCCACCACAGCCAGGTTTAGAAGCAGCGCGCCGACCTTCAAGAGGGTCGCGTGTTGGGTCACCTCGTACACCTCGAACGGGATGAGGATGCCAGTCGCGATGACCGTCAGGTATTCCGCCCAACGGCGGCGCATGGCGAGACCCACGCCTTCGGTGCCTTCGAGCGCCGCGTAGACGATAGCGCCTATCGCGATCAGTGTGATGTGGTTGAAAGCCCCGACGTAAACGAGAAGGCGCAGCAGCAGCTGAACGATGATGCCGTGACCCACGTCGAGGTTGAGCTGGTTCTCCGCGAAATCGGCCCAGTAGTCGAGCCATCCGTTGTGGCCGGCGAAAAGCAGGCCGACGCCCAGGGCGATGAGGACGGTGGCCTTGACGATGCGCTCGACGATGATGACTTTGATGAAGGCGTCGTGCTCGCCACCCATGCGGCCGAGCTCGCGCCACAGGCGCGCGAAGTAGTGCGGGCGGGCGCGCGCTGCCTTGGCCACCCTCTCTGTCATCGAGCCGACCTTAACAACCTGGGTTGTCAACGACAGTTGCGACCGTTAGCGTGCCGTGCCAGGCTCGGCAGGCTGGGGGAGGGTGCCTGCGGGAGAGGGAGGGCCCGCAAGGGCGGCCTGTCTTTCGCGGGGGCGGGGTCAGGTCGGCTCTTCGCGGTGCTCCCGGTGCTCCCGGAACAACATCACCCGGCAGTTCGCGTTCTTCAGCACGTACGGCACGGTCTTGCCGAGGTTGAACTCCCCGAACCGCCTCTTGTACGGCAGCCCCATCACGATCAGGTCCGCGCCCCACTCCACCGCCTCGTCGACCAGCGCCGGGCCCGTGTCCCGCGCCTGCACTAGCTCGGTCTCCACGGCCAGCTGCGACGCCGCCGCCAGCTTCTCGACCTCGTCCAGGATCTTCTCTCCCCGGTCGACGACGTCGTCCAGCACCGCGCCCAGCGGCAGTGACCGGTTGACCTCGATGATGTGCACCCCGTAGAGGCGCCCATGTGGATCCGTCATCCGGCAAGCCAGCCGCACCGTCTCCTCGTCGATGTCCTGCCCCCCAACGGCGACCAGCACCTTGTGCGAGGTCGTCGGGTGGGAGTGCTGGTCGCGGTCGGCCATCAGTGGGAGGGCCCGCGCCGCACGCGCCGGATCAGCACGTAAGCTCCGAACGCCAGGCACACGACGGCGGTCCCCAGACCCAGGGATCGGGAGCCCTCGTCAAGCCCTGGGTGCATGGCCAGGTAAACGGCGACCCAAAGCCCGATCGCCAACCCCAGGACCCCCATGAACGTGAATGGAAAACGCAACCGTCATGAATGCTATCAACCCCAGGCAGCCGTCCCCAGGACGCTTCAGGAGCCTCCCTATAATCAACCCGGTTGAGGCTGCTGATCGTGGGGTGTGGGCGTGTCGGTTCGCAGATCGCGGCCAACATGGACCGCGCCGGCCATGAGGTCGTGATCGTAGACCGCGATCCCAACGCATTTTCGCGCGCCTCGACCCGCGGCGTCCTGACAAGGGACTTCCGCGGCGACCAGGTAGTGGGCAACGGCACCGACGTCGACGTCCTCCGGCGCGCCGGCATCGAGAAGGCGGACGGCTTCGTCGCCGTGACCGAGGGCGACAACCGCAACATCATGGCCTCGCAGATCGCCAAGCACGTCTTCAAGGTCCCTCACGTCGTCACCCGCATCTACGACCCCGAGCGCGCCGAGACATACGAGAAGCTCGGCGTCCACACCATCTGTCCGACCATCGAAGGCGCCAAGCACATCGAGCGGGTCTTGATGGAGCGCACCTGACGGCCTGATGTACGTCATCGTCGTCGGTGGAGGTACGGTCGGCTACTACCTCTCGCGTGACCTCGTCGAGCGCGGGCACGAGGTCACGCTCATCGAAAAGGACGCACGCCGCGCGGACTGGCTCGAGACCCAGCTCGGGAGCATCGTGATGCGCGGAGATGGATGCGAGGTGCGCTTCCTCGCGCAGACGGGCATCGAGCGAGCCGACGCGATGCTCGCCGTCACCGCGGACGACGAGGACAACCTGATCGCGCTCCAGGTCGCGAAGCGTCACTTCCGCGTGAAGAAGACGATCGCGCGAGTGAACAACCCGACCAACGTCGAGATCTTCAAGATGCTCGGCGTCGACGAGGCGGTGTCGGCAACCGAGGTCCTGCTCGCGGCGCTCGAGCCGCCGATCACCAACTGAAATGAAAAAGGACCGCTCTCAAAAGAGCGGCCCTTTCAGAAGAACCGTCGCTTATACGATAGCCTTGCCGATCTTGTAGATCTTCGTGCCGCAAAACGGGCACGTGCCAACCGTTGCCGGCTTGCCGTTCTTCATCGTGATCGGCTGAGGGTCTTTCATCTCGACCTTTCTTTTGTCCTTCAAACAGTAGCCTTCCACTAACTCACCATCCTTTGTAGAGATTCTGTTGGAGGGCGGACTTGCCCATTCTAGGGGGGCGTATTTGCCCAATACAACCCCAATTCAAACTGAATTCAGCGATCCGGCCCAGAATCCCGTGGAAAAACGGACCAGAATGCCGCTTCAAAAGGCATTTTTGCGGCTTCTTCAAAAAGCACGAACCTGACCTCCGTCGCTTGCCATCCCTCACTTAACGCGTCGTGCAAAGACTCTGCCATCACACGCGCGCACTCATCGATGGGAAATCCCGCGATGCCGGTGCCAACCGCGGGCACGGCCAACGTCGACACGTCGTGCGCGCGCGCAAGACGAAACACATGGTCCATCGACGAGCGCAGCGATGACCGTGTCGTTCTTCCACCAAGCGACATGCTCGCCGCGTGTATGACGTAACGCGCGAGCAGCGCACCCGCGCCGGTGATCGCCGCTTCGCCGACGTTGACCGGACCGTGAGCATCGCACTCGTCCTGGATCGATGGACCGCCGGCGCGTCTGATGGCGCCGGCCACACCACCACCGAGCATCAGATCGTTGTTCGCCGCATTGAC
>WNEZ01006538.1_pt1 | contig 10226 bp, 11 predicted proteins | sample 5400521 | NCBI WGS metagenome assembly WNEZ01 (sample SAMN13153339, study PRJNA577476) | soil metagenome | isolation source: 120 cm saprolite under Douglas fir tree site 2 hole 1 replicate 1 | place: USA:California | collected 2015-04-18
GACGGCGGCGGCGATGCGAGGGGCGCCGGGGGTGTCGCCGTGGAGGCAGATGGTTTGCGTTTGAAGGGGGATTGTCGCGCCGTTGGTAGCGATCACGCTGTGTTGCGTGGCGATGCGCACGGCTTGGGCGGCGGCGTCCTCGGGGTGATGGAGGAGTGCGTCTTTGAATTTGCGGGAGCGCAGAGTGCCGTCGGGTTCGTAGCGGCGATCGGCGAAGGCTTCGGCCGCAGTGGAGAAGCCTGCCTGCTGAAAAATTTCGAGCATGGGGGAAGTGGCGAGGCCGACGAGCACCATGGAATTGTTTTGCATTTGTGATATGGAGCACGCGGCGAGCCAGCGCGAAACACCTTCGGCAATGGCGGCGGCGAGTTGCGTGTCGTGGGCCGCCTGATTGTAAAGCGCGCCGTGCGGTTTTACATGCGAGATGCGCGCGCCGCACGCATCGGCGATTTTGGAAAGTGCGAGGAGTTGCTTGTGGACCGAGGCAGCGACCTCTTCCAAAGAAAGTTGCAATTCGCGGCGGCCGAAGTTCGCGGGATCTTCGTAACCCGGATGCGCGCCGATAGCTACATTGGCGCGCAGGCATTGTTCGATAGTGGCGCGCATGGTTTGCGCGTCGCCGGCGTGGCCTCCGCAGGCGATATTCGCGGAGGTGACGAAGCGCAGCAACTCTTCCTGAGTGCCATCCTCGATGGCTTCGGGCAGTTCGCCCATGTCGCAATTGAGATCGATCGGGTTCATGTAAAGAGCAACTCCGGCGAATTCAAGAGGTGTTGCTGCGCGAGATAGAGCGAACGCGCGGCCTCGACAGTGACGAGTTCGAAGCGAATTTCATCGCGTGGACGCAATTGTCCAACGGAGGACAGGTCGGCAGCAATGATATTGGCAATTTTCGGATAGCCGCCGGCGGTCTGCTGCTCGACGAACAAAATAATCGGCTGGCCGCTGGGAGTGACTTGGATTGCTCCGAGGGACACGCCTTCGCTGATCAATTCGCTTTGGTTAAGCAAGGGCAATGCAGGGCCGTTCAGGCGCAAGCCCATGCGATTCGATTCTTCGATCACGTGGAAGGCGTTTGTGAACAGAGATTGTCGAGTGTCCGCAGCGAACCAGTCGAATTGCGGGCCGATCGTGGCGCGCAGAGTTTTGCGCGCCTGCAGCATTTCGATCGCTGCGGAAGATATTGTGTGGCGCGGATTCGATTGCGGCGACTCGCCCAGGGAAAGCGCATCACCTTTGCGCAGCGCGCGGTCGTGAAAACCGCCGAGGCCGCTGAGGAGATGCGTGGAGGAGCTTCCGAGAACCCGTGGTACCTCGATGCCGCCCGCGACACAAAGATAGGAGCGGGCTCCCGAGCGTGTGGGGCCGAACGAAGCGCTGCCGCCCGGAGGAATTGTGTGGGCGACGTAAGGTGCTAGCGGCTCGCCATTTGCTCTTGCAGCGAAGTCGGAACCTGCGGCGGCAATGACGGCGCCCTCGGGGAAGGAAAATCTGCCGCCGAGGAGCGTCATCTCCAGAGCCGCAGCGCCGCGCGGATTGCCGAGCAGCAAATTGCCGACTTGCAGCGCGAGCGGATCGGCTGCACCCGAAGGTGAAACCCCGAGCGGGCCGAAACCCTCGCGACCAAGATCCTGCACGGTAGTGAGCAACCCCGGCGAATCGACGAGGAGCGAACTCATTGCTGCTCCAACGCACGAAATTCTTCGCGGGTGATCGCGCGAAAACGGACCTGATCGCCGATGGCGATCAAACCCATCGGCTCGCGGTCGGGACGGAACATCGCAAGCGGCGTGCGGCCGAGCAAGCGCCAGCCGCCCGGCGTGGCGAAGGGATAGACGCCGGTTTGCGCGCCGGCGATGGCGACACTTCCAGCGGGAACGCTTTTTCGCGGAGTGGAGAGGCGTGGCATGACAAGTTCGAAAGGAAGATCGCCGAGATACGCAAAGCCAGGAGCGAAGCCGAGAAAGTAGGCGTGGTAGGTCTGCGAAGTATGCAATTTAATGACGCGTTCACGGGAGAGGGAGCGAGCCGCGGCTACTGCTTCGAGGTCAGGTCCAAATTCACCGCCATAGCAGACGGGGATTTCGACGATTTGTGACGGAGGCGCGGAAAGTGTGGCGGAACGTTCCGCGCGTTCGCGCACAGCGGCTTCGAGTTGCGCGTGATCCAACAGGCTCTGGTCAAACGTGAGCAGCAGGGAAGTGTAGGCGGGTTGAATATTGCGAAGGCCCGCGATGGGCGCGCTTTCCAAAAGGCGAAGGAGGCGCAAAACCTTCGCGTGGGTGTCGAGGCCTATGGCCTCGCCCAGATAGACCAGCAGGGATTGGTCGCTTGCGACGCAGAATCGCAGGGGGAAGTCCTCGCTGCCATTAGTTTACAGGTTGGCCGGGCGCAGGAAAAAACTTCTACTGCACGAACCCGAAATTCGCGTTCGGCGGGACGCCTTCGGGGCCTTCCTTGATGGGACCGAAGGCGGCTTCGTAGCGCGCGATATTTTCGCCGAGGGCGCGCCAGATGCGTTTGGCGTGGCCAGGGCTGACGATCATGCTGCAGAGCAGTTTGCCCTGCGGCGCGTTGGGGAACACGTAGACAAAGTTCATGGTGAACTCTTCCGCGTGGTGATGAATCATCACCAGGTTGCTGTACATGCCCTGCAATTCTTTTTCGTCGGCCTTGATTTGTACCTGGCCCTGCGGCGGTGCCTGCTTTTCGTCCATGGTGTTCTCCCGAACTGTCTGCCAACAAAGTATCACAGGGGAAATGGCGCGGCTCAAGCGGGGGCGGGTGCCGGGCCGCGGCTAGAACAAAAGTTCTATTGACTCCCGCGGAGGTTAATTTTAGTTTATAATGGAAGTTCACCATAGTTAATACAGTTATGCCCCTGAAGAATGCCAACCAACTCGTGACCGAGCCGGAACTCACAGCGGAACAAGAGGCCCGCAGCGGCTGGCGGCGTCCACTGGCCCTGCCGTCGTTACCCGAAGCGCACCGCACCATTACGATCTCCCCGAACGCGGGCTGGCTGCGCAAGATGCTGGCTTTTGCCGGGCCGGGCTATCTGATTGCTGTTGGCTACATGGACCCGGGAAATTGGGCCACGGACCTTGGCGGAGGGTCGAAGTTTGGCTACACGCTGCTGAGCGTGATCCTGATCAGCAATCTGTTCGCGATGTTCTTGCAGGCGCTCTCCGCGAAGTTGGGGATCGCCACCGGGCGCGACCTGGCGCAAGCCTGCCGCGACCACTATTCGCGGAGGATGGCGTTTTTTCTGTGGGTGGTGTGCGAACTGGCGATTGCGGCGTGCGACCTGGCAGAAGTGCTCGGGTCGGCGGTGGCGCTGAAGCTGCTCTTTGGCGTGCCGCTGCTGCTGGGAGTGATTCTCACGGCGCTGGATGTCCTGATCGTACTCGCGCTGCAGGGCCGCGGGTTTCGGCTGATTGAGGCGTTCGTGGTGACGCTGATTGCGTCCATCGCGGTGTGTTTTGGCTATGAAATTTTTGTGGCGCGGCCCCTGTGGCTGGAGGCGGCACACGGGTTTATGCCGCAGCTGGAGATTTTGCGCAATCGCGAAATGCTGTACATCGCCATAGGAATACTTGGCGCGACAGTGATGCCGCACAACTTGTACTTGCACTCGAGCATCGTGCAGACGCGGGCGTTCGGGCGCTCGCTGGAAAATCGCCGGGAAGCGCTGCGCTATGCGGTGATTGATTCGACGGTGGCGCTGGGATTCGCGCTGTTCATCAACGCCGCGATTCTGGTGCTCGGCGCGGCGGCGTTTCATTCGCGCGGCCAGAACGATGTTGCTGACATCGCGCAGGCGTACAAACTGCTGAGCCCGGTGCTGGGCGCCAGCCTGGCCAGCACGTTATTCGCATGCGCGCTCCTGGCCTCCGGGCAAAACTCGACGCTTACCGGAACGCTCGCCGGACAAATTGTAATGGAAGGATTTCTGGAGATTCGCGTGCAGCCGTGGCTGCGGCGCTTGATTACCCGCTCGATCGCCATTCTTCCCGCGGTGCTGGTGATCGGAATCGCCGGTGAAAGTAAAGTGACTTCGCTGCTCATTCTCAGCCAGGTGGTGCTGAGCTTTCAGCTGCCGTTTGCGGTGATCCCGCTGGTGCAGTTCACGAGCGATCGAGCCAAGATGGGAGAATTCGTGAACTCGCGGGCCACTATCGTGGTTGCGTGGCTGGTGGCCGCCGCCATTCTCTTTTTCAACGCCGAGCTACTGTGGCTCATCTTCAAGACATAAAGCCAGCCTCGGTCCATACGTGTAAAGGGCCCTTTTTCCTAGGCTCTCTTGTACACATTTGTAAACCGAACGCGAACCAGCCAGAAAATCATTAATGCGGCGACAATAATGACGGGCACCGTATTGAGATGTGTTCTGAGAATGGCCTCGGGAAACAATCGCTGCTTTCCAATGAAGAAAGACATTACCGTTATTAAGAATGCAAAACACATACGCCATAGATGTCGCGCGATACGCTGTGCACCCGCAACGCCGCCACGAGTTAGCATGCGAATGTCCAAAGCGGCAGCAAGTAACGCCACAGACCCAAAGATAAAATAGGCTACGCCGGGATAGCCATCTCTCAAGCCCGTCGCGCTATTCGCTGCTTGCAAACCAAAGATCAAAGCGGCAGCTCCGTCCGCCAACGCGACAAGCATCGCGCCAAATTCGAAAGCGCCGATTTCTCCCGCTTTGCGCTTAACGGCCGCCCAGGCGGTTGCGACCATGTAGAAGGTCAAAACGCCGACGATTGCATTAATCAATTGCTGCTTCATTACCGCCATATACGAGGCGCTTGCGGACATAACCAGCATCGATATGAAAAACACGTTTCCAGACGTTCGATGCGGACGAGAGCCTTTGCGAAAAGATAATGCCGCCGAGCCAGAGAGCAAGCCGACGATGGCACCGCAAATGTGAAGAGTGAGAACGGGTGAGAATGGCATGCCACTGCTCCTCTTTTATTGCTCAATAAGCGGTCCTCAATCAGGGGGCGTTGATTTTCTGAAGCATCAGCACGGCATTGCGGTTCTTGGGATTTAGCTGGAGAGATTCTTGATAGTTGGCGATGGCCTGCGGCTTGTCGCCGTCGTCCATGTAGGCTTCGGCGAGGCTGTCGTAGACGTTGCTGGATTGCGGATAGGCCTCGACGTTTAGCTGGAAAATGCGGATGGCTTCCTTGTACTTGTTGGCGCGAATGAACTGGTAGCCTAAATTGTTGAGTTCGTTTTCATCGAAGTTGTAGGTGGCAGGCTCGACAGCCTTCAAGTCATGGTATTGCTTCGCGGCCTGGTCGATGCCGCTGGAAGCGATGGTTGCCGACAGAGTTTGCGCAATGGACTTGCGGGTGTCATAAGCGGCTTTGACGTTTGGCAGCCACGCGGCCATGGCGACGGCGAAAACTCCCGCGCCCATCGCGAGTGTAAGCGCAAAAAGAACACCGGCTGTAGCCACGCGGCGCAGCGCGCCGGGGCGGTCCTGCGCGAGCAGATAGAGTTCAAGAACGCCAAGGGGCAGGAGGTATTGAGCGAAGGTCCAGAAGGTGAGGAGCGGGCCGCTAAAATTTGTCTGATCGAAACCGATAGGGCCGAAGAGGAGAAGCGTCAGGAAAAATCCCACTCGGAAGAACCAGGATGCACTCGCCACGAGGAACAGGCGAATAGCCCAGCGGCGATGAGTTGTGAAATCGCGAGCAATCGCATAGCGCAGCGCCACGGCGGCGCAGAACATGATCAGGACGGCTCCCAAGACAGAAACTACGTGTTGAGTCACGTCGCCGACAACCCTTCTGCCGGACAAGGTCAAATAAAGGCCAGTGGTCGCCTGAGTGAACGCGGCGAGTACGAATATGCGCCCATTCCAGCGATGAAAAGCGGGGAAGCGGTTTCGGACGCGAGGAACCAGTTGAAGCGCTCCGGCCATGCTTATAACGGTGGCGAATAGAATATGCCCGGCGAGGGCGGCATTGCCCATCGTTGCGCCAGCGACGTACCCATGGAAAAGGACTTTATTCCACGCCTGAAAATCGCCTCGAAGCGCCGTAAGGCCGTAGAAGAATGCTATAGAAAACGCGAACGCGAATTGGCCGATCACGGCGACCACAAACCAAAACCGCGCGGCCCCTTTCAAGGCTTTGTCCGCGGCGGAATTCAACTCCAACCGGTTGGTCCATACGGCTGTGCTCATGTTCGTTTCTCCTTACGCGAGAAATGGAATTCGATCCAGGGGCGAAATCAAATCGGTTCGCGATAGCGGCGTAGCCGCACCGCCGCGGCGAGGAATATCGCCGCGAATACCAGCCCAAGCCACAGGCCCGGACTGCTCAGGAATCTCCCCGGGGTGAGTTGTGACAGCGGAATAAAATGCGGATCAACCGGGGCGCCGCTCGGAGTCTTGAAGGCGAAAGCGTCCGTACCGCCCGAAAAGCGATTGCCCAGCAGGGAAGCAAAGTGCCAAGTGTGGAAGGCAATCTTCTCGAAGATGCCGATTGCCAGCAAAGGCAAGAAGGCCCATAGAAAGGTAGTGCGCTTCGCCCAAGCGGAGACCAGCAGCAGCCAGGCGTAAATCGGCGCATGTGATAACGCAAGCACGATCAAGCCGTAGAGGAGCACCAGTTCCATTTGGAACAACGGCAACTGCCTCCAGAGCGTGGCGGGATTCACACCGCTCATCAGCAGGACCGCCGTGCTCAGCAGCAGCATGATCAGCTGCATGGTAACGACGATCGCGAAGATGAATAGCGGCAAGACCACGAGAGGAATGCTGGCCTTCGAGAGCACGGTCGTGAGATCCGAAACAGGCAGCGACTTCCAGAACAGGATGCTGCGATCGCGACGCTCGCCGTGCAGCGCGTCCAGCGAGTAGAAGACGCCGACGAGGAACGCTATCGCTATGAGCAGCATCGCGGCGTGGCTGTATGGCATGGCGAGCATGATGCGCTGATGCGCCGGATCGAGCGTCGACAGTCCACGCATGCTGCGCGGCAGACCGATCAGGCTGATCATGTAGCCGAGCATATAGACAGAGGCCGCAGCCAGCGGCGCGATATAGATCGAACGGTTCTCCCACAGTTCACGGCGCACAGACCAGTACATGGGCTGGGTCGGCGAGAGAGCCGCGGTCGTAAGTACCTGCGAGTCGAGCGATTCAGGCACAGCGTTTGACGGAGTAGTCATCGAGCCGCTCCTTGGGCCGCACCGCTTGGGTTGCTCATCACGGCGACGAACAAGTCGGCGATGCTGGGCGTGCGCACGTCGCCCAGCGCGGCGAGTTGCTGGCGATCGACGCGATCGAACAGCAGAATGCTGCGGCCGAACACCTGGCGCTCGTGAATCGGTTTGAGCGCCCGTGCCGCGGCGACCTGCTCAGGATTCACCATCACTTCCAGGTAGCGCGACTCGAACTCCTCCATGCTGCAATTGAGTACGATTCGGCCGCGGTTGATGAACATGAGATCGGTGAGGACGTCCTGGATCTCTTCCACCTGGTGAGTCGTCACGACGATGGTGCGGCTGCGATCGAAGTAGTCATTGAGCAGGGAATCGTAGAATTGCTTGCGATACAGGATGTCCAGGCCGAGCGTCGGCTCGTCCAGCACCAGTAATTTCGCGTCAATGGCCATGACCAGAGCGAGGTGCAGTTGGGCCACCATGCCCTTCGACAATTCCCTGACCTTGCTGCCGCGCTTGATGGTGGTCTTCGCAAGAAAACCTTCCGCCTTCGCGCGATCGAATCGCGGGTGCACTCCGGCAACGTAATCGAGCGCTTGCGAAACCCGGATCCAGCGCGGCAGCACGGCGACATCGGCAATGAAGCAGACATCGCGCATGAGCTGATCGCGCGCGATCCAGGGGTCGCGCCCGAGCACCTTAAGTTCTCCCTGATAAGGGGTGAGGCCGAGAATCGCGTTGAGCGCGGTAGTCTTGCCAGCGCCGTTGGGACCGATGAGTCCGAGGATGCGGCCCTCTTCGATACGCAAGTCGATGCCGTCCACCGCAATGGTTGTGCCGAAGGCCTTCCGTAGCCCGCGTGCTTCTATGCATGCCATGGCTTAGCGCTCCTCCTCTGTAGCTTCCGATGACGACCGGCGGTTTGCGGCGTTCAGCAGTTCTTTCGGTGTCAGGCCGAGGCGCTGAATGGTTGCGTGGACTCTGGGCCATTCTTCCGCTAGAAACTTCTGGCGTTCAGCCTGCAGCAGCAGATCGCGCGCGCCGGCATTGATGAACATGCCGCGGCCTCGTTTGCTCTCGACCAATTGCTCTTCAACCAGTTGTTGATAGCCCTTCAGAACCGTGAGCGGATTGATCCGATATTCGGTGGCGACATTGCGCACGGACGGCAGCGGATCGCCTTCTTTGAGCACGCCGTCGAGTATCATGGCGACGACACGGTCACGAAGCTGGCGGTAAATCGGCTGGCTGTCATTCCACTCACGATCGTTCATGTGCACCAGGTGGCACTCCCGAGAGAGGCGCAAGTGACGGCGCTAGCCGCAACTCTAGTGTTATACTTAACTACAACACTAAATCAATTGCAAGTGTTTTTTTGAGGTTTATTTGCCGTCGCCCGCCAAGGGGTCTTCGAGACGGAGCGCATTTAATCTTCAAAGCTGCTTATCGGGCTCGTACAGCGAGCGACTGCTCGGCGGATGCGAAGTGTGCGAGACTTTGGATTGGCCATGAAGAAGCCCACGGCACGGAGTTTGCGAATGCGGAAGATTCTTCTTGCGTGCGCGATTGGTCTGATTTTTCTGGCCATAGGGTTCGCGGCGTTTCAGCCGAGTCCCTGGGTCGTGCCGCCTGATGCGAAGGAAAAGAAAAATCCGCTGGTGACTTCAGAGGAGCATCTGAGAGTGGCGAAGGCAATTTACATGGACAAATGCGCGAACTGCCATGGGGATGCGGGAAAAGGCGACGGCTCTGAAGCGATGATGTATGACCCGGCGCCGGCGGATTTCACCGATGCCGCAAAAATGAGCAAGTATACAGACGGCGAGATGTATTACCAGATCACCCAGGGGCGCAAGCCGATGCCGTCCTTTCGAAATAAGTTGACGGAAGAGCAGCGCTGGGAAATGGTGCTGCTGGTGCGGTCGTTTGCGATTGCGGCCGCCACAGAGAAAAAGGCGGAAGCACCGAAAGCAAAGTAGCGCGGTCCGCCTTCCCAATCACCCGAGATTTTTGACTTTGAGCTGAGTTACTGAATTTTTGCCAGCGCGTCGGCGACTTCTTTCACGTCGGGGACGACCGGGATGTCGTAATGCTTGAGCCATGCGACTTTGCCGTCCTTGCCGACGATGAAGATGGAGCGGCCGGTGATGCCCCTGTCGGCCAGGTAGACGCCATACTTTTCGCTCATTGCGCCCTTGGGGTGGAAATCGGCCAGGAGCGAATAGGCGATGCCCATTTTTTCGGCGTAGGCTTTGTGCGACCAGACGCTGTCCACGCTGACACCCAGGACTTCCGCATTGAGCGTGGCGAAATCCTTCATTCCCCCGACGAAACAGGCATGCTCGTTGGTGCAGGTCGGGCTCCAATCGAGAGGATAAAACACCAGCACGACATTTTTCTTTCCGGCAAAATCCGAAAGCTTCACATCCTTCTTGTTCTGATCCTGCAAGACGAAATCCGGTGCTGCTTGTCCGACGGCCAATGCCATGATCAATTCCTCCTAAGTTTTGTTCCGTGGTAAGTGTAGCGAATCGCGGAAAGTTTCGCCAAGCCGGTGAGGACCCGCGGCGTTATTCGGCTCTGTAGAGAGCCCGCGGGCGGCGCGTGAGATTCGTTCCTGCAAAGCGCCTCGCTGTCGCTGCGTGCTCTTCCAGAATTTCGTGCGGCAGGCGTGCACCGAATTTTGCGAGGAACTCGCGGCTATCGGCGAGATCCGCTTCCCAGTCGTCCGCATCGACGCGGCAAAGTTCGTCGAGCGAGCTTTGCGGAATATTCAGCCCGTCCAGCGTCAATCCGTTTTTGCCAGGGACGTAGCCAATGGGCGTTTCCTGCGCTTCGCCGCGGCTTTCCACGCGCTCCAGAATCCACTTGAGCACCCGGACGTTTTCCCCATAACCGGGCCACAGGAATTTTCCATCGGCGCCTTTGCGGAACCAGTTCACATGAAAAATTTTCGGGGGATGCGGAATGCGCTTGCCCATTTCCAGCCAATGCCCGAAATAATCGGCCATGTTGTAGCCGCAGAAGGGCAGCATGGCCAT
>WNEZ01007401.1_pt1 | contig 10226 bp, 8 predicted proteins | sample 5400521 | NCBI WGS metagenome assembly WNEZ01 (sample SAMN13153339, study PRJNA577476) | soil metagenome | isolation source: 120 cm saprolite under Douglas fir tree site 2 hole 1 replicate 1 | place: USA:California | collected 2015-04-18
TTCGCTCCTACGTGTTTCAACCGTATCAAATGGTGAAGGACCACCGCACCGGCGCCGAGACGAGCAACCTACAGGAAGTGATGGACGGCAACATCGACATGTTCATCCAGGCAAAATTACGCGGCGAGAAAATCGCGAAAGCCGAGAGAGAGTTGTAGAGGCGCTGGACAAGTTAAGTTGCCGTCACGAGCTGCAATCGGAAGCGAGCGTCGAATTCTCCACGATTATGCGCGCGACAGCACGCCAGACACGCAATCGCGCGGCGAAGCCGGCGGACACGAGCAAAATCGCGGCGGCAATTCGGACATTTGTAGAGAAAACGCCGCGCGCGTTCTGCAATGGGGAAGGGCAAATTGTGGCAGCGTTTTTCATCGCCAACGCCAAGATCGCGGCAAGCTTGGCGCCATTCAGATCCATGCGGCAAAAGGCGGCGCCGGCCCGCCCGAAATTGGGCGAGAAGATGTGCGAGCTCATGACGAAGCGTGCAATCGATTTCCGCTTCTCCGTGTTCTGCAAGTCGTGGATTTAGCGAAACCAGTTTGTTGCGATAATCTGCGCGGCCGGCACAACTTTTCAGGCGCGAGTTCCATTCGACACGAACGAAGCGCGCGATTCGCGCTGCGTCAGTTGCGCGCAGTAGCTCTCGCGCTCTCAATTCAAGATCGACATCGCGGCTAAACGGCTGTAGCCACGGCGCTCTGTCGCCGTGCTGCATTGCAACGAAACGCCCCGGCAGAGCGGGGCGGCTACAGTCAAACAGCTCGACCTGCTCAACCTGCTCAAGCAACCGCATACGAGTCGCTTGTTCTTTTCGTCAGTCGCTCGACGATCTGGCGCGATCAAGAGCATTGCGGAATCCAGACCGATGAAGCTGACGTTCAATGTATTGGCAAGCCGGCGCGCTTGATCGCCATTTTGCTGCGCTTGCGAAACACTTTCCGTGATCGATTTCCATAAACCATCGCGCAAATGCAATTGTCGATCTTGCGCCGCTTCGCGATCGCGCAAGGCGAATTCAGCCGCTGCCGCCATGCCGGCGATGGCCGCGACGTTTTCTGTCCCCGGACGCCGCTCATTCTCGTGCGCACCACCGAACATGATCGGTTGGAGGGACAATCCACTGCGCAGAAAAAGAAATCCGGCGCCTTTCGGTCCGTAAAATTTGTGCGCGGCGAAACTCGCGACATCGACCAGCGTCATATCGATGTCTATCTTGCCGAACGATTGCACCATGTCGCTGTGCAGCAAGACACCGCGCGCGCGGCAAATTTCCGAGATTTCACGAATCGGTTGGATCACGCCGGTTTCGTTGTTGGCTGCCATGATTGAAACCAGCCTCGTTTCTGGACGAATTGCACGAGCGAGGTGGTCAAGATCGACAACTCCATCCTGGGAAACGTCCAGCCACGTCACTTCGAAATTCTCGCGACCTTCCAAATTTTCGAACGCGTTCAAAACCGCATGGTGCTCGGCTTTGTTCGAAATCACATGTCCGCCGCGCGAGCTCGAACATTTCGCCAGTCCAAGCACCGCGAGATTGCACGACTCAGTCCCACCACTCGTAAAAATTATTTCGTTAGGCTTGACGTGGAGAAGCGAGGAAATTTTGTCTCGCGCATCATCAATCGCCGCGCGCGCCTCGCGTCCGGCCGTGTGAACGCTCGATGGATTTCCGAAATGCCGGCCCAAGTACGGCGACATCGCGTCGCGCGCTTCAGCGCAGAGTGGAGTAGTCGCGTTGTAATCGAGATAAATCATCCGATGAATGCGCCGCTCGGCTCGGCACCCTTGCGCGGCCGCTTCGGCACGATGCGCAACTGTTTCTCCTCGTAGTAAACGAGCGAATCGGGCGGAACGCTTTGCACAAGAAAAACGTTTCCGCCAATTGTCGATCTTGCGCCGATCACGGTTTCGCCGCCAAGGATATTCGAGTTCGGATAAATCGTCACGTCGTCTTCGACTTTGGGATGCCGTTTTCCGCCTTTCTTAATTTTGCCGTGCTCGTCTTTCTGAAAGCTGCGCGCGCCGAGGGTGACGCCGTGATACAGTTTTACGCGCGATCCGATTTCGCACGTCTCCCCGATTACGACGCCGGTTCCGTGATCGATAAAAAAATAAGAGCCAATTTGTGCGCCGGGGTGAATGTCGATCCCGGTGCGGCTGTGCGCCCATTCCGTCATGATGCGCGGGATCAAGGGCAGCTCCCTCATATATAATAGGTGCGCCATCCGCTGGATCGCGATTGCCTCCAGGGCCGGATAGGCGAGAATGATTTCCTCGTAACTCTTTGCCGCCGGGTCGCCTTCGTAGGCGGCGTCGATGTCCGTCCAGAGCATTTTGCGCAGTTGCGGGAGCTGGGACAGGAATGAGGACAAAATTTCTTCTGCTTTTTCTTCCACCTTTTCTCGCGACGAAAGTTTCCCGAGGCTTTTGCAAATCTCGGTTTTGAGTCGCGCATGCAAATTCCTCATGCGACTGCGCGTAACGTCGGCCAAATCCGCCGAATTCACGAGCGCCTCGCTGCGAAAGCCGGGAAACATGAGACTCATGAGTTCGGCGCAAGTCGCCTCGATCGCGAGACGCGACGGCAACGTGGCGGCGGCATCCAGATAATTAATGCCGCCAGTCTCGCTGTAAGTCTGAAGTAACTCGTCAACTCCGTCGCGCGCGGTCAGTTCCATGCTTGCAAAGTATGGCCGGGAGCGTGTTGTAGCAACGCCTCTATGAGGCGTTCGACACCGCGCGCAGCGCCGTGGCGATATCGTCTCATTGAAAAGCGCGTGCCAGAATCTAAGTTTGCCCCTCGCATGAAACGTTTTGAAATCGCCGGATTGCCGCCCGACGAGCTCAACAGCTTTCTTGCCGGCACGCATTCCGACCCGTTTCGCATTCTTGGACCGCACCGGTTGAAAGATGGCCTCGTTATTCGTGCGTTCCGCCCTGATGCGCAAAAGATCGACATCGTTCTGGATCGACAACGGAAGCCCGCCTCAGGCGGGGAGCCGAGCGACGTAGACGGGAAAGCCCGCGAGGGTTCACGAGCTGGGGAGCGAGTGAATCAATCGGAGGAGACGATCGCGGCGGAGAAGATCCACCGGGACGGCTTTTTTTGCGCGACGTTGCCGGAGGCAACCCGCGATCTTGATTATCATCTTCGGGTCACGAGTTGGGACGGATCGGAACTGGTGATGCGCGACCCATACGGTTACGGCCCGATCTTGGGCGAGGTCGATCTGCATCTTTTTGCCGAGGGACAGCACTGGCAGATTTACGAAAAGTTTGGCGCGCATTTACGGACAATGGGCGATACGGCCGGCGTTCACTTCGCGGTTTGGGCGCCGAATGCGCAGCGCGTCAGTGTGGTCGGCGATTTCAACGGCTGGGATGGCCGCGTTAATCCGATGCGGAAACTTATCGGCAGCGGCGTGTGGGAATTGTTTTTGCCCGGCGTGAAGGAGGGCGCGCATTACAAGTTCGAGATTCGCACTCACTCCGGCGCGCTTTTGCTTAAGAGCGATCCGTTCGCGTTTTTCAATCAGCACGGTAAATCGACAAGTTCTCTTGTTTACAATCTCGAGCGCTACACCTGGAGCGATCACGAGTGGATGGAAGCGCGCCGCCAAAGCGATTGGCCGAAAAGCGCGATCAGTATTTACGAAGTGCACCTCGGCTCATGGCGTCGCACCGATCAAGGCAACCGGCATCTGAGCTATTTGGAATTTACCGAGACGCTGCTGCCCTACGTCGTCGAGATGGGTTACACGCACGTTGAGCTGATGCCGATTGCCGAGCATCCCTTTGAAGGCTCGTGGGGTTATCAGGTCACGAATTATTATGCGCCGACGAGCCGTTTTGGGACGCCCGATGAATTGCGTCACTTCATCGACAAGTGTCACCAGGCCGGCATCGGTGTGATCATGGATTGGGTGCCGGCGCATTTCCCGAAAGACGCGCACGCGCTCGCGGAATTTGACGGCACCGATCTCTACGAGCACATGGACCCGCGTCAGGGCGAGCATCAGGATTGGGGCACGCTCATTTTTAATTTCGGCCGCAGCGAAGTCCGCAATTTTTTGATCGGCAATGCGCTTTTCTGGCTCGACAAATATCATATCGACGGTCTCCGCGTGGACGCAGTCGCGTCGATGCTTTATCTCGATTATTCGCGCCAGCCGGGGCAATGGATTCCGAATGTTTACGGCGGCCGCGAAAATCTGGATGCGATCTTTTTTTTGAGGCGTTTCAACGAAGTTTGCTACGAGCGCTTCCCGGGAATCATGACGATCGCCGAGGAATCAACCGCGTGGCCGGGCGTGTCGCGTCCGACTTATTTGGGCGGCCTCGGCTTCGGTTTCAAATGGAACATGGGCTGGATGCACGACTTCCTGCAATACATGAGTCTCGATCCGATCTTCCGGCGGTTTCATCACGGCAACATCACCTTCTCGCTGCTCTACGCGTTTCAGGAGCACTTCATTTTGGTCCTGAGTCACGACGAAGTGGTGTATGGAAAACGCTCACTCTTGTCAAAAATGCCCGGCGACGAATGGCAAAAGTTTGCCAACCTGCGAATGTTTTACGCATGGATGTATGGACAGCCCGGCAAAAAGCTGCTCTTCATGGGCGGCGAGTTTGGCCAGTGGCACGAATGGAACCACGATCAAGGCCTGGACTGGCATTTAACCGAACTCCCGCGGCACGACGGGCTGCAACGGCTCGTGCAACATCTTAATTACATTTACAAACGCGAGCCGGCCTTGTGGGAGCAGGACGACAGTCATGATGGCTTCGAGTGGATCGATTTTCACGACGCCGACAACAGCGTGGTCTCGTTCATACGAAAATCGAGCGCCGGCGAAATGATCGTGTTCGTTATCAACGCGACGCCAGTGGTGCGTCACGATTACCGGCTCGGCGTTCCTGCGCCCGGATTTTATCGCGAGATCATCAATACCGATGCCGAAACCTACGGCGGCAGTAACGTCGGCAATTATGGTGGCGCGCAGAGCGAAGATCGACAATGGATGGGCCGCGAACATTCCATCCTCATTCACTTGCCGCCGCTTGCGACCCTCGCGTTCAAATGGGAACGCTAGCCGTCACTGCTGCAATCACTCCCCTAACAATAATCTGAGATAAAGCTTGCTTTTTCCCGCACACCAATTATAAAAGTGGCCCAACATACCTCTATGAAACGAAAAACCTCCTCTGCATTTACTCTTATCGAACTGCTGATCGTGATCGCGGTCATCGCCATTCTGGCCAGCTTCGCCCTGCCGGCGTACCTTGGCGTGCAACAACGCGCCAAGCAAACCAAAGACCTGTCCAACGCCAAACAAATTGTCCTGGCTTTGAGGCAGTTTGCTCTTGACCAAAACGGCGTATTTCCGTCCAACGGGCCTGCTGCGACCTACGGTGCTGGAACGGCTCTCCTTTCGGGCGCCGCCTCCAATGACGCATTGTGGTGGCTCTTCCCGACCTATCTGACTGATGAGCAAATTTTCATCGTCGGAGGTTCCCATTGGTGTAAGGCCACCGCGGATAACAAATTGGACGTGGCAGGATCCACTACACGAACCAACACACTTGCACCAGGCGAAAACGCCTACGCCTACATTCTCGGCCTCAACGATACTTCAAATGCCGGTTTCCCTTTAGTCTGCGATGCGTTCGTTACCCCCCTCGTGCCGCCTTATGAGTACAGCACGGACAACGGCGTACCAGGCGGCGTTTGGAAAGGCGGCAAAGGCGTTGTTGCCTTTGTCGATGGTAGTGCCCAGGCTATGACATGCGATGACGTCGCCCAGACATCGATCTTTCGACCGGGGACGACTACGGCCGACAACACTATCTTTAATGTGTCCACCGATGCCGGGATAACTTGGCTCAATGCGTCAGTTAATATAGTCTTGAATCCGGACACAACAGGCGTCCCGTATCCGTAAAAAGCTTCGCTTCGATTCGTTTAAATTCAAAACGCCCTGTCTGGAAGTTCCCGGCAGGGCGTTTTTATTTTTGTCCTAGTGTAGCCGCTGCCGTTCACTGTGACATTCCTCACAACCGTTCGTGAGAAACATCGGGATTTTGTTGAGACGACGGTACAACCATAACCGGCTGTGGGCGGCGAATATCGGAGATCGGCTCAACTGTCCACATCCAGCCGAGACGGCCGTTTCTATCGAAATACCAGGTTTCGCCGCCACGTTTTACGATTTCCACCCGCCAATGGGTGTTGTTTGCCGGGATTGCGAGTACAAATGTGACGGCAGCCGCCAGCATCACCCCGCAAAGAATTCCAATAAGGAACGCGCATCTCATTTTCCATGTCCCTTTCGATTCCTCTATAATCGAAGCTTGTCTTCGCGTCGGTCTTGCCTTTTAGCGTGATTTAATGGGAAGCGGATTCGCTGCGGCGAATGAGCACGGCAGCTTCGGCTAAACCCGCAGTAATTCAAAAAGAGTTCGTTTTCTTTTAAACCAATTTTACAGACAGCAGCCTCGAACTCACGCTTTCGTCGCTACTGTAGCCGCCGCCCTGTGGGCGGCGCGACGCTTCGCACAGCAAAGCGGCTGCAACTTCGCCGCGGCGGACGTCTCTACATCACCTCAGATCCGAATTCGCCGTCCGTGACGCGCGTCCGAATTTTCATTCGTGACCGGACATCGCGGACCGCTCGGATCACATTGCCTTCCGTATCTCTCGTGATGCTGTAGCCGCGCTGGAGTGTGGCGTCGGGCCCAAGGACGCGCAGAATGCCTTCTGCTCGCTGAAAGCGTTGCCGTGCATTGTCGATTTGTTGTTTGGTTAGTCGCGCCAGCGATTCCCTCACAACATCGATACGCTGTTGTGCCTCGCGCATCCGTGCCACTAGGTTGCGCGCCAGCGTCCGCTCCGATAAAAAATGCAGCCGCGTTTTTTGGTGCTCCACAGAATTGCGCAAACATTTATGGAGAGACGCAGCGAGCTCAGCGATTCGTCTTCGAAGATCGACAATGTCCGGCACAATCAGTTCCGCCGCGGCGCTGGGGGTCGGCGCGCGCAAATCGGCCACGAAATCACAAATTGTGAAATCAATCTCGTGTCCGATTGCCGAAACAACTGGCACGCTAACATCGACAATCGTCCGCGCGACGATCTCCTCGTTGAATTCCCATAAATCTTCGGTGCTGCCGCCGCCGCGCGCGACAACGATAAGATCGACAGGCAACCAGTTTTCGTTAGGCGTTGCGAGCTCGCGAATCGCCACCGCGATTTCCGCTGCCGCGCCACTACCCTGGACGCGCACGGGATTAATCAGGATTTGCAGCCAGGGCGCACGCCGTCGCAAAACGTTTAGCAGGTCGCGAATGGCCGCACCGCTTGGGGAAGTAACGATCCCAATTTGGCGCGGAAATCTTGGGAGCGCACGTTTGCGCGCCGCATCGAACAATCCTTCCGCCTCGAGTTTGCGCTTGAGCGCTTCAAACTTCGCTTGCAACAACCCCAATCCGCGCGGCTGCAAGATTTGCACGCTGAGCTGGTATTGGCCGCGCGCTTCGAAAACGGAAACGTTGCCGTAAACCTGCACTTGCGTTCCATCGACTAGCACTTGGCGAAGCGGCGCCATCGTGTTGCGAAAAATCACGCACGCGATCTGCGCGCGCTGGTCTTTGAGAGTGAAATATTGGTGCCCGCTTGGATGCAATTTGTAATTTGAGATTTCGCCCTGCACCCAGACCGCGCCGAATTTTGTCTCGAGCGTACCGCGAATCGCACGGGTCAATTCAGCGACAGTGAGAACCTTTGATGTTTGCGGAAAGAGCGATTGCCCGACTTGCATTGGCGGAAACGTCCAACGTTCAACGCCCAACGTCCAACATCGAATCGCAGAAACTGTAGCGGCGGTCTATAACTGCCGAGATTATGAGAACGTCGCTCATAGAGCGCCGCTACAGGAGCTCGGCTTGCGCGCCGGCCGGCGGCTTGAGCCCGAGCTTGCGATACGCATTTGCGGTCGCGACGCGCCCCTGCGGGGTGCGTTTGATGTAACCTTCCATGATCAAGTACGGCTCATTTACTTCTTCGAGCGTGCCGGCTTCTTCGCCAATCGCGACCGCGAGCGAATTCAAACCAACGGGCCCGCCGTTGAACTTGTGGATCAAAGTTTCGATGATGCGTTTGTCCCATTGATCGAAACCGTCGCGATCGATCTCAAGCATGGTGAGGGCGCGGTCGGCCAGCTCGGCGGTGATTTTTCCTTCGGCTTTTACCTGCACATAATCGCGCACCCAGCGAAGAAGATTGTTCGCGGTGCGCGGCGTGCCGCGTGCACGGGCGGCGATTTCGGCGGCGCCGGCAAGATCGACATCCACGCCTAACAAACGCGCGCTGCGCATGATGATCTTTTGCATTTCCTCGGCATTGTAATAATCGAGCCGCGCCGTCATGCCGAAGCGCGAGCGGAGCGGCGCACTCACCATGCCGGCGCGCGTGGTTGCACCGATGAGTGTAAACTTCGGCAATTGCAAACGTAGACTGCGCGCCTGTGGGCCTTGATCGATAATGATGTCGAGCCGGTAATCTTCCATCGCCGGATAGAGATATTCTTCGATTGTTGGTTGGAGGCGATGGATCTCGTCGATGAAAAGCACGTCGCCTTTTTCCAGACTGGTGAGCAGGCCTGCCAGTTCACCCGCTTTTTCAATGACTGGTCCACTCGTGTTTTTGATGGTCGCGCCCATCGCGTTCGCGATGATGTAGGCCAAGGTGGTTTTGCCAAGGCCGGACGGGCCGCTCAGCAAAATGTGTTCGAGGACGTCGTTCCGTTTTTTGGCCGCTTCTACCATCAGTTCCAGACGCTCGCGCACTTTCACCTGGCCGGTGAATTCGCTGAACATCGGCGGCCGCAGCGAAATTTCGAAAGCGGCGTCTGGTTCCGGTGGTTTCATTTCGATGTCGATCTTGTCGATTCTGTAGGGGAAGCAGTTTGCTTCCCAAATAAATCAGGCGGGACGCTAACAGCGTCCCCTCCAGTTTTCTGCGCATCAATCATGCACGTTGCTATTCCAGGTTTTTGGTGAGGACGAGCTCGGTCCCGCGCGCTTTCAAAATATAATCGATCCGATCGAATGCGTTTTTCATCAAGTGCAAGCCGAGCCCACCCGGTTCGATCATATCATGGGCGCGGCCCTGCATCTCGTGCGCCGGGCATTGTTCGCCGTAATCGCGCAAGCGCATGCGGACGCATTTGCGCAATCCTTCCATCGACAATGCGATCGGTTGATCGTCGCGCAATTGATAAGCATGGCGAATGATGTTGGTGCAGGCTTCGTCGACGCCGAGCACTATTAGCATCCGCTCTTTTTCGGAAAACGGATAAGCGTCGAGAAATCCGCGGACAAACTTGCGCATTAAGGCAAGGTTGGCGGTGTGACTGCTAAACTCGATCTTCTTTTTCTTCATTCGACCGCACAAGCAAGCTGAACAGACAGGGCGGACTCATTCAAGTCCGGAGGCAAAAAAACGAACGCATCTTAAATCGACAGTTGCCGATGCTGCAATTCTGTAGGGGAAGCAGTTTGCTTCCCGTTCAGGATTGTCTTTCGAAGTGGGACGCTAACAGCGTCCCCTACAGCTGTGCGACCGCGGGTCGGCGGCCTGAAAGAGGCAAAAATTTCATCGACGCACCTCCCCTTCGAATTCTTCATTCGGAAAACCCATGGACAGTCCGCAAAAGCGCTGTTCAATTTTGCCATGTGGAAATTGCTTGCGCCGCTCTTGCTTCTTGTCACGCCAGTGCGCGCGCAGGAACACGCCACTGCTTATGAAGCTTTGCGCGTAGTCGGCACGCAGTTGAATCGGGATTTCGTCAACCATGTTATTTCTGTCACGGGCGTGGACGGCACTCCGCAACCAAAGACCTGGAAAATTCTTCTCGACGATCCCCGCACCCGCGGAGGGGTGCGAGAAATAGAAATCGCGAACGACCGCGTTGTGTCCGAACGCACGCCGGTTCGCTCGGTCGCCGGTTCTACGGAAGGCGCCACCATTAATACCGCGCGCTTAAATCTCGACTCCAACGGCGCCTATGCCGTCGCTAGTCATACCGCCGAAAAATCGAACGCGCGCTTCGCGATTGTCAGTTACGCGCTGCGCACCGATGAGCGCGGCGATCCCGTCTGGATTGTTACGTTGCAAAATGAATCCGCGCGTCCGGTCGGCACTATTTATATCGGGGCGAACCGCG
>WNEZ01008673.1_pt1 | contig 10226 bp, 8 predicted proteins | sample 5400521 | NCBI WGS metagenome assembly WNEZ01 (sample SAMN13153339, study PRJNA577476) | soil metagenome | isolation source: 120 cm saprolite under Douglas fir tree site 2 hole 1 replicate 1 | place: USA:California | collected 2015-04-18
GGAATCGTGCCGGCGCCGGCGCCACCCTTCGGTTTCCACTGATGCGCGCCGGCCGGGCTCTTCGTCAGTTCCCATTCGTAGCCGAACAGGTTCGAGAAGTAGTTGTTGCTCCACTTCGTGGGCGTGGTGGTCCAGGTGACCTCCAGGCCGCTGGTGATCGTGTCACCGCCTTTGCCCCTGCCGAAGGTGCTCCTCCAGCCGAAGCCTTGCTCCTCGATGCCGGCCGCTTCGGGCTCACGCCCCACATGGGACTCAGGGCCGGCGCCATGGGTCTTGCCGAAGGTGTGGCCGCCCGCAATCAGCGCGACGGTTTCTTCGTCATTCATGGCCATGCGAGAAAACGTCTCGCGGATATCCCTGGCCGCCAAGAGCGGATCCGGATTGCCATTCGGGCCCTGCGGGTTGACGTAGATCAGCCCCATCTGAACGGCCCCGAGCGGATTTTCGAGATCCCGGTCGCCGGAGTACCGCTTGTCACCCAGCCACTTGTCCTCGGAGCCCCAGTAGACCTCTTCCGGTTCCCAGACGTCCTCACGGCCGCCGCCGAAACCGAACGTCTTGAACCCCATCGATTCCAGCGCGACGTTGCCCGCGAGGATCATGAGGTCGGCCCAGGAAATCTTCCGGCCATACTTGTGCTTGATCGGCCACAGGAGTCTTCGCGCCTTGTCGAGGCTCACGTTGTCGGGCCAGCTGTTGAGGGGCGCGAAGCGCTGCTGGCCGGCCCCGGCGCCGCCGCGGCCGTCGCGGATGCGGTACGTGCCGGCGCTGTGCCAGCCCATGCGAATTAACAAAGGTCCGTAGTGGCCGAAGTCCGCGGGCCACCAGTCCTGCGAGTCGGTCATCACCGCCACGAGGTCCTTCTTCACGGCCGCCAGATCGAGGCTCTTGAACTCTTTGGCGTAGTTGAAGCTCTTGCCCATGGGATCGGACAGGGGCGAGGGGTGGTTCAGGATCTTGAGGTTCAGCTGATTGGGCCACCAGTCTCGGTTCGACGGGCCGGCGCCAGCCGCGTGCGTGAACGGGCACTTTGCTTCGGTTGACATCTGTTCTCTCCTTTCGTCTGTGGGTCGCCGAGATCACCTACGTGCCAACGTGGGCCGGCTTCCTGTATCTCGCCATCGTGCTCGACGGGTTGGAGCCGGCGCGTGATCGGCGACCGAATGCGGGCAGGCCTCGACCGCCGGGTCACCCCTGAACAGCCTGGACGGAGGGGCATGCCGCGATCCTCCTGCCGCCGAAGCGACTAGTCAAGAAGCGATCCCACAGCACGGGCCGGGTTGTCAGGATCGAGGTGTCTGTGCGGCGCCCTTCTGGCGCGTATTGAGGCCTTCGGCTAGACTCCCGCCAGCCATTCCAACCGAGGTGCCCATGCGGCGGATCGGGCTCGCGGTCATTCTCCCGGGCCTCCTCGCTCGCGCAGTTCACCGCCGCGGGCCAGTATGAGGAGCGAGGGCGACGAGCGACGTTCGACACCACAGACATGCAGAGAAGCAGCAAGCCCCTGCCGCCACAAAAGGACGGTGTGAGATGACGCCTGATCCGACTCCGCCCTACCGTGTGTCCGATTTCTGCCCTGACTGCCGCGAGAAGTTTCTCGCCGTGGTGGGCTGGATAGCTCCGGCGCTGGAGTCGACCCTCTCGCCGGCCCCGCCTGAGCCCATCACCACCCCCGAGGACACGCTGCGCAGAGCGGGCATCAGCAGCGAGCGCCAGGCGATGTATCAACGGCGCATGTCGAGCCTGCTGGCGGGGAGGAAATGACGGCGACTGAGGCCGACTCTCGAGCCCGTCAGAGTGACGCGAGCTACGCCCGGGGACAGAACGAGGCTTCTCGGCGTGGTTATCGCGTCGGTGCTGGCGACGGCTGCGGGCTGCTCGTCGGTTTCGATCTGCCTCGAACAGGAGAAGGGCGTCTCGGCCAGCGAGGACGCACGGGCAATCTATCAAGCGTGTAAGTCAAATCAGACGTGAGTGCGGAACGGAAGGTACGCGGAACCGATACCCATGGTGCCGCGTTTTCGGGGTGGAGGTGCGCCGATGCGTGGAGCTTGTCTCGCTCTCGTGCTCGCGGCCGTGGTGTCGATCGCCACCGGAAGTGCAGCGGCGGCGAACTACGCACAGGAAAACCTCGATCGATACTTCCGGGTCGAATATCAGGTGGAGCCGAGCGCCGCCCGGCCCGTCGTCAGCGGCTACGTGTACAACATGCACCCCGGGCTGCCGGCCGATCGCATGCAGCTCGCCATCGAGGCCCTCGACGCCTCCGGCAAGGTCGTCGGCACCTCCTCGACCTGGATACTCGGCGGTGTACCAGCCGGCAATCGCGGCTACTTCAGCGCGCCGGTCATGCCGGCCGCCGTCGTATCGGGTCCAAGTGCTCTTCTTCGACTGGGGCAAGGGCGGCGGCTCGTAGGAGGGCATGGAGAGAGTGATGAATCCGAGTGCTGCTCTCAGGAGCTGGCCGCGTTGGTCGAGCACGCTTACTGGATCACCTGATCCGCCCGCTGTAGTAGAGCCTGCGGGATCGTGAGCCCGAGGGCCGAGCGTAAGCCGCAGCCACCCGTCGAGCCGCTCAAGCCCGTCGAGCCGCCGCAGCCGATCCAGCCCGTCAAACCCGTCGAGCAGACGAAGCCGGTCGAGCCGGTCAAGCCACCTGACGCGCCCGCCCCCGTGGGAGGAGGCTCCTGAGGGAGCCTCCTCCTCTAGAGGGGAGAGGAGCCTAGAAGGCTAACCGCACGCGGGCCGCCATCAGATAGCCATCGTTCGCGGTCCGACGCGTGTGCACTCCGTTGAGAACCTCGGCCGTGTCGAGCGCGTGTCCCACCTTGAGATACGCCCCCTGCAGATCGAACGCGGTATTCGGCGCAAACCTCCACGTCAGGCCGAGATCCATCTCGGTGCCGATGTAGCGGGAATCGCCCTTCACCCAGCTCTGATCGTCCACCGTCGCGCGGTTCGTAAAGGTTTGTTGCGGAGCCAGGACAATCGTCGTGTCCGTGTCGACCTTCTCCGCCGTCCACGTCGGGCTCACGATCCCATAAAACGCGAGCGCCTGCGTGACGCTGTACGTGGCCCGGAAGCCTAGCTGGGCGCGACCGAACCGATCGTAACCGACGTTGGTCGCCATGCCGACGCCGGGGCCGCCGCCGCCGTTGAAGTAGTCGACGCCGGTGGCGATGATCGCTGCCCACCCGTTGTAGTAGCTTCCATCTTCATCGAGCGGCTCGAAGTAGCGCTTGCTCAAGGAAAGGTTGTCGCGGGCCTTGTTGCCCGTGCTGTAGATAGCACGGAGCTCGAGGAGCAGCGGACCAAGCTGGTAGCTGCCGATCACGTCGAAGAGCCAAGCCGCCGCGTCACCCTGCACCCGCCCCACTGACCCGTTCGTTCTGATCGCCTGAGTGTCGTAGTTGCCCCACTGGTAGTAGAGCGTCGGATCGAGTCCAAATGGGCCAATGCGCAAGCGCGAGTCGATCCCGACCGTGTAACGGTTTTCGTGATCCGTCGCGTCACCCGCCGCGGTGGTGCCCAGGCCCGGAGTCGGTGCTGCATTGGTTTGACCACCAGTCGCCAACCCGCTGTTCATCGAGCCGCCGATCGTACGGGGGTTGGTGGCGTTGCGCCGAGCGGCGCCAGCCGTCGTGCCGTCGGCATGGAAGTACGAGTACATCGGCTTCAGGTCCAGCCCCTTGAACGGCGTGAATTCGGGGCTTTCGATGATCGCCCAGTCCTTGCCGCGATTCGTCCTCGCCGTCGCAATAGCACGGTTCCCACCGGCGAGCTGATCCTCGACGTCCACCCAGGCCAGGTGATTCTTGATTTCCGGCGTGAGGGTCGAGTAGAGGTCCACGCCCGCGAAGTCGCCGTTGGCGTAGTAGACCTTGTAGTTGGCGATCGTGGCGAACGGCTGACCGCCCGCGCGGGCCACCGTCAGGACCGGGATGAACGGCAGGAGGCTGTCTTTTCCGGTCAGGTCGAACTCCGTGTAGATCCACTTGATCTCGAACAGCCCGGCGACGTCGGTGTTCAGGTCCAGGCCGCCGCCCGCGGCGCCCCCGCCTTTGCAACCTCCCGCAAAGCCGCAAGCCTGGCCGCTGCCGTTGCCCGGGAAGCCGCCGTCGTTCGAGCCGGTCTGGCCGTAGTTCAGGTCGATCTCGATGGCGAGCACGGCCTTGGTCCGGCCGACCGCGAACTCCAAGTCGGGACGGAAACGAGTCCGGGCGTACCATTCACGGTCGCCGACGCGGGTGAAGTTGCCGTCGTAGACGTTTGCGCCAAGCGCTGTGATCTGGTCGAAGGTCCCAGTGATCGTCACCTTCGGCGCCGGTGTCGTCGGCGCCTGCGCGAATACAGGCGGAGCCAGCATCGCGAGGATGACGAAGGCGAGTACTGCGGTGAGAACACTTCTCCTCATTGCAACCTCCTCTGGTGTGGCGAGAAGCAAACATTCGAGCGTCCCTTGGGCCAAGTTCGCTGTGTCGACACGAATCGCGACTCACGGCCCTGCCTCTACCGAAGACCGGCGCGGCGGAACCGAATACTGCGAGTCGAGAGTCGGTCAGACAGGCCGCCGACAACCAGCGACCACGCTACGGAAGAGGCTCAGGTGAGCGGGGGACCTCGGGGTTGGTGCAGTCCGATCGCTGGACTTGGGCTAAGCGGACCGTCGCCCAGAGGAACGGTCCAGACCAGAGTTAAGTGCGGTTCGAGCGTACAAAGCGAATGAGTCTCGGCCACGACCGACGTCGAGGTGATGAGGATGACGACGTCGTCGAAGTCGGCGTCGTCCCAGAAGCCCGCGATCCAGGTCGGATCCGGGGGATCCGCGTAGGCTAATGTTTGTAGGCAGATAAGCGCCCCGAGCAACGCAACCGTGACGAGCCGACGCATCGCCATTCCGACGAGCGTCGTATATCGTGCCGTGCTCCGCGTCACACCAAGAGACTGGCGCCGGCGCCGCCAGTAAGACATTCTTGTTCGATGACGAAGCCGAAACACGATCATGGACCGGGACTATAAGACCTGGCACCTAAAGCTATCCTAAAGAATGGCTTAATTTTTTTAGGTCGTTCTTCAGGATGTTCCCGGCGGAGACGTGAAAGAAAGGCGCTTAGTTTCTTCGCATGATCTGCCTGGCCCCGCCCGGGAGTGTGTGCACCATGGATCGGGCGGAGCTATGGCTGCGTTCAGGGCGTCCCTGCACGCGACTGCCATGATACTTTTCGACGGAGTGGTTGAACATGCAGTGTCTCGTGATCGAGGACGACGCCGATACCGCCCGCTACATTAGCAATGGCCTCAAAGAGGCCGGGTTGGGGGTGGTCTGGTGCCGCAACGGCGTGGATGGCTTACACCTTGCAACGAGCGAGCGCTGGGATGTTGTAATCCTCGACCGGATGCTCCCTGGCGATGTCGACGGAATGTCGATCGTTCAGGCGATCCGGACGCTTGGTAAGACCACGCCAGTCCTGATCCTGAGCGCCCTCGCAAGCTTGGACGAACGCGTGCGCGGACTTCGGGGCGGCGGCGACGATTATTTGACAAAGCCGTTCGCGTTATCCGAGCTCCTCGCGCGCGTGCAGGCACTCTTGCGCCGTTCAGGCTTAAAAGAGGATGTTGCCGAGCTGCAGATTGCCGATTTGAAACTCGATTTGAGAAGACGCAGGGCCGAGCGGGCAAACAAGCCGATCGCGCTGCAGCCTCGAGAGTTTCGCCTTCTCGAATATCTGGTTCGTCACCAGGGACAGGTGGTCACGCGCACCATGCTCCTCGAGGCGGTTTGGGACTATCATTTCGATCCGCAAACGAATGCGGTCGATGTGCAGATCAGCCGATTGCGGCAAAAGATCGACAAGGACTTCTCGCCGCCGTTGCTGCATACGGTGCGCGGCGTCGGCTACATAGTGTGCGTCGATGGTTAGGCGGCTGGGAAGCGTCGCGTTCCGCCTGGCACTCGGATATGGCGTGCTCGTGGTCGGAACGATGGCGGTAATTTCGGCTGCCCTCTATTTCGGAACGGTCATCGTCATCGACCGCGGAATCGATGCGAAACTCTCGAAGATCTCCGAGCAGCTGATCGATCGGTTCGAGACCGGCGACATCCAAGCACTTCAACGCAAGATCCAACAGCTCCTCACAGACAGCATCGACCAGGACACGGAGGTCTATTCGCTTCTCGATGCCGGCGGACACAACATCGTGGGCAACGTCACTGCCTGGGGCCGTGGAGCGCCACTCGATCGACTGACCGATCAGATGATTGTCCGTGATGGTCGACCATCGACCAGTCGGGTCCTGCCGCACCGATTGTCGAACGGCGACGTGCTCGTGGTCGGCCGAGATCTGCATGACGTGCGGGACATAGAGCAACTCGTCGTGCGCGCCCTGCTCGTCGGAGGCGTCGTCGCCCTTCTACTCGCCGTCGGGGGCGCGGCGTTGGTTCGTCGGCAACTCGAGCATCGAATGGCTGCTATCCGCCACACCGCGCTGGAGATCGAGGCCGGCGATTTGAGCCGCCGCATCCCCGTGCCGGATGCGGACGACGAGTTCACCCGGCTGAATCGCGATATCAACCGCATGCTCGATCGGATCCAACGTCTGATGGAGGGGGTCCGCGACGTATCGAATGCCATCGCCCACGATCTCCGAACGCCGCTGGGCCGGATTCGAAACCGCCTCGACGAGGTGCTTCGGCCCGGCGCGACCACGGAGCAGCTTCGTGAAGCGGCCGGGACCAGCATTCACGGCATCGACGAGTTGATCGTGATCTTCGACAAGCTCTTACAGATCGCTGAGGCGGAGTCGGCGACTCGCCGCCAGTGCTTCCAGCCGGTGACGCTCAAGGACATCATCATGGACGTCGTGGAGCTCTATGACGCCACGGCCGAGGCGAACGGCGTAATGATCACGGTCGATGTGGTCGGCGAGCCCACGACGCTCGGTGACAGGGATCTTCTCGCGAGCGCGACGGCCAACCTGGTCGACAACGCGCTCAAACACGGCGGCAGCGCCGCGACGACTGTGCGAGTAGGCGCGCGAGAAGACGGGGAGACCGTGTCGATCGTGGTTCAGGACGAAGGTCCTGGCATCGCACTCGAGGAGAGAGCGAAGGTCGTCACGCGGTTCTACCGTCTCGATCGGAGCCGGAGCCTTCCCGGGAATGGGCTCGGCTTGGCCATTGTGACGGCCATCAGTCATTTGCATAGCGGCAGCCTCTCCTTGGAGGATGCCGTCCCCGGCCTCATCGCTCGCATCGTTCTGCCGCGCGCGGCGGCCTGAACCCGTCCGCGAAAGCCGCATTCTCCCTCGCTCGCCCGCACCGAAGCGGCCTGAACATTACCAAACGCTAATTCGGCGGAAACAGTGCGGACAGGTGCCGCCGCGTATCCTCAGCCCATCCCATGTCAGCTGGTTCGGCGCCGTGACTGGGTGGGGGCAAAACGATGAGAAGGAGAGAACCGCGGGGGCTTGGCGATTCGTCGCTGGCATGACGACCCTTGCCGGTCGTGGAGGGGTTGGAAGACCTCGATTCCTGGACATCCGTTGACTCGGAGGTCATCCCGGATGTTCCATCCGCCTGACCGGCGGGACCTCGGCGACGGCGACGCTCTTCTTCAGACACGATCTGCGGCCCACTTAGCTCGTCGCCGTACTCCACACGATCGAGGCTCGGCCCTCTGCCCCACTCTTCCCCGCCGACTCCTCCCGCTCGCCTCCAACGCGCTAGCTCCGTGCCCTCGCACTAGGCGCCCGTTGGCGGCTCAACGGTCCATGCATGGGCGTCTGCGCATCTGGCGCTTCGGAATGCGTACCCCTCGGAAGGAGTGCAGCCGCCCTCGCCGTGACCGCACACCGCGGTGTCGGTCGCTGAAAGGCGCGACACGAAGCGTGATAGCGCACGCCGACGAAAGAAGGCGCACATGAACGGCGGCCGCAAACACATCTATCTCATGCTCGGAGTCGGCATCGTGATCGGGGTGGTGCTCAGTCTCGTGGTGGGCGGGACCTTCGGCCCACCTCGCGCACCGGGGCGTGAGTCCGCTCCGACAACTGAGTCGCGGACATTGACAGAGCCGCGCCCGCTTCCGGACCCGAATGTCGTCATGGTCGACGCAGAGCAGGCGCAGCGCTTGAAGATCGCGCCAGTCCGGCTGCGGGAGTTCCGCGACGAGCGAACGGCTGTCGGCCGGATCGCCTTTAACGACGAGCGCACAACCTCGATCTTCGCCCCCTTTCAAGGCCGGATGCTTCGTCTCATCGCCAAGCCCGGTGATGTGGTTCATCCCGGAAGCCCGCTCCTGGTCATCGACTCACCAGATCTCGTCCAGGCGAATGCCGACCTGATCTCCGCCAGTGTGGCCGTGAGGAAGGCCGAGAACCAGCTGAGCCTGGCCGAGCGCGTGGCCACGCGACAGAAGCGTCTCTACGAGGCCGGCGCGGGCGCCTTCAAGGATCTCGAGCAAGCCGCGTCGGATTTTCTGAACGCCCGGAACGATCTGAAGACGGCGGAGGGACAACTCACCGCGGCCCGCAATCGCCTGAGGGCTCCTTTCGGCAAGAGCGACACCGAGATCGCAAAGATCGAGGCAACCCATCAAGTGGATCGTGTCGCGGAAATTCTCTCCCCGATCGCCGGCACGGTGACGACGCGCAAGGTCAGCCCCGGCCAGTTCGTTCGCGCGGACAACACTGACCCGATGTTTTCAGTCGGGGACCTGTCGTTGATGTGGCTGATCGCAAACGTGGCGGAGATCGACATCCCGCTCGTCAAGGTCGGGCAGGAGGTCGCGGTTCAAGTGATGGCGTACCCGGGTGAGGTCTTTCGAGCGCGCATCACCTACGTCGGCGCCTCGGTCGACCCCGCGGTGCGCCGGCTCACCGTGCGCGCGGAGACCCCGAATCCTGACGGCAAGCTCAAGCCGGACATGTTTGCCAGCTTCCGCATTCTGACCGGTGCCCCGACCCAATCACCCAGCGTCCCGGCCGGCGCGATCGTGCGCGAGGGTGACGGCACGATGACGGCGTGGGTCACGATTGACGACAAGCGCCATCGAGGGACTCCAGGCCGGGGAATTGGTCGCTACCGAGTCGGCGCTATTTCTCGGCAACATCCTCACGTCGGCTCAGTGAGCCTCAGACGGTGCGGGTGACGGCGGCTATTCGGACAGGATCACCATGCTGAGGCCGCTCCTCGCGTTCGCATTGTCCCGCCGCGCGATCGTGATGCTCGGCCTGTTCGTGCTGATCGGCGGTGGTCTCTGGGCGTTCTCCAAGATCAACATCGAAGCGTATCCGAACCCTGCACCCGTCATCCTCGAGATCACGGCCCAGTCGCCCGGCCTGTCCGCCGAGGAGATGGAGCGCTACTACACGATTCCCATCGAGATCGGCCTCGCCGTCACGCCCGGGGTCGAGGTGATTCGCTCGACCTCGTTCTACGGACTGTCCTTCGTCCGCGTCATGTTCACGTACGGCGTTGACTACTACTTCGCCAGGACGCAGGCAGCCATCGCTCTCCAGCAGAACGTCAATCTGCCGAACGGTGTGTCGGCGAACATCCAGGGCTCGAGCCTGGTCGGCGAGATCTATCGCTACGAGCTGATCGGGCCTCCGCACTTCGGCCTGACCAACCTGCGCACGCTCCAGGATTGGGTCGTGCAACGCCGGTTGCTGACGGTTCCCGGTGTGGTCCAGGTGGTGACCTGGGGCGGCACGACCAAGACGTACGACGTCGAGGTCGATCTCCACAAGCTCGACGCCTACGGAGTGACCCTGCCACAAATCCTGGCCGCCCTCGGCAACGCCAACGTGAACGTCGGCGGCCGCACGATCAACGTCGGTCAGCAGTCGGTCAACGTCCGCGGCATCGGCTTGATCGGCAAAGTGACCGACATCGAGAACGTCGTCCTCAGCATTCAATCGGCCGGGGTCCCTGTCCTGGTGAAGGATGTCGCCAAAACCTCGGTGGGATATCTCCCGAGGCTCGGCAAGGCAGGGCGGGACGGTGATGACGACGTGGTCAACGGCATCGTCATCATGAACCGAACCATGCATACCAATGAGGTGCTGCCGCACATCAAGGCGGAAGTCGAGAAGATGAACGGCGACGGCGGCCTGCCCGCGGGGGTCCGCCTCGTCCCCTTCTACGACCGCGGGTCGCTCGTCGCCGTCACGACTCACACGGTCCTCCATAATCTGATTTTCGGCTGCGTGCTCGTGTTCCTCAT
>WNEZ01006539.1_pt1 | contig 10225 bp, 9 predicted proteins | sample 5400521 | NCBI WGS metagenome assembly WNEZ01 (sample SAMN13153339, study PRJNA577476) | soil metagenome | isolation source: 120 cm saprolite under Douglas fir tree site 2 hole 1 replicate 1 | place: USA:California | collected 2015-04-18
CGCCGGCTGCGTCACGCCGGCGATCTACAGGGAGGTCCGCCCGGGGCTCTCGTGCGAGCGCGCCACGCGGGTCACCTACCGGACGCTCGTTGCCCTCGGCTACCAGGTGACCGAGCTGGTGCCCGCCACGCCCGAGCGGGCCGGCGTGGTCGCGGGCACGAAGCCAGGACCCGAGGGCGGCGTCCGCACCGGGCGCGTCGTCATCACCTGCGACGCCGGGGGAGCGGTCGTGAAGCCGGTCGAGGACTCGCTGCTGCCCAACTACGAGTTCAGCCGCGGCTTCGGCTACAGCTTCAAGGAGCTGGTGAAGCACCCGGACGTCGAGGAGCCGCGCGCCGCCAGCGGACTCGAGGTCCTGCTGCACATGCTCTCGCCGCAGGAAGCGACGCTCGACCTGGGCGGCGTGCCGACGGCCGTCGCCTCGGTGCTGGTGCGCGTGACGGTGCGCAACAACACCGCGCGCGCCGTGACGATCGATCCCGCGCGCATCGACCTCGTGCCCGCGGGCGGCACGGCGAGCGGCCCGCTCGCCGGCGCGGACCTGGCGCGCGTCCTCGCCCCGGGCGCGGCGGGCGACCGGGTGCGCGCCGAGGCGCTGCGCGCCGGGCGCATCGCGGCGCACACCACCGTGAGCGGCTACCTCGTCTACCCGCCGGGCGCCTACCGCGAGGCGCGGGTGTCGATCGAGGACGTGGAGACGGGGGAGTCGGAGGGGTTCGTCACGCCGGTGGAGTGACGGGGAAGGCCGACGCGGTCTACCGGCACACCTCCGGCTCCATCTCCCGCAGGCGCGCCTCCAGCTGGTCGCCGCCCGTGCTGGTCGCGCGGCCGCGGGCCGCGCGCAGCAGCTCGCACGCCTGCGCCTTCTGCCCGTCCCGGGCGAGGAGGGTCACCTGCGCGACACGTGCCTCGTACCAGGCCGTGCCGCCGGGCGGGCTCGCGTCGAGCACGCTCCGCCAGTAGGCGAGGGCGTGCGCGTGGTCGCCCTCGGCCGCCGCCGCGCGGGCCGCGCCGCGGAGGGCCTCGGCGGAGCCGCCGTCGGTCTTCAGCACCTCCTCGTACAGACCGCGCGCCGCGGTGGCATCGCCGGCGCGGAGGTCGAGATCCGCGAGGATGGTCCGGCTGGCGGCGTCGCTGCTCTCGCGCACGAGGACCGTGTAGACCTTGCGGGCCTGCGCCAGCGCGGGGCCCTGCTCCCCGGGCGCCGAGCGCTCGGCGCGCGTTGCCAGCTCACGGCCGAGGCGCGCGAGCGTGTCCCGCCGCTCGGCCGCGCCCGTGTGGAGGGCGAGGAAGGCGTCGAGGTCCTTGTCGGCGGCGCCCAGCTGCCCGGTCGCGACGCGCGCCGCGAGGCGCAGCTCCAGGGCGCGCGCGTGGAGCTCCTTCGCGTCGGGGTAGCGGGTCTCGAAGCCGTCCAGCAGCTCGACCACCGCGCCCTGGTCGGGCGGGGTGGCGCCGGCGGCCACGGCCGCGCCGAGCAGCGTGGCGCGCGCCGCGAGCGCCTTGTCGGAGGTCTCGTGCACGAAGGCGCGCAGCGCCGCCAGCGTCTCCTTGCGACCCTCGTTGCCCTTTCCGAGCGAGACCACCCGGCATTCGAGCCCGCCGAGCCGCGCGCGCGCCGCGAACGGGCCGGCATCGATCCGGGCGTACTCGGCCTCGGCGCGCTTGCAGTCGCCGCGTCCCCGCTGCAGCTCGGCCAGGAGGTAGCGCGCCTCGGGGACGCCGTCGGCCCTCGCGTAGGCGGACAGGTACGCGTCGAGCGCCTGCTCGAACGGCTGGGTGAGCGACGCATCGCTCGCCCGCGCCACGTCGAGCGCGCGGAAGCGGTAGTAGGCGGCCTCGCGCGCGTGCGGCGAATCGGGGGACTCCTGGAGGAGCGCCGCGAAGCGCTCCGCGGCCTCGCGCGCCCGGCCGGTGTTGAGACGGCAGCCCGCGTCGAGGAAGAGGATCTCGGGGCGGACGCGGGCGCGCGCGCCGTCGTGCACCGCCTCGCTCGCCTTGGCGAGGGGCGCCACGTCGCCGCAGCGGCCGCGGTCCACGGCGAGCTGGGCCTGGAGGAAGAGGCCGTAGGTCGAGCGGCCGGCACCCGGCTTGTCCGCGACCAGGCTCGCCACGCGCGCCGGCCACGGTCCGCCGCGCGCCGCGAGGCCGCGCGCGAGCGCGGTCGCGTCCTTCTCGACGGCCGCGTCCCCGCCGGCGGCGCGGGGCATGAGCTCGCCCAGGCGGGCGAGGAGCGTCTCGGGATCGTCCTCCGCGGGCGCCTTCCTGCCGCCCGCTCGCCGGCGCGCCTCCTCGAGTGCGGCGCGCGCCTTGGCGCCCGCCTGCGGCGTCTCGGCGGCGGCGGAGAGATCCTCGATCGCCTTGGTCGTGTCGCCGAGCTCGAGGAAGGCGAGGCCGCGGCCGTAGAGGCTGTCGGCGTAGATCTCCGGCACCTCGTTCACGAGCAGGAACTGCGAGAAGCCCTCGATGGCCTTCTGGAGGAGCGCCTTCTTCTTCGCGGCGTCGCCGGTCAGCCGCGCGCCCTGGTAGCGCACCCACGCGAGGTGGTAGGCGGCGACCAGCGACATGATCTCCGGATCGCGCCAGCGCGGGCTCCGGTAGAGCTCGTCCAGGTCGCCGTCGCGCTCGATCACCTCGTCGCGCATGCGATCGAGGCGCATCTGGAGGCCGTCGCGGAAGCGGCCCAGGTCGGTCTCGAGGCCGGGCCAGGCGGTGGCCGCGCGCTCGCGCTCGCCGCGCTCGAGGAGCTCGTAGAAGGCCTTGCTCCGCTGCTCGAGCTGGGCGAGCGTGGCGCGCTCGCTGGCCTCCTGGGCGGTCACCGGCGCCGCGGCGGCCAGCACCGCCGCCAGCGCCAGCGCGAGGACGCGGCGGACCTTCACTCCGAGGCCAGCGCGAAGCCGGTGGCGCCCGCTTCCTTGGCCAGCCCGAGCACGCGCACCACCTCGCCCAGCACCACCTGTCGGTCGCCGGCCAGCACCACCACCTTGTCCGGGCTGCGCGCGAGCGTGTCACGCAGCACGCTGGCGAGCGACGCGTCGTCGCTCGCGACCGGCCGCTCGTTCACGAAGATCTCGTGCGTCGGCGTCATGGTGACCAGCACGCCCTTGGGCGTGTCCTCGTTCTCGGCGGCCTTGGGCAGGTCGACGTCGGCCGCCGGCTTCACCATGGCCGAGGTGGTGATCATGAAGATGATGAGCAGCACGAGGAACACGTCGGTGAGCGGCGTGACGTTGATCTCGGCGACGATGTGCCCGCGTGTGTGCCCCCTAAACAGCGCCATGGCCCCTCCGCGCTGCCGACACCGCCTCGACCACGCGCGCGCAGCCGATGCGCAGCGCGCCGTCGATGCGCTCCACGCGGTTCTGCAGGTAGTTGTAGAAGACGAGCGCGATGATGCCGATGGCGAGGCCGAGCGCGGTGGCGATCAGGGCTTCCGAGATGCCGCCCGCCACCACGCCGAAGCCGCCCGTGCCGACGAGCGCCATGCTGTGGAAGGCGCGCATGATGCCGATCACCGTGCCGAAGAGCCCGATGAAGGGCGCCGAGGAGCCGATCGTGCCGAGGATCCAGAGGTAGGCGCCGCAGCCCTCGATCTCCTCGAACTGCCGCTCGTCGGCCACCCGCTCGAGCTCCTCGAGCGGCGCCTCGGAGGCGACGCCGAGCACGTCGCCGAACACGCGCCGCGCCGGGCAGAGCCGGTGGCGGCGCACGGCCTCGGCCGCGCCGGCCAGGTCCCCCCGCGCGAGCAGCGGGACCAGCTCGGCGGTGAGCGATCCGGTCGACGCGACCGCGCCGCGCAGCGCCCACAGGCGCTCGAACACCACGCCGAGCATGATGATCGAGCACAGGAGCAGCGGGTAGGTCGAGATCGCCGCCTGGTGGATCAGGTGGACGAAGTCGAGGTTCACGTTCTCCATCACGATTCTCCTCTGCGCATTCAGAAGCCGCGCGCGATGCGCGCCACGTCCTTTTCCCAGCTGGGCCCGAAGGTGAGGACCAGGAGATGCCGCACGAGCGCGCTCTGCTGCCCCATGGCGATCATCTGCCCGCCGCCCTCGCGGGCCATCTCGCCGAAGCTGTCGCTCACCTCCTTGTAGAAGGCGGGCAGCGGCGAGATCTCCTTCACCTCCTCGTTGTGCAGCCATTTGGCGATCTGCCGCTCAAACTCCTCGTGCAGCATGAGGCTCACGTCGATGGTGCTCACCACCCCGCCGCGGGCGCGCCAGTCGGCGATCAGCTTGGTGATCGCGGGCACGTCCTGGGGATGCGGCGGCGAGCTGCCGACCAGGATGATCACCTTCTTGGCGTCGGTGCGCCACTTGAGCTGGCGCATCGCGCACTCGAGGCCGTCCTTCACGGCCTCCTCCCAGTCACCCCCGCCCTCGGCCACGATGCCGTCGAGGAACGTCTGCACCTTCTTCACGTTGAAGGTCAGATCGGTCCACTTGACGACGAAGGCCTCGCTCTGCCGCGGGCCGCCCTTGGTGCCGGGCTCCTCGTCGCGGTCGCGGTAGGTGACGGCGCCGACGCGCGCGGTCGGCACCAGACGCTGCATGGTCGCGGCCAGATCGTCCATGCGGCGCTTCAGATCGTCGATCACGTTCTGCATGCTGCCCGTCGAGTCGACCACGATCGCGACATCGAGCCCGACCTTTCTCAGGCCGCCGACGTACCGCCCGAAGGAGGTGCCGAGCGACCAGCCCGCACCGCCCCCGCCCCCGCCGACGCCGAGGCCGCCCACGCCCGCGCCCGCCGACGCGAAGCGCGAGCCGAGATCGACGCCGGCGCCCACCGGCCGTGCCGGAGGCGCGAAGTGCACGACCGGCGAGGCCGATCGGGGGACCGCGGGCTGGGGCACGGCGATCGCCTGCGCGGTGGACGGCTTGAGCAGCTCCTTCAGGGCCTGCTCGGCGTTCGGATCGCGGGGTGGGACGGGCGTCGGCAGATCCTCGAGCGAGAAGATCTCGCGCCGCCGCTTCTCGCCCAGCCCCGCGCCGCCGCCCGACCCGATGCCGAAGCCCGGACCGAGGCCGAGGCCGAAGCCACCGCCCGCGCCGAGCACGTCGAAGAACACCAGCAGGCCGACGAGCACGTGCGCCGCGGTCGAGGCCGCGAGCGCGGCGAGCATGCGTCCCTGGCGTGGCGCGGTGGTGGCGGTGGCTGCTGCGGGGATCATCGGCGAAGCGGACGAGCTATGACTAGGCGTGCCCCGGAAAGCGGAAAGCTGTCAAGGCGGGACGCACGGCTACCAGCGGAGCCGCGCGCGCAGCGCGCGCGCCTGCGCGCGGCTGAGCGCGACCTCGCTGCCCGCGGCGTCGCGCATGACCAGCTTGTAGCGGCCGGCGAACCAGGGGACCACCTCCTTCACGTGCTGGAGATTCACCAGACTCGACTTGTGGGCGCGAAAGAAGAGGGCCGGGTCGAGTCGCTCCTCGAGCTCGCGCAACGTGTAGTTGGTCATGAAGGCGCGCTCGCCGGTGTGCGCGTAGACCAGGCGATACTCGACGCCGAACCAGAGCACCTCGGCGACCGGCACGATGAGGATGCGCTTTCCGCTGTGCACCGGGACCTGGCTGACGTGGACCTTGCGCTGCTCCTCCAGGCGCCTGAGCACGCTCTCCCAGTGGGGGGGTCCGTCCGCCGCCCCGAGGCGTGCGCGCACGCGCCCCACCGCCTCTTCGACGCGCCGGCGGACGAAGGGCTTCAACAGGTAGTCCACCGCGCCCACCTCGAAGGCGCGGATCGCGTACTCGTCGTGGGCCGTGGAGAAGACGACGTGCGGGGGAGGCTCGCGCAGCGCCTTCAGCACCTCGAAGCCGTCCATGCCCGGCATCTGCACGTCGAGGAAGACCAGGTCGGGTCGCTCCTCCTCGATCAGCTTCAAGGCCTCGACGCCGTCGGCCGCCTGGCCGAGGACGCGGACGTCGTCCAGGCCGGCGAGGAAGGCGAGCAGGCGGTCCCGGGCGAGCTTCTCGTCGTCGACGACCAGCGTGCGGATGGCGGCCATCGCTACGCGGCCTGGGGACGGAGCGGGAGGCGGAGCCGCACCTCGGTGCCGGCCCCCGCCTCGCTCGTGATCTCGGGCAGGTGGGCGGGTCCGTAGAGCCGCTCGAGCCGGTCGCGCAGGTTGCGCAGCCCGATGCCGCGCTCGTAGACGCGCGCCAGGGCCGCCTCCGGCATGCCGAGGCCGTCGTCGCCGACGATGAGCTGCAGGCAGCCGTCGGTCACGATGGCGTCGATGCGCACCGTGCCGCCGCCGCGCTTGCGCGAGAGTCCGTGCTTCACCGCGTTCTCGACCAGCGGCTGGAGGATCAGGTTCGGGATCAGATGCTGGAGGCTCGGCGGGTCGATGTGCGTCTCGACCTGCAGGCGGTCGCCGAAGCGGGCGCGCTCGATGTCGAGGTAGGCGCGCGCCATCTCGAGCTCCTCGGCGAGCGGCACGAAGTCTTTCTCCCCGTGGCGGAGCACGTAGCGGAACATCGCCGCCAGGCGCTCGACGCATGCCTCGGCGCGGTCGGGATCGACGCGGATCAACTGGGCGATGGAGTTCAGGCTGTTGAAGAGGAAGTGCGGGTTGATCTGGGCGCGCAGCGCGCTCAGCTGCGCGGTCGCGGCCAGCTCGACGAGCTCGCGCTCGCGGTGCTGGAGCGAGAGCACGCGGTGCCAGTACTGATGGTAGCCGATGAGCGCCAGGAGCACGGTCGGGACGACGGGGATGAGCGCGTAGAGGCGGACCACCATCTGCCGCTCCTCGGCGGTGACGGTGTAGTGGCGCTCGACGCCGCCCGGCGGCCCGAAGAGCGAGGGCGAGCCGCGGAGGTAGGCGATCAGCTCGGTGCCGAGCGCGGAGAGCAGGGCGAAGATGACGAGGGAGACGAGCGCCTGGAGGGCGATCTGCGCGAGCAGGGTTTGCGCGTGGAGGCGCGGGAAGACCCAGCGCCAGAGGGCGTACACGACTCCGGCGTAGACGAGCGCCGGCACGAGGAAGATGGCGAGCGCGCTCCACGTGTGCCACAGGAAGACGTGCAGGAGGCCCAGCTGCAGGCCGATGGCGGCGCCCGTCCCGAAGACGAGCAGCAGCATGCGGTTGGTCCGACGGGGTGACGACACGAGGGAGAGCGCCGGGGGCACGGGAGAAATACTAACCCACGCGAGCCGGCCGCGACCACAGTGGGGTCCCCCGGCGCCCGGGGCCAGCTTCGCGGCGCGAACGGTCGAAACGGGCGCCGCTTCGGGCTTTTCACCGCCCCGCGCGGCGAGCGCGGAACTTGGGCAGCGTCACCTCGGGCGCGACGTCCTCGAACACGACCTCGACCGGCATGCCGATCTCGATCTCCCCCGGTGGGCCGTCGACCAGGTTCGAGACGAGGCGCGCGCCCTCCTCCAGCTCGACCACCACCACCGCGTACGGCACCTCGGCGGCGAAGCCCGGGTGATAGACCTGGTGCATGACGGCGTAGCTGAAGACGGCGCCGCGTCCCGAGACGGGCGCCCACTCCGCCTCGCGCGAGAGGCAGCGGCTGCAGAGGTCGCGCGCCGGGAAGCGGTACGCCCCGCAGGCGCGGCAGCGCTGCACGATCAGCTGGTGGCGGCGCGCGGCTTCCCAGAAGGGCGCCATCTCGCGCGTCATCTGCGGGAGGGGCTTCGCGGAGGGGGCGGTCACGACGGCTCCCGCGCCAGCACGAGGGTCGCGTGCGTGGAGAGCACGCCGCCGTTCCCGGAGACGAGCGCCACGTCGTGCTGCGGCGCCTGGCGGCGCCCGCCCTCCCCGCGCACCTGGATGACGCCCTCGGAGACCGGCGTCATGCCCCACATGTAGAAGCTCGAGAGCTGCCCGCCGCCGGTGTTGAGGGCGAGCCGGCCGCCGGGGCCGGTCGCGTGCTCGGCGGCGAAGGGACCGCCCTCGCCCTTCGCGCAGAAGCCGTAGTCCTCGAGCGTCACCAGCACGGTGAAGGTGTAGCAGTCGTAGAGCTCGACCACGTCCACGTCGCCGAGCGTGAGGCCGGCCATGCCGAGCGCCGGCTCGCGGGTCAGCACGGCGCCCGAGGAGAGCGTGTCCGACGGGTCGCCGCCCAGGTGCCCCTGCGCCATGCCGCGGATGTAGACCGGCGGCTTCGGCGCATCGCGGGCGCGCTCCCGGCCGGTCACGATGACCGCCAGGCCGCCGTTCGAGACCAGGCAGCAGTCGTAGAGATGGAACGGCTCGACGATCCAGCGCGAACCGTGGTACGCGGCGAGCGTCAGCGTCTGGTCGTGCAGCTGGGCCGCGGGGTTCAGGTTCGCCCACCGGCGCTGTGCGACGGCGACCGCACCGAGGTGGTCCTGCGTCGTGCCGTAGCGGTGCATGTGCCGGCGCGCGACGAGCGCGTACATCGCGTTCACGCCGAAGTAGCCGTACGCCGCCTCCCAGCCGCGCACGAAGCCGTAGGCGCTGCCGCTCGAGCTGCGCTCGCCCTCGGCCCGGGGCGGCTTCAAGGGCGCGTCGGAGAAGACGCAAGCCACCGTGGTGCAGAGGCCCGCCGCGATCGCCTGCGCCGCGTGCTGGATCATGGCGCAGGCGGTCGCCCCGCCCAGGTTCATGGTGGCCGAGAGGCGAAGGTCGCGGAGCCCCATCGCCTGCTGGAGCTGGAACGAGCCCATGCCCATGTCGCTCCAGGCGAGCCCGGGGTTGAGGAGGAGCCCGTCGAGATCCGTGCGCTCGAGGCCCGCGTCCTCGAGCGCCAGCCGCACCGCGTCCACCGCGAAGCCGACCGGCGTGTTGCCGTAGACCTTCCCCTGCGGTGTGATGCCGAGGCCGACGATCGCGGTGGCGCCGCCGAGCGGATGGCCCATGCGGCGGGTCTACGGTGGGGGCGCGGCGGCGGTCAAGCCGCGGCCGGCGAAGCGCCGCGACTCCCCGTGGCGCAGCACCGCGACGCGCTCCGCGAGCCCACGCTCGCGCGCCAGCTCCTCGAGCCACGCGACCGGCTCGTCGATCGGCTCGTAGGAGACGACGAACGTGCCCCAGTGGATGGGTACCATGTGGCGCGCGTTCAGGTCGACGAGCGCCTGCAGCGCGTCCTCGGGGTTCATGTGGACGCGGCGGAAGGCGGGCGGGCGATAGGCGCCGATCGGCAGCAGCGCAACGTCGATCGTGTAGCGCCGGCCGTAGTCGCGGAAGCCGGGGAAGTAGGCCGTGTCGCCCGGGAAGAAGAGCGTGCCGCCCGGGTGCTCGACCAGGAAACCGGTATACCCGCGGTCGTCGGGGATCAGGTTGCGCGTGCCCCAGTGCTTGACGGGCAGCGCGGTGATGCGCGCGCCGCGGACGGTCACCGTGTCGCCCCAGGCGAGCTCGACGACGTCGCGATAACCCGAGCCCACGACCAGGTCGGAGAGGTTCTTCGCCACCACCGCCACGGTGTCCGTCTTCGGGAGACGCCGGTGCGTCGGCACGTCCAGATGGTCCATGTGGCCGTGCGAGACCAGGACGACGTCGAGCGGGGGGAGCCCCGCGAGCGGGACACCGGGGGCGACCAGGCGCTTGGGGAGGATCAGGCGCGACGAGTAGACCGGGTCGGTGAGCAGCGTCACGCCGTCGAAACGCACCAGCACGGTCGCGTGGCCTACGTAGGTCACGCTGATCCCGCCCGCCGGCTCGGCCACCACACCGGCGCCCGCCGGCTCCGCCGTCGGGAGGAGGAGCGAGCGGGCCATCAGCCCGAGCATCTTGCCCGGGCGGTAGTCCTCTGCCGGGATGGCCATGCCGGCTGGCCTCAGCGCAGCAGGATGAGGAAGTGCCGGCGCAGCAGCTCGGCCTGATCCTGCACCGACGCGCTGCGACGCGCCGCCATCAGCACGTCGAACAGCTCGCGGTCGCCCGCCTCCTTGCGCGTCGCCGCATCCTCGTGCAGGGCGTCCAGGATCTCGTGGATCACGCGCGGGATCTCGCGTTGCGGGATCACCAGGTCGCCCCGGCCGAGGGTGCCGCTCCAGTTCGACGCGTAGGGGCGGAGGACGTTCAGGATGCGCTCGGTGATGCTGCGATCGCTCCGCATGCCGGCCATCGCCGACAATAATCGCGTGCCCGCGTACACGCAAGGCAGCATCTGCGCTTGCGGGGTGGCGGGCGAGCCGCTACGCTCCGCCGCGGAGGAGGGGGCGGGTATGGTGACCACCTTCCAGCCGACCACGGCGTCGGCGGCGGTCGAGGGCTTGCCGCAGGTGTTCGATCCCGCGGCCGCTGCGGGTG
>WNEZ01006543.1_pt1 | contig 10222 bp, 7 predicted proteins | sample 5400521 | NCBI WGS metagenome assembly WNEZ01 (sample SAMN13153339, study PRJNA577476) | soil metagenome | isolation source: 120 cm saprolite under Douglas fir tree site 2 hole 1 replicate 1 | place: USA:California | collected 2015-04-18
CCTTTTTCGCTTGCAGCCTATTGATTTTGCACGGCTTAGGAAAATCAGAGAAAAGCGAAAATCGCAGTTAAAAGCTCTACCTTGCGGCATGACGTGAGGAGCATAGCACGCGAAGCGTCCGCCGCGCCAGCGGCTACGTTCTAACGGCGTTCTGGGAAGTATGTCCAGGGGGTTACGCGATTTTGTCTTTTCCACAATTTTCCACAGGTCTTTCGAATGAACTCACAATTTAAATTGACAAATGGTAAATAGCGTGCTACTATTCCGTATGAAATCGGGATCTTGCCCTCGCCGATCCTCCGCGGCCCTTACACCCCGTACCATCGCGCACGCCGCCCTACCTTTTGGCTCGTCTAGTCGTTCCTCCGATCCTCATGCCCCTTGCCCCACGAATCCCGCAAGTTTTGCAAGATGCGCCACGGCAACTCGTCTGGAATTCACATCTGTAGAGGCCTGCGCGCTAAAATCCCTAACCTTATTTAGATTTAGAATCAGCGCTCCTCCGAAACCTAGTGGAAGAGGGCCACATTTTGCACAATTTTGGTGCAATATAAGTCCCTTTAGAATCAACACTTCCAAAAGTGTATCAAAACAAAGGACTTTAACTACCTCTAGAATGAACACTTATGAAAAACAGGCGGTGGGGGGAGGGGTTGGTTTTAGTGTGGCCGCCCATCCCCACACTTCAAGCGGAGTGCCACATTCGATTTGCTCCTAGCTGATTTCCCGGGCGGCATCGTTTGCCTGTGAATTTTGTTTGCGCCAAGTCTATTGCGGCACTAAGATGCAGCCAATTCCTCCCTGGGGGTTTCTATGCGACGAATGAGATGGCTCATTGGCACTTTGCTCTTCTTTGCTGTCCGCTGCACACCCGCGCAGCAAATCGGCAAGTTCGTTCCGGTTCAGGCGGGGTCGGAGGTGGACCATGCCTTGACGGAAATCAACGCCGCCACCGATCCGGCACAGAAACTGACGCTCCTCGACAAGTTTGCCGAAGGGGCTGGCAAAGAGGGCGACAATCCCATCCTCGCGAACGGCCTCTATGTGGACTACTACATCGGACTGAAGAATTACGACAAGGCGTTTGAATACGGCGACAAGCTCTTCGCCGTCGATCCGGATAACTTTCCGAACGCCATGAACATGATTCGCGCAGCATCGGAAAAAGGCGATGTGGACCGGCTCGTTTCGTATGCAGAGAAAGCCCAAGCCATTTTGAAGCGATATAAAGAGTCGCCCGCCCCGGCGGGGACGGACGCTTCCCACTGGGAACAGCAAAAGACGCAGACCCTGGAGAGCAACAAGGATGGCATCGCTTACATTCAGCAGGCCGTCTACAACGGCGCTATTCAAGTCAAAGACGTCGGGAAGCGCGCGGGATACCTGACGCGGTTCGCGCAAATTTTCCCGGACTCGCCATACGCGAATCAGGCACTGGGAGTGGCCGCGACGTCTTATCTGCAGGCCCAGAACGCCCCAAAAATGCTCGAAGTAGCAAACGGGCTCCTGGCAAAAGATCCCAACAATCTGGGCATGCTGTTGTTGCTCTCCGATTATTATTGCGACAAAGTCGATCAACTCTCGAAAGCCGAATCGTTCGCGAAAAAAGCAATCTCACTGCTGGACGGGGCGCCGAAACCTGAGGGTGTGACAGACGAACAGTGGGCCCAGCAAAAGAACCTGCAGAAGGGGCTTGCGCTGAGTTCTTTGGGGCAGGTTAACATTGAAAAGAAGGACAACGCTCAAGCGGTGGAGAATCTGAAAGCCGCGGCACCGCTGCTGAAGTCCGATGATGGAAGCTATGGGCGAAATCAATACCGTCTGGGATATGCGCTGCTAAATCTGAAAAAAACAGCGGAGGCCAAAGAGGCGTTCACACAGGCGGCTTCTGTAAACGGTCCCTATAAATCACTCGCTCAGGACAAGCTAAAATCTGCCGCGGCACCGGCCCGGCGAAAAGCACCCTAGTGAGGCAGTGAATCGCTGGCAACAGCTCGCGCATCTAAGTGGTGCGCGTAAGATATGATAAGCGTTTGAATTAAAAGGTGAAATCCATGGCAGAGATAGCGACGTTTGGAGCAGGATGCTTCTGGGGCGTGGAGGCGGCGTTCCAGCGAATTCCGGGAGTGATCGACACTGCGGTTGGCTACAGCGGCGGGGAAACCCCGAATCCGACCTACAAAGATGTTTGCACCGATGAAACCGGACACGCGGAAGTGGTCCAGGTAACGTTCGATCCTGCAAAAGTGAGTTACGAACAGTTGCTCGATGCTTTCTGGCAGGCTCACGACCCGACGCAACTGAACCGGCAAGGGCCGGACTTCGGCACGCAGTATCGCACTGCGATATTTTTTCATTCGCCGGAACAGGAAGCGGCAGCCAAGAAATCACGCGCCGCGCTCGATGCCAGCGGCAAATTCAAGCGGCCCATCGCAACGGAGATCACTCCCGCAAGCACATTCTACCGTGCCGAAGAGTATCACCAAAAATACTTGCAGAAGCGCGGCGTGGCCTCCTGCCACTTCTGATCCAAAGGACTATTTCAAAACAAGGAAGGCTACGCGGAAACGCCCGGCTTTTTTCACTCAGAAATTCAAATTGTTGTGACGAGCGCTGTGGCGGAGAGGGTGGGATTCGAACCCACGGTAGGGGTTAACCTACACACGCTTTCCAAGCGTGCGCCTTAAACCGCTCGGCCACCTCTCCGACGCTGTGAACAACCTTACCAATTTAGCAGAAACCTTTGCTTCCCGCACATCGCGGGGCGGCTTGCAAGAGACAGGGTGTGAGAAGAAGCCCGGAATCATGGGGCGAAGCGGCTTGAGACACCTAGCAGACTCGACCAATGGCAGCCGAGGTAGCGGGCGGCGAGTGAGTTGGGTATGCTAGGCGCGGCGTATCGAAGATAAACAATGTCCGAAATCCCCGAGTGTATCGGTCCATACCGAGTTCTCTCCAAGGTTGGCGAAGGCGGAATGGGCGTGGTGTACAAGGCGGAGGACCAGCGGCTGGAGCGCGTTGTGGCGCTCAAGGTGATTCGCGAATTCGAGGGAGATGCAACCCGTCGCCGTCGCTTCTGGCAGGAGGCGCGGGCGGCCGCGCAGGTTGCTCATCCGAACTCGTGCCGCATTTACGACGTAGCGGAAGAACAGGACCGGCTTGTCCTGGTGATGGAGTTCATCGAGGGAGATTCTCTGGCGCAACGCCTCGAGCGCGGTTCCTTACCCGCTCAGGAAGCCGGCCAGACCGCGCTGTCAGTGCTATCCGCGCTGGAAGCGTTTCATAAGGTAGGAATCATCCACCGGGACCTGAAACCGGGCAACGTCGTGCTTTCGAACGGAGGAACAAAACTGCTGGACTTCGGGATTGCGAAGCACGTTCCTTTGAGCGCACAGGAAGAAACCGCAGCAACTCTTTCGACCGAAACACTACCAGGAGTCTTTCTCGGCACACCCAGGTATGCATCCCCCGAACAGTTCCGCGGCAAACCCGTTGATGCGCGATCAGATCTCTTTTCCATGGGCGCGATTTTGTTTGAAATGCTGACGGGGCAGCCGGCATTCCAGGGCGAATCCTTTGGCGAGATTGCGCATGCGGTTCTGCACGGGTCGCCGCCGGCGTTGAGCGGGTCGCCCGCCATCGCGGCGATGGGCCGAATCGTGCACCGTGCGCTAGAACGCAATCCGCAAGACAGATACTCGAGCGCGGAGGCAATGGCCGAAGAGCTGAGGGCCACGCTGCTGATGGATGGTATCGAAACAAAAGCCCGGGCGCAGGCGCTGAGGAGGATTATCGTTCTGCCGTTTCGGATGTTGCGGCCAAGCGAGGAGATCCAGTTCCTGGCATACAGTTTGCCGGAGGCGATAACCGTTTCGCTTGCCGGGCTGGAAAACCTGGTGGTGCGCTCCTCGATTGTGGCGGCGCAGTATTCTGGCGACGCGCCCGACCTGCAGAAAATCGCGCGCGAAGCAGAAGTTGACATTGTACTGACTGGAGCGCTGCTCAATGTCGGCACGCAACTGCGGATTACCACGCAGCTGGCGGAGGCGCCAAGCGGAACGCTCCTTTGGTCACACTCCTCGCAGGCAACGACTCACGAACTGCTGGAACTTCATGACGACCTGGTGCGCCGCGTCGTAGAGTCTATTCTGCCTTCGTTGACGGTCCAAGAGCACCAGTCGCTGCAAAAAGACCGGCCTGCCAGCCCAACGGTTTATCAGATCTACTTGCAGGCGAACGAGTTCGGCAGGCGATGGGAGAATCTTGGCACTGCCATCCAGATGTACGAGCGCTGTGTTAGCTTGGACCCATCATACGCGTCGGCTTGGGCGAGGCTGGGCCGTGCCCGCTGGCTTAGCGATAAATACAACCTGGGTTCACTGGAGGGACTGCGCGCGGCCGAGGAAGCGTTTCAGACAGCGCTGCGGCTCAACCCCAATTTAACGCTCACCCACAACTTATATACACACGTTCAGGTTGATCAGGGCCGCTCGCTGGATGCCATGAAACGCCTCCTCGACCGCGCCCATCAGCGAAGGAGCGATGCAGAACTTTTTGCGGGGCTGGCCCACGTGTGCCGGTACTGCGGATTGTTGCAGCCGGCGCTGGTAGCTCATCGGGAAGCCCGCCGTCTGGACCGCATGATTTCGACGAGCGTGATGCACACCTACTTCATGCTTGGCGATTATGAGCAGGCGCTCGAAACTTCCGCGAGCGATTATGGATATGGAACGGCCCTGGCTCTGGCCATGCTCTGGCGCGTTGAGGAGGCTGTGTCTTTGCTCCAGCAACGGGAACTCGCCAAACCCTGGCGGCTCGGAAAACTCTACTTAACTTCGTTGCGTGCACTGCTGGAGGGCAAGCGCGAGGAAAGCCTGGCGGTGAGCGAAGAGCTGATGCAGGCCACGTTCCGTGATCCGGAGGGGATGTATTATCTGGCGCGCCAATTCGCTTACTTGCGCCAGGAAGCTCAAGCCCTGGAAATGCTGTCTCGCGCCATTAACAATGGATTTTTCTGCCATCAGGCGATGGTACGAGACCCCTGGCTCGATGCGCTGCGCGCGCGCGCCGAATTCACCGATCTCTTGCGCAGAGCTCATCAACTGCAACGTGAAGCTTCAACCGCCTTTCTCATTGGAGGCGGCCCAGCACTTCTGGGGATCCGCTCCGAGGGCTACTAGGGGCGGGCTTTCTTCTCCGAAGCAACAGCGACTCCGCCCTCGTTTCCGTCCAGAGCTTCCTCTTCAAGATCTTGTGTGAAAAGCGATTGATTATTCGTAGCGGAGAGCCTCGACGGGATCGAGGCGGGCGGCTTTGATGGCGGGATACATGCCGAAGAAGAGGCCGACACTCATGGAAACTCCTACTGCGAGCACCACGGCCCAGAGTGGAATAGAGGACGGCAGCGTAGGTACCGCGAGGTTGATCAGCAAGCTGATGCCGCCGCCGAGCAGCACGCCGATTACGCCTCCCGCGCCGGTGAGCACGACGGCTTCGGTGAGAAATTGCCAGATGACGTCGCGGCGGCGCGCGCCGATGGCCTTTCGAACGCCGATTTCGCGAGTGCGCTGCGTGACGGACATCAGCATGATGTTCATAACGCCGACGCCGCCGACGAGAAGTCCGATGGAGCTGATGACGGAAATCAGGAGCGCTACAGATGCGGTGATCTGGCGGAACTGATCGGCGATCTGCTGCGCGCTGGAGATTCCGAAATTATCGGGCTTGCTGTACGGCACGTTTCTGCGGCGCCGCAATACGCCGCGGATCTGGTCTTCGGCTTCCGACATGCGGCCAGGATAAGCGACGGCGCCGATCATATTTTCGTCGTCTTGCGGGAGATGCTTGTGATAGGTGCGATAAGGGACCATCACAGCTTTATCCGCGGATTGATCCTTGACGAGCTGGCCCTTGCGCGGCTCCAGAACGCCGATGACTTCGTAGGAGACGCCATCAATTTGGATGGGTTTTCCGAGCGGGTCCATATCGGGGTAGAGCGTTTTGGCGATGTCGGGGCCGATGACGGCAACGTCGGCGCGATGCATGTTTTCCGCATCGCTGAAAAACCGCCCGGTTTTCGGCCTGGAATTGAATACTTCTTCGTTGGAGGGAAGAGTCCCGTTGTAATCAATTCCCGAGACTTCCTTGCCGAGATAGCGCGCAGTGACGGGCCCGCGAACGGGACCTTCATCTGTCCAACGTGGATAGACGCTTGCCGTGACGGCGCGTACCGAGGGACAGAATTGCGCGATAGCTTCAGCATCCTCGAGCGAAAGAGGCTTGCGAGCGCGTTCATCGGGAGAAAGCCTTCCCGTGTGGATGCCGGGATCGAAGCGGAAGATGAAGAGAGTTTCGGAGCCGTAGTCGGACAAATAAGCGTTCACGTCGCCGTAGACGCCGACGAGGATGGACACCACGGAAAGCAGCGCGGTGATGCCGATGACCACGCCGAGAACGGTAAGAAAGGAGCGCATCTTGTTCTCACGCAGAGTGGTGAGCGCCATCTGAGCGTTCTCGCGGATGTTCATGCGTATGGTGATATTCAGGGCCTTCATAATTCCTGCCGCAAAGCTTCGATGGGTTGCAGGCTGGCGGCCCGGCGCGCCGGATAAACGCCGAAGAAAACACCAACGGCGGCGGAAATCAGCTCCGCGAGCAGAACGGCGGGAATAGGGACGTTCATGGGAACGGACGTCGTTGCGGTAGTGAGGCCTGCGATTGCGTAGGCCACGCCGACACCAATAGCGCCGCCGACAGCAGCCATGACCGCCGCTTCCACCAGGAATTGCAAGAGAATGTCGTTGTGGCGTGCACCGAGTGCTTTGCGGATACCGATCTCGCGGGTCCGCTCTGTGACGGTGGCGAGCATCACGTTCATGATAACAACTCCGCCGATCACCAGGAAGACGGAAACTACACCGACCATGGCCGTGGCAATGACACCCGTCAACTTTTTCCACAAGTCCATCAGCGTGGCTTGGTCGAAAATGCCGAAATTATCTTTTTCGTTGGGAGAGAGATGGCGCCGCGCGCGCATCATGGCACGCGCTTCGTCCTGGGTCTGTTCCATCCACTCCGCCCCGCGCGCCTGAATGTTGAGCCAGATGGTGTCGTTGGTTCCGTACATTTTGAAATAGGTCTGAATCGGTATGTACGCAAAATTATCCTGCGATTGGCCCAGGGCCGTTCCGATGGTTTTCGCAATGCCGACGATCAGGAATGGCCTTCCCTCGATCAGCAGTTCGTGGCCGATAGGGTCAACGCCGGGAAAGAGCTGCGTGACCAGATCGTTGCCGATCATGGTGACCTGGGCGCGGCTCTGGTCGTCGCCTTCGGAAATGTAACGTCCGTCTCTCGGCACGACAGGGTCAATATCCGCCATGTTGGCGGTGACGCCGCGGATATTGGTGTCGTTGAGGCTGTGCGACCCGGCGCGGACTTTTGAGTCAATGCGCAGTTCCACGCCGACGCGAAGCGGCAGCTTCAAATTGTCGCGCAGCGATTCGAAGTCATCCCAGGTGACTTTTTTGTTGCGCCGGTTGGCTTTCACGTATTCTTCGACGTCCGTGATGAGCGGAAAACGCGTCAGAAGAAATACGTTGGAGCCGAGATTGGCGACGCGGTCGGCGATGTAACGGTTTACGCCGGAGATCAGGGCGATGACCACGATCAGGGTGGAGACGGACAAGATGATGCCCAGGAGCATCAAAAAGGAACGCATTTTGTGGGCGCGCAGAGTCTCCAAAGCAACGCCGATCGGCTCTCTGAGCAAGACCCGGCGTTTCATGCGTGCGTTTCCTCTGTCCATTCTACGGGCTAGTTATCGAAAAGGTTTCGAGCCGCGCGGCCTATTCCTAGTTTCACGTGGTTCGGATTAAAAACGTTATCACCGGGAAGCCGGAAATGGCACGGAAAATGAGCGGGCCTGAAATTCAGTGGACGGGGGGTGCACCCCAAGAAAGTGGTGGTCATGCGGCCCTGCGTTCTGATCTGCGCTCCCAGAAGTCCTGAAAGCGACCACTGAGCTTGGTACAGCGGAGAGCGATGATGGCGTTGGAGCCGCGCACAGTCCAATGCATTCCGGCACGTTTGAGGCGTGTGCCGATGGCCACCTTGCATCCGGCCTCGACAACGCCGGAGGACGTGCACAAGCCTAGGGCGTGGAACTCCGGATAGCGCATACGCTCGCGGTTGGTCTGGAAATAATGGAGGCAGCGACGAGCCAGATCGGAGCGCGGGACCTGGCGGCGGATGGCGTTGAGCAGAGCCAGGAATTTTCCGGTGTCGAGTTCTTCCTTGCGGCGTTCTGCCCATTGAGCAGCCCGTGGGGCGGTGGGACCGTACAGAGCTTTTCCCACATCACTCAAGTATTGTTTGGCATGATAGCGGTCAACAATCTGGGTGGCATCTGGAAACTGATCGTCGGCGATGTTCCAAATCCACAGGGCCCCATCCCCGAGCACGACCCTACGGGGCGCTTGGCAGAAGCGGCGGCGCGTAGCTTCTCTCCCTACGCGCTGGGCGAAGTGAGAGCGCTCGACGGCGGTGTCCAGCGCGGAAGCAGTCTCTAGAGCTGCTGAATAGGTGACCGACCCTTCATCGCGGACAGGGGTGCCCTGTTCATCGAGCGATTCCGCACTCCAAATGGTGCAGAGTTTCACCTCGCCGGTCTTGGCGGATCCGTCCGGTTGCTTGCCCGTACGGCCCATGAGTTCCTCGGCGCGTAAAGGAATCCCTGTTCCATCCATACCGAGATACAGAGTCTGCGGCAGAGGAAGAGCATCCAGAGGTTCGCTGTGCACGCGTTCATCTTCAGCGATCTCTTTTCCCAGACCTTCTGCCGTTCTCTCTACCTGCTTGGCATCCACCGCCACCCCGGCTAGTTCGGTCAACAGGTCGCTACCTTCCTGGAAGCTGACCATGGCCCCTACGGTGCCGATCATGCGCACAACAGCCGGAGAGAGCGAAGTGGCGTCCATTCCCAAGGCTCGGTCGCGAGGACAGAAGCCCCGCTCACATTCCCAACAGCAGTAGTAGGCACGCTCCAGTTTTAGTTCTCCGACCACACTATGAAAACTTTTCCATCGTCGTTCTACATAACGCGCCCGCCGGCCACAGGCGCAGGGCAACGAGCTGCCCTGGTAATCGGAATGGTCGCGGTTGAATCGCTGCTCGAGTAAACGGGCGGCCAGCTGCAGGGCCCGGCGCCGCAGCGCCGTTTCCAAAGCCTCGAAGTCGATCTCCTGCATGGCTTGGGAACCGAACAGTTCTTCGATCTCCCGCGCGACCTCACCTTGCAGACTTGCGGCGATGGCGTTTTTTTTTAGTTTCGACTTCTCGAATGCCCTGGAGATCCTTCAGTCGTAGGTCACAGATCTGGTCGCTGATTTCGATCAGTTCTCGCGCGAGTTCACGAAAGCGCTTGTACTCGGCCACTTGCTGCTTGGATTGCTCTACCGCTGGTCCGGAGGGGATCCTCTGGGCCACGGTCTTACCGTCCACGGTCCGCGTCAAAAGCCAGCTCGGACCGTGTCCTCGCGATCCGGACTTGGCACAGTGACAGGTCGGCTTTCCACACTTTCCGTACGTCTCGCTCAGAGATCCCGGGCGCATATCCCCGATCCGGGCAAGGGCAGCTCTGAGATCGGCGCCTTTTACTTCGAGCTGTTCGAGTGAAGTTGGTGACATGAGGGAGCCTCCTTCTTGTAGTTATACAACTACAAGAACAACAAGAAGAATACCTCCAATCCCCGCACTTCGTCAAACACCACAATGGTGGCTTACACCCAGCTCACGGGCGCCGATTGACAGTGCTCCTAGGCGCAGAGTATAATTGGTTTCGAGCGAGTAAACTCAAACCGGTGTCTTTCTGCACCGGCTCTTCGACTAGCACGCCGCGACGTAGTTAAATGCGCGGCGTTTTTTTTGGTCCTGGCTGTCCGAGCGTGTTTGGCAGCTGAGGGTGGTCGGGAGACCTCCTCGGAAGATCAACGTCCGTGCGACAGAAACAGAAAAAATCTCGCGGCATCGGGGATGCAATTCCTCTCCCCACCACAGGCAAGATTTTTGCGAACGGAAAAGCAATCGAGCCAATTCGCGACGGCACGAACGCAAATCGGTTGTCGCTTCTGTTCTGGGATGGCTCGAAGGCTGCTATTGGCTCAAATATAATCTGCGATGGTCAGTCCTATGAGCCTGCCCCGGTTGATCCAACGATCTTGCA
>WNEZ01006546.1_pt1 | contig 10221 bp, 3 predicted proteins | sample 5400521 | NCBI WGS metagenome assembly WNEZ01 (sample SAMN13153339, study PRJNA577476) | soil metagenome | isolation source: 120 cm saprolite under Douglas fir tree site 2 hole 1 replicate 1 | place: USA:California | collected 2015-04-18
TGGGACGCATGCGCGCGCCAGAAGCCGCGGAATTGCTTCGCACCATCGCCGAAAGGCGCGAAGGGCTGACCTACGCCGAGCCCTCGGGATTGCGCGCCGCTGCCGAAGACGCCCTGGCTCTCCTGGAAGATCGCCCGAGTTCCGCGCGGGTGCGCGCGGCCTTTGCCGCCGCCGCAAGCGCCAACGGCAGCTACGTGGTGCCGCGCCGCTACACGCGCGTCCCGCTGGAGTCGCCGCTTCGCGCCCAGATCGACGGTTCGCAAGCCGGACTCGCCCGTGTCAAAACCATCAGCCTCGGCGGAGCCTATCTCGAGTCGCCCAAGAAGCTGAGCGTTGGCGATTCCATCCAGCTCGAAGTTCGCTCCGGCTTGCGCAAGATCCACTTCACCGCCGTGGTCCGCAATATCGGTTCCGAAGGCAACGGTGTTGAATTCGTGCACATGAAAGAAGAAGATCGCGAAAAGCTCCGCAAACTGGTCCAGCGCCATCTGCACTTCTGAACCCTAGTTCACTCGCCCAGTAAACTCCCACCTCGGCCTGACGCGCTCCCCACACCACGACAAAACACGACATCCGCTCTGTCCCTCCCCGTTTTCGCACCTTGTCGCTTGCTTCCAAACCATTCTCCGTGGATGCTCTGCTGGTGTCGCTTCCCTCTAGAGAACCCGCCATTGCCGCCGGAATCGCCGTAAGCGCATTGCCTCGGCCGGCAAGGACGCTAAGTTTTCGGTTGAAAGCGGCGCGGTATTGCAGTAAAAGCCGTATATCCAATCGCGTCGGTCGAGGCAGCGCGGGAACACGCGCGTCCGCTAGGGGTAGCGGCAGACTTTGCCGGTTCCAACAAACGATCGGGGCCAACGAGGAGGACACATGCAACGCGGAATGGGTGTGTGTAGGTGGGCGATTGTTTTCGTGGTCGTCCTGAACTGTGTCGTCTCCGGCGCGGCACAAGTCAACACCGCGACGCTTTCCGGGACGGTCACCGACCCGCAGGGCCTGGCGGTCCGCGGCGCTAGAGTCACAGTCATCAGCGCCACCACCGGAGCGGAGCGCAGCATTGCCGCGGACGAGAATGGCCGTTATACGTTCATCGGCCTGCCTCCCGGTCCGTACAAAGTTTCTGTAGACGGCGGAGCGAACTTCGCGCTGTTGCAAAACGCCTCGATCACCGTGACCGTCGGCGAGGACGCCACGTTTGATCCGCGTCTCGAACTCAAAGGCATGAGCCAGACCGTCACCGTCACCACGGAAACCGCGGCCATCGAGACCGCCAAAACCGACGTCTCCCAGACGGTCGAGCAGCGCCGCATCGACAACCTTCCCATCAACGGCCGCAGCTATATCAATTTCACGCTCATCAACTCGCAGACCACTCGCGACGTCTCACCCACCATCGGTCCCGCTCCTAACAGCGGCTTGAGCATCGGCGGTGCACGCGCCCGTGGAACCGCGGTCAGCGTTGACGGCGCGGATGCCGTCGACAATTCCATCAACGCTATCCGCTCGACCCTCTCTCAAGAGGGCATACAGGAGTTTCAGCTCATTCTGAGCAACTACAACGCCGAGTACGGCCGCGCCAGCGGCGGCGTCATCAACATCGTCAGCAAAGGCGGCACCAACGAATTTCACGGCAACGCCTTCGGGTACTTGCGCAACAAGGCCTTTCAAGCGCGCAATCCTTTTTCGGGTCAAGTCGATGCGGTTACCGGCAATCTCGATGCCGTCAAGCAGGCGTACACCCGCGTGCAATCCGGCTTCACCTTCGGCGGGCCGATCAAGAAAGACAAGACTTTTGCTTTTCTCTCCTACGAATACACCCAGCGCGAAGAGTCTGGATTCTCCAGCATCGGCATCAATAACTTCGACATGGTTCCGGTCACCCTTCCCCCGGCAGCAGGCGGCCTGACCGTCCAGCTCACCGGCCCGCAAGCTGCCGCGGTGAATTCCTTGCTGACATCCGGTAGCCCCGCCTTGGCGCAGTTGGGAGTTCAATATGCCGTATTCATGGGCTCCGCCTCCAGTGTCGCTCTCAATAAGGTGGATTTTGGCGCGGTTGCCTCTGCATTTACTGGAGGTTTCCTCAATCCCGGTCCCGGTCCGCAATTCCCAATACCGGTTGCTTGTCCGGCCGGGCAGCCCGTCAATAACGGTGCAACATGTTCAGCCGCCGGAGTCTACGTCGCTCCGCTTCCGGCTTCCTACGCCGCTCTCAATGGCGTTCGCGGCAACTTCCCGGTCATGGAGAAGACCAGCCTATGGTCCGCCCGCATCGATGAGCGTTGGAATAATCACAACAGTTCATTTCTCCGGGTGGGCGTTTCGCCCTCTCTCATTACCGGGCTTCCCTCTACCTCGCAGAATCAGGTCTTCGGCCAGAATTCCGGCTCACGCGCGGGCCTGAGCCAAACGCGCGACCTTAACTTCACGTTTCAACATGACACGGTCGTCAGCGACACCGCTTTCAACGAATTCCGCACGCAGGTCGCCCGCCGCGGGATTCATTTTGGTTTTTCTCAACAGCCAGGCGGCTCCGATATCGGCGTGAACATACCTGGGTTTGCGTACTTCGGGCGCGAACCGTACTCCCCGGTTGACCGCATCGAGCGGCGCTTCGAATTCACGGACAACGTGAGCGTGATTCGCGGTAAGCACACTTTCAAGATGGGCGGTGATGTAAACCTCATTCAACTTCGCTCGAAGAAACAGCAAATCTTCCAGTTGGACTTTGGCGGCGACGTCAACTTTGGCGGTCTTGCGGCCTCCAATTTCCGTTTTCCAGACAGCGTTGCTGGAATTTCCTTGCCGGGCACGACCCCCCTGCAATCCTATGGCCTGGGGATTCCGGGCTCTTACATCCAGGGAATCGGAAGTTCCAACAGTCCCTTCGACAATATCCCCATGGGCTTCTTCTTCCAGGATAACTGGCGTGTGAACCGGCACCTGACCCTCAATTACGGTGTGCGCTATGACGTGGAAATCAGCCCGTTATTCACCCCTGGAACTGCCATAAATGCCGCTGCGGAGCAGGCTCTCGGCGTGGTGGAAGGCATTCCGCGCGATTACAACAACGTCGCTCCCCGGATAGGATTGGCTTGGGATCCCACGGGCAAAGGGAAGACCGTTATCCGCGCCGGCTTCGGGATGTTCTACGACCACCCGCTGCTGGCTACTGCTTTCGACGCCACGACTGCCGACGGGGGCCGCTCCGTACAGTTGCTCACTGTTGGCACCACACCCTCCGCTTGTGGGATTGTCACCGCAGCTTGCGGCGGCGGCCAGGACTCCCCCGCGAACTTCAACGGCTCTTCCATCTTTCAGGGCGTGCTGAATGCGCTCCCGAACATGTTTTACCTGCCCAACCAGCAGCGTTTCGATCCCCTTGCTTCCGGTTCTCTTTTTGCCAATCAAAATTATTTGACCGCGGGATTTCCACTTCCGTTTCTGCCGTTTACGCTTCCGGTGGCGAAAAACTTCGTCTACGGTTACGCAAACCAGGCGAATTTGACGATCGAACATGAAATCGCGGGCTCCTGGAAATTCAGCCTTGGATACCAGTGGTCCCGCGGAGTGCACTTGAACCATGCGCAGGATGTGAATAGCACGGATCCCCGTCTGCTCGCCCAGAACGCGTTCAACGCTGTGTCCTCGGGGCTTAGCGTGCCCGGCGGCAACCCACTGGCGGTTCAGGCACCTTCCTCGAACGTGGGCCCGACCGCCACGACTTGTGGCATCGGGGTTGTTGCATCTGGCGCGCTCGGACAACTCTTCGGTTGCCCTGCCTCATTGGCAGCCCTCAACGGCCAGTTTGTCGGCACGGCAGCCTTCTTCAACTTCTTCCACCCCTCTGGCCCGAACCCCTCGTTCGCGACCGGAGTCGGCATGCTCGCTCCGCAATGCGCGGGTGCCGACCCGTTTGCTTGTGGTTACGCCGTTCAGCAGGGACTCGCACAAGCCGCCGGCTATCCTAAGGGTTTCGGCGTTCCCGTTCCCTTCAACACCGTCGACGCGCAACTCTCCAACGCCAGTTCCTGGTACAACGCCCTGACCTTTAACCTCTCGAAGCGTTTTTCCCATGGCGTCGAACTGCTCTCCAGTTACACATGGTCCCATTCCATTGACGATGCAACCGACCTGCAATCCCCTCTCGAGCCTCAGGACAGCCGTTTTCTCAATCTGGAGCGCTCCAATTCCGTGAACGACCAGCGCCACCGCTGGGTGAACAGTGCCGTCTTCCAATCGGCCGGAGCCAAGTCCGGTACTGGTTTCTTCAAGCATCTCATCGCCGATTTCACGGTTGCTCCCATCATCGAGTACTCCTCCGGCAGGCCGTTCAACGTCATTACCAGTGAAAACACGCGTCTCGACTTCAGTACCTCCACAGCACGCCCTTCGGTTGGTGGAGCCACCTCCTCAGCTTTCATTCCCGGCGTGACCTTCGGCCCGCCCACCTTGTGTCTCAACGCCGACGGCACGACGTTCAAGGTGCCCAACGTTTCGCCGCCCGAGGGCTGCGACGGGAATCTCGGCCGCAACGCTTTCACATCGCCTAACTTTTTCCAGATGGATTTGCGCCTTTCCCGGCGCATCCCCCTCGGCGAGCGCTTCAAGATCGACCTCATCGCCGAGGCTTTCAATCTTCTCAACCGCACCAACATCGCCGCGGTCAACCAGCTTTGCGATCCCTTGGCCGGCTCGACCTGCAGCGCAGGCCAACCAACCGCGTCCTACGACGCGCGTCAATTCCAATTCGCCCTAAAGCTCGCCTGGTAATCCGGGGGCCCGGGTAAGCGTAAACATTGTCATCCCGCATCTGACGAGGATGCCCGAAGCACTTTAACCCCTGACTCTGCGGAGCCAGAGGTTTTTGGAGTGCGGCAGTCTTGCTGCCGCTTTCACGAACGCCGCCCGCTCAGACTCTCGCCAATCACTTAGGCCGCCCCGCCACCTCCGTGCCCTCGGTGGTAAATCTCTCTTTCCCCGGCCGCCCGTTTTCCCAAAACGCAAACTGCGAGTAAAGTAGTAATCCGTGAACGCAATTCTCATCGGCGCTGCCATTTTCCTCGCCGCCCTGACTCTCTGGCTGGTCTTCCAAATCGCGCAATCCCAAAGGAAAAGCTCCGCTCTCGAATCCCAGCTCTCCGAGCTCCGCCGCGACCTCCTCTCCGTCGCGCAAACGCAATCGCAAAGTGCCGGACAAATCCAGTCCATCGGCCAAACCGTTTCGCAGCGGCTCGAAAGCGTCACCAAAGCCCTGCAAGACGGCGTCACCAATTCCGCGCAAATCGCCACACAAGGACAAACGGCCATCGCCACCGAGCTCAAGAACACCCGCGAACAGATGGGCCTGATTCAGAAGCAAATCGGAGAAGTGCAGGAGCAAAGCCGCGGCCTCTCGCTCGCCACACAATCGCTGGAAAACATCCTCGGCGGCACCAAAACCCGTGGCCTCCTCGGCGAAGTCACGCTGCAGCGCCTTCTGGAAGATTCTCTGCCGCCCTCGCAGTTCGCCATGCAGTACCGCTTCTCCAGCGGAGAAGCCGCGGATGCCGTCATCTTCCTGCGCGACAAAAAACTCATGGCCATCGACTCCAAGTTTCCCCTGGACTCCTTCCGCCGCATCTCCTCCAACGGCGACGAAGCCCGCCGCGCTTTCGCCACTGCCGTCAAGGGCCACGCTGACTCCATCGCCAGGAAATACATCGTCCCCAACGAAGGCACGCTCGACGTCGCCCTGATGTTTGTCCCCTCCGAAAGTGTCTATTGCGAATTGCTCGCCACGCTCGACGCCAAAGGCCAGGCCATCGACGCCTACTGTCGCGACCAGAACATCATCGCCGTCTCTCCCAATACGCTCTACGTCCATCTCTGCGTCATCGCCATGGGCCTGCGTGGCATGCAGATCGAAGAGAACGCCAAGCGCCTCCTCGGCAGTCTTTCCGGAATGCAAAAGCAAATGGAAATCTTCACCGAGGTCTTCGAAAAACTCGGCAACCACCTCAAAAACGCACAGCAAAGTTACAGCGAAGCCGACAAACGGCTCGAAAAAGCCCAGGACACGCTAGGGGGCATGCTGGGTCTGGCCCCTGCACAAGCCACGTTGCCCCTTCCTCCACCTCTCGACACAAAATAAGAGTGGCACAGCCATTTCTGGCTGGGCGTTAAACCTCCGGGCAAAGGAGCTCTCTTTCTGTTCCATTTTGGGATTTCGGGAGAAACAAGAAGTTCCGAATTGGGCCGACCTGTGATATGCATACAGGTAAATATACTGAATTCTCTAAAACGGTTGCTGATTTCCGAAATGGTACAGAGAATGCACATGTATTCCGAGTTGCCGAGCCTATGAGTGAAGAAGCCGCAGTCCTCCGCGAAGCCCCATCGATGAATATCCTCATCGTCGATGACGAGCCGACGATTCGGGAAACCTGCGCGGAGGTCGCCCAACAAACCGGCATGAAGGCAACCACGGTGGCCAGCGCCGAGGAAGCATTGGAGGTGCTGGAAAATTCCGCGGTCGACATTGTATTGACCGATCTCATGCTGCAGCGCACCAGCGGACTGGAGCTGCTGAAGCGCGTGCACGACACCAACCCTACGCTGCCAGTCATCGTGCTCACACAATACGGAACCATCGATTCCGCGGTCGCCGCCACCCGCCTGGGCGCGGTGGACTACGTCACCAAGCCTTTTCGCATCGAGGAGCTGCGCGCCCGGCTGGAGCGCGCCGCGCGCGCCGTGGAACTACAACAAGAAAATCAACTGCTGCGCGAGCAGTTGCGCACCCGTCCCGGCTTCGGCGGCCTGATTGGCGTCTGCGAGCGCATGCAACGAGTCTACAAAATCATTCAGAAGGTGAGCCAGCATGAGTACCCGGTATTGATCCTGGGGGAGAGCGGAACGGGGAAGGAGTTGGTGGCAAAAAGCATCCATTTCTCCGGCCCGCGCAAGGACCGGCCCTTTGCGCCCGTAGACTGCTCCGCGTTGGTACCCACGTTGATTGAGTCCGAGCTGTTTGGCCACGTGAAAGGAGCGTTCACCGGCGCGCAGCATGGAAAACAGGGCCTGCTGGAAGCCGCGCAGGGCGGAACGCTGTTCCTCGACGAAATCGGGGACATGCCCACGGACCTGCAGGCCAAACTTCTCCGCGCCTTGCAGGAGCGCGAAGTGAAGCCCGTGGGATCCACCGATCGCCGCCGCATCGACGTGCGCATCATCGCCGCCACCAATCGCGACCTGGAGTTCGCGATCAAGAGCGGCACCTTCCGTCAGGATCTGTACTTCCGTCTTAACGTCGTCCAAGTCAAATTGCCGCCACTGCGCGAGCGCAAGAGCGACATTCCGTTATTAGTGACCTCCTTTCTGGATAAGTTCTCGGACCGGGAGCAACCGCCAAGGACTATTTCCGAAGACGCCATGCGGCAGCTCATTGGTTACGACTGGCCTGGGAACGTGCGCGAACTGGAAAACGCCATCGAGCGCGCCGTGGCTCTCGGCTCCGGCCCCATCGTCCACGTCGCCGACCTGCCCAGCAATTTGCAATATCCCACCACGGAGCGCGTGCCGGACAAAAACGAATTGCTGCCCCTCGAAGAGCTCGAGCGCCGCGCCATTCTGCGCACGCTCCGCGAGACAGGCGGCGACAAGCTGGCCGCGGCGCGAATCCTGGGCATCGGTAAAACTACGTTGTACCGAAAACTGAAGCAGTATCATTTGGAGGCGGAAAGCCAGCGCTGAGACTTTGATAGTTTAGGGTGGAGCAATTCGAGGAGGAAGAATCGGGGGTTGAACAACATCCGTCCAAATAGACAGACTCTTGAAACCGCAAATAGCCCCGCCTTGACGAAACACGGCGCGGCGAGCCGACAGAATTCTCTTTAGGCTGTTGGGGCGCAAGGCCGCGCTATCCACACTCAATTTTCATCCTTCAGGTCCACTTCGGAACCTGAACCTCACGCAAGTCTCGACATGGGATGGGATCTTTCCTGACCGGCCCCTACTCCTCGCCATAACACGAACTCTCTCAATGACATAAAGGATTCGCGGTTGGGCCTCTTGGTGCAATGTCTTGCTGGAGCAGCGAAATACCGGCTCCAGAGGAAACCTGCAGCCGCACGCTGTGGCACGTTGGCTTGAGGGGCTGCATGCGGGTCTGGGGAAAGCTCGGTTCTGAGAGAAAGGAAGTGCGAGGGGTGGCGCGCGCCATTTTGGCAGGCGCCTCGCGCCAAGAGCTGGTAGCCGAGGCCGTTCGCGCGCTGCTCGCGGAGGGAAATGCCGACCGCATCGGCGTGTGGCTCGAAGCGAACGAGGAAGTGGCCGCGGATGCCCAGGGAATCGCGTCGTTCCGCGGCATGGTTGGCGACGCCGACGGAGCGGCGATACCGGGAGAGTGGTCGAGATTATCGCCCGCAGCGCTGCCCCGGAAATTGCTCATGGGTTTGCAAAGCGTGGAGCAGGAACCGCACGATTCGTCCAGCTGTCCGGTGATCGGCGCCATGGTGGAAATGCGAAATGCTTTGTGGGTGCCGGTCGAGACCCGCGGACATCTTCACGGCGTGATTCTGGCGTGCGCTCGGAAAAAACATGCAGCTCTGCCCAAAACCTTTGCCGAAACTGTCGCCGTAGAATTAGCTCTGGCATTGGAAGTGGATGACGAACGGCGCGTTGCGCGGGAGCGCCAGCAGGACTTTGCGTCCGTGCGAAGCGTGCTTGCCGCGCAGGCCAGCGCAGAATCGCCCGAGGCCATTCTGCGAAGACTGGTGGAGGACTGCACCGCCCGCGGTGAAAACGGGGTTGGTCCGGACGCTCTGTTTGCTGCGATTGGCGAGTTGGGAAATGCAGAGCATCCCGTCGGCATTGCACCGCAGGAAGTTTATTCCGAAGAGCAAAAGCAAGAATTTGCCTCTTCCGAGGAGGCGCGATTTCGCTGGAGCAGTGGAGACGCAGCCTGGACTCGCGCGCTGGAGAGCGAACCACTGTCCAGGGTCTGGCGGCAGGCTGTGAACTCGCAACGTGCGATAGGAAGCGAGCCAAGCGGAGCATGGTCTCACCGGGGAGTGGCGAGCGTGGTGGCGTTTCCGTTGCGCAGCGGTCCGGAGAACCTGGGTGTGCTGGTGGCCGGCATGCGGCGCGGCAGCGCCTCGCTCAGCACCCTGGAACGGTTGGAATTGCGGGCGGGGCTGGCGGTCTCCGCGCTGCTGCGGCGGAAGCAGACCGAAGACGTAATTCAGTTGGAGGCCCGGCAGAAAGCGGCGCTGGAGACCGCCGCTGCAGCGCGCGCGCAAGCACACCAAGCAACCCGCGCGGAATCGCCGGAACGCGCGCAGACCGAGTTGATCAACGTCATCGAATGGCTAGAAGAAGGGGTGCTGCTGCTTGGCGCGCACAATGAAATTCGCGCCATGAACACGCGCTTTGGACAAATCGTGGGATTGACGCCGGAGGAATGCGTGGAGGTCAAAACCTTGGAGGTCCTGGTGGAACGGCTGGCCGCGAAAGCGGCGGACCCGGGAAGCTTTGCGGAGCGCTGGCTGGGGTGGTCACATACCATGGACGCAGCGGGACGCGAAGAGATACATCTCGCTCGCCCGGTTCCCCGGGTGCTGGAGCGCGCGGCTCGCCCGATTCTGGACGACAAGGGAGTGCTGCTCGGACGCGTGGAAATCTATCGCGACCTGACGGCCCAGCGTCTGTTTCAGTCCAAGCTGTTGCAAACGGAAAAATTGGCGGCACTGGGGCAGATGGTGACGGGAATCGCGCACGAACTGAGCAATCCGCTCACCAGCATTTTGGGCTACGCGCAACGCTTGCTGGTACGCAGCGACAGCACCGCGCTGGCCAACGAGGCGCGGCAGATTTACGAGGAAGCAGAGCGCGCCAGCGCTATCTTGCGGCAGTTGCTCTTGACCGCGCGCGAGTCGCGTCCGGAGCGCCGCCGCGTGTCGCTGAATCAAGTGGTCTCGCGCGCCGTGGAACTGCAGCAATTCAGCCTAGCGGCCGAAAAAATCCACGTGCAATTGGATCTGGATCCGGTGCTGCCGTTCGTGCAAGGTGACGGCGGGCAGTTGCAGCAAGTGCTGATGAACCTGATGGGCAACGCGCGGCAAGCGATGGACGAGCATAGCAAGGGTGGAACGATTCAAGTGCGCACCCGGCGCATTGCGGAGCGGCGCGTGCTGCTGGAAGTCATCGATGACGGCCCGGGAATTCCGGCAGCGATCCAGGCGC
>WNEZ01006548.1_pt1 | contig 10220 bp, 7 predicted proteins | sample 5400521 | NCBI WGS metagenome assembly WNEZ01 (sample SAMN13153339, study PRJNA577476) | soil metagenome | isolation source: 120 cm saprolite under Douglas fir tree site 2 hole 1 replicate 1 | place: USA:California | collected 2015-04-18
AAATACCACGTCGGCGAATCCATCGACGATCGGCTGGATCAGTCGCGGAATTTCCCCTGGGTCATATTCCAGGTCCCCGTCCTGGATAACGACGATGTCCCCTCGGATCCTGGCGAAACCGGCGCGCAAGGCAGCCCCTTTGCCCTGGTTGACTTGCTGCAGAATTACCTCTACGCGTTCGAGGCGATCGGTCCGGACTTCGCCTAGCGCAGAGCAGCCTTTTTCCTCGATCAGTTGCAGCATTTCGCGGGTTCCGTCGTCCGAGCCATCATCGACGACGATCACTTCCTTGTGAAAATCGGCCTCCAAAAGCCGTCGCAGCAGCTCGGCGATCGTGGAAATCTCGTTGAAAACTGGGACCACCACGGAAACGAGCACGGGGGAATTAAGCAAGAATTTTTTAGCCAGGGCAACATAACTTTCGGATGGGCGCGAATTGCGCCCTTTGGGTGCGCCAGGTAAACCGAACTGGACTGGAGGAGCTCTCGATGCCGAACCTCGAGGAAGGATCGCCGCGTTGTGAAAACTTCGTCGGCGGAGAATGGCTCGCGCCGACCACGCGAGCTTACACCGCCAATCGAAACCCCGCTGACGCGGATGACATCGTCGGTCACTTTCCTGCTTCGGGTGAAAAGGACGTCCTAGAAGCAGTGCGCGCGGCAAAGGAGGCGTTTCCCTCCTGGTCCGCAATGCCGCCCCCGGCCCGCGGTCGGATACTCTGGAGGGCGGTGGAGATTTTCCGCTCCCGAATCGACGAGATCGCCAGGCTTCTATGCCGGGAGGAAGGCAAAACGGTTTCCGAGGCCCGCGGGGAAATCATCAAGGGCATCAACCTCTTCGAGTTCTATGCGGGTGAAGGCTTTCGCCTTCATGGGAAGACACTCCCTTCCGAAACCCGCCAAACGCTCACCTTCACTCTTCGCCAGCCATTGGGAGTGGTGGCGTTGATTACTCCCTGGAACTTTCCCTTCGCCATCCCCGCCTGGAAGAGCGCTCCCGCGCTGATCACTGGAAACACGGTCGTCTTGAAGCCGGCATCCAATACGCCAGCTACCGCCGTGCTGATCGCGCGCATCCTGGATGAGGCGGGAATTCCGAAGGGAGTTTTTAACCTGGTGATGGGCTCTGGCGGCACGGTCGGAAATGCCCTGGTTGACCATCCGGAAGTCAAGGCGGTGTCGTTTACCGGCTCGAACGCAGTAGGGATGGCGCTCAATCAAAGATGCGCCAAACGCGGAATCAAGGTCACTGCAGAAATGGGGGGTAAGAACCCGGTGGTGGTGATGGAGGACGCGGACCTGGATCTCGTTTGCGGCGGGGTCCTGCAAGGTGCGTTTGGGTCCACCGGTCAGCGATGCACTGCAACTTCTCGGCTCGTCGTTCCAAAGAAGATCAGTCGGGCCCTGACCGAGGCGCTGGTCGCGGGGGCCAACAAGCTGAGGGTCGGCCCGGGCCTGGAATCCGGCATCGACATGGGCCCCGCGGTGGACGAAGGTCAATTGCAAACAGATCTAAAGTACATGGAGATCGCGCAGGGAGAAGGGGCCCGGTTGGTCGCCGGGGGCAAACGCCTTCGCGGCGGATCATGGGAGAAGGGCTACTTCGTTTCTCCCACGATTTTCACCGGAGTGCAGCCTGGAATGCGCATCCATCAGGAGGAGGTCTTCGGACCGGTGCTGGGTATTGTCGAGGTAAACGACTTCGAGGAAGCGCTGGCGGTGGCCAATGGCGTCGAGTTTGGTCTGTCTGCCTCTATCTACACGCGCGATGCCAACCGGGCGATGGCGTTCGTCGAACGCGCCGAAGTCGGAATGGTCCACGTCAACAATCCCACCGTGGGTGGAGAGGCGCAGCTGCCCTTCGGAGGTTGGAAGACGACCGGAATCGGCGAGCGCGAGATGGCGGAAGAGGGCGCCGAATTTTTTACTCAGCTCAAGACCGTGTTTTTCGATTACACGGGTCAGGCTCGTCAGTCCAAGATTTATTGACCATGGAAGACCTCCGGCAAAAAATCTCCGCGGCTTTCATCGATCGCAGCAACCTCAAGCTCCCCGAGTACCAGGAAGCGGTGAGGGCGGCGATTGCCCTGCTCGACGATGGCAAACTGCGAGTGGCGGAGAAGGCCGCCGAAGGCTGGCGCGTCAACAGTTGGGTCAAGGAAGCGATCCTCCTCTACTTTGCAATTTCCGAGATGAAAGTGATGGAGGTCGGGCCCTTTGAATTTCACGACAAAATTCCCTTGAAGAAAGGGCTGGAGCGGGCGGGCGTCAGGGTCGTGCCGCCGGGCACCGTGCGGTATGGGGCCTACCTCGAGCGCGGAGCGATTCTGATGCCGGGATATGTGAACATTGGCGCCCACGTCGGGAGCGGAACGATGGTGGATACCTGGGCAACCGTGGGGTCCTGTGCACAGGTGGGCCGGAACGTCCATCTCTCGGGAGGGGTGGGGCTCGGAGGAGTGCTGGAGCCGCCGTCCGCATCGCCGGTGATCATCGAGGACGGCGCCTTCATCGGCTCGCGCTGCATTGTCGTGGAAGGAGTGGTGGTGGAGGAGGAAGCGGTGCTGGGGGCGAACGTCGTTCTCACCTCCTCCACGTCGATCATCGACGTCACCGGTCACGAGGAGCGGCTCTTCCGAGGTCGCATTCCCGCGCGCAGCGTGGTGATTCCTGGAATGCGCGAGAAGAAGTTCCCCGCCGGGACCTACGCCGTCCCCTGCGCATTGATCATTGGCCGTCGCAGCCAGAGTACCGATCGAAAAACGTCACTCAATGCAGCGCTGCGGGACTTTGGAGTCCAGGCATGAGGCTCCCTAGAGCGCCGAACAGGTTGACCCGCCTACTATGGCGAACGATCCCTGCCTGCGTCGGGCAGACTCCTCCGTGCGCTGCTCGACGTGCCTCCGGGCACGCCTCCGCTGCTCCGTCGTCGTGTGGCCGCCTCGGCAACCGGCTCGTCCGCCTCGCGACGGCGCGTCAACCTGTTCGGCGCTCTAGCTGCTTCTCGGGGCTGTGACCCTCGGCGGGTTCAAGAGGCTTCGCCTTGATGCTCAGACGCGGTGGCCATTGCTGGGGGTGCTGCTTCCATCGTTGACGGTCGGGGCCGGGCTGCGGATCTGGCTGTCGCTGCACGACGATGGCATCTACTGGCCGGACGAGATTTACCAGAGCCTGGAGCCCGCGCATCGACTGGTCTTCGGATACGGAATGATCGCCTGGGAGTTCGTCGAGGGCGCTCGAAACTGGGCCCTTCCGGGGCTGGTGGCATTGGTCCTCAAGCTCAGCTCCTGGAGCGGTGCCACCCGCCCGGATGCGTATTTGCTGGTGGTGCGATTCTTCTTCTCGATCGCCAGCCTCGCCACGGCTTGGGGTGCTTTTCGTTTGGCGCGGGCGCTCGGTGCGACGAGCCTGGCTGCATCTTGCTCGGCTGCCCTGTTCGCACTGGCCGCCCCTGCAATTTACTTCGCCCATCGGGCGATGAGCGAAAATGCCTCGGCGCTGGCCGTCGTCTGGGGTTTGGCTCTGTCGCTTCCGCCCACCGTCAAGCCGCGGAGAAGGTGGCTGGGCGCGTCGGTGCTTGGTGCCGCGACACTGATCCGCGTTCAATCGGGAATTTTCTGCTTTGGGCTGTTGGGCATCTTGCTCGCTCGGCGACAATGGCGAGCCTGCGCTCAAACTGGTCTGATTCTCCTCGCCTGGGCTCTACTCTATGGCGCGCTGGACAAGGTGACCTGGGGAGGTTGGTTTCACTCCGCGATCGTTTACCTGAGATTCAATCTGCTGGAAGGCCAGGCATCGCAGTGGGGCGTTTCTACCGCTGGCTTCTACCTGCGTACCCTATTCACGTCGATGCCTCCGGTGGCGGTGGCCCTGGCGGTGCTCGTCCCGCTGGGGGCCGTGCGCGCCCGCGGGTTGTTTCTGGTGCTCCTGGCTTACGGAATCCTGCATTCGCTGATTCCTCACAAGGAGCTGCGCTTTCTCCTGCCCGAGTTTCCCCTGCTATGCGCGCTCGCGGGAATTGGTTTGTCGTGGGTGGCCGCCGCCTTTTCTAGAGCCGCGTCGAACGCCTTGTCGTTTGCAGCGCTCGCCTGCGCTGCCACTTCTGCGGCGCGCTTTCATGCGCTCACTTTTGGGGATCTTGGCCAGTACGAGTCGATCAAACCTAGCGCGAGTGCGTATGACGACTTTGGTCCGGTGAATCGGCTGCTGAGGGCCGCCTACGGGGTCCCGGACCTCTGTGGGCTGAAGGTCGAACCGGTTCACCTGGCGTGGACCGGTGGATACAGCTACTTGCACCGAGACGTTCCTCTTTACCCGCACAGCGGGCCGCCCCGTCAATCGCGATTTTTCAACTACGCCATTGCGCTCGCTGGGGCGTCGCCGGGGGATGAGGTGGTCCGGTCGGAATGGCCATTTGTCCTGGTGCGAATATTTCCCGGTTCCTGCGCGCCTGACCCTCGTTTTTCGTGGCGACTGCCTTGACCGTTGTAGAGTAGCCGTTCATGGTCGACTGCGTTTTCTGCAAGATCCGGGACGGGCAGATTCCCGCCACGGTCGTCTATCGCGATGACCATTGCCTGGGATTTGAAGACATCCGGCCTCAGGCGCCAACGCACGTTCTCTTGGTTCCACTCAAGCACATCGAAACGGTGAATGACTTGACGGTTGCGGATACCGACTTGGTTGGGCACCTCTACCTGGCTGCCGCCAAAGTGGCGCGGGCGCGGGGTCACAAGGAGAGCGGTTATCGCTTGGTGGTGAACACCAAGCGCGATGCCGGGCAGACAATCTTCCACCTTCATCTCCATCTTTTGGCCGGCCGGTCCCTGGCCTGGCCCCCCGGATAGCGCCTAGGCTTTCCTTTCCGTCTCGGCAACCGCGGCCTCGGCGGCTTGAAAGCCAAGCCTGCTATGGGTTCCATCACAGAAGGGCTTGTTCAGAGAACCTCCGCACCGGCACAAAGCGACGGTCATCCTTTCAACCTTGAAATGCTGTCCGTCAGCATCGACTATGTCCACCGGCCCGGTAACCAGGTACGGACCATTTCTCAGCGTCTGAATCTTGACGTCGGCCATTTCCGCTCCCTCCTAGCTCCAGTTTTCCGATCAATAATCTCAAACGGATCTCGGTGGAAGTCCAGGTGGCGCAGCGGCCCGACACGCGAGTCCTCCCTGCAGCGAGCCGCCGAGGACCTAATGTTTTGAGCAACCTTCAGTGCATCAGAACTGAAGCGATCAGACCGCTCGCCTTCTCGCTTTCGAGCGGCTTGGAATAGAAATAGCCTTGGGCCATATCGCAATCGAGCGCCTTGAGCTGCGCCAGCTGCTGCTCTGTTTCTACCCCTTCGGCGATCACTGCCATTCCCAACTGATGAGCGAGCAGGATCATCGCTCGGACGATCACCAGGCTCTTGTCGCGAGTACCCATGGTGGCAACGAAGGAGCGATCGATTTTCAGGGCCTCGAAAGGAAAACGCTGTAGATAGCTCAACGACGAGTAGCCCGTTCCAAAATCGTCGATGTGCAAGCGCACGCCCAACTCTACCAGCGCCGCCATGGTGGTGGTCACCGGCTCCGCGCGCTCCATGATTGCGGTCTCGGTTACCTCCAGCTTCAGACTACCGGGGTTCAACCCTGTCTTCTGCATAATCCGCTCCACCCGTTCGACCAGGTCCGTCCGCATGAAGTGCCGGCTGGATAAATTGACGCTGACGGTGAGCGGGTAGTCTTCGGGGATCTTGTCTTGCCAAATCTTCAGCTGGCGACAGGCCCCATCCAGCACCCACTGATCGATCGCGACGATCATCCCGGTCTCCTCGGCGATCGGGATGAACTCCGCCGGGCAGAGAACGCCGCGCTGAGGGTGACACCAACGCACCAGCGCCTCGAACCCGGCAATTCTTCCACTGCTCAGGGACATGATCGGTTGGTAGTAGATTTGAAACTCGTTGCGCTCGATCGCCCGCCGGAGGTCCGTCTCCGTCTGTGACAGCACCAGTGCCCGGTCCCGCATCGCGTTGTCGAAAACCTCATGACGGCCCTTGCCCAGTCCCTTGGCGCGGTACATCGCCGTGTCCGCATCTCGCAACAGGTCCTCGCCCCGCCCGCTCCCCTCGACGCTGATGGCGATGCCGATGCTGACGGAAATGAAAACCTCGTTTCCCTTCAAATTGAACGAGGCCTGGAGAGCCGTCTGGATCCGGTCGGCGACTCCGATCGCGACCGAGAGCTCCATCACCCGGTCCAGGAGGATGGCGAACTCGTCGCCGCCGAAGCGCGCCACTGTATCGCCGGGCCGTACGCAGGCTTCGAGGCGCTCACCGACCGCGATCAGCAGTTGATCTCCCACCCAGTGCCCGCAGCTGTCGTTGATGCTCTTGAAGCGGTCGATGTCCAGGAACAACACCGCGTAGAGATGCTGATGGCCTCGGGAGGCCCGTCGGACGATGTAATTCAGCCGGTCCACGAAGAGAGCGCGATTCGGCAGGCCGGTCAGCACGTCATAGGAGCGCCGGTCCATCACGTCCGTTTGCGAGCCTGCCATCCGGTATGCTTTCCCATCCGGTCCGCGCACTGCCACCCCGCGGCTGAGCATCCAGCGATACGTCCCATCGCGGGTCAGCATCCGGTGCTCATCCTCCAGTTGGGGGACGGCGCCCTCGAGGTGGGCCGCGATTTTCCCTTTTAGACGTTCCAAATCGTCCGGGTGCACGCGACTGAGCCACTCATCGGAGCTGATTCCAATCTGGTCCTCGTCGAAACTGAGCATCGATTTCCATCGCGGGGAGTAATAGATCTCCTGCGTTTTCAGATCCCAGTCCCAGATCCCGTCGTTGGCACCGCGAATGGCCAGCGAATACCGTTCCTCGCTTTCGCGCAGCTTGTCCTCCGCCTGCTTTCGATGGATGAACTGGGCAATCTGGCTGGTCATGTCCGCCAGCGCCTCGAGCAGCTGATTATCCGCTGACCGCTGGCTGCGTGAGAAGAATTCGAGCACCCCCAGAACCTGGTTCTCGCTGACGATCGGGAAGGCGCAAACTGCCCGTAGGCCTGCTCGCACTGCGGTCTCGTAGCGGCCGGAATCTTGCTGCTCGCCGATCTCCGGCAAAAAAATGGGCGCCGCGGATGCCCAGACCGCTCCCGGCACTCCCTCGCCCCGCCGGAAGGTCATTTCTCGGCTCGCCTTGGTAAAGGCGTCGACTTCCATCGAGGGGAGTTGGCGAACACACAGGCTTCGGAGGGTGTCCGCCCCGGAATCGATAATCAGGAAGTTCCCCACTTCCCAATCCAGGCCTTCGCAGAGAACTCGCAACAGCAATGGCGCAGCCGCGGTCAGCGAAGCCGACTCGGCAAGCACCCGGGTGACGCCATACTGCGCAGCCCCTCGCCGCAGGGCTAACTCGCGCTCGGTGATGTCCTCCGAGCTGGTGACCAGCGCCACCGGGGTTCCAGCGGTATCGGTGATCACGTCCGACATCAACTGAACCGGAAAGTGGCTGCCGTCCTTGCGCACGTTGACACTCTTGCGCTTCCATCGGCTCATTCGGCGAAGCTGCTCGAGCGTCATTGGCTTCCAGCGATTTGTCGGCGCCAGCTGGCGAACATCCTTGCCCAGCAGCTCGTGGACACTCAGTCCATGCATCTCCGCCTCGGAGGGATTGGTATAAAGGATCACTCCCTGCGGGTTGGTGATGGTGACTCCGATCTGCATCGTCTTGAGGGCTTTCGGCAACCACTGCGCCATCTCCTCCAATCGGCTGCGCTCGAGGTAGTCGCGCATCCTCTGCTCGGCCACCGAGAGGCGCGCCTCCAGCAGTCTCGGCTCCACCGGCTTGAACAGATAATCGTCCGCGCCGGCATCCAGGACCACTTGCGGGTCGCTCAGCTGCTCGGGCGCCAACAGCACAAGGATGACGCTGCGTGCTCCCTTTGGGCGCTGGCGGAGTTTCCGGCAGAGCTGCAATCCCTCCTTGACGTCGCGCGGGTTGACGCCATTGAGCACCACCAAACAGGGAGCGGCGTTGTCGTAGACTTTAATCGTCTCTTCGCTGTTTCTGCAGAGAGTGACCTGGTGCCCGCGTGTCACCAAGGACTGGTGGACACTGCTTTCAGCGGTCTCCTCTGCGGAAACGATTATCGCTTGCATCCGCCGGTCGCTCTTTCTTTGCTCAAGCGCTGAGCGCCCCTTCGCCGCAGAACCGGCCGACCACCTCGAGTAGTTCTTTGAGGAGCAGCGGTTTCTTCAAGTAGGCCGAAGCTGACACCGAGGCCGCCATTTCGTTGACGTTCCCCTGGGCGGAGAAAATCACCACCGGAATGCCGCTCAGCGTCTGATCCTTTTGCTCCTCCTCTCGGAAGCCCCAGCCGTCCATCACCGGCATCATCATGTCCAGCAGAATCAGGCTGGGCTGAGGCCCCTGCCGGCGCAGAACCTCCAGCGCTTCCTCCCCGTTGGAGGCAGAGCTTGCGCGGTAACCTTCTTCTTCCAGAATTTCGATCAAGGTGTTGCGCAGGGCAGAGTCATCGTCCACCACCAAGATGGTGCGGGCGATGGAAGCAGTTCGATTCAAGTAGCCAACCTCTGGGATGTGCGATCAGTGAGCCTTCACCGTCTTGCCAGCCCATTGTAAAGCACCGAAGAGAGATCTTTCTTCAGGACAGAGGCGCCACGGCTGGGTCGCAGGCCCACAGCGGCGCAGCCGCCAACAGAGGCTCGCACACCTGGGAAGCGAGCTTGTGCAGGTCGCTTCCGACCACGGCCGGCTAGGATGCGGGGAGTGGGGAAGGGGAGATTGAGCGCCCGAGCACCGTCCTGATCCGGGAAGTAATCACCGACAGCGGGTCGGTTTTCAACAGCACATCATTGGCGCCGGTGGGCCCTTTGAGGTTTTGCAGCTCGGTGTTCGGGGCAGCAGAGAGAATCAGGATCGGCAAATCCAGCTCGCCGCCGAGATTTCGCACCCGATCCAAGAACCCCCGTCCATCGAGTCCAGGCATGCGAAGATCCAGCAGCACGACGTCGAGGTCGAACAGGCCGTCCACCAGCTTCTGGAGCGCTTCCTCCCCGGTGCGGGCATCGTCCACGATCATCCCAGACTCGCGCAAACCATCCCCCAGCGCCTCGCGAAAGTCGTCGTCGTCATCCACCAACAACACGCGCGGCGGTTTCCGTTCGTATTCGTCGATCAGCTGAGCAATCCGCGCTCGAAATTCGGGATCCGATCGGGCAAAGGAAAGATTGACACCCGGTGGGTAGGTCTGCCCCGCCGCCTGGTCCAGCGTCACTACATGGACTACCTCGGCCTGGGTTTCGAGTCTTTCTCCACTGGGCATGATCAGCGAAAGGGAAACCTGGGTGCCCACCGGCAGGGGGGTAAAAGACATTACGAAAACGCCCCCCTCGCTGATATTGACCGCGTACGCGACCGGAAGCGCGGGAAAATTGTCGAAAGAAACGTCCAGCTTCACCACGAAACGGCTGTGCTTCCGCTTTCCGCCTTGTTGCCGCGAACGTCGGCCCTGCCGCTTTTCCGCAGCGCGCCGGTGAAAGAACTCCACGAAGGGCTCGCTGGGCGAAATTTTCGCCTGAAAGCCCAGCCGATCTCGCTGCGGGGGGGTGAGCATCACCGTTCCCAGTACCGGCGCCGGCTTGAGCTTGTCTGCCGAAAACTGCAGCCAGACCTCGGCGCCGATCGGCGGCGGTCGTGGGCAAGGGATGAACAGCTCTCCCTCAGCGATGATTCGCGAGTAGGTGCGCCAGAGGTCGTCCTCCGAGCCCAGCTCGACGCGCAGAAGCGATGTCGATGAATCTGGTTGGGGGAATCCCATCTTTTCGCGGAAGGTCTGCGCGGTAGCCCCCGGGTTCTCGCTGGCGTCGAGTCGCAGAGGAAAGGCGGCAATCCACTTGGCGTAGAAGGTTTCACGATCGGCAGGCGACATCCGCTGGGGTTCGACCCTCTTTCCCTTTAACTGATTCGCTGCCTGCTCGACTCGCGTGCGCAGAGTCGAGGATTGGAGGCTCGGTGAAAAATCCAGCGAAATGACACTCTCGCCGCTCCCAGGATTCCCAATCAGCTCGATCCTGCTCAACGCCCCGGCGTACTCCTCTCGAAGCTCCAGAATCGCGTCCTTCAACGCATTCAACCCGCCGGAGGCATCGAGGACGATCGCGAAATCCGAAGGAAGGGTCGCGGGAACCTCAAAGGAGTGGTCAGAGTGAGCG
>WNEZ01009420.1_pt1 | contig 10219 bp, 9 predicted proteins | sample 5400521 | NCBI WGS metagenome assembly WNEZ01 (sample SAMN13153339, study PRJNA577476) | soil metagenome | isolation source: 120 cm saprolite under Douglas fir tree site 2 hole 1 replicate 1 | place: USA:California | collected 2015-04-18
GCTCGAGCCGCAACCGAGATTGCCGCACCGGCGAGCATGGTTGAGAGCCTGCTCGAGGCGGTCCGCCCGGTGGCGGCGAACGAAGCCGACCTTGCGGCGGTAAGACCCAGCCGGATTCTGGTGGTGGACGACAACGCATCGAACCGAGACCTTCTGTCCCGTCGCCTGCAGCGCCAGGGTCATACCGTGCTTCAGGCCGAGGACGGCGCCAGCGCGCTCGCCCTGGTCGAGAAAGAGGCCCTCGATCTCGTCCTGCTCGATTTGATGATGCCCGGCATCAGCGGCTATGACGTCCTCGCGCGGCTCAAGCGCGATCCGCGGTTCCGGGATATCCCTGTCATCATGATCTCGGCGCTGAGCGAGCTCGACTCGATCGTCCGCTGCATCGAGGCGGGCGCCGATGATTACCTTGCCAAGCCGTTCGACCCCACTCTGCTGCGCGCCCGCGTCGGGGCGAGCCTCGAGAAAAAGCGACTGCGGGACGAAGTGAGAGCAAGTCTCGCGCGACTCGAGGAAGAATTGGACCAAGCCCGCAAGATGCAGCTCGGCATGCTGCCGAGAGTCTTCCCCGCATGCACGCCGGAGCAGCCGGTCGAGGTGCACGCATCCATGGAGCCGGCGCGCGAAGTGGGCGGGGACCTCTATGACTGCTTCTACGCCAGCGCGCACCTGTTTTGCTTTCTCGTCGGCGACGTCTCCGGGAAGGGCGCGCCAGCAGCCATGTTCATGGCACGCACGCGCAGCCTCGTGCGAATGGCCGTCGATCTCTGGCAGCGAATGGACGCTGCAGCGATGTCCTCGGCGCAGATTGCCGAGGCGGTCAACCGTGAGCTCTACCAGGACAATGATGACTGCATGTTCGTGACCCTGTTTCTCGGATTGCTCGATACCCGCACGGGCACGTTGGCCTATACCAATGCCGGACATCCGGCTCCGCATATTCTACGGGCATCCGGCGACATCGAGCAGATCGCTGGCAAGCCCGACGTTCCGCTGGGCGTGCAGAGGAAGACCACGTACCGGACCGGCACCATCGCCCTGCTGCGGGGAGATGCGGTTTTCGTGGTCTCGGACGGCGTCGACGAGGCGATGAATGCTGAAGAAGAGTTTTACACGCTCGAGCGATTGAACACCGTTTTGCGTAGCGCCGGCAAGGCGTCCGCTGCCGAATTGGTGCGTGCCGTGACTGACCACGTACACGAATTCACCGGTTCGGCGCCGATGGCCGACGACGTGACGGCGCTCGCAATACGTTGGTTGCCGTCGTAAAGCATAAAGGTCCTCAGTTGTCCCCGCTCAAAAATCCAAAGCGCGCTGCATCACCGTCGCAAGAAGGGCTTGATCTCCTCCGGGATTCGAGATGAGGCGGGATCATGCTCCGGCGGCATTTGATTCTTCCCATGTAGCGGCGCGAAGCGCGCGCTGCGACCTAGTCTGGGTTTTCGCGGATGCCCGACTCGATTGCTAGAGCATGTTTCGGTGAGGTGTGGTCACCGCGAGCGGCAGACTCGGTCTGCTCCCTCCCCCGCGCTTGCGGGGGAGGGCTGGGGCGGGGGCGGACTGGACACGAAATCTTCGCATTTCGCTCCCCCCCACTCTAACCCTCCCCCCGCAAGCGGGGGAGGGAACGCACCGAGTGTGCCGCACGGTTTGTGCATCAACCTAGGCTCTTTTTAGCCATATTTGTGCATCGCACAATATCGTGATTGGCCAAATAAAATTAAGTAGTTAGATTCTTAGCTGTCAGAAAAACTCTGGCTCGTCAAATCGAGTTTCGTAGTTGCGAATGCTAGTTTCTTTAAACAAATCTGAGCACGGCCTGCCTGCCGATCCACCAACGCACGGACGTCAGTCCCGAAAATGGAGACGTATCATGAAGACGCTGATCACCGCCCTGGCCTTGGCCACCCTCATTGCGGACCCGGCTTTCACGCTGTCCGGGAACGCGGGGCCGACCAACAAGAGCCGCGACGCGAGTCAGTCCGGACAGGATTCTGGCGGTACCTATCCAGGCTACCCGACTCAGTGGTGCTGCTGGTAACGTTCGAACAGCCATCATGGCACGCCGGGCGTCGTTTCTTGTGTCAATCTCGATCACTACGGAGAAAGATAATGACAAGATGTCCGTATGTTTCCCTCGCAGCCGCCGCGATGCTCATTTCTGCTTCGGCAGCGATGACTCAAGACGCCAGAGTCGGAGCAGACGACTTGAGGTACGGCGCCGCGACTGGCGTTCAACCATACGCCACCGCGCAGCCGAGGATCACCTGGCGCACACCGGAAATTCGGCCGCTCACATGGGAAGAGCAGCGCGACTTCGAGCGCTCCCCCCGGTCGTTCCAAGGAGCAAGGCAGGAATAAACCACGCTTCGGGTCATGGGCAGCCGCCTTCGTGCTTGCCGAGCATCACCTCCCGCTCCACGGATCGTTATCAATGCGCGCGCCGATCGGGAGGCTGTTGATGGTCTTGCCGCTCATGGTCTTGTCGCTGATGGGGGAACTGCTTACCTTGCGGGGGGGTGTGGCTCGTTACGCAACGCCGCGACTTCGCCCACGCCGGGTAAATCCGGGTGACCGGCGCTGAGATGCGATATCTGAACGTCGAGAAAGGCCACAAATTTGGGCTTCTTTGTGCATGAGTGAAGAGCGGCCATGAACTGGATCTCCAACGTCGTCCGCCCGAAGATCCGCAATTATTTCGCGCGCCGCGAGACGCCGGAAAATCTCTGGATCAAGTGCCCGGAGACCGGGCAGCTCGTGTTCTACAAGGACGTCGAGGCGAACCAGTTCGTCATCCCCGGCTCCAATTACCACATGCGCATGGGCGCGACGGCGCGGCTGAAATCGATCTTCGACAACGAGACCTGGATCGACATCGCGATCCCCGCGGTGGCGCTCGATCCGCTCAAGTTCCGCGACGAGCGCCGCTACACCGACCGCCTCAGGGACGCGCGCGCCAAGACCGGCACCAACGACGCCATCAAGCTCGGCCTCGGCAGGCTCGAGGGCCTGCCGGTGGTGATCGGCGTGCAGGATTTCGACTTCATGGGCGGCTCGCTCGGCATGGCGGCGGGCGAGGCGGTGATCAAGGGGCTCGAGACTGCGGTCGACAAGGGGACGCCGTTCATCATGTTCGCGGCCTCCGGCGGCGCGCGCATGCAGGAGGGGATTCTCTCGCTCATGCAGCTGCCGCGCACCACGGTCGCGGTGCAGATGCTGCGCGAGGCGAGAAAGCCCTACATCGTGGTGCTCACCAATCCGGTGACCGGCGGCGTCACCGCGTCCTATGCCATGCTCGGCGACGTGCACATCGCCGAGCCGGCCGCGCTGATCGGCTTCGCCGGGCCGCGCGTGATCGAGCAGACCATCCGCGAGAAGCTGCCGGACGGCTTCCAGCGCGCCGAATATCTCAAGCAGCACGGCATGGTGGACATGGTCGTGCATCGCCGCGAGCTGCGGCCGACGCTCGCGAATCTCTGCCGGCTTCTGAGCAAGAGCGCCAAGCCGTCGGCCGCCCCGGTATCCGAGAACCTGCCGGTGTCCGCGGCCGAGTGACCGCGCCCACCGGTCACAAGCTTCTGCCTTGCGAGTGCAGCAAGCGCCGGCGCCGAAAGCATTGCCCTCTCCCCTTGTGGGAGAGGGCAGCTCCGACAGTGCAACAGAAAGAATGGGTGAGGGGTCTATCGAAAGGGCCACCAACCCCTCACCCAACGGAGTTTGCTGCCAACGCGTCGCTGCCCTCTCCCACAAGGGGCTAATTTCAGCACAGATGTTGCAGTGCGAGTCAACGGATGTTGCGCTGCGATTCGGGATGTTGCAGTGCGTTTCGATTTGCCGGGAGGGAATCCGGCGTGATTCTGTCTGTGCCGTCGCGATTCGGAAGAGGAGGCGACGGTGGAGATGGGGATCGGGTATTTTGGCGATGCGCGCTTGCAGAGGAATGGCGAGCTCATCGTGCAACGGGTGACCGAGCGGCAGGTGGTATGCGTGCGCAAGCTTGCGGACGACCGGCCTGAACAGGTCAAATTCCGCCGCTTGCTGGCGAACGCCGCGGTCACGGTCGAGGAGATGGTGGCGCATCGGGCGATGTTCGTGGCGGCGGTGGCGACAGGCCGGCATGTGCTGGCGATTCAGGACACCAGTGAGATCAACTATCAAGCGCAGAGCGGGCGCAAGCGCCGGCTTGGCACGGTCGGCAATGGCAGCGACATCGGGCTGTTCGTGCATCCGGTGCTGGCGGTCGAGGCGGCGACGCAGGAATGCCTTGGCCTCATCGATGCGCAGGTGTGGCGCCGGACCAAGAGCAAGGCTGCGAACTACAAGGCTCTGCCGATCGAGGCGAAGGAATCCTATCGCTGGGTGAAGGGCGGGAGCCAAGCCAAAGCGGTACTGGCCGAAGCCGCCATGGTCACGGTCATCGACGACCGCGAGGGCGATATCTACGAGAAATGGGCTCGCCTGCCGGATCCCCGCACGCATCTGTTGACGCGCGCCAGCCGCGACCGCAGCTTGGCCGGGGGCGGCCGATTGTTCGCGACTTTGGCGGGCTTTGCCGAGGCCTACCGCTTTACGCTCGACCTGCCGGCGCGGCCGGGCAAACGCAGCGCCCGATCAGCGTGCATGGTGTGCCGCTTCGGACGCGTTCGCATCCGACGGCCGCAGGCCTGTTCCGATCCCCACGCGCCAGCCGAGATCGAACTGTTCGCCATCGAAGTTCGCGAGCTTGACCCGCCGCCGGACGAGGAGCGCATCATTTGGCGTTTGGTGACGACCCATACGGTCGAGAACATCGCGCAAGCGCTCACCGTCGTCGGCTGGTATCGCCTGCGCTGGCATATCGAACAGCTGTTTCGAACCCTCAAGCGCCAAGGGCTGGGCATCGAGCAAAGCGTGGTCGAGGACGGCGAAGCTCTCGAAAAGCTCGCCATGATCGCGCTCATCGCTGCTACCATCACCATGCAGCTCGTGCTGGCCCGGACCGCCGACAGCCAAGGCCCGCCCGCCAGCCGCGTATTCGATGACGTGCAGATCGAAGTCCTGCATGCGTTGCAGAAGAAGCTCCAGGGCAGCACCCGCAAACAGCAAAACCCTTATCCGCCCGATAGGCTCGCCTGGGCCTCCTGGACCATCGCCCGCCTCGGCGGATGGACAGGATACAATAGCGACAAATCCACAGGCCCCATAACCATGCGAGACGGACTGCAACGCTTCAATGCCATCGTCGACGGCTATGCGCTCGCCAGAAATGTGTGCTCAAGCTAGCCCACGAGGGGAGAGGGCAACGCTTTCGGCGCCGGCGCTTGCTGCACTCGCAACACAAACGTCGTGACGCAGTAAGACTAATCGTCCGCGCGGTAGTCGAAGTCGATGTCCGCCAAATGCCAGAACTCCGAAATCTTGCCCGCTTTCAGGTGGTAGAAATAATTGCATTCCGCGGAAATCGCTTGCCCGGAGGCTCCGGTCGCCGTGAACAGGAACCGGATCGCCCATTTGTCCTCCGCGGCGACGATGTCCTTGATGTCGAACCGGGGATCGGCGTAACGCGGCCGGTCCGTCACGAGCCGATGGACGACGTCGTCGTAGGTCAGCCGCTGCTTGCGGTGGTGGCCGATCACGTCGCGATGATAGAAGCGCGGCACGGCCTCGGCGTCGAAGCGCTCCCAGACCTCGCGCATCAGTCGCTCGGCGAACGCCCGGGTCTCTCGGCTGTCCATGATCGCTATTCCTTCTCGGACTGGAGCTCTCTTCCCGCTCTCGTGCAGCCGGCGTTGGTCGATGGCAGTGGCCATTGATGCCCGCTCTTGGTGTAGCATAAGCTTTCAGATCATCGGCCGCATGGGAAACTCGCGGGGATGCCCGGCCGACGGATAGATGGGAGTCCACGATGACGAAACGCGCGATCCTGCTTGCAGCCGCGGCCGTCGCCTTCGCGATGAACGGCGCGAGCCCCGCAACGGCGCAGGTCTATCCGTCGCGGCCGGTCACGATCATCGTGCCGTTCTCCGCGGGCGGGACGACCGACATCATTGCCCGTATCCTCGGCGAGCACATGTCGCGCACGCTCGGGCAGCAGTTCATCGTCGAGAACGTGGTCGGGGCGGGCGGCACCACCGGCTCGACGCGGGCGATGCGCGCAAACCCCGATGGCTACACCATTGAATTGGGCAACATGGGGACGCATGCGACCTCGGTGGCGCTCTACCCCAGCCTCGCCTACAATCCGGAAGTCGATTTCGCGCCTATCGGCATGGTCGCTGGCCTTCCGGTCCTGGTCGTCGGGAAAAAGGACTTTCCGCCGAACGACCTGAAGGAATTCGCAACCTATGTGAGAGCGAACGCCGCGAAATTGAACATGGCGCATGCCGGCGTCGGCTCGATCACCTATTCCACCTGCCTGCTGCTCAACTCGCTTCTCGGCGTGAAGCCGACCATGGTGCCCTTCAGCGGCGCCGCGCCCGCCATCAGCGCGCTGCTCGGCGGCCAGGTCGATTACATGTGCAATGTCATCGTCGATGTCGTCCAGCAGGTTCAGAGCGGTACGTTCAAGGCCTATGTGATCGGGACTTCCAGGCGCAATCCGGCGCTGCCGGACGTGCCCACGTTCAAGGAGGCCGGGCTCCCGCAGTTCGAGGCCTCGGCCTGGAACGGCCTGTTCGCGCCCAAGGGGACGCCGCAGCCGGTCCTCGACGCGCTCACCGATGCGCTCGACAAGGCGATGGATGACGCGAATACCCAGAAGCGCCTGCTCGAGCTCGGCACCGAAATTCCGGACAAGGCCCAGCGCGGTCAGCAGCCCCTCGCCGCGCTGGTGAAAGGCGAGATCGCGCGCTGGACGCCGATCATCAAGGGGGCCCTCATCAAGGCGGAATGAGCAGGGTCGCGCCGGCCCGGCATCATGCTCCCTGCCTAAAACGGAAAACGCATGAGACTGCCTCGCTTCTTGTCATTCTGCCTCGTCGCGTGCCTCTGCCTGCTCGCGAGCGGGTCGGCCCCGGCGGAGAGCCGTTCGGGAACGCACGTTTACTTGATGCGCGGCCTCTACAATGTCTCGGTCGGCCTCGACGCGCTCGCCGCCAAGCTCGTCCGGCGCGGCATCCCCGCGACCGTCTATGCTCGCGACGAGGCCGATACGGTCACCGCCGCGGCCATCCGCGACTACAACAGCGGGAAGGCTCGCTCGATCGTGCTGATCGGCCATTCGCTCGGCGCCGGCGGCGCCATCATGACGGCGGTGCGGCTCGAGGCGGCCGACGTTCCCGTCGCGTTGCTGATCACGCTTGACCCGCTCTCGGACGGCGCGGTGCCGGGCAATGTGATACGGGCCGTCAATTTCCACGTCGGGGGCGCGTTGGTGGCGGGGGCCACCAACGTGAACCTCTCCGGCCAGGGCCTCGATCATATGGCGATCCAGGCTGCCGATTCGATGCACCAAAGGATCATGGACTACATTCGCTGATCGGCGCGGCCGCGCAATCTCCAAGCTACGCCGCGGCGCCCGGATGGTCGGTTGGATCGGGCCTCGATCGCGGATCACGCAATGGTGATCGGGCTTTGCGCCCAAGGTGTTCGCGTACCGCGCGGGAACCAATAGGTAGCCTGTGCGGTCATCATAGCCGTAGAAGCGAGCACCGAACGCCATGGCCGATCAGAACATGTCCGAGCACGTGCGCCAGCTCTTCGCCAGCGCGCGCGAAATGCTCAAGCCGATCTTGCCGAAGCGGCTGCGCGGAGACATCCCGGTGGTGCCGGTGGTGCGGCTCTCCGGGACCGTCGGCCGGTCGACCCCGCTCCAGCCCGGCCTCAACCTCGCCGCTGTCGCGCGCCCGCTCGAGCGCGCCTTCGGGATGCGCCGGGCGCGGGCGGTGGCGCTGGTGATCAACTCGCCCGGCGGCTCGCCGGTGCAATCGCATCTGATCTACCGCCGCATCCGCGCGCTCGCGGCCGAGAACAAGCGCCCGGTGATCGCCTTTGCCGAAGATGTCGCGGCGTCCGGCGGCTACATGATCGCCTGCGCCGCCGACGAGATCATTTGCGATGCCTCCTCGATCCTGGGCTCGATCGGCGTGATGAGCGGCTCGTTCGGCTTCGTCGGGATCATGGACAAGCTCGGCATCGAGCGCCGGCTGTACAGGTCGGGGGAGCAGAAGGCCATACTCGATCCGTTCCTGCCGGAGAGTCCGGACGACGTCGAGCGGCTCAAAGCCATCCAGCGGGAGATCCACGAGGGCTTCATCGAGCTCGTGAAGGAGAGCCGCGGCGCGCGGCTCAAGGGCCAAGAAAAAACCTTGTTCTCCGGCGAATACTGGGCCGGCCACAAGTCGGTCGAGCTCGGCCTCGCCGATGCCATCGGCGATCTGCATTCGACCTTGCGCGGGCGCTTCGGCGAGGACGTCGTCACTCCGCTGATCTCGGCGCCGCGCAACTGGTTCGGGCGGCTGCAGCCCGGAGTGCTCGAGCTGTTCGGGCGCCCAGCCGGCCTCGCCGAGGAAGTGATCTCGGCCTTGGAGGCGCGCGCGCTGTGGGCGCGCTACGGATTGTGAGGACATTCGAGAAACGCGAGGGCGTCCATGCCGACCGTCGTCATCCCCACCGTCATCAAGCTCGCGCTGGGTGCGCTCGGCGCCGGCGCCGTCATCCACTGGGTGGTGAAGGAGGTCCGGCGGATCAACGAGGAGCTCGACCGCGTGAAGGCGGCCGCCACGATCGATCCGCGGACCCGGCAGGCGCTGCCGACGTTGCGCCGCGATCCGCGCACCGGCGACTGGCGGGTGATGTGATCCTCGCACGGCACGGAATCCAGGTTAACGTCTATTTGAGCTGGAGGATTTCGAGCAAGAACTTGGGGTCCCAGCTTGCGCTTTTGCGGCGCGTTTTGACACTCCCCTTGCGTTTGTTGGCGCGCACGAGGCCGAGAGCGAAGCGGCGGACGATGGCCATGTTTTTGGCTCCGTGTCCGGTTCGATAGCGCGATAGGTCGTCTTTGAACTCGACATCGAGCAACCAGTGCATGCTCTCCACCCCCCAATGTCCGCGTACGGCGCCGGCCATCCGTTCGATGTTGAGGGGCGCCGATGATATGAAGTAGCGGGTGTCGAAGGTGCAGCGGTCGTGGTGTTCGGTGCGGGCATGAACCTTGACGAGGGTCTTGATAGTGGTGAAACGAGGCTGGCCTGGATAGCTCCGGTCGGACGCGATCCAGTCGACATTGCTTGAGGCCGTACAGGTGCGCGTCTCGATGCGGCCATGGCCCTTCTCAACGGTGGTTTTGACCTCGATCTCGGCGGCCGGCGCGGTGTCGAAGTAGTCTTTCGTATCGGCTTCGAGCGTCGGCTGGTTGCCCTTGAGGGCAAGCAGGTAATCGGCTTTGTGGGCGACGATCTTGTCGGCGATCTCGACCTGACAACCCATGGCGTCGGTGGTCACCAGCGCGCCTTCGAGCTGCCCTGCCTCGGCGAGTTCATCGAGGAGATCCGGGATGGCGGTGATCTCGTTGGTCTTTTCCGGCACGCTGAGCTGCGCCAGGATCAGCCGTGCGGAAGTCGCGTAGGCGCTGAGCGTATGCAAGGCTTTGAGCCCCTTGCGGCGGTCGTGGGTGCGCCGTGCGGTCTTGCCGTCGATGGCGATGAGGTCGTGCCGGTCCGGCCACAGCGCCGCCACCCAACTCGCAAAGCAACGTGCGAACAGGATCGGATTGACCCGATTGACGAGCTTGCGCAACCAGCGTTCACACGGAATGCCGTAATGGAACTCCGAGAACCCGCGCAGGAAATCAAGGTGCTGCCTGCCCCAGGCGCAAATATCTTCGAAATCGTCACAGGAGGCGATCGTCGCACAGACAACCAGCAGCAGCACCTCCTTGAGTGGATACATCACCCGCCAGGGTTCCCGATCATCCCCAAGCTGGGAAAAATGCTTCAGCAGAACGGCCACGCGCGCACGCGGGACCTCCTCGTCCAGGATTGTTGCCGTTAGGGCCGCCATGATTGCGCTCCGTGCCGAATCAAAGCGTCCACGGAATCACAGCCCCCGCGTCAACACAAAATTACAGCGAACCGCCCGTTAACCTGAGTTCCCTGCCGTGTATTTCGTCGTGCCCGGGCTTGACCCACGCGCACCGATTCATGAGGCTTCCCCGGTTCGTCATGCCCGGGCTTGACCCGGGCATCCATCTTCTTCGCAAGAATTCTTTGTCGAAGAATGATGGATTGCCGGGTCAAGC
>WNEZ01006557.1_pt1 | contig 10216 bp, 3 predicted proteins | sample 5400521 | NCBI WGS metagenome assembly WNEZ01 (sample SAMN13153339, study PRJNA577476) | soil metagenome | isolation source: 120 cm saprolite under Douglas fir tree site 2 hole 1 replicate 1 | place: USA:California | collected 2015-04-18
CACCAATGGAATTACCTACCCTATCGCGTTCAGAAAGAACAAGTAGCTTTGAAGTACTGCAGATCAGACAACGCTACGATTGGGAACGAACCTTACCTGGCGAATTCACTTCAGGAGAAAGTCCATACAGCGCACCAGAAGCTGAGGACCTCCAAGCGAAGGATTTCTCCGCTAGCCCTTCCCAGCGAATGACTAGAATCCGCATGATTACGGAAGACCTCCGTAATCGAACTGGAGAGGACGACGACGTACTAGGAGCCCTTAGGCTTACCTTCGACAAATATGAATTAAAGAAGGTGTTCCCCCGCCGAATAGAGGAACATGAACCGGCGGAAGGTTCCCAACGACGACGATTCTTGTTCAATCAGGACTACGTTAGCCATCTTCATAGTGTCATGACACTTACGGCCGACACGCTCAACCTTTTTCTTCGAGCTGCCGGAAGTGAACGAACCTTTTCTTATGGATCCTCTAAATACTATGATGGTCAAACTTTCGGGGACATGCTCTACAGAGAATGGCCCGCGCAAACTATTGCGTTAAGTCTAGAAAAGCGACTGCTGGAACGAATCGCCACGGCACACCGAGCGATCAGCGTCTTCATGAACAACGCTGAAGTACCACCTAGTCGAGGAATGCCTCGTCCTGCGTCGCCCGCCTTCACCGACAATTCTGCCTTCGCGGCGAAGGTAATAAGCACCTTGCAATACAAGGAACCGGCTACTTCATCACCTAGGCAAGAAGATGCTGCATGGGCCAGCGCCATAGAAGGCGAAGCCCACCATTCGTATTCTCGGGCTGCATCTGAAGTCCCTGAAGAACAGCCGACTGCGTCTACGTCTTCTGGTCCATTAGACAAAGGCAAAGGCAAAGACCCCACCGAAATTCCTATAAAAGTTACTACTACGCAAGCAGGGATTCGTGCCGTTCATGCCGAATTACCGGAAGGCGGACACGATGCCGATGATGAAGACGAACAACGCTTGCCGCGAAGGTCACGGTCTAACTCCCATCGGACCTCAACCCGTCCTCCAAGCCTACGTTCGCCATTGAACCGGCGTAATTCGGATACCAGAAGGAGTTCCAGAGCGCCTACGCCAGCTAGTGACCCCAGCTCGCCAGACCCAGGTAATGCGCCTGACCCTCCAGCGCCACCTAGTCACTCGTCACCTGGTTCCTCAACTATGTCTGGTACTACTACCAGTCATGCTTCAAGAGTTAGTGGAGCCCCTAATCGAGGCCCACGAGGACAACGAGGTCCCCCAGGTCCCCCAGGACCAGGAGGCGATCCAGGCGACGACGGCACCCCCGGACCCGCAGGGCCACCTGGACTGCACGGCGAAAGAGGCCCCCCTGGACTGCGAGGAAATCCCGGACCTCCGGGACCTCCAGGACCTCCCGGGCCAACAGGCCCAGCTGGCGCCAACACACCAGGAACCAACCGGACTACTGGGTTGCGATACGAAGAGAAACTCAAGGCATCGGAATTTCCTGCCTTCGACGGAACCGAAGACACTTACGGCACTTGGGCTGAAAAGGGCGACGCTTATTTCCACTACGGACAGCAATCAGCTTCCGTTGAAGACTTAGGGCGAGTAGCCACCTTCAACTTCACGGGAATAGCTGCCGTCTGGTGGCATGGATTAACTCAGGAAGAACGCAACGAGAGAACCGAACATTGGCCTACGTTACGCGACGCAGCCAGAGAAAGCCTTCTAGCTGCTTCTTGGGTGGAAAAGCAATGGGTCAGATTTCACGCTATGAGATACCAACAAGCCGGACACGAAAAGGAAGCGCCTGCGCAATACTTTTCTCGCAAGGTCAAACTGCGCCGAATTTTGATGCCTATCTACCCAGATACGCCCGACGAAGAACGCGCCTTTGAAGTTCTCGACTTATGGACTCATTGCCCAACTTCCTGGGCTGCTCACATCGACACTACGTTATGTCCGACGGCTGCGGAGCTCATTAAAGTGGCCACGGACAAGCGTGAGCAGCTACAAGCCAGCAATGTCACCGACCTCTCCCGGCTCGTACGAGCTGAAATGCAGCGACTACAGCAACGACGATTCGCTAACGCTCATCTAGCAGATATTGAAGAAGAAAATGAGGATTTCGTCTCAGAAGGTCTCGTCGCGGATGTCAAACCAGCAGCCAATAAGAGTCCGACAAAGGCCCCAGGAGCTTATCCCTACCCAACTGCAAACAATCGGTCCCGAAAATTGCCTCCGAGACCTTGCCGTAACTGTGGAAGTCCTTTACATTACGATCGAGACTGCGCTTCCTGGAGGAAGCTGGGCAGCGGAAGGGAAAAACCGAAGCCGAATAGTAAAATGAACGACTTATATCATAAATCGTACATAGCTATGATCGATTCGAATGACGACGAGTATGAAGCGCAATTCGCCACCTTTCTAGCTGCCTTAGATTCCGATCCGCCATCTGAGGCGCCCATGGCAGAAGTATTCCTAGCTATCGAAGAACGTAGTCACAGTTGGGAAGAGTTAGCTGTTAATGTGGTCGACACGGAGCTACCTGAAGAAGACATTTACGAACCTACTCGAATATGGGAACGACCTGCTGGCCATGCTGTCCGAGGTGTCGATGCCTTCAAACTGCGTTGCTACGTTAATACTCTCAAGGAGCCTGCCGCCGTAGTCATAGGAGACTCGGGAGCCGCGCCTACTCTCATATCACAAAAGTTCTTAGAGACCTTGCAGGCATCCAAACCGAAACGACGTGGAGGCGCGAAGCTCAAACTAATACAGCTGACTGGATCGGCCAAATGTTCCGAATATGTCAAGTTAGATTTGTATTTCCGAAGTCAACTGGGACCAGTATGCTTTAAGGGCGTAGAAGCATATGTTGTCAAGGATATGGAAGCAAACCTCATCGTCGGCGAAGATACACAGCTAGCATGGCAGTTGCACACGATACGCGATGAAGGAAGAAGACATTGGAAAGTCGGGAACTCTCTTCATTGCATCCCTGCAATACCTGGGCCAACTCCTACCGAAACCTTCACCGCTAGTTGGTTGCCAGCATCAGTCGAATCATCACCTCTCCAGGCGCTAGGGAATAAACCGGCAGAAGGAAAACGCACGCAATGGAACGCTAGCGCCCTTCGACAGCTAACCATACTACCGGAAGCGATAGCTACCTTAACAGCGGTAGCCCGAGGAGCTCCTGAGAAGAAAGCATTGTACCTTGAAGGTATTAGCTTGAAAAGAGGATCCGACGTGTTCGTACAAGTACCCAATAGCTTGGTCAAGCCAGAAGCAAGCGGCCAATTCCAAGTCAAAATAGCAAACACGACCAATCGGAAAATCATTGTACGAGCCGGGGAGCTGCTCGGGCACCTCCACAAGGCAGAAGAAGCTCTCAAAACCGCTGCGGATCTCACCGAACAAGAATTGGAAACCTTTTCCGCTAAAGCGGCCAAATTAGCTACGCTAATCCCGAAGCTGAATACACATTACGAAGCGGCGACAGCCACTCAAATTCAGCCTCAGGTAGAACCGGGCAAGGAGGATTCTATTACGCAAAAGGAAGTAGAGCCTGCCGACACCGAGCACCTCGGATGGGGCCCCAAGACAGCAGACCCAGGTCCTGACCGAATATACCCTTCGGCAAAGCTCCGGGAAGTGATCGATGTGGATCCACAGCTAGAAGCTACTCAGCGCGAAGCCTTGTACAAGGTAGTAGAACGGAATCAAACCGCATTCGGATTTGATGGTCGTTTAGGACACCTTCAGTTGGAGGTACATATCGAACTAATACCCGGCACCAAACCTATCTCCATGGCTCCGTACTACGCTTCTCCTGCAAAACGAGAAGCTATTGATAAGCAAATAGACCTCTGGCTATCACAAGGAGTAATTGAGGAAAGCAGAAGCCCTTGGGGCGCCCCTGTCATAATAGTCTACCGAAACAACAAGCCTAGAGTTTGTATAGACTTCCGACGCCTAAATAAGGCGACCGTGGCCGACCAACATCCTATACCCAAGCAAACTGATATATTGCAAGCCCTTTCCGGTGCTCAATATTTGTCAGTCTTCGACGCGCTTTCTGGATTCACGCAGTTAGAATTCGATGAATCGTCAAGACCTATAACGGCAATTCGAACCCATCGAGGGCTACATCATTTTAAACGAATGCCTTTCGGCTGGCGCAATGGACCACCTGTCTTTCAACGAGCTATGCAGGAGATCCTATCCCCCTTTTTATGGGTATTCACTCTCGTATACATCGATGACATAGTCGTCTACTCGAAAACCTTTGAGGAGCACCTGAAGCATGTTGAGGTCGTACTCAAGGCCATTTCGGAATCCGGATTGACGCTGTCACCACCTAAATGTCACTTAGGGTATCGAAGCATAGTCGTACTCGGCAACATAGTGTCGCGACTAGGATTGTCGACACATCATGAAAAGCTCAAGGCAATGTGGGAGCTCGAAGCTCCCAAGGACCGTAAGAAACTCGAAACCTTCTTAGGATTAGCGGTATATTTCTCCGCCTACATACCGTACTTTTCATGGATGGCCAATCCACTCTTCAAAAACTTACGGCAAAAGGAACTTCCCTTCGTGTGGAATGACGTTCATCAAAAATGCTTCGAAACCATCAAGTTAGCTCTAGTCTCAGCGCCCGTGCGGGGACACCCCGAACCAGGTCAAGCGTACCGCTTGTACACAGACGCATCCGACTATGCCATAGCAGGAGCCTTACAGCAAATTCAGTTCATGGCCATTAAGGACTTAAAGGGTACTCGAACTCATAAGAAATTATCCGAACTGTACAAAAAGGGTGAAAAAGTTCCGGAACTCGTTGCGAGACTATCCAAAGAGCACGACGATCGTCGTCCAACGCCCGAGTGGAACAAAAACTGGGAAAATACCCTAATACCTGTAGAAAGAGTGGTTGCATACTGGAGCAGAGTACTAGCACCAGCGGAGACAAGATACTCGGCCACGGAAAGAGAAGCGTTGGCAGCCAAGGAAAGCCTCGTACGTTTCCAACCCTTCATAGAAGGGGAAAGGGTACTCCTAGTTACGGACCATTCGGCATTAACATGGGCGAAAACGTACGAAAACGTACGAAAACGCGAATCGAAGGCTAGCAGCATGGGGACTAGTCTTTGCCGCCTTCCCTGAAATGGTCATCGTGCACCGACCAGGAAGAGCTCATTCCAACGTAGATCCCTTGTCAAGATTGCCAAGGATTCCTATTTTTACTTCCCCAGCCCGGGATGACTTACCGGAACCTGCTCTAACAACGGAACACGAGGAACTGCAAAAGACCTGGCTGGCCTTCATCAAAGAACGAGAGCTGGCGGTAGAAGCGAAAACTACCACAACTCGAACAACCAAAAGGCCCAAAAGCAAGGCGAAAGCGACCTCAACAACGAGCAAAGCAGTAGCTCAACAGCCTTCAGAGAAAGAACAAGCTGGAAATCCTCACACCCAATCTGGATTGCACATATACGCAAGCGAGGACATGATCAAAAGGCTCACCGAAGGATATGCGGCAGATAAGGACTTCGCCGCCCTTTTCCATCGTGTAAGAAATGAAAAGATGGACGAGCAGAAATATCGCGCATATCGCTTAAGTCGGAATGGCCTCTTATACTTCGAAGATGCCAACGCGCATATACGACTATGCATACCAGCATCGGAACGCGAAGCAATACTGAAAGAAGTACATGATGGAGCCCATGAAGGTGCTCATGCAGGATGGGAACGATCCCTCGCCTCACTTCGCGAACGATTTTACTGGCCTAGTATGAGATCCGACACTATCGAATATGTACGAACTTGCGACCCTTGCCAAAAGATCAAGCATGATCGCGGCGCTAGAGCTGGATTCCTTCAGCCCTTAGAAATTCCGGCCACTCCTTTCGATGACATCTCTCTAGATCTTATAACCGGACTACCGAATTCTCGCAATAAAAATGCCATCTTAGTGGTAGTAGACAAACTTACGAAATACGCGCACTTCATCACGACAAAAGTTGAAGCCACTGCTTTAGAAGTAGCCGAGCTGCTTTTCAAACGAATAGTCAAACACTTCGGCCTTCCAATCCGCATTATAGGCGATCGTGATCCGCGATGGACAAGTTCGGTCTGGAAAGCGTTAGCTGAAATGTTCGGTACACGCTTAGCCCTATCCACTTCAAAGCACCCGCAAACCGACGGGCAGACCGAAGTAATGAACCAGCATTTGGAAACCATGCTGCGAGCTTATGTAAGCAAAGACCAGAAGGACTGGGCTCAATGGTTAGACGTCCTCCAATTCGCGTACAATAACGCTACACATTCATCGCACAAATCGACACCTGCTCAATTGCTCATGGGATATAAACCGAGATCGCCTCTAGACTACTTAGTGGAAAAGGGCCTAGAAGTTAGTGAAGGGCTACCGGACATAAGGAAACGTATTCAAGAGCTCGAAGCTCATCGAGAAGCAGCGCGAGACGCGATCAAGCGCAGCGCGGACAGACAAGCCTATCAATTCGATAAAGGACGAAGGGCTCCTAAACTCAACATAGGAGACGAAGTGCTAATAAACCCCCACTCTCTGGAATTAATACATGAAAGAGGAGCTAGTCGCAAACTAATGCAGCGGAAGATTGGACCTTTCGAAGTCATAGACATTATTAGTCCGACTGCATATAAACTGCGACTACCCGACTCGTTTCGAGGCCATAACGTATTCAACCTTCAACATCTGGCCAAATACCATCGAAGCGCGGACAAGGAGCGGCCAAGTTTAGCCAATCCACGAGATATTTTACCCAGCTCGGAAGAATATGAAGTTGACCAAATAGTTGGTGAAAGGAAACGAAACGGGAAACTATATTACCGAATCCGATGGAAGGGGTATGACGCCGAAGACGATACCTGGCAAACTGCCAGAGACATACGAAATGCTCCGGAACTGCTAAAGAACTGGAGACAGCGATTATGACGCCAGGTTTGGTGGAGCCGACCGCCCCCTTTCCTAATATGGTTGAACCCCTTTTGGAAAAGCTGGGCCGTGACTTTCGTGCTTGGATGCGGTCTCAGTACACTTCCGTGCATGCTCGTTGTCCTTGCCATTATATTGGTTCATGGTCATCACCATAGTCGCCAGTGCCTCATTGAGCGTATCAACCGATCGATCAAACACAGCCTTACAACGGCTAAACCTCATGCCTTTCACGTGATCTCCACTATCATCCTCATCACTAGTGCCACCATGTCGCAACTCCAGATGAACAATCCTTCTCTCCGCGTTCCAGGTACCAACAAGGGCATGTTCGAACGAGCACCTGTAGAATCCGGTCGTAAGCGTGGCTACTTTAATGATGGAGCCACTCGAATGTTGCTCGCTCTAACTGAGGAAGACTACCTACAAGTCGCGGGCACGTACGGCGCGAAAGAATTGGGCGAATACCCTGTCGACTTTGCGCTCCTCCGAAACGGCTCGTACGATCAGCGTTTGATGCCATTCGTGCCTAAACGACGCGGGACTATGCGAGTGGTTCATATAGAACTACATCAAACTAACCGGCAATGGAAACCTTCTCCACGGGCGCTACGAAGCCTGGAACGAGACCTTGTATCCGTCATTACCCAGGCAGAGGAAGCCGCAAAGCTCACTAAACTCCCATTGCCCGAATACGCGTTCGAGCTCGTACCACGTTTATGTTATCGTGACGCCCCCGACGACCCCTTTTTTGAGTATCAATTTCAAATCTGGTTCGAACTCGAAGCCCACTACGGGAGATGGCGTCGCGCAGAGCGTGCCGCTGGCCTTTTAGAAGGCTACACCAACGTCTGTCGCTTGCTTCTTGAGCCCGCCAAGGAAGATTGGGCCTGCGGTGAACCTATAGGAATCAATTTCGACCCCATCGAGGCGACAGATCAAGACAGGGAGCTAGCTGTAGCCTATGCCTTCCTGAAACTACCTATCAAACTCCCGAGCGCCTGGACAATCCCCAAGGACTACTCCTTGCGAGACGCACAAGCTGCGCTCCTTAGCGAAGGCCGCGGGTCGGTCGCTGGTCGTCTATCGTTTCCGATCCTTCAAGGACTGATCGGAACCGACTACGATGCTCTCATATTCTCCGAAGTGAGGCCCAACTTTTCGGTACACCGGTATAATGCCGACGGGACTCGGCTGACGAAGCAGCAGCGCCACGAACAAGCTAATGAGGAAAGCTCCGATATGTACGAAAACGAAGGATCGGCGAACGAGCCTGATGGAGACGCACCATCTGGCAAGATCACTGAAATCATGGAAGACGTACAGCCCACTGGTGAACTAGCGCTAGCACCATTTGAAAGCCTCCGCCTCGCGCTACCAGTGCCATCAGCCCCTAGACGTGGATTGGCACTCCAACTCGACACTACGAGTAGCTTAGCTCCTCCAGCGTCGACTTCCAACTCAGCCTCAGCCTCCGCTTCGGCTCCTACTTCCGCTGCTTCTTCCGCATCCTCCTTGAATGCCCCTGCTCATTCACATCGAGGCCCTTCCATACGACGAGGACGCACGGCGAGACGACAGCAGCGCACAAGAGAATACCCTGGCTCCTCTAGGCCCCCACAGCGGACGGAAGCCAGTAGAGAGACGTGGAACCAATACTTCGATAGTAGGGAAGCTCGGGGAGCGTCCTACGACAATCGAAATCCGGCCCCACGAGCCAGCTCTAGTTCCCTTGCCCCACGAACCTCGGCAACCGACGTAGGCCCCGTTCGAGTTGTACCACAGCTCAGAGTGCTGAGCATGCAAGCTCAGCCTATGCTCCTACACGACACGTCTTCCAACCAGCTAGTGGAGACAGCTATATTGAGCACCGACTTTTCCCAGTCGGCCGTCTTGCAGAGTGCACTGCACCAGCATCACCAGCCAACGCGACGCTCTAATTGCTCGCCATCACGAGAACGTAACCGTTCTCCCCCACGCGAACGTAACCGCTCTCCCCAGCGCTCCCGAGACCGTTCCCGAGATCGTAGACGACAGTATCGTCAGCGCTCCCCTTCGCCTGAATACCGTCGGCGTTCACCTCCCTTTCGACCTCGGTCCCCAGCACGAAACTATCGTGAACCACTGCCTCCTCGCGAACCATACCAGGGTTCACGCCACCACTCGTCGTCTCGGACCCGTGACCAAGAGCCACGACCTGAGGGATCGTCGAATTTCAACCAGCGTCTTAGAAGCCAATATCAGGCATCAACTCCTGACGCAGCCTACGCTCCCCAGATCCCGGACGAAGACTCCAGTCATGGATGGGGAGCAACGTCTCCCCTTTATCGTGGACCCAGTGGTGACGACAACGGCTCGTCTAACCCTTCGACGTCACGAAGAGATTAATCCGACCTCCTGATCAGTGTCGTGTAAACGACGTTTTCAATCGCACCTATCGTCTCGTGCTCCGTCCTTTCGCTCCTTTCGTCTAGAGGAAGCGATCCCTAAGAGGGGGTGGTGTTACCGATACCTTAAATGGTTAGGTATCGCTCCTCTCTTCCTTACTATGTTACTTGTATACTTTTCTTATTCGGGCTCACGCCTATTAAACGTGAACTTACGCTTTTCCTCACTGAGGTTTTTAACGCGGAGTCACGCTTGTAGTACTTCCATTTTAGGTACTCGCGCGTGACTCATGTAAAACGTATTTATACTTGTTGACGTCCAATCATGTGACTCACTCTTAATTTTACCACTGTCTTGTCTGTCTCTGAACTTCTCGTCCTTCGTGACCACTACGTTCTACTCCAAACTCGTAGTCCCTAGCGCAGCATCCGCTCACTAGGAACTCGTGAATCGATTAGGCAATCGTTTCACGTTGTGACGACTTCACCAGTCTAGCCTCGGTATCCCTTAGAGTCGCACGCAGCTTCGCTCGTCGCTCAACCCGTCTCGCTCTCCCGCTCCGGACACACGTTCTACCTACGGCCCTTATTCACACGTTCATCACCGCTTATTAGCGAAGGCTAGCATCTTATTTCCGTCCAATGCTAACATTGGTGCTGCAAGCCTGGCTTGCCACCCAGCGATTTCATTGCTTTGCTCTCCCCACGCTATTGCACATAAATCGATGTTCAATGTCGTACAACAGTATACATCCGATCTACGCTCATCTGCTCATCCGAGCGTTCATCGAATTGACACGTTATCTCTTTTAAGAATCAACTCAGATCTTCACGAGTTGACCACACCTATTCATCTATCCATT
>WNEZ01006558.1_pt1 | contig 10215 bp, 10 predicted proteins | sample 5400521 | NCBI WGS metagenome assembly WNEZ01 (sample SAMN13153339, study PRJNA577476) | soil metagenome | isolation source: 120 cm saprolite under Douglas fir tree site 2 hole 1 replicate 1 | place: USA:California | collected 2015-04-18
CGACAACTACAAAGGGTTGCGCGCCTGTTGGGGCTACTGCTTTCGCTTGCGCCGCTCACACTGACGGCACAAGTCGTCCAGGATCCTCCTTTCGGCCGGCCGGACTCGGTGGTCGACCTGGCCTCACACGAGGGCGTGCAACTGGTGAAGGGCCAGTGGCGCTACCACGATGTGCAAATCGTGCACGCCGATTCTCGCTCGGTAGGTCCCGACCTGCGGCCCAGCGGGAGCCAAACCATCAAGACCTACGATTACTCTCCCCACGCGGGGACGGCGGACTTCGATGATTCCCAGTGGGAAGCCATCGACGCAACCTCGCTTGACCAGCGCCGTTCGACGGCCAAAGTGTGCTTCAACTGGTACCGCATTAACGTCACCGTACCCGAAAAGGTCGGAAACTTCAGCACCGCAGGTTCGACCGTCGCTTTTGAGATTGTGATCGACGACTACGCCGAGGTCTGGGTGAACGGCAAGATGCCCCGCGTCCTCGGCCAGCTTGGCGGGCCGGTCATCAAGGGATTTAACGCTCCCAACCGAGTGATCATCACCAGGAACGCACAGCCTGGTCAGCGTATTCAGCTTGCTGTCTTTGGCATTAACGGACCGATTTCCTTCAGCCCCCAAAACTTCATCTGGATCAAGTCGGCAACCCTGGATTTCTACAAGTCGCCGAAGGCTGCGATCAGCGAGACTCCGGCGCAGATCATCAGGAAGGATCCATCGCTCGATGAGATCGTTCCCGCCGGAGCCAAGATCGAGAAACTCGCCGGCGGATTCTTGTTTACCGAAGGCCCCATCTGGATACCCCGCACGGACGATACCGACGGCTATCTTCTCTTCAGCGATCCCAACAACAACATCATCTACCGTTGGACGCAAGACGGGCAGCTCTCGATCTTTATGACCAAGAGCGGCTACCGCGGGATGGATATCGGCGAATACGGACAGCCCGGCTCGAACGGCCTGACACTCGATAAGGAGCGACGCCTCACCATCAACCAACACGGTAATCGCCGCGTGGTTCGTATGGAGAAGAACGGGCAGCTCACCGTGCTGGCAGACCACTATCAAGGCAAACGCCTCAATAGCCCGAATGACTTGGTCTACAAATCCGACGGCGCGCTCTATTTCACCGACCCTCCGTTCGGTCTGCCGAAATTTTTCGATGATCCGCGTAAGGAACTGCCCTACAGCGGAGTGTTCCGCGTATCGCCCGATGGCAGAGACGTTCAGCTTTTGACCACCGATCTGACAGGCCCCAACGGTCTGGCATTCTCTCCGGACGAGAAATATTTCTACGTGGATGACTGGGACACGGCGAAGAAAGTCATCATGCGCTACGAAGTCAAACCCGACGGCACATTGTCGAACGGGAAGATCTTCTTCGATATGACGTCCGCCGAAGGAGAAGACGCGCTCGACGGGCTCAAGGTCGACCAGAAGGGAAACATCTACGCGTCGGGCCCAGGGGGACTGTGGATTGTTTCTCCCGAAGGCAAGCACTTGGGCACGATCGTCGGACCTGAGCATCCCCATAATTTCGCCTGGGGCGATGATGACGGCAGGACTCTGTACTTGTGCGCCAAGACGGGGCTATACCGTATCCGGCTGAATATTCCCGGGATTCGTCCGTAGTGTGACCAAAGAGGCTGCGGCCAAGAAGACGGACGCCAGGTCTACGAGAGGAGATCAATCATGAAAGCGTATTGGAGCTTTGTTTTGGCGCTCATGTTGTCCGCGACGGCGACACTACAGGCGGAGCTGCCGACCAAGAAGGTGTTAACCCTCGGCATGGCGAAGAAGTTGGTTGCGGCCGCGGAGGCCGAAGCCAAGAAGCGAGGCGCCACAGTCGTAATCGCCGTAGTTGACGACGGAGGGCAATTGATTCTTCTGGAGCGTCTGGATGATACTCAAGTTGCCAGCGTTGAAGTCGCCATTGGCAAGGCGCGGACAGCAGCCATTTTCCGCCGGCCCAGCAAAGTGTTCGAGGATCAGGTGAAGAACGGGCGTGTGGCCGCTCTAGCGCTGCCTGGGGCAACGCCCCTTCAGGGCGGGATTCCTATTATCGTTGATGGTAAGGTCATCGGGGCCATCGGCGCGAGTGGAAACAGCCCGCAGGAAGATGAAGAAATCGCACTGGCGGGCGCAGCTGTGACCACGACGGCCGCTCAGGAAGAAGGCAGGTGACTGCGAGGTCACATCGCCTCTGAGCTCTTGCACCAAAACAGTACCGACACCTTTTCCGTTAGCAATGAGTTAAGGCTGAAGAAATCATGGATGATGCCTACGCTATTCGACTTGCAAAGACAGAACTTCGTGATTCGTACAACCAAGGGAACGTGGAACGCGTTTTGGCAGTTTTTGCAGACGCGTACAGCGACATGTCCGACGGGCTGGCTTCCTTCTATGGCGCAGAAGCAAAGACTGTGCTCAAGCACCGTTTGAAGAAACTCTTCACGCGGTATCACGTCGAACTCGCAGTCACGATTATCTCGATTCGAATTCAGGGTCCACTGGCGTTCGACTGGGGTTGGCACAGGATCACGCTGACTCCCAGGAAGGGCGGCAGGTCAATCACAACTCGCACACGATACCTCGAAATTTGGCAGAAGGACGCGGCCGAGAGCTGGAAGATCGCGATTTTCCTCGATAATTTGGATGTTCCGCCGCAGATGCCGCCTAAAGAGGTTCTGACAGAAATGGGAATTGAGCCCGCTGTTAGGGCTCGTCGCTCCGCAGGGCAGGAGAAGGTCGAAGGTCAGACCGGCTGCTTAATGTCCTGCCCGTCCTAAGGATCGAATAGCCGAACAGAACCATGCGGAGGTGTCACCTTTTTTGGGACTTGCCGTGTCACACTAGAGGACAGCTGATTCCTGATGGCAACCGCAAGACTTCAATCCGAATCAGAAGCAGGACTCCTTGCACGTGTACGTGGCGGCGAGCATGACGCCTTTTACGAGTTGGTGCGGCCCTATGAGCGTGGAATCTACCTGGCGGCGTTGTCCATTGTTAACAACGACGCAGATGCCGAAGAGGTCGCGCAAGAATACATTCTGAAGGCCTTCAAAGCAATTGGCAGCTTCCGCGCAGAAGCAAAATTCAGTACCTGGATGATCCAGATCACGATGAACGAAGCGCGAATGAAGCTTCGAAAGGACCGGCGTCATCTCTACGAATCACTCGACCAGCCCAAAAAAGGAGAAGACGACGGTGATTACGTTCCCCGTGACTTTGCAGATTGGCGCGAAATACCGTGCGAAGCACTTGAGAATGCGCGCCTGCGCGAGGGCCTTAAGAGGGGACTGGCCTCTTTGTCTGCGAAGTACCGGCAGGTGCTGATCCTACGTGACATCGAACACTTGAACATTGCCGAAACTGCAAAGCTGATTGGAATTAGCCAGTCGGCAGTAAAGACCCGGCTACTACGTGCCCGGCTGATGATGCGGGATGCGCTGGCACCGGGATTTGACGGGGCCTGGAAGAAAGGTCGGCAATACGAGAAAGTGCGACCCTGGTAGAGTGAGCCGAGGATCATAGAGCCGAAGTTAGACTTGGAAGAAGGAGTAAGGTGTGGCGAAAAAACCCATCGAAATCGACTGTGAAGAAGTGTGGCGGCAGATCTCAAATTATGTCGATGATGAAGTTGATCCCGAACTCCGTGCCATCATGGCTTCGCACTTTAAGGATTGCGCTCATTGCAGTGCGATCCTGGATGGCACGCGAAATGTGGTGCAGCTCGTGGGTGACGGCAAAGCTTTCGATATTCCCGCGAGTGCTAGCGAGAAGTTCTACAACAAGTTGAATGACCACCTCGCGACTCGCCAACCCAAAAAGCGTTAGTGCTACTAAGCTCCTGAGGAATCCCACAACGCCACCAGCCCACCGGTAGCCTTATGCGCATCGTCTATCCTCCGCCCACGTCTTTGCTGATGCACGCGTAACTTTTTCCCCGACCTCGAATCAGATGGATATCAACAGACGGAGGAACAGTCTTTGCTACGCAAGACAGTGCTGACTATCGTGTGCGTTGTGCTAGCTCTTTTTCAGGCGCATGCGCAGGCCAATCGCAAGAATGAAATCGGACTACTCCTGGGTGGAACAATCACTCCTGGCGTGAGCGCCACAGGGCAAAGCGGTGGACGCTTGGACGTCGGGGCAGGGCTCACCTATCAGGCGACTTATGCCAGAGAATGGCTTACTTTTCCTACCGCTTCGCTGTTCTTTGAGGTGCCCTTCCTGGCCGTGCCGCGCCAAAACCTTAGTGGATCGAGCAGCGTTGTGCCCGCCTTTGATGACTCTTTGTTCGTGACGCCGGGCGTACGGCTGAAAACTGCTGACTCAAGGCTCGCTTTCTCCGTGGTTTTCGGTGGGTGGTGGTTACGCACTTTTCGACGTGAGCCCTCGTCATGTCGACGGAACCCCAAATATCGGGTCGTTGCGAACTCACCGAGGTGCGCTGCAATTCGGCGTCGGCGTTGACGTTCGTACACCCGTGAAGGTGCTGTTTCCACTCAGCGTGCGCTTGGAGGTACGAGACCTTTTTTCGGGAAAACCGAACTACAACGTGGACACTGGCGGAGGATTTCAGCACAATGTCGCATTTGCTGGAGGGTTCGTTGTGCATTTCTGAGCTGTCATTGTGAAACCCCTGGCTGCCCAGTCGTTCGCCATTTTCAACTTAAGTGAGAAACGCAATGAATACATCGGTTCAATCGCAATCTCCTTTGGCAGCGCCCACCCCGACTCTTCCGCTCGGCGATGCACGCTGGCTCACGTCGTTGGGGACGCACATCTCAAGATATTCGCTGGTTCTGATCCTGTTCTGGATCGGCATTCAGAAGTTTACAGTAGCCGAAGCGGAGGGCATCAAGCCGCTCATCGCGCACAGCCCGCTGATGTCGTGGATGTACTCATTCCTCAGTGTACGGGCGGCTTCCAGTTTGATCGGTGTTGTTGAAGTATCAGTCGCGCTGCTCATGGCGTTGAGACCGATCTCGCCTAAGGCGTCCTTTCTTGGAAGCCTGGGAGCTATCATCACATTTCTGACTACGGTAAGCTTTCTGTTTTCCACCCCAGGAGTACTTGATCACAGCTACGCCATTCCATTGTTGGGAGGCCTCGGAGGATTCTTGATCAAGGATCTGGCGCTCCTAGGGTGCGCAGTGTGGACCGCCGCGGAAGCACGAAGCGCGTATTCTGCAAGATAAGATCGTTGCTAAACGCTTCCCAGAAGCGTCGCCGCCGACAGGCAGTCACGCGCTTGCAAGAAATGGACAGATTGGACACCCATCGCTAACCGACCGCGGGTAGCGCCGCTTCCTGGATCGCAACTCGCGCCTTCCCTAATTCTTCCGCGATTCTTCGGTTGTGAAAGTCCGGCACGGTTCCGAGACCAAAAGCGACGGTGTTGGCGAACCTAGCGAAGCCCACGGTCACGATGGCCTCGAGGATTTGTTGTTCGGTGAAGCCGTATGTGCGCAGAGCCTCGATGTCGCTCGTGCCGATCTTTGACGATTGAGCGTTCAGTTTGGCGCAGAAGTTCAGCAGAGCCTTGTCGGCGATCGGAATCTTTGCGTGAACATGGTCAATCGCGATCTGCTCCGGCTCCGGTCCCTCAAGATGGAGCATTCGGACGATTTCGCAATGCGCGGTCACACAGTAGGTACTAAGATTCGCCGCCGAACACACGAGGAAGATGTACTCCTTCTGCCTTCTCGCCAGCGCTCCTTCCTTAAGCAAGATCGCGGCCATCAGGTTGATCTCAGCATCGATCAGATCGGATCGCAAGGTTTGCGCGGGAAAGAAATTGGGCAAGAATCCAAACTGCTCCCGAATTGCCGTGAATACAGGGAAGTCCTTCTCGTCAAACGGCTGGTTGCGCAGGTAGGTCATAGCTTCAACCCCAAGTAGTTGCAGTAGTCTATACCACGGAATCGAGAAACAACCAAATCCCTGATCGCACCGTCAAGATGCGTCGCAAGCCGTTCTGCTGGCGTCCACGGTGCTACCGTGGAGCAGGACCACTAGAGTCTCGCGATATTCTGACTCGCCACCAGTCTTGTGAGCGGGTCCCTTGCAATGCGGGATGGCCATCGGGGCCGCCAGCTTGTCGCAGCGCGCTCTTTTGTTCCCAACTTGGTTCGCGCGCAGAGCGAACTGAGGCGGGTCATTGAAGCGGCGGAGCAGCTGATCAATGCCGTTGCGATTCGCGAAAACACGCCGAACCGGCGCCGGAAGGAGAGCTACCTTCATAGCTTCTGCTGGCATGCCCTATCCGGCGCCGAGGGTATTTGGCACCCCATTGAAATTCGGGGTCGGACAAGAGTAACCTTTCGGCGAGCCGCTCGTGCGAGTATGAGTTACCTACGAGAAACGGAACTCGGGGCGGACTTCGCTCCCTTCGCTTCCTTTCGGGAGCACTTCGGATTCGTTCCTAACCTCTTCCATGCTCAGACTCTCCTACCCCGCGCCATCGAGGCAGAGGCCGGCATCGCTGCTAGCGTTCTCCTGAAACAGGAGGCCCTCTCGCGAACCCAAAAGGAGTACATTCTTCTAAAAGTTGCGGCTGCGCATCACAATACTTATTGCGTTACCGCCCATCATCATATGCTGGGTTCGCTGGGCGTCCCGGAGAGCCAGCTGAACCAGATCATGATCGACCACCACCGGGCAAACATTTCTGCGGCCGACGTGGCCTTGTTGGACTTCGCCCTCAAGCTGGGCAAACACGCACCTTGGATCTCGCGGGAAGATATCGTGAGACTCCAGAACCATGGATTCACCGACGAATCCGTTCTGGAAGCCGTTTTGGTGACCGGTCTGACCAACTTCCTGTGCACCCTGTCCGTCGGTCTTGGCCCCGCTACGGATTTCGAACCGCAGAAGATTTCCTCCGGTGAGGCGACCCAGCCGCTGGACCATCAGGGCTTGCGCCACGGTGAAAGTTCGGGTCCCTATCTCCGCGCTGTAGAATGCGGCGCTGCTAGTTTCCCGCCTTTTGCCTTCTTTCGAGAGCAGTTTGGCTTTGTTCCTAACATCTTCCGCGCCCAGACGCTCCGGCCGGACGTACTCGAAGCCGAGGTAGGTGTAATCCGGTCTGTGCTCCTGACCGAAGACGTGCTCTCTCGTGTCCAGAAGGAGTGCATTCTCCTGGTCATCTCGGCCGCCAACCTTAACACGTACTGCGTGGCGGTCCACTGCGAGATGCTTCGCGCGTTGGGCGTCTCCGTAGAGGACTCCGACCAGATCGCGATGGACCACCACCAAACCGACCTTTCCGAAACGGACAAAGCCTTACTGGATTTTGCGCTTAAGCTCGCCGTCCGGCCCTCCGAATTCAGGCTCGAGGATGTTGACCTCCTCCGCCGTCAGGGGCTTAGCGAAGAGCGGATCCTGGAGGGAGTGGTGATGACAGCCCTCACCAACTTCCTGAATACGCTCCAAATGGGCCTCGGGACGACACCGGATTTCACCCCAAAGCGTGTATTCGCGTCAAAAGATTTGTATCCTTTTTCCCCCCAGTCCCGTCCCATCTCCGATGCTGCTCCTTCGGAGGATCCCGACGCCGCACTCGTGGAGCGGGTCCAGAAGGGGGACATCGATGTCTTCGAGGAACTGGTTCGCCGACACTCTCGCCGTGTCTTCGGCGTGCTAGCGGGGATCGTGGGAAACATGGACGACGTTCGGGATGCGACACAGGATGTGTTCTTGAAGGCGTTCGAGCACATCGATAGCTTTCAGGGACGATCCAAGTTTTCGACTTGGCTCATCAGTATCGCCATTAACACGGGAACTGAGCTTCTCCGACAGCGTAAGCCCTCGGAGCCACTGGAGGAAGTCGACGAGGGGGAAGGGTTTTGTCCGCGGCAAATTCAGAGCTGGGCAGACAACCCTGAGCAACTCTACGCGGGATCTCAGAGATGCGACCTGGTCAGGGAGGGGGTACTGCGACTCCCCGAGAAATACCGTGTTGCCGTGCTCTTGCGTGATATCAACCAGTTTTCGACGGAGGAAGCGGCGATCGCCTTGGGACTGAGCATTCCCGCCCTAAAAGCCCGGTTGTTACGAGGACGATTAATGTTGCGAGAGAGCCTCGCGCCCTATTTTATTCGCACTGAGAAGAGGAGCCCGGATGCTCAGTTGCGCTGACTTTCTGGCCGAGTTCGGAGACTACCTGGAGGATGTCGCCGATCCTCACCTTCGAACCCGCCTTGAGGAGCATCTGCGCGAATGCAAGACCTGCGAGGTGATCGTTGACAGTACGCGCAAGACGATCCGAATCATCACGGACAGCGATTCCTTCACCCTGTCAGCCGACAAAGTAGAGCCTATCGTCAGAGACGTTATGGCGCGCATTCGCGACAAGAAACGCTGAACGAGACACTCGATAAATCGCAATCTCCTCCACAATTCCTTCAGCACACTCACCTTATGTTCAGCTGGCCCGATTTCCGCTCTTCTCTGAGCGCCCGCCGAAGCCCGAGGGTGGCAAGCGAAACCCGGGATCCGGTTACTCCTCAGGGCTACAAAGGATGGGCCAGCCGATCAACGGCAAATTCCTTGCATCCTGTCCGTCAGTACTCCGTCTTACGTTATGAATGCACAGAAGCCTTCGGTCGGACAGAAGGGACGCTATGAGTAGCCTGCCGAGTTTGAGGGACGCCAAGCTGCCTACTGATTTTCATGCAGGGGTTTCACCTGTTTCGATTTCAAGGCCCGCGCCACCCGGAGGGAGGAGAGCTGACAAGAACGAATCTGAACTCATCACGCGGGTCAGGGAGGGAGATGTCCAAGCGTTCCACGATTTGGTCCGCCCTTACGAACGTGCAATCTTCTTAGCCGCTCTGTCACTGGTCAGGAATGAGGCCGATGCAGAAGACGTTGCACAAGAGGCGGTCCTGAAAGCCTTTAAGAACCTCTCCCGTTTCCGTCAGGAAGCCAAGTTCAGCACCTGGGTGATCCAGATCACGATTAACGAAGCGAAAATGAAGTTGCGCAAAGACCGGCGCCATTTGTATGAGTCTCTGGACGAGGGAAAACAGAGCGACGAAGGCGACTACATCCCGAAAGACTTTGCAGATTGGCGAGAAATACCGTCGGAGGCTTTGGAGCAGAGTGAACTTCGCCAGGCATTAGTGAAGGCCTTGGATTCTCTTCCTGAGAAGTATCGCACCGTGTTGATCTTGCGCGATGTGCAACAACTCAGCATCAACGAAACCGCAGAAGCCCTAGGTCTCTCGGAAGCGAACGTGAAGACCAGACTGTGCCGCGCCCGGCTGCAGATGCGCGACGCGCTGGCTCCCGGCTTTGACGGAGCATGGAGTCGGGGACGATCGTACGAAAAAGTCCGGCCATTCTGAACGATCTCCCAGCCAAAGCCGAGAAGTTGGGGACTGGTTTGAAAGCGAGCCGCAACTTTCCTTCCCGATCGATCTCTAACGGTGTGACTCCTGTGAGTTGTCGATGAACTGGGAAACGCCCATCCACTTCGCCCGGCCGGTTCGGCTTTGGTCAGCCGACCCGATTCAGTCCAGGCGCGTCTCTTGGTTAGAACTTTTCTTCGACCTGATCTTCGTCGCCGCCGTCGCCCAGGTTGGCGTGCCCTTGCGCGAGGACTACACGGTCCATGGACTAGTCCGCTATGCGCTCATGTTCCTCCTCATTTGGTGGGCGTGGCTCGGGCACACCATGTACTCCACTCGCTTTGACGCTGATGATGTTGTGCAGCGGTTGCTCACCCTGCTGCAGATCTTTGCGGCAGCTGCCATGGCGGCCAACGCCAAAGCGGCTTTCGACAGCCGTGATTCCGCCGGTTTTGGGGCGGCATACCCAGTCTTGCGTGCTGTGCTCGTTGTCCAATATCTCCGAGCCCGCCGTCTGAAGGAAACGCACCGACTGACTACGTTGTACTCCGTCGGTCTTGGCGCGGCGGCATTCCTTTGGGGTCTTGCGGCTGTTATTTCTGCACCCGCGCGTTTCTGGCTATGGGCAATGGCGCTATTGATCGACATGGGTACGCCTTGGCTTGCAGTTCGGTACACTCATAAGTGTCCACCGGACGCAGAACATCTTCCCGACGGTTTGGCCTATTCACCATCATCCTGTTGGGTGAGTCCGTGGCTGCCGTCATGCATGGCATGGAGAGCCAGGAGACATGGAGTCCATCCGCCGCAATCTCGGCGTTCACGGGACTCAGTTTGGCATTCGGATACTGGT
>WNEZ01023127.1_pt1 | contig 10215 bp, 12 predicted proteins | sample 5400521 | NCBI WGS metagenome assembly WNEZ01 (sample SAMN13153339, study PRJNA577476) | soil metagenome | isolation source: 120 cm saprolite under Douglas fir tree site 2 hole 1 replicate 1 | place: USA:California | collected 2015-04-18
CCATCTCGGGTCGGATCTGGCGGCCGCTCAAGACTTGGGCCGCACGGCGAGCGAGGAGGCGCGCGAGGACTACGAAAACGACGAACACGAGGGCGCCGACCAGGAAATACAGCAGCGTGGTGGGATCGGGCGCCGACCAGGGCACGGCCGCCAATGGCGGCAGCGTCACCGCTTTTTCTCGGCTGCTTCCTCTGCGGCGGGAGCCTCACCCTCGCCCGCGGCCTCGCCCTCAGCGGCGACCTCGCCCTCGGCAGGAACCACCGCCTCGGCGGCCGGGATCTCCTCCTCGACCTTGAGCTCGCGCTTGTGCACGATCTTGACCACCAGCTCGTCGGCGTCGACGAGCACGGTCACGCCCTTGGGCACGTTGATGTCGGCCACGCGAACCTCGGAGTCGATCTCCTCCAGAGGAGTCAGGTCGACCTCGAAAGCCTCGGGAATGTCGGTCGGCAGGCACTCCACGCGCAGGGCGTGGATTGGCTGCAGGATGTCCGCGTCGCCACGCTTGACGGCGGCAGACTCGCCGGTGAGGTGCACCGGGACCTCGACCGTGATCTTCTCCTCGAGGCTGACCGCGTAGAAATCGACGTGGATGGGGCCCAGGCGGCGCGGGTGGGTCTGGATCTCGCGCACCAGCACCTTCTCGGATCGAGCGCCGTCCACCAAAAGGTCCACGAGGTGCGTCCGCCCCGATTTCAGGAAGGTCTTCTGGAACTCGAGGCGGTCGAGCACCAGGGCGGTCGGCTTCGTGTTGTGGCCGTAGACGACAGCAGCCAGCTTGCCCTGGCGGTGTAGGCGCCGGGTTCGCTTGCCGAGCAGTTCGCGGGTGGAGGCGTTCAGCTGCATGGTTGCGCCGTCTGGAGGAGAGGCGTGGCTATGATACCGCGCAGAACGATTCCCGCGAGAGGCGGCACCACACTACTTGGAGGAAACAAGTTATGCAGAGCCCACCGCCTCCCCCGCCAATGGGTGGCTATATGCCGGCCCAGGGCTACGCGCCCGCCGCCAACTACGGCGGCTTCTGGATCCGGGCCGTGGCTTACATCATCGACGGGATCCTCATCGGTGTCGTCGCCGGCATCATCGACGCCATCCTTCACATCAACCTGACGGATCCACAAAATCCGAGCTACGGGGCCGGCTCCGGCGTCAACCTCGTTCTGAGCTTCGCGTATTTCGTCGGCATGTGGACGTACCAGGGAGCCACGCTCGGCCAGCGGATCTTCAAGCTGAGGGTGGTCGACGCGAGCACCGGCCAACCGATCTCAATCGGGAAGGCCGCACTGCGCTGGGTCGGCCTGTTGATCTCATTCCTGGTGTGCTTCGTCGGCGTGATCTGGGTCGCATTCGACTCACGAAAGCAAGGATGGATGGACAAGATTGCGGGCACCCTCGTGATCCAGGGGTAGCTTTTGGGGACGCCGATCTGAAGGCTAGGGCGAAGAGCTCGGGAAGGCGTTTTGCAGGCTGCCTATCGACACCGCAAAGAAAATGACGATGACGCCAACTATCAGTGCAAGCCCGATCGCCACGAAGCCCGTGATGAGTCCGGCCAGCGCCTTGCCGCTGCCGCCCAGGGTGCCCTGAGACTGCGCGATCCGGCTGCGAGCCCGGAAGCCGAGCACGACGGCAACGATTCCCAGTGGAAGCGCCACGATCTCGAGCAAGCCCCCGCAAAAGCACCCGAGCGGCGCGAGGACGACGGCGATGATCCCCAGGATCATCGACACTGTGGCCCCGGACGCCTCCATCGGCATTCCACCCGGGACCATGGGATACGGCTGCGGCTGGAACGGCGATGGTGGGCCGGGCGGCTGCATGCCCGGCGGCGGCGGTGGCGGCTGCATCGGCGGGCCGGGCGGTGGTGGTGGCGGCGGTGGGGTACCGGGGGGCGGCGGAATTCCCATGCGCGGATGTTAATGGCTCGCTGTCAAATTACAAGCGAAATCTCGCCTCCGGCCACGGCCCGGCCGTCAGGGCGACGCTAGCTTTTCAGCGAGCCCCCTCGGGGAACCGCTTGCGGAGCCAATCCACGATGCCTTGCAGCGGGGTGCCGGGCGTGAACAGCTCGGCCACGCCCTTCTGCTTGAGGGTCGCGATGTCGTCGTCGGGGATGATGCCGCCGCCGAAGACGACGATGTCGGTCGCGTGGCGGCGCTTGAGCTCCTGAACGACCGCGGGAAAGAGGGTCATGTGGGCGCCTGAATGGATGGAAAGGCCGATGACCTGCGCGTCCTCCTGCAGGGCCGCGTCCACGACCATCTCCGGCGTCTGGCGCAGCCCGGTGTAGATGACCTCGTAGCCGGCATCGCGCAGCGCGCGGGCGACGACCTTCACGCCTCGGTCATGACCGTCGAGGCCGACCTTGGCCAGCACGATGCGAACCGGCCGGACCGCGGTTGGCGCCGGCATCAGATGACTGCTCGTTCGGTGTAGGTGCCGAACACCTCGACCATCGTGTTCATGATCTCGCCCTCGGTCGCGTAAGCCCGCACGGCCTCGAGGATGTACGGCATCAGGTTGTCCGTGCCGTTCGCCGCCTTGCGCAACTGCGTGAGCGCAGCCGAGCAGCGGGCCTGGTCACGCTTCCTGCGCACCTCCTCCACGCGGGCGACCTGCTCGCTCTCGAGCTTCGGGTCGATGCGCAGGATCTCGATCGGCTCTTCCTCGTCGACCTTGAACTCGTTGACGCCGACCACGAGCCTTCGCTTCTGCTCCAGCTCCTGCTGATACCGGAACGCCGAGTCGGCAATCTCCTTCTGGAAGAAGCCCGCCTCGATCGCCGGAATGACGCCGCCGAGCTCCTCAATGCGCTTGAAATAGTCCTCGGCCTGACGCTCGATCTCGTCCGTCAGCGCCTCCACGAAGTAGCTGCCGCCGAGCGGATCGACGGTGTTGGCGACGCCGGTCTCATACGCCAGCAGCTGCTGCGTGCGCAGCGCCAGGCGCGCGGCTTTGTCGGTAGGCAAGGCGAAGACCTCGTCCATAGCGTTGGTATGCAGCGACTGCGTGCCGCCCATCACCGCGGCCAATGCCTCGATCGCGGTGCGCGCGATGTTGAGCTCCGGCTGCTGGGCGGTCAGCGAAACGCCCGCGGTCTGGGTGTGGAACCTGAGCTTCCACGAACGCTCGTCCTGGGCGCCGTAGCGCTCGCGCATCCAACGTGCCCAGATGCGGCGCGCGGCGCGGAACTTGGCGATCTCCTCGAAGAAATCGATATGCGCGTCGAAGAAGAACGACAGCCGCGATGCGAAGTCGTCGATGCGCATGCCTCGCTCGATGCAGGCGTCGACGTATGCCATGCCATCCGCGAGCGTGAAGGCCAGCTCCTGCGCCGCCGTCGAGCCTGCCTCGCGGATGTGGTAGCCGGAGATGGAGATTGTGTTCCACTTCGGCACTTCTTTCGCGCAGTACTCGATCGAGTCGACCACGAGCCTCATCGATGGTGCCGGCGGAAAGATGAACTCCTTCTGTGCGATGAACTCTTTGAGGATGTCGTTCTGCAGAGTGCCTCCAAGCCCGGATGCCGGCACGCCCTGCTTCTCGGCCACCGCGATGTACATGCACAGCAGGATCGCCGCGGGCGAGTTGATCGTCATCGAGGTCGTGATGTCCCCGAGTGGGATGCCCTCGAACAGAGTCTCCATGTCGGCGAGCGAGTCGATGGCAACGCCGCAGTGACCGATCTCGCCGCGGCTGGTCGGCGCGTCCGAATCCTGCCCCATCAGGGTGGGCATGTCGAACGCGACGGACAAGCCCGTCTGCCCGCTCGCGAGCAGGTACTTGTAACGGCGGTTGGTCTCGGCGGCCGTCGCAAAGCCTGAGAACTGACGCATCGTCCACAGGCGGCCTCGGTAGCCGCTGGGGTGGATGCCCCGCGTGTACGGGAACTGGCCGGGCAGCTCCTCCTCGCGCCTGGACACATCGCTCGAGGTGTAGAGCGGCTGAAGCGGGATCCCGGAGATGGTCGACGTCTCGATCCCGTCATCGCGCGCGGGGACCGACTCGTAGTCCTCCTTCCAGGCCTGCTTGGGGTTGCGCGCTCGGACTTTCACTGAACTGATTATCGCTTTCGGTCCAGGATCTCCTCGGCTGTTCCGTACGGAGTGCCGTCGGCCACCAAGCGCTCGGCCAGGGTCGGATCCTCGGCCAGCGCGCGCCGCACCCGGTCACGAGCAATTTCCGCCGCCACCTCGGCGGTCTCATCCTGGAGCCGCTGCCGAGCCAGGTCGCGGTCGCGGCCGGTCGATTCGAGCTGGCGGCGGTGGGCGAGAACCGCCTCCCAGAGCTTGTCGATGCCTTCCTGCCGGGCGGCCGAGGTCGCGATGATGGGCGGTTTCCAAACCTTATGGGTCCCGGGCACGTTGGACAGGCTCAGCATTCCCCGCAACTCCGTGACCGCGCGGTTCGAGCCTTCGAGGTCGGCCTTGTTGACCACAAAGATGTCGGCGATCTCGAGGATGCCCGCCTTGATCATCTGCACGCCGTCACCCAGGTTCGGCGTCAACACGACGATCGTGGTGTCGGCGACCGCGGCCACCTCGAGCTCCGACTGCCCGACGCCGACAGTCTCGAGGATGACCGGGTCGAAGCCGAAGGCGCCGAGGAGCCGGATCGTCTGGCGCGCAGCCAGCGACAGGCCGCCGAGATGGCCGCGCGCGCCCATGCTGCGGATGAAGACCTTGGGATCGAGCGCGTGCCGCTGCATGCGAATGCGATCGCCGAGAATCGCGCCGCCGCTGAACGGCGAGTTCGGGTCCGTGGCCATCACCGCCACCGAGCGGTCGAGCTTCCGCAACAGCGCGACGAGCGCGTCGACCAGGGTCGATTTGCCAGTACCAGGTGCGCCCGTGAAACCGACGACATAGGCTTGCGCCCGGTCCTTCAACGCCTGCTCGAGCGCCCGGACTGATGGATCGCGCTTTTCGACGAGGCTGATCGCGCGGGCGAGGGCGCGGATGTCGCCGGAGCCGAATCGCTGGGCTAGTGCCTGGACAGGCTCGCTCAGCTCATCCGCCATACCAGCGACGCGCGAAGTCGTGCCCCAGCACGATCACCAGTCCGTAAGTCTGCTGACCGCTCGCCGGCGGTGCGCTCGCCGGCGTCGCTGGGACGATGCTCGCACCGAAAAATGCAGTCAGCCATCTGGCTGTTAGCGGGAACCGGCCGTTGGAGTAATCGAGGATCACCGTCTGTCCTACCGCGCTGTGCACAACTGGATCGTTCAGCTGCAGGCCTGTGGGGTCGAACATGGTCGTGACGCGGCTCACCAGGCCCGCGCCGCTGCCGTCGACGATCTGGATCGGCGCCTTCTCGTCGAGCGCGGCCGGTGGGACGAGTAGCGAGCCGACGTACAGCTTGGTCATGGTGAAGGTGGGATCGTCGGCGCAGAGCTGGGAAACGTTCGGTCCCATGCCACAGTTGAAGGAGTCCAGAAGATTGCCCTCGGCGGCGCCGGAAGGCGCGGTCAGGGCGACCCTGATGATCCCCGAGTCCGGAAGGTTCTTGCCCCAGTCATAGATGGCTCTCATGTCAGAGAGCGACATGTCGGTGTTGATGTTGTTCTGAAGCGCAGTCAGCAGCTGTGGCGCCTTCGAGAAGCCGTTGACCGTCGTCGCCTTCTTCTTGATCGCTTGCATGATGTCCTGCTGGCGCCGCGCAATCGGATGGTATCCACCGGAGTAGTCGGGATAGCTGTAGTCGTCGAGGTTGGTCGTCAAGCAAACATCAACGCCACCCAACGCATCGACCATGTCTCGGAACGCCTTGAAGTCGACCGCGATGTAGCGATCGAACTCAATCCCGGTGATCTTGCTGACTTCGTGCTCGGCTGCATAGCCGCCGCCGTCACGCCCCTGATACTGCGAGGCGACGCAGCAGATGACGTTGACATACGGGACCTCATACGCAGCATTGATCTTGTTGATCCAGATCCGGCCGTTGTCCTGCAGGTTCATGCGGACGACGAGATCACGTGGGATCGAAATCATCGAGACGCGGCTGCTGGCGGGATCGATCGTCACCGCCATGATGGAGTCGGTCAGGTAGGGTGCGTCGTTCTCATAGCCGCCGCGGCCGAGCAGGAGAACGTTGACCTGCTGTCCGTGCTTCAGCTTGTAGGCGATGGTGCCGGGCGCGGGCTCGATCGCCTGCACGACCTCGCCGATGGGGTTGACGTGCCGCCCGGTCGTGGCCGTGACGAAATCGTCGATGCGCTTGTAAGTGAGGGTCGCGGTAACGATCACGACGACCAGCAGGAGGGCGCCAACGACCGCCGGGACCGACCTGGTCAAGCGGTAGGAGACGTTGTAGCGGGATCGCCTGGCCCTGGGCCTGGCCCTCTGCATAGGCACGCGGATTCTACCCTGCAAGACTCCAGGCTGGAACGGCGACGGCCGCGACGGGGTTACGCCTGAATCGGTTGGGGGGCGCGCTCAGCCGGTGGGGGTCGAGCTGTGGTTCGCGAAAACGAAGAAGAAAAACCAGATCACGCTGATCGCAAATGCCACGACGCCAAGAATCAAGCCGGCCAGCGCCAGGCCTCCACCGCCCAACGTGCCACCGCTCGACGCGACTCGCTGGCGCGATATGAAGCCCATGATCGCGGCCACCGGACCAAGGACCACACCCAGACAGATGAAGAAACAGGCGATCCCAACGATGCCGCAGATCAGCGATGCGATCGCCAACCCATCTGTGCGCGGCCCGGCATATGCCATCGCGCCGGGCACGTATCCCATCGGCGCCGGAGGCACGTAGCCGCCGCCGGGGACGTAGCCGCCGCCGCCGGGGACGTAGCCGCCACCGGGTGGGGGCGGCGGGGGCGGAACGAATCCTCCACCCGGTGGGGGCGGCGGAGGTGGAACGAACCCTCCACCCGGCGGGGGCGGCGGGGGCGGAGGCGGTGGGGTGTAACCGCCGCCCGGTGGAGGCGGGGGCGGAGGCGGCGGGGGCAGGCTGCCACCGGGTGGCGGTGGCGGCGGCAAGTCCGACATCAACGTCCTCCTATCCCACTTTGGGAGTGGTCGAGCCGATCTCGAAGCTTCTGATGATCCACGCCTGCATCGCCTGCGCGTATGCGGCGGTGAAGAGAGCCCCCACCCCGCAAGCGATCACGCCCAAGGAACTGATGAAGCTCGCCGCGATGAGCATCAGGCCGGCGATCAGGGTATCCATGGGCTTGGCCCGGGAGCGTTTTAGCACTTCCCCGACGTGGAGTCCGGCTGCGATTCCGCCGGCGTCGACTGCGAGGATCACCGCCGGAAGCATGAAGGTAAGCGCGAGACTCCCCAATGCGATCAGACCGAAGGCAGCCAGGGTAAGAAGGAACGCGAGGGCAATCAAACCGGCGTTGGTATGACCTTGGTTCTGCTGGACCGTGATCGCCAGCGCGGGCAGGTAGGCGACCATCCCGATCGCGACCACCGCGAGGGCGTAGACGAGCTCCACGACGAAGACGCGAGCACCGCGCCCGAGATAGTTGAAATTGGCCGGCGCGAGCTTCTCCTCGCCGGCGCGCAGTCGATCCAGCGATCCGAGCATCCAGCCGATACTGTTGATCGGGCCGACGATCGGGATCAGGTTGATCAATCCGATGATGAGAATTTTCACGACCCATTCGGAATCGCGGACCGGCCAGACGAAGGCGTCCGTGATGCGCTCCATCGGCTAGGCGGCTGGAGTCGAGACTGAGACGAGGATGAAAATCAGCCAGACCAGGCTGACCACGGCGCCGGCCGCGGTGGCGACGACGCCCAGGATCCAAGCGGTCCTCGCGAGATTGCGACCGCCCAGGGCGCCCGCGGACGCTTCGATGCGGGTGACGGCGGACTTGCCCAGGAAGTACGCGATGGGTCCACACACCAGCCCCGGCACGCCGAGCGGTAACCCGAGAACCAACCCGATGATCGCCAGCGCGAGCGCGATGGCGGCTCGGTTGTCGAGCGCTCCGGTGCCTGTGTACGACGGCGGCGGATAGGAAGGCGGCGGGTAGTACGGCGCGATCGCCGGCGGCGATTGCGCCGAATGGATCGGAGTGGCCTCTGGCGCCTGCGGCGCGGGAGAGCCGGCGGATGTCATTTCAGCAAGGCCCTGGCGATCACGACCCGCTGGATCTGGTTTGTGCCTTCATAGATCTGTGTAATTTTGGCGTCCCGCATCATCCTTTCGACCGGGTAGTCGGAGATGTAGCCGTAACCGCCCAGGATCTGGACGCAGTCCGTGGTCACCTTCATGGCCATGTCGGACGCGAACAGCTTTGCCATCGCCGCGGTTTTTGTGAGGCCTGGCGATTTGGCGTCGACCTTGGTTGCGGCCACGTAGACGAGGTGTCGCGCCGCCTCGATCTGGGTCGCCATGTCGGCGAACATGAACTGGATCCCCTGAAAGCTCGAGATCGGCTGGTCGAACTGCTTTCGCTCTCGCGCGTAGTTCAGGGCATAGTCGAACGCGCCTTCGGCGATGCCCAGCGCCTGGGCTCCGATTCCCGGCCTCGAGCGGTCGAGGACAGCCAGCGCGAGCTTGAATCCTTCCCCCTCTTCACCGAGCCGGTTGGCAACCGGAACCTTGACGTCCTCGAACACCAGTTGCGCCGTGGGCGAGCCGCGAATGCCGAGCTTGTGCTCGAGCTTTGACGCCTGCCAAGGGCTCGTTTCCTTCTCGAGCACGAATGCAGAGATCCCTTTGTGGTTGGCTTCCGGGTCGGTCTGGGCGAAGACGACCAACGTGCCCGCGATGCTGCCGCCGGTGATGAACTGCTTGGTGCCGTTGAGGACGTACTCGTTGCCGTGGCGTTTGGCGCGCGTCTTCATCGCCGCGGCATCCGATCCGCTGCCCGTCTCGGACAGGGCGTAGGCCGCGACCTTCTCGCCGGAGGCGAGGGGCGGGCAGAGACGCTTCTTCTGCTCCTCAGAGCCCGCCACGAGAATCGGGTACGAGCCGAGCGCCTGGACGGCGAGGATGAGCGACGAGGTGGCGCAAGCCTTGGCGATCTCCTCGATGCCCATGCAGATGGTGACGCTGGAGCCGGAGATCCCGCCGTACTCCTCGGGGAAAGGAATGCCGAGGATGCCGTTCTCCGCGAAGAGCCTTTCGATGTCTTTCGGATACTCGGCTTTCTCATCGATCTCGGCGGCCCGAGGAGCGACCCTGTCCTGGACGAGCTCGCGGATCGTGTCGCGGATCGCGACCTGATCCTGGGAGAAGTCGAAGTCCATCAGCGTGAGATTAACCTCAACCTGAGCTCCTCACCGGAACAAGTCACGAGCGATGACCACGCGCTGGACCTGGTTCGAACCCTCGTAGATTTGCAGGGCTTTGGCATCGCGCACGTGGCGCTCGAAGGGGCTGCCCGAGACCGCACCCTCCTCGCCGGCCAGCTGAAGGGCGTCGAGCGCGACCTGCATGGTCGTGTCGGTGCAATGCAGCTTCGCGATCGAGGCCGATCGGGTGAAGGGGCGACCCGAGGTGCACAGCCACGCGGCGTTGTAGGCGAGCAGCCGCGCGGACTCGAGGCGGGTGGCCATGTCGGCGCGCGGACTCGAGGCGGGTGGCCATGTCGGCGAGGGTGAACTCGTCGCCCTGGCCTCCCCACCATGTGGGGAGGTCGGCCCGCTCGCGCAGCGAGCCGGCCGGGTGGGGAGATCCGAGTTGCCCCCGTGCGCGCTCCTTCAAGAGGGCGGTGGCCTCGTCGACCGCGGCCTGTCCGATCCCCAGCGCCTGGCCGGAGATGCCGATCCGGCCGGAATCGAGGGCCCGCATCGCGACCGTGAAGCCCTGGCCTTCGGCCGCCAGGCGATTCGCCGCCGGCAACACCACGTCTTCCAGCACGAGCTCGCCGGTCGGGGATCCGTTCAAGCCCATCTTCTTGAACACCTGGCCGACCCGGACGCCCGGCGCATCCGCAGGGACCAGGAACGCGCTCACGCCGGCGGCCCGCTCCTCGGGGCCCGTGCGGGCAAAGACGACGTACAGGCCGGCGTGTCCGATGTTGGTGATGAAGACCTTGGTGCCATTGAGGACGTATCCGTCGCCGTGGCGGCGCGCGCTCGTTTGCAGCGACGCGGCGTCCGATCCCGCCGCCGGCTCTGTGAGCGCGAACGCTCCGAGCAGCTCGCCAGACGCAAGGCGAGGCAGCCATCGCCGTTTTTGTTCGTCAGTGCCGAAGAGCAGAATCGGCTCGCTGCCGACGCTCGTGTGGACGTCGACGATGACCGA
>WNEZ01010194.1_pt1 | contig 10214 bp, 8 predicted proteins | sample 5400521 | NCBI WGS metagenome assembly WNEZ01 (sample SAMN13153339, study PRJNA577476) | soil metagenome | isolation source: 120 cm saprolite under Douglas fir tree site 2 hole 1 replicate 1 | place: USA:California | collected 2015-04-18
AGTCGCTCCTGATGGAGCATGCGCGTCGGGCCCAGGTGAGCAAGTTCGTCGCCGTGGGCACCAACTGCGCGTACCCGAAGATGATCCCGATCCCGTTCCGGGAAGAAGACGTGTGGAGTGGCTATCCGGACGAGACCAACGCTCCGTAAGGCCTGGCCAAGAAGATGCTCCTGGTCCAGGCGCAGGCCTATCGGCAGCAGTGCGGCTTCAACGCCGTCTATCTGCTGCCGGTGAACCTCTACGGTCCCGGGGACAACATCGGCGCGAAGCCGTCCCACGTCATCCCGGCGCTGATCAAGAAGTGCCTGGACGCGATCGATCTCGGTGAGGCCGAGATCGTGTGCTGGGGCGATGGGCCGCCGACGCGCGAGTTTCTCTATGTCGAGGACTGTACCGAAGGTATTGCGCTGGCGGCGGAATCGCTCGAAGGGTCCGATCCGATCAACCTTGGGGCTGGGCGCGTAGCGGGGGAAGCGGAGCCAGGCTGGTTGCCGAGCAACACGGCGCCTTGGAGTGTTCGATCCCCGTGGGCGAGTTGGATGCTGCTGTGGCTCCGCCGCCACTTTCCCGGCGGCAAGCTACGGATGCTGGCCACTCGAGTTTCTTGATGGACGGTCCACGTCTCGCGAGGCAGGTCGCCGGGTCCGCGGTCACGAACATTTGGCTGACACTGGTTGGCTTGCTCACGACTCCATATCTGCTCTTGGGCCTCGGCAGTGCAAGGTACGGCGTTTTCGCGATGGTGAGCGTGGTGTCCGTGCATCTATCGAACCTCGAGCTCGGCTTTGGGCACGCCATGGTGCGCTATCTCGCCCTGGCCCGGGCGGCGAGTGATATGGAGCGTGAGCGGGTGATCGTGCAGACGTCCTTTGCGGTCTTCCTCGCGGGCGGACTGACGGGGGCAGTGCTGCTGTTCGCGGGTGCGCCGTATCTCGTGTCTTCTGTCTTTCACATCGACGCCGCGCTGCAGCCGGAGGCGTTGACGGCGTTCCGATTGGGCGCGCTCATCCTCGCGTGCTCGTTCATCTCCTCTTTCTTCTCATCGGCTCTGCAGGTGTTCGGGCGCTTCGACTGGCTCAACGGATCGCGCGCGGTGTTCGGGACAGCGGCGGCGGTAGCCGCCGTCGGAGCGGTTGCTGCCGGTGGAGGGATCGACGCCGTCTTCGTCCTGCAAGCTGGCGTCGTGTGCCTGTCGAGCCTCACGCTCGGTGTCGGGGTCATACGGAATTGGGATGGCGGAATGTTGCCCCGGATAGCGCCAGCTACGCTACGGGAGATGGGAGCGTATGCGATCCTGGCGTTCATCGGCGGACTCGCGTACCAGTGGATGGTCAATGGGGCGCCGCTGGTGCTCGCCGCATACGTGAATGCCGCTGAGATCCCGGCATTTTCGGTGCCACACGTGGTCCTTCAGAAGCTAACGGTTCTTATCGCCTCGGCAAGCCTCGCGTTCTTTCCCTTCGCAAGCGCAGCCTCGATGGCAGCGGATCGATCGCGACTGAGAGCGGGCTTCGAGTCGAACCTTCGACTGACGATTTTCGTGATGGGGCCCGTGGCGGGTTACCTGGCGGTGTTCGCTCCGACGCTCATCGGTGCCTGGGTGAATCCAGGGTTCGGGCTTGCCGCGGCTCCGTGTCTGAGGCTGCTCGTTGTGGCCGCTTTGATTCTCGCCCTTTCGGGGCCACCGGCCGACGTGGCGAGGGGATTCGGGCATCCCGGGTGGGTGCTCGCGTACACGTCGAGCGTCGCAGTTCTTGGGGTCAGTATCTCGGTCATTGCTATCCCTTCGTACGGGGCCGTCGGGGCAGCGTTCGCGCTCTCCTCGAGTGCCCTAGTCGGCACGATTCCACTGCTCCTCGTGGTGGCACAGCGCCTTCTTGGGCTGGGAGCGTGGGATGTGGGAGGACTCATCGGGGCTCTGATCACCGGGGGCCTGGCGACGGCAGTCTACGCCGCGACGGTTTTTTTGTTGGTCCTCAAGCCCAGAGAGCGCCAAGCTCTCCAGCAGGTCGCGGCACGGGCCTGAGGAATGTGCGGGATCGCAGGTATTTTCCATCGGGAGTGGCGGCCGGTCGACCGCGGCGGTCTCCGCCGGATGGCGTGAGCCATCGAGTATCGAGGGCCTGACGGCGAGTGGATCTACGTCGACAACGGTCCTCGGCGGGGCTGGTCGCTCGCCGTCTCGCGATCACCGACGTGGCGCATGCGTTCAACCGATGTCGACGGAAGAGGATGGCTATACCATCGTCTACAACGATGAGATCTACAACGCAGCCGAGGTTCGTCGCGATCTGGACGCGCACGGACATCGGTTTCCCTCGCGCGAGACCGAGGCCGTTCTGCGTGAGTGCACAGTGGGGTTCGGATCAGGACGTTCGCCTATAAGTTCTCTGGGCATATTCCTATGAACACTAGAACGATGTTAACGAAGCTTGTGTCGCGTGTCTGCAGACTGTGGTTACTGACGTTGGCGCACGCAAGATTCCTGCAAGAGGTGGGTCTCGGTTTGATAATGACCGACAATACCGAGAACATTCTGAATCTCCCAGGCAAACTCCCCTTCTTTCCGACGGAGACAACAAACCCGACAAAAGTAAATACCCTGATTCGTCGGTTGCATCCTGTTACCTGCGATAAGGAACTTATCCGCTTGGGTCCCGAGGGGGACGGTGGCTATCTTGTCCCGAACGATTTGCAGGGCATTGAGGCTTGCTTCTCTCCGGGCGTTAGCAATGTTTTCGGCTTTGAACGAGAGTGTGCTGAAAGAGGAATGAGAGTTTTCATGGCGGACGCATCAGTCGAAAGCCCACCCGAAGTCCGCCCCCAGTTCCAGTTTACTAAGAAGTTCATTGGGTCGACCACTCAAGGGGATTTTATCAGTTTTGAGGAATGGATAAACTGTTCCGCTATCGATTCCCATGCAGATCTCCTGCTGCAGATGGATATTGAAGGATATGAATACGAGACACTTCTAAGCATACCGAACGGCCTGCAAATGCGATTCAGAATTATCGTAGTGTAGATTCATCATTTGGACTACCTCTTCAGTGAACCGATGTTTTCGATTTATTCCAAAGCATTTGAAAAACTCCTTAGCACTCATACCTGTGTTCATATTCACCCCAACAATGTCCGCAGCGCGTTGAAAGTTGGGAAACTGGAGATCCCACAAATAGCAGAATTTACATTCTTGAGAAATGATCGAATTTCACATCCTATGTTTGCCCAACAGTTTCCACATCCGCTGGATCGAGACAATGTTGAGAAGGTTTCTCTATGTTTGCCAGAGTCCTGGTATCGAGCTCAATAGTACTCTCGCTACTACTGCCAACCGGAGCATAGGGGACAGTGATGTCTCCCCCGAAAACGACGGCAGGTCAAAACTGGAGTGAGCTGACGGCTTCAGCGGACCACCAAGAACGGGAGGGGACGATGAAGCGGTCGAAGTTCTCCGAGGAGCAGGTCGCCTCTTCGCTCCGGCAGGTCGAGGGGAGCACGCCGGTCGGGGATGTCTGCCGGCAGCTCGGCGTCAGCGAAGCCACGTTCTACGCGTGGAAGAAGAAGTATGCGCACTTGGGCGTGAGCGAGCTTCGCCGCTTCCGACAGGTTGAGGGCGAAAACGCGCGCCTGAAGCGCCTGTTCGCTGATCTCAGACTCGACGAGCACATGCTGTCGGAGACGCTGCGAAAAAACACCTAAGGCCCGTGCGCTCATGCGCGACCCTTTGCCATCTCCGGTAACGACTTTACGGCCGAAAGCAGAAGCTCTTCCCCGGCCGTTCGGCCCAACCCGCAGGCGACCAAGGCACGCAGCGAGATGAGGGCCGCGCGCGCGTGAAAGGTCGCCGGAAAGCGCGGCTCCACGCGATCGCTGTGGGGAATGCGGGCCCGCCTGTTGAGGCTCAAGAGGGCCAGGACGTAAGCCGGTTGCGGCGAGGAGCCGAGAGACTTGACGGTAAACCCAGTCCGGGTAACCGCCGCGGTCAACGTGGTCCGATTGAAGCTCACGAGATGGCGCGGCACATCGAGGTGGAACCAATCCACGCCGTACGCGCGCGACGACACGCTGTCGATATTGGGCACGACGATAGCCAGCTGACCGCCCGGTTTGAGCAGGCGATGGACCTCCGTGAGCAGCGCCACCGGATCGCCGACGTGCTCGAGCGTGTGCGACAACGAGACGGCGTCGAAGCTGCCCGCCGCAAGCTTCAGCGCCGGCAAGCTGCCACAGTGGACCTCGACGTCCAACACCTGCCGCGCGCGCTCGAGTGCCTCCTGATTGATGTCGACTCCGACGACGCGTTTCCAGCCGAGCGCTTTCATTAGCGCGAGGTACATCCCCGAGCCGCAGCCGACCTCGAGCAAGCTACCGTTTTTGACATAGCGGGGAAGAAGGACGTCGAGCCGAAAGGTCGCGCGCCGGCGCAACCAATGTAGGAACGGCAAGCGCAAGCATACCGCGAGCGAGCGATGACCCCCGAGGTGCTCGTAGCCGAAGTCCCAGGCGAGCACGCTGCGCTTGATCGGGTACCAGAGCTGCGCCGGGAGCGCCCTGCTTTCAAAAAGCGCGTATGGAACGGGTGGTTTATAGGCGTAGTAGCTGTCGCTGGGATAGAAGCTGCGGAGGGCGGCATCGCTAGGCCGGTCTTCCACGTATACCAAACCGCACGCCTTGCAGCGCACGACGTCGAACGCGTCCGCCCCGCCGTAGAGCCCGTCGCGAGTGCGATAGAGCTTGGTCGCGCCCTCCGACCGGCACAGAGGGCAGGCGGTGACTGGTGCACGCTCACACCGCTCAGGCGCCATGCTCGCTCCTTCGTGGGGGATGGGGGGCCCAAAGTCATAGCACCATCCCATATCTTGCGTGAAGAGCGTACAAGGGATGAAGCGGATAGGTTGATGTGGTGGCGCGAGACTGATTATTCCCCTCAAGCTCCGTGAGAGCGTTTTCCCCCATTAGAACAGTAACTTCACTTGAATGACTTCTCTCTTGTTGTAGTAGCTGACCCCTCTGTCAGTGAGAGGGCGGCGCTGTGGAGGCTGTCATAGACAACGCCCATTTTTTCCCCATCGGTCGATCGGTCCACCGCCGAAGCGGCGGCAGTCTAGTTACGAGTTGTCTCGTTTTCGGACCGACATCACACCCGACGGAACTTCTGAACTGTCTACCAGGAAGGGAAGCATACGAGCTCAGCTAACGAACATTGGGGGGAGAACCCTCGGACCTACTGGTGGGCCGGGATCGCAAGTGTGCTTCCGCGTCTAAGTATGGTGCCTCCCACCGGGAATCGCTGGATCGACCGATGGAACGGAGTGCGTCGGAGAGTGATAGGCCAGCGCGTATTCCCGCCGCCAAAAGTGTCGAGGGAAGCGGCGAGATCGTCGGCGACGCCAACGCTTACGGGATTGGGTGATCTGCTCTGCGCATGGATGATGCCGATGACGGTCGCAGACTTGATGGGATGGAACTTGCGGATCCCTGTTCCCCGCGATGCGGGCGGCGTGCGCGAAAGTCCGGGACGCGCACGCTTGACGCCGGAGTGGTTTCGCTCGAAGCTCACGCTGCCTCAACATGTCGAGCTTGTCCAGGCGGAGTCGGCGCCGGAGGACTGCGCGTGGTTCTGCACGCTGGAGCAGCAATGGTACTTGAACGCGTGCATGGAGACATCCTTCGACACGATTCCACACTGGCTCCGTCACGAGATTGACCGAGACACCTATTACTCGCAATATCGGTACATTGCGAGCACGCTAGTGCGCCCGAATCCGTCAGAGTGCTTCGGTATGCGCACTCCATTTCTCACCTTGCACGTGAGGGGAGGCGAAAGAGGACAGGGCCCGGAAGCGCTCACCCAGGATTTGATTGGTATCCTAGCGCGAGACTTCAAGCAGTGGGTCGTCATCTCGGAAACGCCCGCCACGCGAGAGAAAATGACCAACGCACTCCGCGAGATCGGATGTGACGTGGCCCACGTCGCATCGACTTCGGCGGGACTCGCTGACCTGATGTGGGGGGACTTCGAAGCGATGGTGAGCGCGTCCGGCGTCGTATCTTCGGTCGGTGGAGGCTGGTCGGCCTTTCCGTACGCCGCGACCCGAATGAGCGGGGCCCCACTGCTGTTTACTTCGGAGTACGTAGGGTCGGAAGTGTGGCAGCTTCTGCGCGCCCATAGCAAAGTCAGCATCCTAGGAGTCCATCTCGGTCCGTCTGAGGTCAGCGGGTTCCGGAACGACATGCGGCGGAGGGAGGTGTGACATGCCTGGACTCGGCCGACTGCGGATGAGCCGGTCGTGGGATTTGATCAGCGGGTCCCTTTTGGCTCCTAGCTTGAGGGCGAGGGTTAGTGGCGTGTGTGCAACTAGGGCGCGTACCTGAGATGTGCGGGATCGCCGGCATCTTCCATCGGGACGATCAGCCCGTCGACCGCGATGGTATCCTCCGGATGGCGCGAGCCATCGCGCATCGCGGGCCTGACGGCGAGGGGGTCTACGTCGACAACGGTTCGCCCTCGGCTGGACTGATTGCTCGCCGTCTCGCGATCATCGACGTAGCGCATGGCGTCCAGCCGATGTCGACGGAAGACGAAGCCTTCACCATCGTCTACAACGGCGAGATTTACAACGCGGCCGAACTTCGTCGCGATCTGGAGGCGCACGGGCATCGGTTTCGCTCGCGTTGCGATACCGAGGTCGTTCTGCGGGGGTATGCACAGTGGGGCTCGGACGTTCTCAGTCGTCTCAACGGCATGTGGGCATTCGCCGTCTGGGACCGTCGCTCGCGTAGCCTCTTCCTGTCACGGGACCGCCTGGGTATCAAGCCTTTAGTGTACGCCGAGACGCCGCAAGGGTTCGTCTTCGCCTCGGAGATCAAGGCGCTCCTGGCTTCGGGGCTCATGGGCCGGGATCTTGATCTGACGGCACTGCCTCACTATCTCTCGAGCTTTGTCGTTCCCGAGCCGTATTCGTTCTTTCGTGGCGTGCGGCGGCTCCCCGCGGGGTGCTTTGTCGAGGTAAATGCGGGAGGCGTGCGTGAGAGTCGCTACTGGGATTGCGGGTTCGAAGAAGAGGACGATCGGGGAAGTGAACATTACCGGCTTGCGGTTCGTGAACTCCTCGAAGATTCTGTCCGTTGCCAGCTCGTCAGCGACGTCCCGCTAGGCGTCTTTTTGTCGAGCGGCCTCGACTCGGGGCTCGTCGCGGCTATCGTGTCACGCGTGTTGAAGGAGCCTCTACGTACCTTCACCTTGGGCTTCGAGGGCTCCTCGGCCGATGAGCGAACTGGGGCGGGGCGCATGGCAATGGCGCTAGGCGCGCGTCATACCGAGGACCTCCTGACGGCGCAAGAGGCTGCTGCGCGGCTACCCGATCTGCTGGCCGCCCATGACGAGCCGAGCCAGTCCCTGATTCAGGGATACTTCGTGTCGCGGCTCGCCAAGCGAGATGTCACGGTGGCCCTGAGCGGGCTGGGAGGTGACGAGCTCTTCTCATCGTACCCGACCCACCGCGCCGTGGATTTGCTAGCCCGCCTCGACCGCCTCCCGCCCGCGCTGCGGGGGTTGGCCGTGCGCCTCGGACGAGTGGTTGGCGGTGGGCGGGGTCGGCGTCTGGCGGCGTTGGCGGAAATGAGACCAGATGACCGGGTTGCACGCTGGCTGATGCACCAGACCGACGCTCCGACCCGCCAGGCTGTGATTTCGGCGGATGTTCGTGGCGCAGTGGATCTGGAGGCGCCGGCGCGCCACCTCGAGGAGCACTATGCTCGTACGCGGGCCCATCATCCGCTGAATCGGCTCCTCTACGTATACCTGAAGACTTACCTCCCGGACGAGCTGCTCCGCGCTCTCGACTCGATGAGCATGGCGCATTCACTGGAGGCGCGAGTGCCTCTTCTCGATCATCGTCTCGTCGAGTACGCCATGCGGATGCCCGCTCGGCACAAGATGTCGCTGAACGGAGGGAAAGTGCTGCTGCGTCGTGTCGCGACGGACATCTGGCCTCCCGGTGTAGGAACCTATCCCAAGCGAGGGTTCTCGCCGCCGGTAGGCACGTGGCTGAGGCGTGAGCTCACGGAGATGCTTCGAGATACGCTTTGTCGTCCTGCGATCGAGCGGCGCGGAGTGTTTGACTCCCGGACGGTCGGGCGATTGGTGGAGTCGTGTCTGGATGGGGATACGCGCTCGATCCAGCCGGTGATGATGCTGTTTGCCTTCGAGCTGTGGGCCCGACGAGTTCTGGATGCTCCGGCGGTCACGACGGAAGCCCAGGCGCCAAAATTAGGAGACACACGGGTCGACCTTTCGGTCATCATCGTGAATTGGAACACGCGGGACATTCTCCGGAACTGCCTCACCTCCGTTGAGACGCACCTGTCCGCCGTCTCCCATGAGATCATCGTGGTGGACAATGCATCCTCAGATCGCAGCGCCGAAATGGTAGCGAAGGAGTTTCCGTTGGTGCGGCTCGTCCGCAACGTCGAGAACGTCGGCTTCGCCCGGGCAAACAACCAGGCCATGCGTGTGATGCGAGGGCAGTGGTTTCTCCTGTTGAATAGCGACACTGTGCTCATCGACGACTCGGTTGGCCGGCTCTTCGCGCGCGTGCGGAACGACCCGGAGCTCGGGATCGCACATTGCCGGTTGCTGATGCCGGATGGCCAGCTCCAGTACTCGACATATCGCTTTCCCAGCATTAGGCTCGCGGTTCTCGAGGACTTCGGTCTCTACAAGTTGCTATCTCGTGCGCGCCGTGGGAAGGTGCTTTCCAGCGGATACTGGGAGCAGGACGAGGAGAGGGATGTGGACTGGGTGGCGGGCTCTTTCATGCTGTGTCCGCGGCGCGTGTTCGAAGAGACCGGCGGGTTCTCGGAGGCGTACTTCATGTACGGGGAAGACATGGAGTGGTGCTACCGGATCCGGGACCGCGGCTGGCGGATCCGTTACTATCCGGACGCGTCGGTTGTTCACTTGGACCACAGCAGTTCGGACATTCGCTGGGGCGGGCGTCCCATTGCGACGTGCATCGAGCGACAAGTGAACATCTACGCGGGCCGTCATGGGCCGCTGAGGGGCGCCCTGTACAGCTTCGTGAAGATGATCGGCACCCTGTTCCGTGTCGCCTACTTCACGGTCCGGGACCTGGCAGGGGGAGCCCGGCGCGACTACTATCGTCAGATGCGGCGGTACTATCTTCTCTGCCTTCGGGCCTACGTGGCCCTCGCGGTGGGCGCCAGGTGAGCTGGAGCTACTACGAAGACCCGCGCCCGTACATTCAAGCCGTGGTAGAGGCTCCCGGGCGGCGGTTCTTGGACGTGGGGTGCGCTTCGGGGGCACTCGGCGCGGCCCTGAAGGAGATCGGAGCCGTATACGTCGCGGGGATCGAGGGGCATCCTGTGGCTGCCGCCAAGGCCCGGGGCCGGCTCGACGTCGTCGTCGAGGGTGATATCCTGTCGGCGCCGCTCCCGTTCTTGCCAGGCGAGTTCGACTGCATCATCCTCGCCGACGTCCTCGAGCACTTGCCCGATCCCGCGTCGGTGCTTCACCGGTATCTTCCGTATCTCCGGCCGGCCGGTCGTGTCGTCGTGAGCGTTCCAAACATGCGGTTCTACTTGGTCCTGCTCCGGCTGATCATCGATCGGTGGTCGTACACGGACCATGGGATCCGAGACCGGACCCATCTGCGGATCTTCACGCGCCGAAGCCTCGTGGCGCTGCTGGCGTCCTGTGATCTGCTAGTCGAGCGTTTGGAGCGCAACTATCGGCTCGTCGAGGACCAGTCGGACATCGGCCGGCTGGGCGCATTGGCGACGCGGGTAGCCCGGGTCACCATCGCGCCCTTCCTGTTTCCGGATTTGCTGGCGTTCCAGTATGTCGCGGTGGCGCACCGCCGGCGCCCCTGAAGGCGGTGACGCCGTAGCCGAACCCCGCTGGCGGAGACGGTCGGGCTGAGCATGAGGCCGACCGCTTCACACGATGACAACGCAGGAGCGCTTCGAGTCCTCCTTGTCGGGCCGCAAGGGCACGGGGGCGAAGACATCTATGTGCGGACGCTGCTGGAGCATGCCGCACCGGGCGTGGAATACATCGGCGCAGGCCCGTTCCATCAGGGGGCACCGGGGGCGCCGTGTCGGGTCGTAGAGGAAGTGCTTCTCAATCGGTTCGTTCATCCGTGGCTTATCCCGGACATGGGGTTTCGCTGCCTGGCGCTCCGGGACCGCTT
>WNEZ01037499.1_pt1 | contig 10214 bp, 9 predicted proteins | sample 5400521 | NCBI WGS metagenome assembly WNEZ01 (sample SAMN13153339, study PRJNA577476) | soil metagenome | isolation source: 120 cm saprolite under Douglas fir tree site 2 hole 1 replicate 1 | place: USA:California | collected 2015-04-18
CTGGCAATTACATTGCGCCCCCATGTCCATCAAATCTGATCGCTGGATTACCAAGATGTCCAAGCAGCACGGAATGATCGAGCCGTTCGCCGACCGGCAAGTGCGCGAGGGCGTGATCTCATATGGCGTTTCATCCTACGGCTACGACATGCGGGTCGCGCCCGAGTTCAAGATTTTCACGAACGCGCTGTCGGCGGTCGTCGACCCGAAGCACTTCGATCCGAAATCGTTCGTGGAATTCACGGGCAACGTCTGCATCGTCCCGCCGAACTCCTTCGCGCTGGCGACGTCGATCGAGTATTTCCGGATACCGCGCAATGTCCTGACGATCTGCGTCGGGAAGAGCACCTACGCGCGCTGCGGGATTATCGTGAACGTGACGCCGTTTGAGCCGGAATGGGAAGGTTTCGTCACCCTGGAAATCAGTAATACCACGCCGCTGCCCGCACGGATCTACGCGAATGAGGGGATAGCCCAGGTGCTGTTCTTTACGGCAGATGAAGGGGACGAGTGCGCAGTGTCCTATAAAGACAAGAAGGGCAAATACCAGGCACAGAAAGGCATCACACTGCCTAAACTGTAGATCCCGCCCCCCCGCCCGCCCCCGCGGTCTTGCGCGATCCAAGGGCCGTGATCGCGGCCGTCACGACGACGATGATGACCAAATCGGGGATCCAACCGAGCTCAGTGGCCCGCACCGCCATCTGCAGGAAGTACATCACGAAGTCGAACAGCCCAATCAGTAACCCCAGGAGCAGCGTGTATTGCAGCGTTCGTCCGAGCCGCGCCATCAGGCTACCCGTCACAAGCGCCACAGCGCCTTGTGCTGCGGCGATCCCCAGCGCGGCGACGGCACCGGTGAACAGGGTCTCGATCACGGCGGAGCGGCCCGGATTGTAGCTGAAGAACCACGTATGGATCAGCGCGACGATGAACCCCGCCACCGCCGCGCAGATGGTGGCCCAGACCGAGTAGTAGATGAGGATGCGGGTACGATCGCCGGTTTCCATGTGGCTCCAATCTAACGAAGTGCGGCCGCGGCTTCCACGAGTGCGGCCCGCGCCTGGTCGATCCGATTCACGAGATCACCAAGCTCCTTGTTGGCCGCCGCGGCGTCCGCATAGCGAATCGCTTCATTGACCGTGGGGAATGCCATCGTCGCGTAGCCATTATCGAGGTCCGCTGCGAACTGCAGGCTCTTGAACCACGGCCGGCTCACCAGACCGTTGGGCCGCGTCAGCCGGCGCTCGACCTGCATGAGCGCCTGATTGACCCGTTGGGCGCGGGCGGAATCCACAGGGCCGGCGCGCACCACACTGTCGCGCTCGGCCCCGAACGCGCGTGCGACTGCGGTGAAGCGATCGAGCGCATCCTTCAACGCCTGCGTGCTGACCGCCTGGGTCCACTGCTTCTTTGCGATGCCGGAATCGAGCTGTGCGACCAGGCCATTCATCTCCGTACCGAAGGCGGCGTAATCGAGCGGCACCAGATCGCTGTTGGCGAGCCGGCCCATGATCACGGCGACGAGCTGCGCGCCGGCGCGATGCGTCTTGTATGCCGGATCGCCGAAGCGCGTCATCCAGTCATACGAGTCGTACATCGAATGGTAGATGCCGTCCGGCCCGTCAAATCCGATGCCGCCCGCCGGAATACCGAGGTGATGATAGAAGCCTGCGAAGTCCGAACCGCCACCCAGGTTGCCCATGGTCAGGGCGGTCGTATCACCGTTGTGCGCCTTCAGCCAGACGTCGTAGACGCTGCCCGGGCCCACAGGATCGGGCACGACACGAGTCGCGGCGCGGAGCAGCGGCTTGAGCGACGGCGAGCCGGCGCCGCTGAAGTTCGGGCCGGAGAAGGTGCCATCCTCATTGATGTACGCGACGACGTTGGCTCGCAGCGTATCCTCGAGCTCCTCCACCCACTCCGTCGAGCCGATGAGGCCCCACTCCTCCGCATCCCACGTGGCAAAGACGACGCTGCGGGCGGGCCGCTGCCCTTCACGCGCCAGCGTCGCGAAGGCGCGCGCGGTCTCGAGGACGCAGACACTGCCGCTTACATTGTCGCGCGCTCCCGGTCCCCAGGCATCGCGGTGACCGCCGACCACAACCCACTGATCGGGCCAGCGTGCGCCGCGGATGATGCCAACGGTGTTCCAGATCTTGTGAAACGCGCGCGCGCCCCGTTCGGTCTTGACGCGCATCCGCGCGCGCACCGGCCCCGGACCGACGTGATAGCGGAACGGCAGCCCGCCCTGCCAGCTCTGCGGGACTGAGGGCCCGGTCATCGGCTCGAGGAAACGTCGCGCGTTCCCGTAGCTCATCGGGATGATGGGGATCTTCGGAATGTCGAGCGAATCCTCCGGCACGCGCCGCGCGCCTTCGACGGACGACCAGCTCGGCGTGGTCGGATCGCCGTTGCCGTTCATCATGCTGCCGCGCTGGATCCCGTCCGCGTTGCGCATCGGCCCTTTGGGATACACATCGCCCCGGAAATAGCCGTCCTCCTGCGGATCGGAATACACGATCAGGCCGACGGCGCCGCGCTTCTGCGCCTCGCGCGCCTTGATGCCGCGGAAGGAGCGGCCGTAGCGCGCGATCGCGATCTTGCCCTTCACACTGATCCCGAGTGAATCGAGCGTCTTGTAATCTTCGATCAGCCCATAGTTCACGTACACGACGTCGGCGGTCGCGTCACCATCTCCGGTGTAGCCGTTGAACGGCGGGATCTGCGGACCACTCCCGGGCTCGGCCAGTGCCAGCCGCGTCGCCCGCGGGCCCGTGATAATCCACGCGGCTACCGTATCCGGCTGTGGCAGGTAGATGATGTACTCTTTGCTCCAGGCGTCGACCCCCCACGACTTCATCCGCTGGAGCACGTAGTCCCGCGTCGCGGCCTGTGCCGGAGTGCCGGCCATGTGCGGAACCGCCGAGAGATCGCGCGACATCTGGCGCACGCTCGCGGTGTCGGGGACGGCGATGAGGCGTTGCTCGAAGGACTGGACGGCTTGGGCGGTTAAGCGGTTCGGCGGTTGGGCGGTTAGCAGAATTGCCGTGGCGATTGCAAACCGCCTAACCGCCAAACCGCTCAACCGCCTTCTCTCGAATCTCACGCTTCCCGCCCCGCCAAGAGTACCGGTCTCGGTGCCCGCAGCTTTCGTGTAAGAGCCGTCACGCACATGCAGAGTAACGCGCCCAGGGCCGCGAGCCCCATATCCTTCTGTGGATCCCACACGTCCCCCTGGGTGCCGAGCCAGGCGTCGCCCGTTCCCGGGGCAACCATCGTCGCGACGACCATCTCCATGATCTCATACAGGGCGCTGAAGGCGAGCGTGACGTCGAGCGGCAGATAGTACGCCCAAAACCCTCTGGCGTTCGCGACCCGCAGGAACACCTCGCGGATCGGATATGCCATCAGCAGCCCGAACGAGAAGTGGACGATCCGGTCGAACGGGTTCCGCGCGAATCCAAACGTCCGCTGGATCCAGAACCCGACCGGGACCTCCGAATATGTGTAATGCGCGCCGATCGCGTGGAGCGTCAGGAACGCCGTGATCAGCAGATAAGACAAATCCGACAACGGAAAAATGCGATACGTCCCGACCAACACCGCCATGACGGCAAAGACGAGCAGGTTCTCTAAGAACCAATCGTGCCGGTCCACGGGGGCGATCGCGGTGATGACCCAAACGAGGGCGTACGTCCCCAACAGCATCTGGAGCAACCGATGATCGCGGAAGCGCGTCCGGATGTGGGTTGTCGATGTTGAGATCATGCCTGCTTCATCGAGGGTTCAAGATCTGATTGATCCGCGCCTGCAGGTCGACGATGTGCGCCCGCGTGCTTCGGTCCGCGGCGCGCGGCAGCGCGGCCCGCAGGGTTCCTTGCAGGTCGACCAGCTCGAGCCGCGCCTGCGCGCGCGCATCCGCTGAATTCCGAGAAGGCGCCGCGCCGCACGTCGCCGCACAAGTCCGCGATCGTGTACGACCCCGGCTGCGTAGCGGATTGCTCGGCCAGGCGTGACAGCCGCCCGTCCTGGAAGAGAGTGTTGAGAATCGCGGTCTGGCGCGCGCGGACCCGCTCCACGAACCCCGTTGGCTCGATGCGCCGCAGGATCTCCGGATCGAAGAAGAACGACGGTGTCGTGAACACGTTGTCGTTCAGGAACTGCACCGCCTCCGCCTGCTTGGTGCGCGGCACCGGTTGATAGACCCTGCCCGACTGGCCGGCGTATTTGGTGAACTGGTACACACCACCCACGACGACGGCGACGTGGTTCATCTCCCGCGCCCACTGGTTGATGAGCTCGGTGTACATGCCGTCGAGACGCTCGTAGTTGTCGAGCCGTTCGCCGGTGGTCGCGGGGATCAGCATCGGCACCAGGCGTTTGATGTTGCGGACACCGTAGCCGCTCGCCTTCACCGGATCATCGCCCAGCGCTTCAGTGACGATCCGTGGATCGACCGGCTCGCCGTCGCCGATCCAGCGATCCAACGGCTGCGCATCCTGTAATCGCGCGAGCGAGTCGAGAATCGGGCGCTCCGCATCGGGCGAGCGTGCCGTGGGAATGTGGCGATAGCCCCAGTCGATCGCGAAGTAGTCGTACGGCCCGACGCCCTGCATCAGGCAGGCGCTGTCCCCCGGCTGCGCCACGTAGTTGTAGCGCGCGTAGTCCATGATCGACGGGCTCGTGCCCTTCATCCGACAGGTAAACGAGCGGCTGCGCAGCGAGTCCACGGGATAGTAGGTCGACGCCACCATGTTGTGGCGCAGGCCCAGGCTGTGGCCCACCTCGTGTGTCGCCACATACGCCACCATCAGCCCCATCAGCGAATCGGGGAACGGCAGCTGCCGCGCGCGGGGATCGGCGGCGCCGGCCTGCGTCCAATACCACGCCTCCACCAGGCTCGTGATGTTGTGGTAGAAGCCGATGTTGGCGTTCATGATTTCGCCGGACCGCGGATCGCTGAGGCGCGGACCGTAGCCGTTTTCGATCGTCGACGGCAGCCAGCGAATCGTCGAGTTGCGGGCGTCGTCGAGATCGAAGTTGGGGTCATCGACCGGCGCGACCTTGGCCGTGATCGCGTTGCTGAACCCGGCCGCGCGGAACACCGGCTCCCACATCTCGACGCCTTTGATCAGCCAGGGTACCCATTTGGCGGGCGTGGCGGGATCGATGTACCAAACGATCGGCTGGATCGGATCGGAGACCGCGGCGTTCGGGTTTTTGGGCTCGAGACGATAGCGCTGGATGAAGCAACGCCGTGGGCCGGAGACGCGGTCCTCGTCGTAGTTCTCAAACGAGAGATTGAAGTAGCCCACGCGATCATCGCACAGCCGCGCCATCATCGGATGGTCGGGCAGCAGGACCATCGAGTAGTTCATCAGCATGGTGATCGAGTTCAGTGACCGGTTCGGCGGACCGCCGGCGGGCCCGGGCACGGAATCGACTTCGAACGTCTGTAGCGCACTGACCTCGACATTGCGCGGGAATGAGCGGGCCCGCTCGACCACGGAGCGGGTCGGATCCATGCGGCGCACGCGGACGGCCTGGCGCAGATTGAGCTCCTGCACATCGGTCGTAAAAAGCTTCGTCGCTTCGATGACGGCGGCGCTGTCGGGCGTATGCCAGGACGCGACGTCGAAGCTCAGGATAATCGGCGCGATGTTGGAGAGCCGGACCGCGCGCGCGACGGGTTGATCGCTATCGGCGCGCATCGCGTACGACACGATCCGCAGGAACACCCTGTTGCCCATGCGTTCCCACACCACAATGCGGTTGCTGATTTCTTCGCCCGCGTACCGAACCCCGCGCACGGTTCCCCGCTGGTCCGCCACCATCAGAAACTCCCTGCCGAACATCGCCATCGGGATCTCGTAGAAGAGCTTCTCTCCAATCCGATGCACGGTGAACACGCCCGAGTCGGTCGTCGCGCCGGAGGTGATGACCTGGTTGTAGGGTTTCGGGGCCCCGGGCTCAGGCGCTTGCTGACCTCCGGACGGGGCTTGGGGCGTCTCCTGACGACCTGGGACTGGCGCCGGGCTCTGGGGAGCTGCGCCAGTGGCATGGGAGCATGCGAGAACGCCGAGGACGCCGAATGTCAGAAGCACGCTCAAAGGAGGCATCGTGACCCTGGGGGGTGTGATGGGGAACGAAGAGATTAGGCCGCGCGAAGCATTACGTCTAGTGGCGTTTTTGTTGCTTGAGGTTGCATTTTGATCCCATGAGCAAGAGTCTGCGCGTGTTGATCCTCGGTGTCGTCGTCGCGGCCATGATTTATGGCGCGGCGCTGACGCTCGCGCTCACGCGCAATCTCGGCTCGGCAATGGCCATCGTCGTCGTGATCGTCGGTGCGCTACTCCTGCCCGCCGCGCTGTTGATCGTCCGCCGCCGGCTGTGGAATCCGCTCACCGAGCTCGAGCGCGGCATCCAGCGCGTCGCCGAGGGCGATTTGAGCGTCCAGGTTCCTGTGGTCCGCGATGACGAGCTGGGCAGAGTGACGACGCATTTCAATCAGATGACCCGCGTGCTGCGCGACCGGGCCGAGGAACAGGGACGGTTTGCCGCGGCGGGCGAGCTGCTGGGCGGGGTCGCTCACGAGGTCAACAATCCGCTGATGGCGATCGCCAGTCACGCCGAGCTGCGGCTGGCGGATGGCAACTTGCCGGCCGAGCAGCGCAACGAGATGCAGAGTATCCTGCGGCAGGCCCAGCGCGCGGCGAAGCTGTTGCGGGGGCTGTTGCGTTTCGTGCGGGCGGGTGAGAAGCGCACCGCGGCGGTGAACATGAACGACGTGGTCCGCAGCGCCCTCGACCTCGTGTCCTATCGGTTCAGCATCGACGAAATCACCATCGAAGGGCGGCTCGATCCTGAGCTGCCGACCGTGGTTGGGGATGCCAATCGGCTGGAACAGGTCATCGTCAATTTGCTGAGCAACGCGCTCGACGCCTTGCGCAGCGTGAAACCGCCGCGCCGCTTGATCGTCGACAGCTTCATCGATGACACGGGCGGACGGGTCTGTGTCACCGTAACGGACAACGGTCCCGGTGTGGCGCCTGAGATTGCCCAGCGGCTATTCCGCCCCTTCGCGAGTACCAAAGGCATCCGCGGCACGGGACTCGGCTTGTATATCTCGCGCCAACTGGTGCGCGAAGCCGAGGGTGAGCTCGACCTCGTGAAGCCGTCGGAGCCGGGAGCTCGCTTCCTCGTGTGGCTGCCGTGTGCCCGCGAGGCCGTCCCCAGCGCGCCGGCTGCCGCTCCGCAAGCGACGCCGGCCCCGCCCGCAGCAACGAAGAGTCTGTCCGGTATTCGGGTGCTGCTGGTCGATGATGAAGAGCTGATTCGCCGCCCGATGGGACGATTCCTGACCAAGCGCGGCGCCGAAATCCGTGAGGCTGGCGACGGACAGGCGGCGCTGGAGCGTTTGCAGGAAGGCTTCGAGCCGCAGGTCATCCTCGCCGACTTGCGCATGCCCCGGATGGACGGCGCGGAGTTTTACGAGCGGCTCCAACAGGACCGCCCGGCGCTCGCCGAGCGGGTGCTCTTCCTGTCAGGGGATATCACGCACCTGGCCAGCCGAGGGCTGGCGGAAGTGCCGCGCGACCGCGTGCTGGTAAAGCCGGTCGAGCTCGCCGAGCTGGAGCGCCGCATTACCGCCTTCGTCCACGAGAAGGCCGCCTAAGTGCTGATCGTGGTCGTGCTGTTTGCGACCGTGCTGCTGCGCGCCGCTATCGTGACGACGTTCGTCTATCTCATGCTCCCTGCAAAGCGCGCCTGTCCCCGGTGCGGCGCTCAGCTCGCGCTCATCCAGCATTCGCTGTTGCGGCGGCTCCTGCCCGTCGTCGAGCACCGCTGGTGCCTCGATTGTGGTTGGAGCGGCGTGGTGCGGCAGGCTCAGTCGCGCGTGATCAGACGGGCGGCGCGTTCGTAGAAGAAATAATCCCAGGCCCAGTTGAGCAGCACGAAAAGTTTGTTGCGAAAGCCGATCAACTGAATGATGTGAATCACCAGCCACATCACCCACGCCGGAAATCCGCTCAACTTGAGTCCGTAGACGTTGGCCACGGCCGCGTTGCGGCCGATCGTGGCGAGCGTGCCCTGATCGCGGTAGCGGAACGGCCGGAGCGACTGCCCGCGCAGCTGGCGCATGATATTGCGCGCGACCGCTTGTCCCATCTGAATCGCGACCGGCGCGACCATGGGCAGCGGCTCGCCGGCATACGGCCCTGCCGGGCGGCGGGCAGGCCGAGTGTGGCGTTGAGCGGGGACGCGCGCACGCCGGCGGCCCAGATGACCGTCTGCGCGGGAATGACCTCGCCGCTCTTGAGACGCGCTTGCCGGCCATCGTAATCGGCGACGGTTGCGCCGAACCGCACCTCGACGTATTTGCGCCACAGGGTCTTGCCCGCCGCCTCGCGCAACCGCTCGGGCAGCGCCGGCAGCAGCCGATCGGTCGCCTCGAGCAGCAGTATGCGCACGTCTTTGATGTTCAGGCGAGGATAGTCCTTCACGAGGACGAGCCGGATCAGCTCCGACAGCGCGCCAGCCATCTCGACGCCGGTGGGCCCACCCCCGACGACGATGAACGTAAGCAGGGCGCGCCGCCCTTCGGCATTGAGCTCGAGCATCGACTGCTCGAAGCACGTCAGCACGTGATTGCGAATCGTGATGGCGTCTGGGATGTCCTTGAGCCCCAGGCCGTATCGCTGCATCGCGTCCAGGCCAAAGAAGTTCGTCTCGCCACCAGGGGCCAGAACCAGAAAGTCATAGCCGATCGGGCCGGCACTCGTCTCCAGCCGGCGCGCCGCGAAATCCACGCGAGTCACATCGACCAGGCGGAAGTCGAAGTTCTTCTGGCCCCGCAGAATCGCGCGCACCGGTTTCGCGATCTCCTCGGGCTCGAGGCCCGCGGTCGCGACCTGATAGAGCAATGGCTGGAACAGGTGGTAGTTGTTACGGTCGAGCAGCACGACTTGTACGGGGGCGCGACGCAACGCCCGGGCGGCTCGCAGACCGCCGAACCCCGCGCCTACGACGACGACTACTTTGTCAGCTTGCGCCACAACGCGGCCAGAGGATCGTAATTCGCATCCACGACGCGTTCTTTCAGCGGAATAATCGCGTTATCGGTGATCGTAATGGATTCGGGACACACCTCGGTGCAGCACTTCGTGATGTTGCAGAAGCCGATCCCGCCTTCATGGCGCAGGTGATTGCGCCGATCCGCCTCGTCCAGCGGATGCATCTCGTAGACGGCGGCGCGCACGATCATCGCCGGGCCCATGAACTGGTCGTGCTTCTCGTGCGTGCGCAGCACATGACACACATCCTGGCACAAGAAACACTCGATGCATTTGCGGAACTCCTGCGGCCGCTCGACCTCGTACTGATACATCCGCCACGTGCCGTCGGGCGCATCGGGCGCGCGCGGCTTGAAGGCGGGAATGCGCTTGCTCACCTCGTAATTCCACGACACGTCCGTCACGAGATCCTTGATCACCGGAAACGCCCTCATCGGCGTGACCGTGATCGTCTCGTCCGCCGGATAATCGGACATCCGCGTCATGCACATGAGCCGCGGCTTGCCGTTGATCTCGGCCGAGCACGATCCGCACTTCCCCGCCTTGCAGTTCCAGCGCACCGCCAGGTCGGGGGCTTGCTCGGCTTGAATGGCGTGCACGGCATCGAGCACCACCATCCCCTCCCCCGCGGCGACCTGGTACTCCTTCAGCTCGCCACGCTCCCGTGTGCCGCGGAACAGCCGCAAGCGTCGCTGCTCAGCCACGGTTATTTCCCTTCCTTAATGAGTGCCATGAGATCCGCCGGGAGCGGCGGCTGCGTCTCGCGCCGCACCGCCATGCGGTCCCCTTCTTTCTTAATCACAATCTGCTCGCGCGCCTGGCGCTCATCGGAATCGGGATAGTCGCTGCGCGTGTGGGCGCCGCGGCTCTCGGTCCGCTCGAGTGCCGCGCGCGCGGTCGCCTCGGAGACGACGAGGAGTGAGTGCAGGTCGATCGCCGTATGCCAACCGGGATTGTATTCACGGCTGCCCGTGATCCCGACGTTCCGGGCACGCCCCTTGAGCTTCTCGAGCTGGGCGAGCGCGGTTTCGAGACCAGCCTTGTCGCGGATGATCCCCGCGTCGCGCTGCATCACGGTCTGAAGCGCCGACTGCACCCCAAACGGATTCTCGCCGTCGCCCTCGCACGGTTCGCGCG